>ENA-UOUE01000466-UOUE01000466.1-compost-metagenome-genome-assembly--contig:-NODE-466-length-32277-cov-7.252764_pt1 | contig 32277 bp, 22 predicted proteins | sample MGYA00238146_ERZ747223 | MGnify/ENA primary metagenome ERZ747223 (study PRJEB28781, sample SAMN06268865) | compost metagenome | isolation source: single cell | place: USA: California, Emeryville, Joint...
CTTTTTAGAACTTTAACAGAACTTGATTTGAGAAGGTTGTCTTAGAAATTTGCTCATCATCAACATTTACAATGAATTTAGTGAGGAAATATATTTCCTCTTATTAGTCGCTTCCATTATGGTATAGAAATAATTAAGAAACATTTTCAAGTTGAAAGAATGAAAATCATCAGTGGAATTCAGATTCAAAAAAATTTTGATTTTTCTGATAATTTTCAATCTTAAACGTAGATTCGAAATCGTTAATAAATATACACTCTTGATATAAGCGATCGATTTTATCATTTATTCTCACCTCTCAAAATGAAGGCGAACTGAACTCAAAATTGCTCCAGTAGACAATAACCAAGAAGAAAATTAGATTACCATCTCTGTTACCTCCAAACGATGTTAACATAAAGAAGAAGGCGTTCCATATAAATCGAATCCTGTGCTTGAGCAGGTAAAACAATCAAAAGACGAAAAATAGGTTGATTGGCAGGAAAACATCACACAAAAATGCTCTGGGATAACGTACTTGGTGAAGGTCATTTTTCCTCTCTTCGAATTAAGCCCTGCTTGAATAGCTGACTACTATTCACCCAAAAAAGAAGGAATGCATGAAAAGCATCTTTTCTGAGAAAGTTTGGAACTTTGAAAAAAGTGCAATAAGTTCTATGTTAAGGTCTATGACTATAAGCAAAGAAGAATCTTTATAAGTTATTACTCAAAAGAAAAAGCTCTTTAACCACAAAAATGAAGACTTTATTTTTTCCATAGATTAAGTTAATAACTTTTTCAGTAGATGAATGAAAGTTTGTGTTTTCTTCATGAGTTGCCTCTGTTGTCAGCATAACTCATTTAGGCAGAAAGTTGTTTCCTCTTAATGTTACTATTTACGGCCCAACTGCTTGTTATTTTGAGATATCAGCCAAAATTAGTGAGTCAAAACCATTCGAAGTTTATGTACTTACTACTTAATCAAATAGTTTTCCTTTGTTGAAGCGTATTTTTCCTCGTATAGTAGGAATAATTTCTCATTTTTATGCAAATAATCTCGTTTTGAGCTATAGCACTAATATCGAAACTTATGACCCTCTTTTTCAATGCACAATATATATCTTCTATGTAATCCTTCAAAATATGGCTCCAATCTATCCGCTTTCGTCAGCAGCGCCCAATTACTCAATAAACTCGTTCTCAGCTCCTTTTCATTAGCTGGTCCTTCACTCACTACTCTCTCCTTCAACGCAGACCATAAATTTTCAATTATGTTCAGATCAGGAGATCTTTTGGGCAGTCTGATGAGTTTCAATTTTTGTTCCTTCACTATCCACTCTTCAGACTTTTGATGCGCTGGATGGTTATCTTGCATGAAATAAAACCCTTCTCCCTCAGGATATAACTTTTCCATCTCTATAGTATGACGCTTAATCACTTCTTGGTAAATATTCCCATTCAAACTATTCTCATAGATCTCCAATGAAGTAGCCCCACGAGCCGAAATTGCTCCCCAGCAATTTAGTTTCACATATTCTGTTGCTTTCTTCATCCTAATATTCTCTGAAGCCAACTGCCATGCTTTCATTTTGTACACATTGTTGAGTTCAATTGACATCTCATCAGAATAAAACGTCTGGTAAATTGCCTTTCCGGAATCAGCGCTCATCCTCCTGCAAAAAGCTACTCTGTTGATTCTTTCTTCTTCCGTGTATATTATGCCCTTATCAAAAGCCTTATATTTGAATCCTTTATTAGCAAGAATCTTGTAAATTGAAGCTGTTGAAATCCCTCCGATGCGAGTTGCGATCTTTTTCAGTGATGAACCTTGAGGGTTTTCTTTGACCATCTGGATAACTTTATTCTCGGTTTCTTCCGTGATGGATTTCCTGCGTCCACACTTCGTTTTCAGAGAAATTGTAATATCCTCGCCCTTTTTTGTTCTTGCCTGCCAGTGATACACAGTCTTTACGTCTCTATTGATTATTTTGGATATCTCTTGAACACCCATTTGAGCGTCGAAATAAAGAACAAGGAACCTCACTTTATCATCAATATGGTATTTCTCACACATCAAATAGTCCTTGGAATTGCTGCTTTTACATTTATAAAGTGGAAGGTCTGAAGCCAATATTTATTTAGGTCCAAATTCTCGAGCTTAATTACATTTTGAGATGCAAATCCTAAGATAATATCATCATTATTCACATACTAATTCATTAATTTCAAAGTTTTTGACCTTCTCTCTCAACGCATAGAATATATCTCCTATGCAGTCCTTCAAAAAGCGTCTGCAACCTATCGGGTTTAGTGAGTACTTCCCAATTACTCAATAGACTTGTCCTGAGCTCTTTCTCATTAGTCGGCACATCACCCGCCACTCTTTCCTTCAGAGCTGCCCAAAGATTCTCGATTATATTCAGATCAGGAGACCTTTTGGGTAATTTGATGAGTTTCAATTTTTGTTCACGAATTATCCAATCTTCATTCATTCGGTGCGTCGGATGACTATCTTGAAGGAAATAGAATTCTTCATCGGGATATAATGCTTCCATCTCTGCTTTATGAGATTGAATAACTTCTCGATAACGCTCTCCTTTCATACCTTTCTTATAGATGTCTATTGAAGTCGCTCCTTGCGCTGAGATTGCACCCCAGCAATCCAGTTTAACGTTTTCTGCAGTTCCTTTCTTTTTAATTTTTTCATTAGGAAGCTGCCAGGCTTTGCTTTTGTGGGTTTTATTCAGCTCCATTCCCATTTCATCAGAGAAGAATGTCCGATATATCAGCTTTCCTTCATCCGAGAGCATTTTTCTGCAAAAATCCATTCGGATCAACCTTTCTTCCTCCGTGTAAATTATACCTCTATCAAATGGCTTATATTTGATTCCCTTTTTAGCTAGGACTCTATGAATAGAAGTCGTTGAAATCCCTCCTATTCGAGCTGCTAGCTTTTTGAGGGACGTACCTTGAGGGTTTTCTTTGATCATTTGGATTATTTTGTCTTCTATTTCTTCTGTTGTGGATTTATTGTGTCCTCCTTTCTTCTTGGGGATTCGAATGTCTTCTCCTTTATTAATTTGCGACACCCAACGCCAAACAGTTTTTCGATGGCGCTTGATGATTTGTGATATCTCTTGTGCGTTCATTCTCGCGTCGAAATAAAGAACCAAGAATCTTGTTTTATCATCAATATCGTATTTTTCACACATGATGTAATTATAATTTTATAAAATGAAGAAATTAATCTTGATATATGTAGATGGTTACGGGAAACGATAGGATTAATGAAAATCCCGATATCAAAGTGAATCCGACTTGTATTCACAATTATCAAACTTGAAATCTCCAAGGACTACGACGAGGAACCAATAGACTGGTATTTGTTGGCTAAGGGATCTAGAAAGAAATCAATCTTTTTAATTACAACATGTGTGCTTGCAGCCATATTAATTTAATGGTGTTAGCTCGATTAAATAAATCACGCTATCTCTAATATCTAAACTTATGGCCTTCTTTCTCAATACATAAATAATACCTTCTATGCAGTCCTTCAAAAAATGGCTCCAATCTATCTGCTTTTGTTAGGAGCTCCCAATTATTTAGCAAGCTCGTCCTCAGTTCTTTCTCATTCCCGGGTGCCTCACTCGTCACTCTTTCCTTCAACGCAGACCATAGATTCTCAATTATATTCAGATCAGGCGACCTTTTGGGCAGCTTTATGAGGTTTAATTTTTGTTCATTCACGACCCACTCTTCAGATTTTTGATGTGCTGGGTGATTATCTTGCATGAAATAGAACTCTCCATCATGGAATATCTTCTCCATCTCTGCCGTATGACGCTTGATGATATCCTGATAAATGCTTCCATTCAGGCTCTTTTCGTAGATCTCCAATGACGTAGCTCCTAATGCCGAAATCGCACCCCAGCAGTGCAATTTGACATATTCAGTTGCTTTTTTCATTCTAATATTTTCTGTAGGCAATTGCCAAGCTTTCATCTTGTACACATTGTTAAGTTCAATCGACATTTCATCAGAGAAAAAGGTCTGATAGATTGTCTTCCCATCATCAGCGAGCATTTTTTTACAGAAAGCTACGCGGTTTATTCTCTCTTCTTCGGTATATATGATTCCTTTATCGTACGCTTTATATTTGAAACCTTTTCTAGCAAGGATTTTTCCGATTGTACTAGCCGCTATCCCTCCTCCGATGCGAGTTGCAACCTTTTTTAGAGATGACCCTTGAGGATTCTCTTTCACCATTTGAATAACTTTGTTCTCAATTTCTTCAGTAATAAATTTAGGGCGTTCTTTTACCCGCTGGATAACCCTAATATCCTCGCCGTTCTTAATTCGTTTCACCCAGAACCTTACAGTTGCGTAATTTCGGTTGAGTATTTTCATGATCTCTTGAATGGTAAAATGGGCGTCAAGGTAAAGCACAAGAAATCGAGTTTTATCATCGATACCCCATTTTTCGCTCATCGAAATAGAAGCTTTTAAATAGCTTTTAATAATTAATGGAGTTTGTTGTATTTAGCTCAACTTGCTCTAATTTTTCGAGCTTAGCTCTGACCTCATGCTGATCCTCAAAGTATTTATAAAGAAAGAGATTGAACCCTATCATATTCAAAAGAGAACGCATCAGGGTGCTGTCAATTGATGTGAAGAGGCCAACACTGTTGAAGCAATGCCATGCCTAAATGAGATATATTTTTCTTTTATTTGTTTGAGATAATCTAAGCTCAAAAAAACTAAAAACTAAATAATAATAAAATTAATAATAGCGGGACATTTTTTAAGATAACAGGCTCAACAGCAAAGATGGATTTAATCCAATTGAGAAATCAAAACTCTCTAAGTATCTATTAGAGTGTAATCGATCGCGTATCTTTTGCTGAGCAATGGCCTGTCCATTTTAAACTGTAGAATTAACAGCATCTACTATATTCACTCTCCCTGGTTTCTGAACGAGTAGCCCAATTTAATCGGGAAGAAATCTAAGGGTTACTTATTAAGCAAAAGCCTTCACCTTTTATTATATCGGCCGCTAACTCTTAAAGGTGGATGATATAAGACATCATTATGGATAGTTATAACCCCAAGTCATTTACAGGAAAACAATTGAATGAATATTTTGTTGGCAGTTTGTAGCATCTAATATCTAAACTTATGACCTTCTTTCTCAATACAGAGAAAATACCTCCTATGTAATCCTTCAAAAAACGGCAGCAATCTATCCGCTTTCGTCAGAAGTGCCCAATTACTCAGCAAACTTGCCCTCAGCTCCTTCTCATTATTTGGTGCTTCACTCACTACTCTCTCCTTCAACGCGGACCATAGATTCTCAATTATATTCAGATCAGGAGACCGTTTAGGGAAGTCTATGAGTTTCAGTTTTTGCTCCTTCCTCACCCATTCTTCAGACTTTTGATGTGCTGGATGATGATCCTGCATGAAATAAAAATCCCCATCAGGAAATATCTTCTCCATCTCTACAGTATGCCGTTTGATGATATCCTGATAAATGCTTCCATTCAGACTCTTCTCATAGATCTCTAAAGAAGTCGCTCCTAACGCTGAAATCGCTCCCCAACAATGTAACTTTACATATTCTGTAGCTTTCTTCAGCCTTATATTTTCTGTAGCCAATTGCCATGCTTTCATTTTGTATACATTGTTAAGCTCGATTGACATCTCATCTGAGAAAAATGTTTGGTAAATGACTTTTCCTTCCTCGGCTAGCATGCTTTTACAAAATGCAACCCGGTTTATTCTCTCTTCTTCCGTGTAGATGATGCCTTTATCAAAAGCCTTATATTTGAATCCTTTTCGAGCAAGGATTTTCCCGATTGTGCTTGCTGCAATCCCGCCTCCAATTCGAGTTGCAATTTTTTTTAGAGATGAACCTTGAGGGTTCTCTTTCACCATTTGGATGATTCTGTTTTCTGTTTCTTCTGTAATCAGTTTGGTTCCTTTCATCTTCTTGCGAATCCGAATATCGATACCTTTTTTGGTCATTGCTACCCAGCTTTCAAGAGTTCTTGCAGACCTGTTGATTATTTCTGCTATCTCTGGATGAGGCATATGAGCGTCGAGGTAAAGAACAATGAAGCGTGTTTTATCGTCGATACCGAATTTGTCGCTCATCAAAACTGAAGCTTGTAATTATCGTTGTAAAATTAAAAAATCAATAATAGTATTTAATTGCTTTCGAATTTTTTGAGCCTAATCAATCATGCTTTATACCAGCTATTATATCTTGTAATGTAACTCATTTAAAATTAATAATGTGAATGGATGGATTTATAAAATATAAATAAGATATCCAATCAAATCTTTTTACAAGAGATATCTGCGTCCATCTGCATTAGATTAAGTGAATGTAAGGTTAATTCTTATCATTTTTTTAATAAGTAATGTTTTTCTTCGAACTAATCAGCACAAATATGAATAAAATCTCGACTAAATAAAATGCAGAGGTTTAACTTTTTTCTCTATTAATACTCTGATAATAGTCAGCTTCCCCCTTAGCCTCGAAAAATTGGTATTGAATAATCGAACTAATAATAATCCACAGCACATTTCACTTAATAAACAATAATTATACAGTAGCTTCAATGTGCGAAAAATTCGGCATCGATGATAAAACACGATTTCTCGTTCTATATCATGACGCTTCGTTGGGCGTCCGAGAGATCGCAAAGATACTTAATCGATCTACCCAGGTTGTTTACCTCTGGGAGGCAAGAATGAAGAAAGGCGAAGATATCCGACTGCCCAAGAAAAGAAACGTCAGCAAGAAATCCATCACAGAAGAAGTCGAAAACAAAATCATCCAAATGGTAAAAGAAAACCCTCAAGGGTCATCCCTCAAAAAACTCGCAGCTCGCATCGGAGGAATCTCAGCCAATTCAATCAGGAAGGTCCTTTGCAGAAAAGGGTTCAAATACAAAGCGTACGATAGAGGCATTATCTACACCGAAGAAGAAAGAATAAATCGTGTAGCATTCTGCAAAGAAATGCTCTGGGACGAAGGGAAGGTTATCTACCAAACGTTCTTCTCGGATGAAATGTCAATCGAGCTTAACAAAATTTACAAAGCGAAAGCCTGGCAGCTGGCAACAGAAAATCTAAGAACTAAGAAGGCAGCAGAATACATTAAGTTGAACTGTTGGGGTGCGATCTCGGCGAAAGGAGCAACTTCTTTGGAGATCTACGATAAGAGTCTAAATGGAAGTCTCTATCAGGAAGTCATTAAACGCCATACGGAAGAGATGGAGAAGATATTTCCTGATGGCGATTTTTATTTCATGCAGGATCATCATCCAGCGCATCAAAAATCTAGAGAATGGGTGGTGAACGAACAAAAATTGCAACTCATTAAATTCCCAAAACGATCACCTGATTTGAATATAATTGAGAATCTGTGGTCTGCGCTGAAGGAGAGAGTGACGAGTGAGGCGCCGACTAATGAGAAGGAGTTGAGAACGAGCTTGCTGAATAATTGGGAGCTGCTTACGAAAGCGGATAGATTGCTGCCATTTTTTGAAGGACTTCATAGAAGGTATTATTTATGCATTGAGAAAGAAGGTCATAAGTTTAGATATTAGTGGGATGGTGAGGTCTATTCTATTGAATGTTAGCATATTGACTTCATGTATTATCATTTTTGTTTTCAATAGGCAAGAAGGTTTCTGAATATTGAAGAAAGAAAGTTTCACAGTCGAAGGATAACTATATATAACAGGGTTATGTTCACCTCAACTCCAGTTAAAATTTGGAGTTGAGGAAGTTGATCTATGAGAGATGATTAAACTAATGATACTTTATGGTTACTTAATGCTGTCTGACTCACAAATCATTTTCTTTCAGAATTAATTATTTTCTATAGATTTCCCTTCGCATGAAACCTTTCCTGGTTTCTAATTGAAGCACCCAGAGCAATCCATCGCTAGTGATTAAGTCATGAGGGAACAACGCTAATACGTAGTTTTTTACATCTTACCTGTCTTAAATTCCAAAACCTTCGCTGTGTATCATTCGAGGCTGTAGCTAGCGTGTCGCCACTAAAATCCCATCTCACAGAGTTTACATGGCCTAAAATAATTTAATCATTTCCAAATCCGTCGAGAATTAGTACTCGAATGAATATCAGGGAATATCTTGGTGAGCTTCGATTCACAATGGTCGTATATCTTGGTATTGCTTCCGCCAATTGCAAGCAGATTTCCATCACTTGGACAAACATCAATTGTGATTGTTAGACCTAATTTTTTAAAAATTATACTATGAAGCCATAGAAAATCCGCCTTTTTCAACAGTTTTGAGGTATAATTGCTTTTGAGGTGTTCATACTCAAACCCAAACAGGTGATAGGATAATTTCCCATCTACGGGGATTGTCCCAAGAATGTTTCTCCTTGGGTTATATGTTACGTCACCAGATCCTGTACCTAGTAAAGGCATCATGATGTCTCAATATATTTATCTCCAACTGCTTATCCCCCTTGACTTTCTCGAACTCATATATTTTTTGCATGTGTCCGTTCAGTAAAACGTCAAGTATTTCTAGATTGGCAGATTCGTCCCAGCAATGGTAGAGTGTGAGCAAGGCCTGTATTAGAGATTTTTTTGGCATGAATCCAATTGTCTTGCTGAGGAGGAACAAGAATTAATGAATAATCATAATGGTTCGATATTCCCGTCGTCGTTATATTTTGCCATTTGTACTCCTTCAAATTCAGCATAATCTCTGTTCGCCTCAATATCTGCTATTTTTATCTTGTTATCAAGGGAGACTCAAGCGAGTAGCTTCGAGCGTTTGGTTTCTTTAGATCCAGATGAGTTTTAAAGGAAGAGAGAGATTGGAATAAAAGTAAATTGTTCAAAGGCAGGATGCAGGAGCCATGCCCGTGATAGAGATAATCATATAATGTTCATCATAAATGGTAGATTAGAGAGAGCAGAATTACTTTCTTCAGATTGTATCGAATGCACAAGTCTGTCACTTTTTCGCATTTGCTTTGCAACTAATTTGAGTCAATAGAAAGAAATTTTATTTGATTATTGAAATCAATCTACCTATATTAACTCGAAAAATCTGAAGTAAATTAGCAAAAACACTTTATTCAGTTAGTAAGCCTTCTTTTATTGGATTAACGCGATTCTATCTAAAAATGGTCAGCATTGATGGAAAGTGTGATAGCGAAGCTCAGATTAATGAGAAAGAGCTAGCACAGAGCATATCAATGAAAGATTTAAGGATCTTTACTTATTCAACTAGATAAAACACAGACGTTTTAGAAGGACTGTGCCTGAGATATATAATGTCCTGAGAGTGAGAATTTTCGATATTTAAATTAATTTCTTCGACTTAACCAGATAAAAGAACAAACTGGCTCTGAGCTTCCTTAAGAAAATTGTTTTGTACATCCTTTCCACTCATATACTCTCTAATAATTCAAATTGAGTGGTTCTAGCCAGGAAGTAGACATCGTAAACCCAGGTATATTATACAGTTTTTTTGAATGAGTACAGGCGGAAGAGCCAATCATACGAATTAATAAAATTCCTCATGAAAAAAATTCAATAAGGTGATAATATTTCCATATACAATACTTTGCCATTTCAAATTGCTCTCATTGAGCTCAAAAAATTGGAATCAATAAAATCACTCAGCTCTTCAATTCTCAACCTATACCGTATGATTAATGTGTGAAAAATATGAAATTGATGATAAAACTAGATTCCTTGTGCTTTATCTCGATGCGGGCATGGGTGTTCAAGAGATATCGAAGATAATTAATCGACCCCTAGCGACTGTTTATGGCTGGGAAGCCCGAACAAAAAACGGCGAGGACATCAGAATTCACAAGAACAAAATTGGACGCAAGAAATCAATCACCGAAGAAACCGAAAATAAAATTATTCAAATGGTCAAAGAACACCCTGAAGGAGCATCTACTAAAAAACTCGCAGCTCGCATCGGGGTTTCACGAACCTCAATCGCCAACGTTCTTGCCAGGAAAGGATTTAAATATAAAGCATTTGACAATACCCTAATATACGCAGAACAAGAAAGAATGACTCGTGTAGATTTTTGTAAAATGATGCTTTCGTGTGAAGAGAAATTGATCTACCAAACATTCTTTTCGGATGAAATGGGAATCGAACTTAACAAAATGCACAAGAATAAGGCCTGGCAAATACCTGCTGAAAAGATGAGAAGGAAGAGTACAATAGAGAATGTGAGATTAAATTGCTGGGGTGCAATTTCTGCACAAGGAGCAACGTCTTTAGATATCTATGAGAATGGTATGAATGGAGATGCCTATAAACAAGTCATCGAAAGACATAAGGCAGAGATAGAAAGGCTCTATCCAAATGGAGAATTTTATTTGATTCAGGATAATCATCCAGCTCACCGAATGAACGACGAATGGGTTAGAAATGAGCAGAATATGAAGCTGATCCTTTTGCCTAAACGCTCTCCTGATCTCAATATTATTGAGAATTTATGGGCGGTTCTGAAGGAGAGAGTGGCTAGTGATGGACCAACTAGCGAGAAGGAATTGAGGGCGAGTTTGTTAAGTCATTGGGAGGCTCTGACTACATTGAATAGTTTGCAGCCGTTTTTTGATGGGCTGCACAGACGATATATAGAATGCATTGAGAAGGAGGGCCAAAAACTTCGATATTAACTAGCTCTGCTTGATAGATATTTCTTGAGAATATTCGTCGATCTCGTTATAACTTAATACGCGAGTGAGTGAAAAAACTAAAATTCTAAAGCTAGAATGAATAATGTATTATTGTATGATAGATTATGATCTATGAAGTTCTTTAGGGGATTTATGTTTATGAAATACTGACAAACACCTGTAATTGTTTACTGAACATTTCATTTTAATAATTGAGAATTAACCTGAGTTCGAAGCAAATTGTGAAAACCTCTTCTTCAATAATTTGAATCAGAAAAAATTAGAAATAACATAGAATATTTTCACAAAGACAATTTCCGAGCTCGTTTTGAGCGTAGAGCTCTGAACTTAATTCGAAGCTGTTGACTTTCATTTTTATTATTTTTTCAGAAATAATCTCGATTCAAGTTGGCTAGATTACACAACAGTAGAAAATATTCTATGACTATGTGTTAAATATATCTCTTGAGCTTAATTTGCTCGATATCTTTGGAAATGATGGTACTGAAACAGAAAAATTGGAAATTTAGCTTATAGAAGACACCATCCAACAATGAATGATTTTTTTCAGAGTCCAAAGCTCTTCCAAGTTTGGCTATGCTGATTTTGAGTTTGAGGAGGTGAATTCGTTGCATTTAGCAATTTTGTTATTCTTTCAAGGCTCTTTGGCATTTCCTAAATAAGCTCAGCTAAACTACTCGAATGTCTACTCAAGTAATGAGATTTACATAAGATTAAAAAATAAAAAGTTTAACTCAACTCTCAAAATTTTTTCGAAAGAAATGATCAAACGTGAAGAAACAAAGCAAGCTGTGAAAGTTACCGGCAGATCTCTTCCTTCTTCAACGACTAAAACTGGGACAATGTCTATCGGGAAAGCTACGGTTTCTACACCGGTAATCAAACAAACTTCGACAACTCAAGGTAATCCAATCTTTCCGAACGATCCTCCCTTTCTTTGGAGTCGTGGCTTTAATTCTCAGTTATTTTGTCTAACTTAAATTGGTCAGAATCACCTTCTTCAAAGTTACTTGCGTGGTGTTCACACTTTAGCAGCCAAATCAGAGTTATCGACATGAAAACAAAGCAAGAATACGCAAGTTTTCAAGGAGCACAATCCAATTCGTACGTTGGTATCTCGGTTTTATCCATATCAGAATGATAATTCGACCCAGGATCAGTTCATTGGCCTCATCTCAAAGAAATTCCGAACTCTCGACTCCTTGTCTCTCAAGCTCAAGCTCATTTACGAGATTCTAATTTGGAAATATTTGATCTGTCCTTTCCTAAGAAAGCAAGAAAAATTTTCGTTTACGAGGAATCTCCCTTAGGTAAACTTATACTTCCTTTGAACTCTATCCCGATACATGTCCACTCCGAAATCTCGCCATGATTGATTTTAATAATCCTGGCATGTCCTTAGTAACAGGAGAAGGAGGCCTGACTTACAACGCGAGGAGAGGTCTCTTGGGCGTCAACTTCAGTAAAGAGAATGTCGCTTATGCTCTCTTCTACATCGACTATAGCAGGACTAAGAATAATTATACTGTAAATTTGATCAGAAAATCTAAGCCGCACTTCAAATATGAAAATTTAACAAGTACTTAGAATAGCACCACTTCTCCATTATAGTTTAATCATTTGATTAGCTGACGGGATTTCATCTCTTGATATCGACCTGACCGGAAAGTCTGTAGGCTACATCAACCATTATGGTGTATGCTACATTTCAGATTTAAACACGAATAAGTGTAGCTATAAGCTCACAGTATACAATAGAGGCACAGGTATTAATTCGATTACAATTTTTTTTGATTTGAATCACTCTCTTCTTAGATGCTACCAATCGTTGCAAATGGAGCAGCGATGGGAACGAAGCAATTTTGTTCATCAAATATCATCAACAGATGCTCAATATCTTGGATGTTGAGAAAATGAAGCTGCTTTTCAAATCTCCTGTTAAACTCGAGGAAGCTGATCATCGTAAATAATTTGATTTCATTTTTGTAAAAGGTGAAAAACTAATTATTCCTAGAGACGACTTATTGGATTGATGCGTGCCCAACCAACGCGAATCTGCTTGCTTCGAGTGGCCAGGCAGGTAAGATCAAGATCTACGACCGACGTGGATCAAAGGTCGTCAACGTAGTAGATAATCTTCATAAAGGTAATATATATTCACGTTTGCTCCATTGACTGCTTAATCCATTATTTTCTAATTGAATTCAGGGAGTATCGTTTGTGTGCGATGGGATCCAAGTGGTACTCTACTAGCCAGCGCTGGTATCGATAAAAGGGTCAAACTTGTTGATTTTAAGGCTGGGAAGGTAATTCACACCGACTCGAGTACAGATGAAAGTAAGTTTTTCATTACTTTCTCCGTTTTTATTGAAAACCAACTATTTAGAGTTACAGGATCCAAGAACCGTGTGTTTCGTCTGAACTCGAATTACTTTATTCCACCAAGAAGAGGACAAAAAGAAAATTATCTCATCTATTAAAAATTGAGCACCTCTTTATTTTAGATGAATTATTAATATTGTAGTTAATCCTATATTATTTATTCTGTTGCTGTGCTGCCTCATGTTTTGAATTTGATAAACTTGATCGTTCATAAGTTGACCTCCATCGAAAGAGAATTATAATTTTTCGGTGAATAAGTAATCAGCGAGTTTGATCTTTTTTGGTGCAGCTCAAGAGAATAGGCAATCAATCCTCACCAACCCTTAATAAATACATTTTAAAGAACTTATCTGCACGTTAATGTTATGTCATCAAGGATCTTTTTTGCACTCAAGAGTCTAGCAAGGAATGAAGGAGCTGCTTTGATCAAATGTCAAAGAAAGTACCGTTCTGTTTTCGACAGAGAATATTTAAATTTAAGCTTTTTCAAGATTAGTTTGTGGGTCTTTTAGAAAGAAATATAGCCCTAATACATTCTATATTTATTTCTTTGTCCAAATGATATAAACACGAAAACACATCTAATATCGAAACTTGTGACCTTCCTTCGCAATGCAAAGATAATACCTCCTATGTAATCCCTCAAAAAATGGCTGCAACCTGTCTCCCTTAGTAAGCAGATCCCAATTACTCAGCAAACTCGCCCTTAGCTCTTTCTCATTTGCCGGCGCATCACTCGTCACTCTCTCCTTCAACGCGGACCATAGATTCTCTATTATATTCAGATCAGGAGAATACTTCGGCGAGCTGATCAGCTTTAATTTCTGCTCCTTCACCAGCCATTCTTCATTCTTCTTATGTGCAGGATGGTTATCTTGATAAAAATAGAAGTCAACGCCAGAATATAAATTTTCCATCTCAGGGATATGCCGAGATATCACTTCTCGATAGAATTTCCCATTCATTCCATTCTCGTAAATTTCTAATGAAGTTGCTCCTTGTGCTGAAATTGCGCCCCAACAATTCAGTCTAACATGGTCTGTTGCATTCTTTTTTTTGATATTTTCAGTCGCCAACGTCCATGCTTTGGTCTTGTGGGATTTGTTGAGCTCGATCGACATTTCATCGGAGTAAAAAGTTTGATAAATGATCTTCCCATCATCCAATAGCATTTTTTTACAAAATTCTACTCGTCTAACTCTTTCTTCCGCTGTGTAATTTATCCCCTTATCAAACGCTTTGTACTTGAACCCATGCTTAGTCAGGACCCTGCCGATCGAGCTAGCTGAGATTCCTCCAATGCGAGTTGCAATCTTTGTCAGGGATAATCCTTCAGGGTTTTCCTTGATCATTTGAATGATTTTAGTCTCCATATCATCCGTAATTAGTTTCGGACGCTCTTTTACTCTCTGAATGACTCTAATATCCTGGCCGTTTTTAATTCGTTTGACCCAGAATCGTACGGTCGCTTCATTTCGGTTGAGTATTTTCATTATCTCTTGAATACTCATATGCGCGTCAAGATAAAGGACGAGAAATTTGGTTTTGTCGTCGATGCCCCACTTTTCACTCATTATAGTTATTAATAAAAAATTATTGGACCTAATTTGCCCTTTTATTTTATTTGAATGCAATTTTTTGAGCTTAAAGCTTAATCGGAGCAGATGATCCGACCATTGACCCATATTAAGCTCGAAAATTTAGATTCGAATAAAAAAATCAATCTTCTGGTCAATTTAATTTTATAAATAACCTCACAAGCTTTGTCCATGTGTGAAAAATATGGCATTGATGAGAAAACACGATTTCTTGTTCTCTACCTTGACGCTCAGTTGAGCGTGCCTGAGATATCTAAAATAATTAACAGAAATCTACGAACCGTGTATGGCTGGGAGGCGCGAACGAAGGAAGGTGGAGATATCAGAACTCCCAAGAAGAGGAGCATCATAAAGAAATCAGTGACAGAAGAAACCGAAAACAAAATCATTCAAATGGTCAAAGAGAATCCCGAAGGCTCTTCTCTCAAAAAACTCTCGCTTCGCATTGGCGGAATTTCAGCGAGCACGATCGGGAAGGTCCTTGCGAAAAAAGGATTCAAATATAAAGCGTTTGATAAGGGGATAATATACTCAGATGAAGAAAGGATGAGACGAGTGGAGTTTTGTAAAAAAATGCTCGCTGAGGAAGGGAAGGTCATTTATCAAACATTTTACTCTGATGAAATGTCAATTGAACTGAATAAAACTCATAAAACTAAAGCATGGACATTGGCCACTGAAAACATCAGAAAGAAAGCCGGAACCGAATCCGTGAGGTTGAATTGCTGGGGTGCGATCTCAGCTCAGGGCTCAACGTCCTTGGAGATTTATGAAAGAGGTATGAACGGAAAATTCTATCGAGAAGTCATCACGCGTCATAAACCAGAGATGGAAATGTTATACCCTGATGGCGATTACTATTTCTACCAGGATAACCATCCAGCACATCATAAGAATGAAGAGTGGCTCGTGCAGGACCAGAAATTGAAGTTGATTAGCTCACCGAAATATTCCCCGGATCTGAATATAATAGAGAATTTATGGTCAGCATTGAAGGAAAGAGTGACGAGTGAATGTCCAATGAATGAGAAAGAATTGAGGGCGAGTTTGTTGAGTAATTGGGATTTGCTAACGAAAGTGGATAGGTTACAGCCGTTTTTTGAAGGGCTTCACAGGAGATATATATTATGTATTGCGAAAGAAGGTCATAAGTTTAGATATTAATTCCGTAGCTAAAGAATTCTATGACGAGAAAGATCAATATGAATTGTATTAGGGAGTATTGATATGTTTGCAATCATCGGTAATATATCAGGACTTCTCTTTGGATAATGAATGCCTTGTATCCTGTGAGACATATCACATTAAGAGGAGATATTCTCGAAAATAAAGGCATATCACTTTAGAAATGTTGGTTGTTCCAAGAGAGTGACCGATATATGCATAATTCAGGCATGGCGGCCCTAGAATAAAAAAATAATAAATTAAGTTATCAAATTAAGCTCAAAAAATTCACAATAAATAAAATGAGTATCATTGTTTCATCATTAATAAAATATTCTTTTTCAATGTGTGAAAAATTCGGTGTCGATGATAAAACGCGATTCCTGGTTCTCTATTATGACGCTCAGATGAATGTTCTGGAGATATCGAAGATAATCCACCGGTCTACGCAGGTTATTCACCTTTGGGAGAACAGAATTAAGAAAGGTGAGGATATCAGAGTCGCCAAGAAGAGAAAAATTAAGAAATCCATTACCGAAGAAACCGAAAACAGAATCATCCAGATGGTCAAGGAAAACCCTCAAGGATCATCGCTGAAGAAGATCGCAGCTCGCATTGGTGGGATTTCGACTACCTCAATTTACAAGATTCTTGCTAGAAAAGGATTTAAATATAAAGCTTTTGATAAAGGCATCATATACACAGAGGAAGAAAGAATAAATCGTGTTGCCTTTTGTAAAAAGATGCTCGCTGAGGAAGGGAAAGTCATTTACCAGACTTTCTTCTCAGATGAAATGTCTATCGAGCTTAATAACGTCTACAAGATGAAAGCTTGGCAATTAGCGACGGAAAATATTCGAATGAAGAAGGCAACTGAATACGTGAAGCTACATTGCTGGGGCGCAATCTCAGCGCAAGGAGCCACCTCCTTAGAGATCTATGAGAAGAGTTTGAATGGAACTCTTTATCAGGAGATCATTAAACGCCATAAGGCAGAGATGGAGAAGATATATCCTGATGGAGACTTTTATTTCATGCAGGATCACCATCCAGCACATCAAAAATCTAAAGAATGGGTTGTGAAGGAACAAAACCTGAAACTTCTCAATTATCCCAAGCGATCTCCTGATCTGAATATAATAGAGAATCTATGGTCCGCACTGAAGGAGAGGGTTGTGAGTGAAGGACCGGCCAATGAGAAGGAGCTGAGGGCGAGTTTATTGAGTAATTGGGCATTGCTGACGAAAACGGATCGGTTGGAGCCATTTTTCGAAGGATTGCATAGGAGATATATGTTATGCATTGAGAAAGAAGGTCATAAGTTCCGATATTAGCTAGATAGTTGAAGTTTATACATGCAGCAAGCGATTATAACTATATACTATTATATCGAACGAACTATGTGGTTATATAATGAAGAATTCCTCATTATTAATTTGATTTCAGGCGCATGCCAGGACGAGTTGATTAACCAAAAATTCGAATTTTTTTCGTTTATACACACACATAAAGCCGACTGAAAGTATAATTAATAAGTTATCCAAAGCAAGATAAACTCTGCTTAAATAGCCTATATAGAAGATCTCTCATCGTCTTTTGCGCATCTCATACATTTCCTTCTCAGCCCCTCGAAAAACGGACTCAACCGATCCGGTTTCGTCAGTATCTCCCAATTCCTCACCAAACTCTCTCTCAACTCATTTTCACTCGTCGGTGCGTCACCTTTCACTCTCTCCTTCAACGCCAGCCATAGATTCTCGATAATATTTAAATCCGGGGATCTTCTCGGCAATTTAACAAGCTTCACGTTTTGCTCATTTACTATCCAGTCTTCATTCATTCGATGCGTCGGGTGATTATCTTGCAGTAAATAGAAGTCTCCATCAGGATATAATCTCTCCATTTCTTCCTTGTGACCCTCAATGACTTTCCGAAAGAGTTCGCCGTTCATCCCTTTCTTGTATATCTCTAAAGAGGTTGCTCCTTGAGCCGAAATCGCGCCCCAGCAATTCAACTTAACGTTTTCTGTTACGGCCTTTTTCCGAAGTTTTTCGGTCGGAGGCTGCCAGGCTCGAGTCTTATGAGCGTTGCTCAGTTCGATTCCCATCTCATCTGAGAAAAAAGTCCGATAGATTAGTCTACCTTCTTCAGCAAGCAGCTTTTTGCAAAAATCTGCACGGATCATAATCTCTTCTTCCTCGTAGGTGAAACTCTGGTCATATCCTCGATATTTAAATCCTTTTTTGGCAAGGACATTTGCGATTGAGGTCCTTGAAATTCCGATGCGAGCTGCAAGCTTCCTTAGAGATGCACCTTCATGGTTTTCATGGACCATTTGGATGATTTTATTTTCTGTTTCCTCATGAATGGATTTCTTGCGCCCTCTGCCTTTGATAGTAGCTCGAATATTCTCGCCATTCTGAGTTTTTATCTCCCAGCTTCTAATAGTTCGAAAAGATCGGTTGATTATCTTTGATATCTCGTTGGCGTCGAGTTTAGCATCGAAATAGAGAACGAGAAACCGTGTTTTATCATCAATATCATATTTTTCGCACATCAAAAAAGAAATGTGATTATTAATGATTAATTATAAATAAAAGCTAGCAGGTTTTTATGTGACTCGAATTTTTCGAGCTTAGTCAGAGTGTCTGAAAGGGCGAACTATTATATTCGAAATAAATCTAGTTGTTACAGTTTTCTTTTTATCTCAATTGGAAGTATTAAAATTGAAGACATCTGATAATATAATATGTCTAGCCATAAAAGTTTGATAACTTCCTATACTGGAGATACGGATTGCTTTAGAAGTTAGAAATAGAAATAATTGTCTTTAATCGTTAAAATCTCGTAAAAGTGTTATCAGAATAACATAATCAGATTTATGAAGAGGCCTTCTCTCATTTTGCGAAATCTTAATAGTTGGGTTGAATGCTGAGAAATACTGGGAATAAATTAGAAATACAGCACTATTACATCACATCATTACCGATAATTTAGTGAGCAAGCGATATAAATGCATTCTCGTGGGCTAGTAACGAAACTTATGGCCTTCTTTGGCAATACATATCATATATCTTCTATGCAACCCTTCGAAAAATGGCTGCAATCTATCCGATCTCGTAAGCACCTCCCAATGACTTAGCAAGCTTGCCCTCAGTTCTTTCTCATTGGCTGGTGCATCCCCAGTAACTCTTTCCTTCAATGCCGACCATAAATTCTCTATTATATTCAGATCGGGAGAATATTTTGGTGAACTAATCACTTTCAATTTTTGTTCCTTTACTAACCAATCCTTATTCTTATGATGTGCGGGATGATTATCCTGATAGAAATAAAACTCACCATCAGAATATAGCTTTTCCATCTCTCCTTTATGGCGCGCTATAACTTCTCGATAGAATTTCCCATTCATCCCTTGATCGTAAATGTCCAACGACGTTGCTCCTTGCGCCGAAATCGCACCCCAGCAATTCAATTTAACATGCTCTGTGGCACTCTTCCTTTTAATATTTTCAGTAGCCAATGTCCATGCTTTCGTTTTGTGAGTTTTGTTGAGCTCAATTGCCATTTCATCAGAGAAAAAGGTTTGGTAGATTATTTTCCCTTCATCCATGAGCATTTTTTTACAAAATTCGACTCGACTCAACCTTTCTTCCGCTGTGTAGGTTATCCCTTTATCGAAGGTTTTATACTTGAATCCCTTTTTAGCAAGGATCTTATAGATCGAAGTTGGAGAGATACCTCCGATGCGTGCTGCGAGCTTCTTGAGAGATGAGCCTTCGGGATTTTCTTTGACTAGTTGGATCACTTTGTTTTCAGTTTCTTCTGTAATTAATTTCTTCTGTCTCCCTGGTTTTATGATTCGTATGTCCTCGCCTTTCTTGGTTCTCGTTTCCCAGCAATAAATGACCCGTAAATTCCTGTCGAGAATTTTTGAAATTTCCTGATTGCTCATTTTCGCGTCAAGATAAAGAACGAGGAAGCGCGTTTTGTCATCGATGCCATATTTTTCACACATCAAAGAGTCCTAGTGATCACTATTGTATTATTCAATAAATTATAAAAAGAGCAAGATGGAGAGAGCTCTTTTCTTTAATTTTATTGTTTACGTTTCAGTAGTTGACATAAAAATTTGTAGCCTTAGATTCCTCTTGAATTAAGCTCAAAAAATTTGAAAAAAATTCTAACCATGAAAACGTTTGATTAATCAGTGTGAAAAAATTCTCATATTAATGATATCACAAAATTTCTTGTCCATAATTTGACTCGAGTAATCATTTAAATCACAATGACTGAATTTGGGTCCAATTATGATGAAGGTGATTTTGCTTTTTGCAAAATCTTTTTTTGAACGAAAATACCTCTTGCTCACAATCCACAAGAATATAACTCACTTCTTGGGTAAATGTCAAATCGGTGTCAACGAAAAAGATTCTTAATACAAGAAATAAAAATAAAAATGACCCTTATGAATATTGCCAGCGGCACTAAATCCCAACTTCAAAGCTCTATTCATCTGATTTACTCATCGATCAAAGTTCTCTCCAAGGATTCCTGTTTGATGAATAGCAACTCAATGCGAATTTTTCTTTGTCTGAGAATTAGATGCTTCAATCAGTCCTTACTTATCGCTTGACGTTCTCATTCTTTTTGCCATCATTCTGAGGAAGTCAGGAAAATCTATTCGTCCTTTACCATCAGAATAATCCAGAGAGGCTTCCTCAATCATATGTTGGATCTCTGATTCGGTTGGATTCTGGTCTAAAGCTCTTAGTATGCCACTAAAATCTTTGATGGCGATGGTACCATCACCATCTTTGTCAAAACTGGCAAACACTCCTTCGATTTGAGCAACTTGATCTTCATTAAGCTGGTCTTCCATTTATTTATGCTTGAGTGGTTTTATCTAAAGCTTGCAACTTAATTCCGATAAATTTGTTATCAAATCCTTTAAACCGCAAAAATACACGTTTTATCAAAACTTTGACTTTAGCTAAGTATCGGATTAATCCTGTGAGGTTTAACTATTTCTTAGTAGTAAACTTTTAAGGTCCTTTTTCGATTTAGACATAAATTCATTTGTTATATCTCAAACTATTAAGAGTAGACCTTTGAAACTCGTTATAATGGAGTCAATGATGGCAGTCTTTACATGAAAAAGCAATTAGAGAGAGTTTTAAATCCTCTTGCCTTTTCAAACAGCATGTGGTTGGAAACAAATAAAGAGAGTCAGTTGAAACGATCTAATGAAATATCCTTAGTGTTTTATTTTATTCAAAAAACGATTTTTCGAAAAGAAAAAACATTTCGAATTAAAATAGAAACGAACAAAAAATTTTCCAAATCGAAAGAAAACGATTTAATTTGATTCGTTAGCACAATAACTAAAACGACGCCAGAAAACCAAACCCTCCTGCTCGATTCCATCATGAAGCACCTTCCTTCTCAAATTTACTCAAGATATACCGTCAAGCCCTAATTTTCAACCCAACAGCATGATATTTCCTAGTGTTGTACTCTAATTCAATAACAAAATGAGACTTTCAATGCATTTTTTAAAGACTAAAAAGAAATATTCACAACAACGCTACAAGAACTTTTTTCCTTCGAAGAAAAATTTTCAAGTCGTGACGAACATTGAAAACTAGCAGTAGGGCTTTTCGAACACCACTACAAGGTAGTAACTGCCGGTGGAATCTTCTGATGAAGAGGCTCCGAGTGCTATTTAAGCTCGGCAAGTGAGAATAATATTATCAATCCAAAATAATTATCTCTGAATCGAACCTTTGCATAAAGAAATCATTCAAAATGTCTGACCCTGCTAACAAAGGTGCTGGAGGTGTGCATGATAAGCAAACCTTCAATGTGAGTGGAAATCCTGGAGCTGGTGATTTCGCCACAATGCCAGGAGGCTCGGATAAGAACCCAAGCAAGCAATATACTTCGAATGAGGGTAGTACCACAGTGAAAAAAGACGCTGGTAGCATGGCAAATACTGGCGGTGGTGTCAGTGGCAACCTGACTGACCAAACAAACAACCTTGATGAAAAAGGAACTGGGAAAAGCCAATGGGGCCAAACAGACAGCCGTGTATAATGCAAGTAAGGAGAGTCTCAACTAACGAGTGCTTTTAGTTGAAGATAAAAGAAATAATTGAAAATAAAAGTTATCTAATATGAATGAATTGAATATTTTCGGTTTGCAATATAAATCAGCAATTCGAAGTTAATTTGTGTATTTTCGTGAAATTCAGCTTGATGTAATTGCATAACTGTATTAGAACAGAATCACGGAATTAAAATCAAAAACTTTCTTTGATTCTCTCACTTTTTGCTCATGGCATGCGAAACTTAGCTGGTAAGTCGATAAAATTTACCTCTGTTGTTTGCAAAACACAGCTGTAGTTTGCTTTATTTATTTGTTTATTGAATTGGTAGTTATGCGCTTGAGAGCTCTAACGCAAGGCGATCTATAGAAACAAAAAAGAAACTGAAAGCGTTGACTTAGTTCAACTTTGAAATTCTTCAGAATGAGCTCGAAAAATTAGAAATTATAAAATAAATACTATACAGTTTTCTCAATTATTTAGTTCGTCATTTGAAGAAATGAGTGAGAAATTTGGCATCGATGATAAAACACGATTCCTTGTCCTTTACCTTGACGCTCAGATGAGTGGTACAGAGCTTTCAAAGTTACTCAACCGGCCTCTTGGAACAATTTATCGTTGGGAAGCAATAACCAAGAGCGGTGGAGATATCAGAATTTTCAAGAAGAGAAATGTTACAAAGAAATTAGTTACAGAAGAAACCGAAAACAAAGTTATCCAAATGGTCAAAGAAAACCCTCAAGGAGCATCCTTAAAAAAGATCGGAACTCGTATTGGTGTTTCAGCAAGCACAATCAGCAAAATCCTGATGAAAAAAGGCTTTAAATATAAAGCGTTTGATAAGGGCATTATTTACACGGCTGAAGAAAGAATAAATCGAGTCGAATTTTGTAAAAAAGTGCTTTGTGAGGAAGGTAAAGTGATCTATCAAACCTTTTTCTCTGATGAGATGGCAATCGAGCTGAACAAGATCTACAAGATGAAAGCCTGGCAATTGGCGACAGAAAATATAAGAATGAAGAAAACCACGGATTATGTTAAACTTCATTGCTGGGGAGCAATTTCGGCGCTAGGAGCGACGTCATTAACCATTTATGAGAGAGGGATGACTGGAGATTTCTATAAGCAAGTCATAGCAAATCATAAGGCGGAGATGGAGAGGTTATATCCAGATGGCGATTTCTATTTTCTTCAAGATAATCATGCAGCGCATAGGAAAACTGAAGAATATATCGTAAAGGAACAGAAGTTGAAACTCATAAAATTGCCAAAACGCTCTCCTGACCTGAATATCATTGAGAATTTATGGTCTGCGTTGAAGGAGAGGGTAGTAAGTGAAGCGCCAACTAACGAGAAGGAGCTGAGGGCGAGTTTGTTGAATAATTGGGAGTTACTTACGAAACCGGAGAGGCTGCAACCGTTTTTTGAAGGACTACATAGGAGATATATGCTGTGTATTGCGAAGGAAGGCCATAAATTTAGATATTAGGTAGCAATATAGTTTGCATGTAGACACATGACTTGAGTGAACGAACAATATTAGACATGTGATAAGCGCAATATTTGTAAATCAATATCAGTGTAAGAGTTTCTGAAGCAATAAACTGTCTTGGGAGCCAAAGTCAGATTAAGAGAGAACATTTATCTCAATAATAGAGGTATATTAGGTAACCAAAGTTCTCCTTCTTCACTTATCTCGACTTGTTAATGTCTTTATAGTTTCTGGCTTAACAGAGACCAAAAGAGTTTCATCAAGAAATGGTGGAAAGTTTTAACGAATTTATTAAATCGACTTGTGCATTAGTCTTATTGATTTTTTATTTTATTTGATTTCCGAATAAAAAAACTATCACTGAAGACATTCCTACTCTTTGATTTACAAGCTTCATAAGTTGGAGAAGTGATATTCTTATTCACAATTTTTTGTTTCCCAAGAATTATAATGTTTATTGCTGGTTTTCATGTCTTCAATCAGGCAATTTCGCGCTCATAAATTAAGATCCAATTCAAAAGCTCAAAAATAGGAAAAGAAAACAACAAAGAAAATTCTATGGTTGTTGAAGAGAAATAAATGATTTGAGCTTGCTTATAACCTTGATGAAGCAATAAAATCCTTTATTTTATTCTCTCACCCAAATTCTGTTTCAGATAAGATTGCGTTGTGAAGTCCTCGTGAAGCCTAGTCCAACTCTTCCAATTAGTAATAGCTGGTTTCTATTCAGTTCAAGGAATTAATCAAGGCCTTAGAGATGACAAGATTAAATTTATTCACTCTCAATCTCAAATCCCAAAAGAAGAAAGTCAACAAAAAAACAAGGAGATGCTTCCAAATAAACAGGAAAGAGAGGATTCATCCAAACTCGTCGATGAGGATTCAAACCAATTGCAAGGTGAAATTCATCATTTTCCGTTAAATCATTTACATTATTTTTTTTTGAAATAGAAAACATTTCTTCAAAGCCGAAGCTACTCACTTGGTGCTCATTTCCGTCTAATAAGATTAGTATTGCTGAATATGAAACGGAGCAAGAATTTACTAATTTCGATGGAGTGAAACTCAACAATGCAGGTAGTATTTTTTTAGCTTTTCATTTATGATTCAATTCGGTCACAATACATTAAGAGTACCACGATACTCACGTGAAGGAGATTGCCAATACAGGGCTTCTTGTTTCTGTTGATTATTGCTGGAATAAGTCCGCCAATCTAGAGGTGTTCGATGTCTCAAGGAAAGGACAAGCTAACAAAATATATTCAGCTCCTGAAGTTTCTAGAAGTAGAATCATCCTTACCCTATTACTTTTAATGATAACCATTTCCAAGATACTTCTATATTTATCAAGAGAGAAATGCTGCTGATTCATGCTACTATTTTGAGAAAAAGTAATAATTCTCTGGAAGGACACTCTCTTTAAAAGGCTCAACTTATGCTTGAGGTGGCTATCCTTATTTTTCGTTTTTAGCATGCCAATTCCCGGCAATGTATTCATTAACCCACTTCGAGATTTGACTTCCCTGCGGCCATGTAATGGTGAGAGTTTGTTAATATTGATATTGTGCTGGCTATTCTTTTATTTTCTCCTTGGTCAAAGTAAAAATTAGAATGTATCTGCTTGTGTGAACAAAAATATTTTCAAGGGTGATATAAATCCTTCTTTTTTTGAATGTAGGCTTGGAATGATAATGATGATTATTTGCCCTTCGGCTCATCGTATTGCTGTTTCAGGCACTTATGTTTAATTTTTTTATTAATTAGGCGAAAACTGGAAAACTGCCCAGAAAACCTACGTCTCAGGCAAAGAAATGAACCGAAGAATACTACATCCTTTCTTTTTTAAAACTACGAAGTATAATAAAATGATTAATAGCATTCGAACACTGATTTCTCATCCTCCATTCTTAGGAGTCGTAGTTGCTTTCATCGAGCTAAGCTTTAATTTCTATTTTGGAGTCCTTAGACTTCTCTTATTAATTAAACATTGGTCCACCGTTTTGCAACTAAGTGAACCTGAGAAAATGGCTTAGAGATCATCAATTTTATGTTTTCTGGTTAGTTTTCAGTTTTCTCTAACTACTAATTTTGTTTTCTGATAGATCAGTAGAATGTATGATGAAACTCAGACATGGATAGGAGAACAAGATATGCTTGCAGTCATAATTCTCGAAACTCACCGTCATCACCAATTTCTATTCTCTCAATATTTCTTTGTAGCCTTCTTTTGGCGTGATGATTGAGTTTGATGCTTTCTTAAATGAAGCAGACAGACCTAGCTATATCTACAAATGAAAAGAATTGTTGATATTTAATAAATAAAGAAAATTTACTTCCATCTGAGGTTTTTCCAGAATAAAGTTTTTTTCCGGCCTTGAAGTCTAAGAGTGCTACTGTCTTATCCTCTGAAGCACTCGCAAGCAGTTCACCGCTTGGGCTCCATCTTACACAATTGATACAGTCTAGAAAACAACAATTCATGTGTTAGAAATAATTGTATTAATAAATCAAAAAATATTACTCTTGTGAATGTTATCAAAAGTTTGGACAATCTTTGATTCTCGTTTGTCAAATATCTTCACCTTGTCATCACTACCACCAGAAGCTAGTAGATTCCCGTTGCTGTGGCAAACATCAATCCACATTGTATCATCTAAAACGCAAAAATTCATTAAGGAAAAAGGAAAAAAATATAAAGGAAAAAAAATTAATAGGTCAATAATTTTTTTCTCATTGAAAAAAGTCAACACGGCTCTCCTTTAATGTCTTAGGAATTTAATATTAATCAAGTGAAGACATTGAAAGCGTTGAGGTAAAAGAAAAATCAGCTTCAATTACAGTTAGAATCAAGCTGAATTGGACTTTTCAAAATAAGAGTCTTTTTCTCAACGTCTACGATATTGAGTTCGTCTATATTATACTTGACGAATAATAATGATTCATCAGCATTTGGACTCCATCTACAACGACACCAATCATCTACAAAGTAATTATAAATAAAAGTACGAAAAATTTTAATGTCTCCATAATTAATAAATATTAGAAGATGAACAGATATATCTGGTCGAGATAGGAGGGAATGGAGACATTGAAACTAGACATGCGGAAATATCACTTACCAAACTCTCTATGCAGCATCTTCATGTCCAGGTGGAAGAGATATTTGTGAGTGTTTACATCTGATAATAGGAGTGTTCCATAGAGGTCTATAGTTGCTATAACCTCTCCATTAGAATTGAAGTCAAGACTAGTTATGTGGTTTTCTGAAGGAAAATTCGTTCAATAACTCCGCAAATGAGAATAATTAAATAAATACCATTATAAGAGCTATATTGGGAGTGCCATTTGGATTTTCGGATGAGATTTGCCAGACTTCCAGCTTTCCCAGTGGCGAGACTGTAGAGATGATAAGTTATCTTCTTTCCAACAGAAATAGCACCAAGAACGCTTCTTCGTGGGTTATATGCCACATCTCCAAATCCAGTCACTAAAAGATTGTGTGATGAATTTTAACAAGGATCTTACTTCCAGAAACTTCCTCAAATGAATATTTTTTTTTGCGTGGCCTTTCCGTGAAACATCAAATACTGCTAACTTAGCAGATTCGTAAGGGCAGTGGTGAACAGAAACGATCAGTCCTGTATTTGCAATTTCTTTCACGTGAGTCCAGTGGCTGTCATGGTCTTAGTAGATCGTAATCAATTTAGAAACAAATACGATAAATTTGAAAATATTCTTTTGCTCACTGTGTCCATTGAAGCTCAATCCATCAAAGTTGGCAAACTCTTGCTTTGATTCAAGTTCGACAATACTAATCTTATTATTGAAGTCTGAAGACCAGGCAAGTAGGGTTGGAGATGCCGGAGATGTCTCTTCTATTCAAAATTAAACCAAAGTAAGAGATTAGAAGAATCAAAAATGAGAATTTCTCTTTTGTCACCCTTTGCTGTATGAGTGTCCTCTGCTAAATTTTTTGTTGGAAGCATTCCTTTTTTGACTTTGCTAATCGCAAGAGGAAAATTAAATTTTAAATGATCAAAACTTCTATGGACTGAGAATTTGATTCGATCAGAGGAAAATTAAATGAGGATAAGATTCCGTAATGACTATTCTAACAATATTCTTGAGAAAAATAAGCAGCATATGGCAATTACTTGAGTTTCAAGAAAGTGGAGAGACATGGACTTTTCTGATCTTGCTGATCTTGCCTATCCTTAGCGACTCTTCCCGAAAAACGAATAATCATCCGTTGATGGCTCGCTAATATCAATTATCCAGAGAATTTCTTACAAATCTTCTTTATTGCAGTAGCCATTTATTAATTGCTTCGCATCTTAGATAGATTTTATGAACATATGATCTAGCATTATATTTGTATAAATACTCAAAAAATGACAGTTCTGAGGCCCTACGTTCAATAATATAAGGTATAGCTGGCTTTTCACTTTGGCATTATCATGAGCGAGACAATCCGATAACAGCGATCCAAACATTTAGAGGTAAATTTCCTATAAAGTCAATTCAGGTATCATCAATAGCTAGCAAAAGGTGAGTTGTACTTCAAGCTCCATATTTGCTTTTTCTTTTGTTCCGTGATTTTTTCAGAATTAGAAAGTGAAACCTCTCAATCAAAAAGTTTTCAACGTTGTTACAATTGGTTCTTCGCTTTCGAATCTATGGTGTGGAAAGTGAGATTTGGTGATTTTTCCTATATATTTCTGCTTATCTTGCTGTAATTAACCTTCTCATATTCATCAAGATAGCAAGCGATTCGACAACCACTATCTTATCGATCAAGAACTTAACTTTCCTTGTTCGTTGCTGTTGGTACTTCGTATTGTATTAAAGTTATTTTCTCCGATTTATTTATTTTCGCGATCTCATTCTAGGTAGAAGACTGATTCAAGTTGTTCTAATAAATACATTCAGATTAGCGAATTGAGTATTAATTGGATATAGAATCCGTAGACTCATTCATGCTTTTTTGAGAAAATCAGGACCGTCGTGCTTTTTAATGACCTAACACATTCACCCGGCACAATGTGGATAGAATTCGAAATTTTGGACTCCAGTCGAATTCAGTCGGCCGAACTTGACTCCTTTATATCCCAACATGAATTTTTTCGATATAAGCCCTCTCGAAGTTATTGCATACTCTTCTCGTTTCTGTCGTTTGCTATCTGCTCCTTCCTTTCTCACAGAGATTACTGTAATTGGGACCATAAATATTCAATTCGGCTTAAATCGGGGCTCTGCCTAGGACATGCTAATGAATACATTTGGTTTCATCTAAACTGGTCTTCTTCGGTTTTACTGTGTGTCAAACAGCATTATCATATATGAAGTTTAGTCTTTCATAGGTGCTTGTAATGGCGGGCAAATCAACAATCAACTGTTGTTCCAACAGCTCCATGCAAATATCGATGATATAACATGTTAAGTGAAATCTGAAATCAAAGATGGTAATGAAGGTAAATTACTGTGATTTAGTGAACATTTTTCACCCCAAAAGGACAGTATCATAATTTTTTTAAACAATTTGCCGAGTATTTTATTAGCTTATGTGGATTTTGCGTTGATTCAACAACTAAGTCTCACCCTAATTTTCTTCGAGTACTCCAATTTCGTTTTTTGAATAATAAGACCAATCTAAGGTAAACATACTTTTACGGGCAGAAGCAACTTACGTTTTCAACAAAATACCTGTTAGATACCAATAACTCATCGGATACACAATTTACCTTAACAAGAATGAGAATCTCAAGACTTACGCCACGAACCCGTAGTTTAGGAGCATGAGATGCGTGAATAGTTAGAAATTCGCTAATTTTAACTCGTTATCCCAAATTTGAGGGGCCTACTCGAGAGTTCTCAGAGAAACTTGTTAAGACAAATTCAAATATTTTTTTATTATTATTTAATAAATTAGAAGGATAAACTCAAATAAAGCAAATACTTTCCTTGGGAGTGATAGTAAATAGAAAATTACTTCCTGTTTTCTGCTACAATAGTAAAATAATATACTATTGGTCCGCCAATTAAAACCATCCTCAAAGAAAGTGAATGGAATTCAAAATACTTGATGATAGCCTCAAGAACCCTTTTCATAGTAATTTCAATGTAAAAATGAAACTAATGGATTTTTATCTTATAGAGCACAATAGTTAGACACATCTATATTTAACCAATTTTATGAGATGCTATCTCTCAAGCTTTATCATTGCTTTGTTGCTAAGAAACTAGATTGAACTGATCCTCTGTTCCACGAATACGAAAACAGTTTTATTTTTTCCAAAGATCACGAGTCCTTGAATACCCACAACTTTCTTTATTAACTCAATATAATTAATATAGCTAGCCAGCACTAACCACGCCAAGCTGAGCATATAAATTCCATTAATAATAAACTCTTGAGCAAAATTAGCTTCCTTTCTCTAGGTGATAGAACTTCCCTTGAGCCTGAACAAGCTCATCATACCTTCCTTTCTCAACAATTTCTCCATTCTCGAAAACCAAGATCTGGTTCGCGTCTTTAATCGTTGAGATTCTATGCGCAACCGTGACTGATGTCTTGCCTTTCATAATCGAGTCTAGTGACTCCTGGACTACATGCTCGCTCTGTGTATCTAATGCGCTGGTTGCTTCATCAAGGAGGAGAATCGTTGGTTTCTTCAGCAAGGCTCTAGCGATAGCAATTCGCTGCTTTTGACCTCCCGAAAGCTGACTGCCTTTTGGTCCAACCAATCTTTGGAACCTCTCTCCAAAGTTCTTATCTTTCTCCTTGCTCGTCTCCTCTGAGAATTCGTATGAGCTGACTCTGAATAACGAAAGGTCTTACCAAATTGATTCTCTTCAATGAACTTCAACGCGTTTGCTTGTCGAGCCGCCTCTCTCATCTCTTCATCAGTTGCGTCTTCTTTCGTGTACCTTATAATAAAAAGTATGAGGAATCAGTATTAGAGAAATCATTTGTACTTGATGTTCTGTTCAATCGTCCCATTAAATAGCACTGGCTCTTGAGAAACAATACCGATGGATTGTCGGAGATGTTTCAGATCGTATTTTCTAATATCTTCTCCGTCAAGCAATATCCTGCCATCAACCACATCATAAAACCTCAGGATCAGCTGAATCACCGTTGATTTGCCGCAACCGCTTGACCCCACCAACGCGACTTTATCAAAGGCATTAACGGTCAAATTGAGATTCTTGAAGACATATTGATCTCTCGTGGGGTATTTGAAGCTGACGTTTTCAAATACTATCTCTCCTTTGATCGGCTTTGTAATTTTGCCTTGAGTGTCATTGATATCAATCTCGCTTGGGGTATCGAGAAGTTGAATAAGCCCGATCGCTGCCTGATGCGCACCGCCAAGCTCAGGCATGAATCCCAAGGTGTTTCCGGCACCATAAATACCCCAAAGTATTCCAAACAGAGCAGTGAACATATCGCTGATGGAGAGCCCATTGTTTTTTACGAAATAAGCACCAGAGATGAAGATGATGGCGTACATAGCGAATCGTATGAATTCAGAGAATCCAAGCATAATGCCCGAATATACACTCTTTTTCTTTATGCCAGTCAACGGACCTTCAAGCTTTTTGGCGTATTGCTTCAGAATAAAATCTTCTCGAGCAAACGAAGCAACAGTTCTCATGTTATTCAAAGCCTCGCTCAAGTATCCATTCGCTGTAGTGTAACTTGCTTCATGCTTCAAAGAAAATCCTTTGTTCTGGTGAGCGTTGCCTTTACCAGCTATAAGCAAGATAGGCGTGAGAGCCAGGCCGACTAAAGCTATCTGCCAGGAGGCGTAGAAGCCGATGGCAATACCACATACAAAAGAGCCGATACCACCCATCATAATACCATAGAGCGTGGTGGTGAGAGAGTTGATCTTTGTTGCGTCAGTTGCCAGTTTAGCAGCCAAAGCTCCAGGAGAGTTCTTTGGATTGTCAAACCACCCCATATGCATTCTGAGCATCTTTGAAAAGACGTCGGTTCTGATCCCTGTTGTGATATTTTCACCAATAAAGGCAAATATGCCTTTTTCTAATGGCTGCAAAAAGAGACTGAAAACGCCCATCATCAATAGCCAAAAAGCTAGTTCGTTAGATTTTCTCCTAAAATCAGAGTCTTCTGGCTCTGCTAAAATCGTGAGTAAACGTCCAACTAGAATTGAAGCTGCTGGCCATGCTGCGCCGTTGCACATGGCAATAAAAAACCCAAAGTAAAGTACCGGTTTTGTTCTTTTCCCGTATTTTTCTAACCTTTTCTGGACCTCTTTCACTTCGGCTTTAGAAAGCTCTTTTTTAGCCTTAGTTTCTTCTTCTTTCGTCTTTGGTTTCTCTGTGATCAATCCAGTGCCCACAGTATGAAAATGACCGTCTGTATTCAAGGCGTATTCATGCTCTTCTGTTTCCTCAACATTCTCGTTGTTTTTCTCCAAATATGGATCATCGACAACGCTTAGGTCGTAGTTTATAGGTACTTCGTCTCCTGGGTGGAAGTAATTTTTAATCTCGATTACCTCATTATCGATCCCCACTTTCGTCTCGACATTGGTGATTGTGATTATCTCACGCTCCAGTGTATTTGAAGTCTTCGTCACCGTCTTTTGAGGTTCTGGAGTCTTTGATTCTTTGATCTGGCTGATTTGGTGGTAAGTTAGTTCGTAGTACTTCCCCTTAAGTTTGAGAAGGTCTTCATGTTTTCCTCGCTCTTCAATAACTCCATTGTTAAATACCAAAATAATATCCGCATTCTGAATCGTAGAGAGTCGATGAGCGATAACAATTGTAGTACGATCTTTCGAGATCTCATCGAGCGTCT
>ENA-UOUE01000468-UOUE01000468.1-compost-metagenome-genome-assembly--contig:-NODE-468-length-32145-cov-8.705688_pt1 | contig 32145 bp, 14 predicted proteins | sample MGYA00238146_ERZ747223 | MGnify/ENA primary metagenome ERZ747223 (study PRJEB28781, sample SAMN06268865) | compost metagenome | isolation source: single cell | place: USA: California, Emeryville, Joint...
TGTCTCACAAAAAGGGCAAACTAAGAAAATATATTCTTTTGAGGAAGTTTCTGGCGGTAGAATCTTCAGTAACTAAAATCTATCTCATCTTTTCTCTTTTCTAGGAACTGGCTGGGGAGATGTGACCTATAACCCAAGAAGGAACTTCCTTGGAGCAATGTGTGTTGGAAAGAAGATCGCTTATCATCTGTATAATATTGGCACATCGAAGTTCGATGGCATTGTAAAACTCATCCGAAAATCGAGATGGCACTCTCACTATAGTACTAAGAATGGTATTTAATAAATTTATTTCCCATTGCCGACCCATTTTAATATATTTGTATCTAGATAACTTTGTCACCAGTCTTGATTTTAGTCGCAATGGAGAGACTGTAGCAACCATTGACCTATATGGGAGATGCTTAATATCAGATGTAAACACCGACAGTTATCGCTTCCACCTGAATATGGAGATGGGTTCAATATCTGAAGGTAAAACTCTTACTTCTTCTTTCTTTCTCTCAGGACCAGATATACATATTTCCTCTTTTTATATTAATTTCATGACAGCATAAAGATTCTTTGATTCTTATAATTACTTATTAGATCCTTGTGGACGTTGCAGATGGAGCACTAATCCTGATGAGCCATTATTATATGTCAAGTATGGTGAGAGACTCCTCAATATCCTAGACGTCGAGAAGAAAGCTCTCATTTTGAAGAGTCCGGTTGAGATTGAATCGAAAGGTAAGAGCAGCAAAGTTTTTGTTGTTCTTCTTCTTTCAATTGGAAAAAGAGGATTAACCTATTAATTTACGTTTTGAGCTAATTTTATTTGGTGATTCTTGCTTGATTTGACATACATATCTGTTCAGGGCATATGAGCTGGATTGATGTTTGCCAGAGCGATGGAAATATGTTGGCTGTATGTGGCTGGAATAACGCTCTGAAGATATTTGACAAACGAGAATCAAAGATTGTCCAAACTATTGATTGTAATCACACCGGTAATATTTTTTATTTTGTTTAATAAATCATTCCTGACTTCTAATTGCTATTTGATAGACTTTATCAGGTGTGTGAGATGGAGTCCAAGCGGTGATATGATTGCGAGTGCTTCAGATGATAGGACAGTAGCACTACTGGACTTCAAGACTGGAAAAAAGTTTTATACTGGAAAAACCTCAGATGGATGTAATTTGTTACTGCTTGATTGATTCCGATTTCTTCTTAGATGGTGCTACATCTATCTGTTTCATTTGAGAAAAAATCAAAGTCAATAATCACACGTAGTGAAAGCAACCACAAGAAGAAGAAATTTGGGAGAATAATCATCGACAACAATGAATAATAGGGGTGTTTTAGAACTATTTATCACAGCGATTATCATCTAATCTTCCTTATTTTTCAACATAATATCATTCTCCCTATCTGAAAAACAAACAATTTGGCTAAGGAAACTGAACATTCACACAAAAAACACAAAATGATATTGTCTTAAGCCTTAAGTCGCTTCACCACAAAATGGGAACCATCTTTTCAATTATAAAGAAACTTTAACGACATGTTAGGAAATATTAATTTTGGTTGTCACAAAAAGTAATCCCTTGATAAGGAGTAAATTGAAACCATTTCTCTCTAAAATGATCGCCGACCTATGAAGAACATACATTGACCTCGAAGAGATGGTACACTAATTTCTTTTCAAGATAATATCGCTCCAAGGATGCCTCTTTGTGAGTCCCTTTTCAGTGACTTATCAAAAGTGATAAGTCTGAGGTGAAATCAACTAACTGTTTTAATTAGGGATATAAACAGCTTAAGTTCAAATTCCATCCCACGTTGTACCGGAAGAATGTGAGGTCACTAAAACAGCACGGTCCTCGATTTTCTCGAAGAAAAGCTATCATTGACAGAAAATTATATATTTACACTTTTACAAATCTTTTCTCATAATGTATATAATACTCACAATTCCAAGAGTTTCATTCTCAAAAAAAATAAAATAAATAATAAATTAAAAAATAAAAATTAATAATAATGATGATACAGTATGTCTACAATATTGATTGAAGGTACCTACCTGATGATACTTTTTTTTCGTTAGCAAAACCAATTCCTCGTCGCCTTTTACATTTCAGAGGTCTGTCAGAAAGGCCAAAAATTCGTTGAGAATATGAAGGAGTACTCTCAGCCTGAACAATTCCAGAGAATCTCTTCGGAATCTACACAATTTTAAGGAATAGGAGAAAAAATTCTTCAATTTCGAGAATGTAACGAGAATCCTGCGAGAATTTCGATAATTATAATTTTGGCACAATTCCTCAAATTCTGTAGTCGTTTCATAATTTCTAAATGATTTGGGAATTCCTCAGCTTGTAAGTTGACCATCATAATTCAAAGAATCTGATAATTCCAGGAGACATCCAGACCAGCGCTCAAAGAGCTTACTTTCTTAATGGCATTTAAACTCGTTTTAAATATGGACTACTAATACCTTCTCAACTACATTTAGAAGAATATTCTCCTTTTTAAAAGTTTTCATTTGAGACGTAGAAGAAGTAAAGTTCCGAGATAAAGAGAGGGCCCAATTACATACGTGACTAACCCTCTAAGTATTACCAACGAAAATATCACAAAGTGTAACCCATAATTTTGTGTAGTATTATTTTGAGATTGCGTGACCCTTCCATCTTCTATTTTTTCGAACATTTAACAGATACTGAGTATCTAATGTGCAATCCTCCTCGCTTCAGCGGATGCACAGGAATAAGCTCCCTTAGGCAATGAATATAAAAGTTTTTTGAGAGTTTCTCTCGAATCACTCTAACCTCGGAAGGACCAATTTCGGCTAATTCTGATTCCATGATCGGCGGTTAGAACGAAATTGGATTATTGGGGGTCATTTTGACTATTGTGACCACGTGATCGTTCACAAGTGGAAGTTTGAACAACGTTATCACAAGTCACTGAAGTGTGCTTTTGGCTCGCTACCTGGCAAGTAGCTATTGGATCTTTCTTTCAAAAAACTATGAATTAATATAAAGTGGAATTAATGGATATTAACATTCATGAACCCCAATCTTCAAGGTGTTAGAAACAAGACAATAGCTATGTGTACTGCCAGAAACTTGCTCAAATGAATATATTTTCTTCACTTGCTTTTTTCGTGAGACATCAAATACCTCTAAGCTAGCAGATTGGTTAGGGTAGTGGTTCACAGAAACTAAGAGTCCTGTGTTTTGTCATGGCGGTTAACTATTCAAAAATTTAACGATCCTAATGAGGATTAGTAGATGATGGATTCCAAATGTTTTGCTAGTTATGTTCAGTTTTCCTGCTCTTTTATGAGTACTCCATAATTCTGATAAATTTTACATCTATCAGAAGCACTTCTTACCAAGAAATCCAACAAACAAAAACTGCTGAACGAGCAGCTTTTGAACGACTTAGTCGCCAAAAGTTTAGTATTTCAGTAGAGTCATAAAGTTGCCCCTGAAGCCGGAATAAAAACCAAATCAATAGCCATCGCGGAATATGTAAATCTGCAACTTCGTGAGAAGTCAAACGATGAAAAAATTTCCTCATCAATAAGGCAGCTTTGCAGAGACATTGAAAGAACGGATTGCTGGCGATTAGGTAAACTTTCGAGGTTTTGCTTCAAAATATTTCGTTAAGAGAGTAGAAATTAATTCATCTAATTAAATACAGTATGTTTTAAGAATTTAATTAACTTCAAAGAAGAGAAAATATCTCATTAGGAATTGTATACTGTCTTCTGTTCCTATATAATATCCCCTGCTAAAATAGCTTAGCTGCCAACTCTCCATTCATTAGAGTTGTTGATACCTCTTCTCTCCGGAGTTCACCGATTTGTGTCGTTATCTTCTCGATAAAATGCGTTGTTTCTTTTTCATAACTAATTAAGTCACCGTGGATTTCCGAGCAGAATTACTTTTGGAATTTTCTTTGGACTCGGTTTTTCGTGAAGAGAATTGTCTGATTAAGTAGTCTCAGATCCAGAAACCGGTTCAACTATTTAATAATCCGCTTCAAGTCCAGGGGATTTCCTTGCCAACAAATTGAAAGAAAACCTACAAAAAAGTGATTTTGACGGATCTTCTCTAAAGTTTGTTAATGCCAACAAATCTCAATAAATGCCTCCGCTCTTAAAAGGAGACACATCCTCAGAAATATGAAGGCTATTCCTCATTTTTCAAAAAAAAATTTATTGGATTTTTAAAAATCGTAGAATGTCGCGAGAATTTATAGAGTTATAAAACGAGTCAAAGAGAATTTTGTCTCAAAATAGAGATTCATTCAAGGAAATTCCACGAGACTCACTTTTTTTTTTTTGAAGTGATAGCTCTGTAATTTCAAAGAATTATGTTCTATGAGTTTTTGAATGGCCGCAATCCTGGAAGCTGAAGCAATGATCCTCTCAAAAGGACGAAGGATATGTCAAGATAGGTAAATATGATTAGGTTTAGACACAAAAATGTTAAAGCCAATATCGAGGTACGTTTAGTGAGTTTAAAGATTTTCAAGGAGAATCCTGACAAGTCTGTATCCAATGCCTTCGACAAAGATTAGTATAATAAGGGCTCTTTGGAAGATGTTTCTTGGATAAAAACAAAAAAGATCGCCTACTTTCCAAAAAATGACGATTTTCTAAGGAAGAAAGCGCTTATAAATGAGAACAAAAGCTCAAGTATGATAGTTTTGCTGACATGACTATGCGAATTGAACACATTTTGCTTCAACCTCAGAGTCGCTTGATTGCAGGTACAGCTCCACCATCAGACAACAATTCACAGAAATATCGACTTGATCAATAAGAATATATCCACGGTTTGGTCTACCGCGCAACCTACTGGATACCCAATAGATCTACTAGGATTTTTAACGAGTAAATACAGATTCTAGAAGCCAACATTCACCCAAATTTTGTGGGACTCGGCCAAAGACTCGAATAGAGAACGATTTTATGAAAAGTCAAACATTCCTGTATAACAAACGAAATTTGTATTTTAATAGATTTTTCTTATGAAAGAAAACATGAATAAACAAATATAGAGTTATTACGTGAAATATGAGAGATTTTAACACACATATTTCAATGAATTCACTGAGATACGCATCTCGAAGTGAAATATCGATAATTTGGGAAAGACCCGTTGGAAATGTTGTTATCACCTCTTGTGCTGCTGATCATTATCGATTTTCGAGTAAAAAGCTTGAAAAGAAGTGGACTCGGCTTCAAAAATTCTGATTCTTGTCTGAATAATCAATTTAGTGACAGTTAGTAATAATTAACTTCTACTCAGCTCACGTCGTTAATTAAGACTTCAGAGAGTTCCCGAATTAAGACTCGAACAGTTTATTAATAACTCAAGATTAACAAGATTAAAAATTTATTCACTCTCAAATCTCAAAAACAGAAAACAAGAAAATGCTTCCAAAAAATCAGGAAAAAAAGGATTCACCCATTCTCGTCGACGAGGAACTAAAGCAACCGCAAGGTGAAACGTGTGAAGACTCTCTAAAGAAATCATTAACAACTATTGGTATTATTTTTTTGTCGTAATCAGTACATGAACCCTTTTTTCAAATAGAAAACATCACTTCAAATCCGAAGCTACTCGCCTGGTCCACACAGTACGATAATAAGATTCGTATTGCTGAAATCGAAACGAAACAAAAGTTTGCAGAATTTGAAGGAGTGAAGCTTAATGACCCTGGAAGTATTTACAGCTTTTCATTTCTGATTCAATTCGGTCACAATGCATTAAGAGTTCAGCTATGCTCACGTAAAGGAGATTGCTAATACAAGACTTCTTGTTTCTGTTTTCCACAACGACGTCAAATCTGCCAATCTAGAGGTGTTCGAGCTCTCACGGAAAGGACAAACTAAGAAAATATATTCTTATGAGGAAGTCTCTGGAAGTAGAAATCATCTTTGTCTATTTTTTTTTAATGAATCACATTATTCTGAAGTAACATGATTTTTATTTTTCGCTATTTTCAATTTACAACTGCTTAAAATCTATCTAATATTTCCTCCTCTTCTAGTAACTGGTGATGGAGATGTGACATATAACTCACGAAGGAACTTTCTTGGAGCAATATGTGTTGGAGGGAAGATAGCTTACCATCTGTATAGTTTTGACACACCGAAGTCCGATGGCATCATAAATCTCGTCCGAAAATCGAGATGGCACTCACAATATAGTACCAAAGCATGTAATTAATAAATTTATTTCCCACTGCCAACTCATTGAAAATATTTCTATCTAGATAACTTCATAGCTGGCCTTGATTTCAATCCTAATGCGGAGACTATAGCAACCATTGATCGCTATGGAGCCTGTTTGATATCAGATGTTAACACTGACAGTTATCGCTTCCACCTGAACATGGATATGGAACACCTAGAAGGTAAGTATTCGTTTTGAATATCTATAATATTCAAAGCCCCTCTGTCTTCCACTAAAACCAGGCAGATATATTCGTTCCACTGTTTGTTATAATTTCTTGACAGCATTAAAATACTCTTTTTCTTATCGTAATACCTCGTTAGATATTCATGGGCGTTGCAGATGGAGCCCTAATCCTGATGAGCCATTATTATTTGTCAAGTATGATTGGAGCCTCCTCAATATCCTAGACGTCGAGAAGCAAGCTTTTATTTTGAAGATTCCGATTAAAATTGAATCACAAGGTAAGAACAGCAGAGTTTTATTTTTATTCTTCTTCTTTCAATTTGAAAGAAGGTTAACTTTATAATTTTAAGTTTTTGAACTTGTGTATTTTTGGTGATTCTTGTTTGATTTGACATTCATTTCTTATAGTTCGTGGGGGGACTCATTGGATAGATGTGTGCCAGAGTGATGGAAATTTATTGGCTTCAGGTGGTGATGATGGGAATGTGAATATATTTGACAAAAGAGAATCAAAGATTGTCCAAACTGTTGGTAGTCACAAAAGTAATATATATCATTTTTTTTTCTTGTTTAATAACCTATTTCTGACTTTTAATTATTGTCTTATAGGACTGATCAATTGCGTGAGATGGAGTTCAAGCGGTGATATGATCGCGAGTGCTTCAGCTGATGCAACAGTAGCACTATTGAACTTCAAGACTGGAAAAAAACTTTATACTGGAAAGACCTCGGGCAGGGGTAAATTCTCACTGCTTGATTAATAAAGACTACTCTCATCTACCTCTTAGAGCCTGCTAGTTCTGTCTGCTTTATTTGAGAAATTTGAGAAAGCACCAGAGTCAAGAGGATGGGAAAGCAACCACAAGAAGAAGAAGAAATTTGGAAGAATAATCATCGGACACAACGAATAATAGGAGTTTTTAGACTATTTATTCTATTCTCCTTATTTTTCAGCATAACATCATGCATTCTTCCTGTCTGAAAAACAAAAACAAATTAGTTAAGGAAAATTGAATATTCACACAAAAAACAGAAAATAATATTTTCTTAAGTTTGCTTCATCGCAAAATGCGAACCCAACTTTCCAATTATGGGAGAACTTTAACCACTAATTGACTTTAATTTAAGGATTGAGTCACAAAGAGCAATTCCTGTACAGGAGTATATTGAGACCATTTCTCTTTTAAGCTGTGGCCTGGCATTCCCTGATTTCGAAGAAGTAGCACACTATTTTCTCTAGAAATGATACTGCTCCAAGAATTCCTCTTTGTGAGTTATATTAGTCATCTCTCCTTAGTCACAGATTGATCAACTGCTTTATTTCAGGATATAAAGGGGGTCAAGGTCGGCCGAATGAATTCGACTGGAGTCTAAAATTTCGAATTCTATCCACATTGTGTCGGGTGAATGTGCTACTCGTTTGTTATTAGCCTGACCTATCTGCTCGAGGGGAATTCAGAACTTTATGATAGTTGAGGCTAGCTAAACAGGTTTCACTTCTCGACGAGTTGTCTCAGGCCGTGGTGGGTATGCTTTCATGTTCGGCAACTCGAAAAATATTTACTGAATAAATGTCATCAGAGGTTTGGACAATCTTAAATTGGATTTGCGTCTCAGGCAGCAGATTCTTCCTATGTTTTTCATGGGAAGTAGGGTTTTCATTCACCATTCATCCGACTCCAGTTCATTTCCAAAATTAGATTCAAAGAGCCTTGCAATTCCCTCATTATCAATCCAGTTGGCAGAATCATCTATTAGTTTCAAGCGCACGATTTCCAATCTTTTTTAAGAGTTTTTTGAACAATTTTTCCATAATAGTCCCCTTCACAATTCATGACAGTTGTCTGTTGTTGTTGCTTTTGATTGTCGCCGCTAAAATAATTCCAGAATTTTCAATCCTCGAAAAGTACTTTCGGTATGAGGGTCTTGCCTTTTTTATTTTTATGTGATTATCAATTCCTTCTGAAAATGATAATGATGATGCAGAAAGAAATAATTCGATTTGAGAACTGATGAGGAGAGATGAACCTGTCTTATGTAGAAAGCGCATGATATTATTATTTTCGAATTTGATTACATGAGAACTTTGGAATTATCGATCAGTTTTCTTATTTAGTAGAGGATTACATCCAATATAATAATTTTTCGAACATTTTCTGGTTGACGATTCGTGAAAAGCTTTCCCATGGAACATTACATTGTAATATGCGAATAATTTCATAGAAATATAGGGAAAAGTTTGTCAGCAACAACAAACCTTGCAACTAAGGACTCAACTGGCATATAGTCTACTTCAGATTGTAGAGCATTACTTCATTCAGGATCGAATTCTCATCATGCTCTGATACTTTCTCAAGGTCTAATGGAAATTTGATCCTTAATATTTCTTGATAAAGAGTGCTGATTCACCTAAATAAAAAATTCTTATACATGACGAAGAGTAAGTATGGGAAACTCAAATTTTCTTATTTTGTGAGTACTGCTCTCCCAATAAAGATATCTCAAAATTGTTTAGGTTTCACTTATCAGAATCGATTAGATTTCATTAAGTAAAGATTACTTCAAGGTTAAATAAGTTAAGTTGTGAAATGCTAATCATTAATAGAACAAAATTAAAAAATAAAATTGCACCGAAAACAAACATCATCATCATGGAAATCACTGTTAAGGAAGCAGAAATTGAAAAAATTATCGACAAAGCCTTTCTGAAGGAATTGATTGGATTTAAGAGCAAGAAAGAAGATCCCATACAAATTAAAACTGAATGTTTTAAGCCTTCTACCTTAATGATGGAAAAGGGTAAAAGTGTCATACACAAGGATTGAGCCTATAAGAAATGCTTCAAAACAAAAAAAAGAAGAAAAAGAAATCGATATTGAGAATGACAAAAGTTACAGACATATCGACACTTTCATCTATCCTCATAGCGTTCACGGAGTTGTAATTGTCAAAGAATCAGAAACTGGAACAGCAATATGGGGGTCAGGAACATTGATTGCTTCCAGAATAGTGCTAACTGCAGCACATAACATCTACGATGAGCAAAAGCCAATTCAAAAGAGATATCCATTTCTGAAATTCATTCCAGGCGCAATGGAGGTGAGGCGCCTTTCGGTAAGATTGAAGTTGAGGATATCTTTGCACCCGAGGAATATATTCATCACATACCAGGAGAGAAAGAAGAAGATGACATGACCACCCATGATTACGCTATACTGATTCTGAAAAAGTCCATGGGTCAAGAGACGGGGTACTTTGGATTGCATGCAGTAGCAGCGGGAGAAGAAGGACTATTAGAAGATAAGGAAATTTATGTCAGAGGGTACCCAGAAATCGAAATGAAAGAAGAAAATTTGGTGAGATTTGAGCAATGGGAAACAAAGGGAAGGGTTGTAGAGCTCGACGGCAAAAAGGGTCTTTTTTACCATTCGAGCAACGCGTACCCTGGATTAGATGGAAGTGCAGTGTATTATAGAAATGACAAGAATTCATTCTGTGTTATTGGAGTTCATGTTGACAACAATAAGGATACTAGCAAGGCTTGCTGGATAACTAAAGAAGAATGGCAGAAATTTTATCGCAGAGAAAAATGTGAATCAATCATTCAAAGCAAGAATGACGAGAATGATATCTAGCTATTGAATCTCTCAGATAGCCAGTTTACAGAATCAGGATTGAGCTTGTTACTCCAATATAACCTGGAGGGCCTCGAAGAGATCGATTTAATTGGGACTCAACATATGGAATGTTATGGGCTCCTAGAGCTCGTACGAAATTCTGGCTGGAAGAGTCTTCGAAAGCTGAATTTATCATACAATTTATGCAATGAAGGCTTCCGAATGCTCAGTAACACTTCGGCCGAAACATGGAAAAATTTGAAGACACTGATTCCTCAAGGCAATAAAATCGATGAGGAAGGTGTTATCGGGATCGTTAACTGCGCTGCCTAGCCTGGAGTTGAAGAGCTTGATTTAGAAAATAACGTTCTCAGAAGAGGAGGCGCTCGTGTGTTAGCAAAGAAATCAAATTGGAGCAACTTAAAGAAAGTTTCTCTCTCAAATGATATGCTAGGACCTGAAGGAGGCGCAGTGCTTGGAAAAAAAACCACGTGGATAGATTTAGAAATACTGATGTTGAATAGCAATCGCCCGGACAGCAAGACGTACTCTCCATAGCTGCCAATTCGACTTGGGAGAATCTGAAAATGCTTTCTCTCACAAATAACGAGCTCTCTGATGAAGGCGGTATCTCAATTGGAATGAATGAACACCGCGTGGAAAAGATTAGAAGAGTTACGGCTGCAGCAAAATCAAATGAAGGAAAAAAGCGCTTTGGCAATAGCAAATAATACAACTTGGACCCATCTGAAAATCCTTCATTTATCGTGGAATGAATTTGGCGATCAGTGTGGTACAGCAATTGGGTCAAATATCTCATGGAAAAGACTTGAAGAACTTAATTTGAATTGCCAACTCGGGAAAAAGTGCTGTTGCTCTAGGAAATAACAAGACTTGGATTCATCTCAAAAGACTTGAATTATCTAATAACCATTTTGGCCCTGAAGGCGGAGCGACGATTGCTCAGGATATGTCTTGGGAGAACTTAGAAATCCTAACGCTATCCGGTAATCATCTCGGAGACAAAGGCGCAAGTTCTATTGCAAGTAACAAAAGTTGGAAGAAACTAACCCACGTTGCCTTTGACGTGAATGAGATAACCGATGAAGGTGCAGATACGATAGGAAGGAACGTCACTTGGAAAAACTTAGAGATATTAGAGCTGAGTAACAATCAAATTGGATGCAGAGGCGCATTCGTCATTGCAAGCAATATGATTTGGAAAAATCTCAAGAAACTTTATTTTTCAAAGAATTTCATCGGCAATGAAGGCGGCGCAGCGCTCGGGCGGAATTCTTTATGGAGGCATCTAGTTACGCTGAAGTTAGACTATAATCAGATTGGAGATGATGGAGCTCTTGGTATCGCAAATAATACTAGTTGGAAGAAAATGAATGAAATTAATTTTGGAAATAACAAGATTAGAGATGACGGTGCAATTGCCCTTGTAAAAAACTCCACATGGAGATATTTAGAGACGTTGGGGCTGTCCAACAATATGATAGGGAATAAAGGAGCCATTGGGCTAGCAAATAATCAGACTTGGAGAATATTAAAAAGACTTGATTTACCAGGTAATCAGATTGGTGATGATGGCGGAAGAGCAATTGGGCAAAACAAATCATGGAAAGCTTTGCTAGTATTGAATCTTGCAAATAACCGAGTTGGATGGAAGACCGCGGTTGAATTCGCACACAAAGAGGATTGGAAAGCCATTAACAGGTTCTTTTTGACAAGAAATACGAATTTAAGTTCAATAGAAAGAAGAAACGCTCTTCATGCCCTTAAAGCATCCAAGCCAAGGTCTGCACTGAGCTTCTAAATAGATTTAAGTGGTGTGCTTTATAATTCTAAAATTCTGGAGGTTCATATCGTCGCTCATAACTATAGTTAGTCTTCATAGAAAAAAAACATCCAAAAATAAAATATGAAACAAAACGCAAACATTATGATTGAAGAATTATCGCTATGCAACACAAACAACTAGCAAGGTTTAGTTTCAAGTTCATTTAAGTAAAAATATGCTAATTATCATTTGAGAGCTTATGAAATATTTGCTCAAAAGAACCTAGTAACTGCGTACGTTGGAGTCCAAGCGAATACCTGCTTGCAAGCGAAGTTAACGGTATCATCGGACAGTTGTCGCAGATGACAGAGGTTTTGCTACAATAAATGACCTAAAATTGATGCAGAGTCTTAGAATGATAGGACATTCATTTTTGAAAGAGAATCTTTTATTAAAAGGAAAAAAGTTCTCAAATTCTAAAAGGATAAATTATTGTAGCTCCAATAAGGCATGAAAAATGAGATTAACGTCATGAGAGGCACACTTGGAGATCGTTGGTGCTCGAGAGTTTTCATACTGGTGAATAATTGTTTGGGTCAGGCACAAACCGCATCCCAAACTGAATAATGCGCTGATTTTCTGAAGCAAATACATTTGATTCTTTGAGTATTTCTGTGATGGTAGCAGGTGCGCATGGGATTCTCTACATCGTTGATTAGTACTTGCCTCCTTTTATGATTTTTTCCATTTTTTGTTTTTTTTGCTTGTATTTCCTCTAAAAGATGTTTCATTTTCATTCATTTGCACTCTATAAACACATCAGCATGGGCTCAAATGCCGGCTTAAGCTCATAGTATAGTTTTCTTCGCTCAATCGCATTAATTGGGCATCTTGCTTTCGCTAAATAAAATACTTTAATCAGTCTACTATGAATTAAGTAATTTGCTAAAGACCGTTTTTCATGAAAACCTCTAAAGCCAAACTTCCAAGAATTGCGGAAAAAATCTATCTATCCATTGATCAATATCGAGAAATAGCAAGAAGAAGTTGTCGGTCACAATGAATTATTACTCAATGAAATTCATAGACAAGCCAATTCAACATCACCATTGACAAGAGAGAGAAGAAAGTCCAAATTTTTGTCTGGAGCAGTATGGTAACCCCAAAATTGGAAATCATGATGAATCAGCTTCAAAAACCAAGAGATATTCCAAGCATTTTCTCCATAACACACAGCTAAATTAGATAAATTTTAGCCCACCACGATCCTTTGGCTTCTCGGATTCATATGTAATGTAAGCTTCCAATTTTTTCCCCCTTGCTCTCTCTAAGATAGAGATATTTCTTATCTATTGCTCCAAATTGGTAGATCCTCTTATATAAAATTTCATTTGCGCTTACTGTTCGAATCGCCCTCCTGCTCTAGAAGCAACGCAAGACTTTTTTCGAGTATTCTGAAGTCTTTTATGAGCAGTAGGAATCAAATTTGCGATGCTCCCAGAAGTCCCAAAAACGCTATTTTTACCTCTTGTTAATGTGTTTGCTATAATAAAATAATTAATCTGCAAAGGACCCCTTTGATCTTTCTCAGGATTCCAAAACATTCTGTTGCTTGAATTCTGCCAATACAGAGCAAAAACACTAAATTCTCCATGAAGTGTGACACAGAATTCGAAACGAGATTCCTTCTCAATCCTTCTCAATCGTTGTGAGGTTGTCAGTCTTCATTCGTAGTGGGTGTTTGAATTTGCAGTAGGAGCATTTCACAGTGTCTCCATCAAACTCTAATTGCCAAATTCCACCATCTGTTGTGTGCTTTGGTAATCTTAATTAGAAGTTGTATAATTTCATGTATCGAATCATTCCACCTTTATTAAATTATCAACTTTATCAAATTCCAAAAGTTAAAAATAGTGGAATCAAGTACCAGAGTTAAATGAAAAGAAGGATTGCCGAAACTTGTCCATATGGTCAAACCTTTCGGCTCCTCTTTAGTATTCCAGGCTGATCGAACATTATCAATCTGAAAAATGAATTCTGGGCTGATAAGAGCAAAGAGTAACTGCAAAAAGCCACATTATCATTGATATTAAAGTGCCATTCAAAACTCCAAGCTGAGTTGAAATCTCCCAAACGGATTTCCTTTAGATTTGAACAAATTTGAAAATCTCTTTGATTGATTTTCGACGAATTTAATAGCCAAGTGCCCAAACTCTCTGCCAGATGTTCCAGACTCTAATAAAATTTATTGTGACAGACTCTTGCGTATTTAGGAAAGGAATAATTTTTTATTATTTGCTATTGGCTTAGATCTATCTAATTACCTGAATATGAATGCTTCGAGTCACTTATACCAACTCGTTTCGCTATTCCTAAGTATGTTTTAGACTTTCTTTAGAATTTCACAACACCAAAGACCGTAATAATGCTCAACGTGTCCACATTTGATTCAGATTTATTACTTGCTGCATCCGCATGCGAATTTGTGAGCTTTAACCAGAATCATTGATCTCAATGAGATCCGCTAGACGGTAATGAAGAACAGGAGTGATTTCACTTCTTTTATAAAGGAAATAAAACCTAACAACCTTTTTTAATGGACTATAAAATTAAAGTGCGTTTCTAAATTCTCATCACCGCACAAATTTAGTCAAGGAAAAATATGTCAAATGCTTGCAAAATGGTTTTGACTTCTCAATGGCTTCAAAATTGGAAGCATTTAACCAACAATTCGGCAGCCTCACTTAAAGCCCGGTTGATTGAGCTGAGATTTTCAGAAGGAAAAGTTCGACTGATCGGCTCTTCCTGAGGCTTTAAGCTGACTCTAAATTTAAGTTTTGAAAAGCGTTCCTAACTTTTTGAAAAAAAAAAACGAGTTTAATTTTCGATCTGATTTCGTATTTGAGAACTCGACTCATCTTGATTAATATCCATTAATTGCTATCTCATCCAAAGAGCGTTGTAAAAGATCGCATTTGCTAACTCGAAATTTTCCTTAGTTATAGAATATAACTCTTTTTCGAATAAGTTATCAAAACTTAAATTCAATTTCTTTAGTACCCGCAATCATACTCTCTAACTCAAAATGTTACCCTTCCCAAACAGTACATTAAAAAAAACTTTTCTGATTGATTTAACGTATCGAAAATGCAAGTCTTTCCAATTGGCACGAGGTCAAGTCACCTTCAAAGGATCGTTCTAATGACTCTGATCGCAACAGCAAGTATCAAAGTTTTGAGTATTTAAAACGACATTATGAATAATATCTAATAGTGTGCTATTGTTCTTCGGACTTTTACTCACGCTCGACTGGTTGTACGTCTCCAGCAGGTCCGAGCAGTTTTGATGGCATTCACTTTGTCCATGAGCTTGATCTCCAACAGAATCGATACCTTTTTTGGAACGTTGGTGCTACTGATTCAAATGTAGGAGATTACATTGCGACATTTACATCAGCAAGCTCCACTTATCTCACGATGAAATATCAAGGCTCTTTTGAACTTAGCATTGAAGCCTCGGGGGAATATTGGTTCAAATCCCATTATAATCCAAGCCATGTCACATATATACCCACCGGAATCTTATTTAATGGAGGAGAAGGCTCAATTTACGGGATTCCTCTTTCTTCAATTCCTCTGAGGAGGTTTCACATTACATTTTCATATGGAGCAAATACTGGAGCGGGAGATCATGTTTGTGTTGGAATCACCGAGTCCACGGACTTTGATATCGGAAAAACAAGCGGGATGGGCCAAAAAATGTATTGTGTATATGGCGCTCCTCAAGCTGTTTATCACAATATTGACCCGCCTACATGTCCTGAGTGCGGCGCCTGCAATAACTGGTGCACTTCTTGCACCTCGAATTCGAATGAAGACTGCTCTCGTTGTTCTAATGATTACTTCTTGCAGCCATCTTCCACTACTTGTTATTTGTTCTGTCCAACAGGGTACTATGGAGATACAAATACAAATGTATGTACTTTATGCCACGCTTATTGTAGCACTTGCACAGGAGCCTCATACACTGAGTGCTCGTCTTGTAAATCAGGCTATTATCTTCAACCATCCCCATCTTCGACAAGTTGCCTCTCTACCTGTCCTGAAACCCTTTACTACCCTGATTCCAGCACGAACACCTGCGCAAGTAATTATTATTAGTACTCAAAGCCTTATTCATCTTGAATTGCCTAATCAGACTGTGATGCAACCTGCTATAAATGCACTGGAGGATCAAGTACAAGTTGCACAGCCTGCACCGGACCACTATATCTCTATCAGTCTCAATGTCTTACCACTTCAGCCTGCGCCAGTATTGTTGGATATTATCCGAACGTCACCACTAATATTTGCACACGTAATATTATTTTCTTTTATTTGTATAAATCTCACCTTGTTTAGCCTGCCACGGAAGTTGCTACACCTGTTATGGAGGACAACCTGACAATTGTCTCTCATGCACAGGTTCACTATACTTCTATCAATCAAGATGCAGAATTTGTCCGACCGTTGGATATTATCCTAATACAATTAATAACGTTTGCGAGCGTAAAAGAGAGTTTTCACTTTGTTCTAAAATTTCTTCCCAAAAACAGCATGCGACCCATCATGCAGAAGTTGCATCTCAAATACCGCTACAAGTTGCCTCACCTGTCATTCTGGGTCTTACCTTTTTAACCAAACTTGTGGTTCGTCTTGTCCAACTATTGGATATTATCCAAATGCCAATGCAAATACTTGCTCACGTAATTTCTGGAGATATTTTCTGAACTGACTTGCCATGATTTATCACATATAGCCTGCTACTCGAGATGCAAGACATGTACTGATGGAACCTCCTCCTCCTGTACCAGTTGCAACGCTGGTTTCTATCTCCTCAGTACGACGAATACGTGTGTGACAACCTGTCCTAATGGCTACTGGGCTGATGCCGTGACTAATACTTGTCAATCATGTAACTCAAGCTGTGCAGCATGCACTGGACCCACGAACTGCACAAAATGCGCTTCATCGAATGCTTTCATCTACAATCAAATTTGTTATGATACATTTTGCCCTGAAGGAACCTATAGAAATGTTATCAGCATGACCTGCAATCTCTGTCCTACTGGATGTCGGCTTTGTGGCTCTCCAAGCCTCTGTCTTCAGTGTGAGAGTGGTTTCTCTTCGTATACGGACCCACTTACTCAAGACAGCAGCTGTGTAAAGACATGTCCAAGTTCATATTTTAGCGGCTTTGTGAGCTCATCAAATTCCTATGTCTGCCAAAAGTGTGACAGCTCCTGCGCCGAATGTAGTGGTCCGAACAGCAATCAATGCACTGATTGCTTAGATAATAAAGTCTTATCTGAAGGAAGCTGTATCTCACCAAGCGTTGATTTTTCTTGTCCAAATGGCACTTACTTGGACAGTTTCCAATGTTTGAATTGCTCCAAAGGATGTGCGAGCTGCTCTGAAGTGGCTCGTTGTAATGAATGTCTTCCAGGATATGTCCTTGGAGAAACTACGGGTCTTTGTGAAATACCGCGAAGTGCATGCCATCCGAGCTGTGGTACTTGCTCAGGAACTACTGAATATGATTGCACCAGCTGTGCCAGTCCGTTGATGCTCCAAGCAGGCAAGTGCGTGATAAACTGTGGTCTAGGTTTTAAGTATAATGTTATGAATAACAAATGTGAAATCTGCTTCGAGGACTGCACCTCATGTGTCGGTGAACTCTTTTATTTCGGAGGAAACTGTGTCTTTAGCTGTCCGGCTGGGTCTATTGCTGTTGTCGATGAAAAAGGTCAAATCAGCTGTAATCTTGAAGAAGGAGCTCCTATTCTCTCTTTCGTTCAGCAACCCTCCCAATCAACTGCTGTCGGACTCAACCAGGATATAATCATTCAAGTAAGCATTGCTTATCCTTCAAGCAGTGAGGATCAAACCAAAGTCATCATTTGGAAACAAACGGATATCAATGCACCGACAACAAAATTACTCCAAGGAATAACTGCTCTGAATTCACCCGTTCTTATTATCCCTAAAAACAACTTACGCTCCAATACCAAGTACGGACTCACTGTTGAGGTTCTTCTAGATGGTGCGGCTGCCACGAGTGCTTCTACTTCGTTTACGACGGCAAAATCGATTATCAGTGGCGACTTTATTATTAGCCCCAGTACAGGAAGTTTCCATGATACAACTTTCACTTTGACTCTCACGGGGTGGACAAATGTTACTAATGAAGTTTTACCAACTTTCTCCATACTAGCGTCGCGAAATGATAATCCAAAGGCCAAAATAGTCATCGCCCTATCATTGGATATGCTTAACTCATCATCACTATATTTTGGAGGATACAATTTTACCATTCCATCTCTTTATGAGGGAGAAGATGAAAAAGACGTTGTCTATCGCATTGAGCTGGAGGCCTCTTCTTCTTCAGATTCACTAAGCCTTTCCAAGACGATCATTTTACAACCTCTCTCCTCTGACAAGGTCTCTCAACTCATTGCCGACATTGATCCTGCGGCAATTACGGAATCTGAGGCCATGTCTAATTTCATCGTACTAACAACTCAAAATTTCATCCAGAGCAATGTACTTGAGACACAAACAACAAATGCCATGCTTGCTGCTTTCCAAGTTTATCAAACTTTGACTGGAGATAATTCGATCACCTGCGTTGATACTATCCATTGCTCTGGTCATGGTACATGTATCACCACGACTGGTACGAACTCAAGTACGAATCCAATGTGCAAATGTGATCCAGGATGGGGCGGTATTGCATGTAATAAAGATGCTCAGCAACTCCAGCAGGCTCAAAATCAATTGGGTGTTCTTCTTACGAAGCTGCTAGGCACTGCACCAACACCAAGCACAATGAATTCTCAGCTTCTCGTTGTGCAGATGGCAACGAGAGATCCTGATCTTATCACGAATGGCGGTTCGATGCTACGTTTGATGAGCCAAACGGTCATTTCAAGCTATAGAATCATTGATTCCTCCTCCTCTGCACCTTCGTCATCACGGTCAGCACTTTCTATGATTGCTGATGCCGCATTCTCTTTGATAAGTCTATTGAGCAATGGACTTGAAACAGGTGCCAATCTAGATCAACTCCTACAAATATTCGCTGGTAGTCTTGAAGACATCCTCGCTGGATTAAGCTTAGGCGAGTACAATGAAATAGACACCTCATCTCTTTACGCTCTCTTGATGGCAGTAGATGATCTTTTTGAGGAGATCAAAGAAAACAATGGCCAAAGTGGAGAAAATCGCAGAATATTGCAAGATCAGCAACTTCCACAACAAGTTCCAAGGCAACCTCAAAGAATCTTATCTTCGTCAAGCACGTCTTCAGCCTCATCGACTTCAGATGATAAAAATCAGGCTGCTCTCCAGAACAAAGTTGCTACTCAAACTCCATTCCAATCAAAGCCTAAAATAGATATTTCGACATTGAAACAGGTTCTCAGCAATTTACTAAGTACATTGAAGCAGGGAAAAAACGGTCAAGATGAAGACAAAAGCGAAATACGATACTGTAGAAGGAGGTTTTGAGCTTCCTCAACTAACCTTAAAAATAACTTCATCAGTCAAGTTCATGATACAAGAAACCAAGTCAGGCAAAAATAATCATGCATCCAACAGTAATTCATTGGTTACTAAATCAGTCACTTTCAGCGCCACCGACGGCTCGAATAAAGTGCCCATAAATAATCTTCCTACGCCCATTAAAATGACGATTCCCAAAATCACTCCAACCACTCCGAGCTCAATCGCGTTGTATCAGTGCTCCTACTACGATGAAACAAGTCGAAGATTCCTAACAAATGGCTGCTCTTTCATCGGGGAGAACTTAACTCACATATTTTGTCAGTGTAATCACGCGACAGAATTCGCAGCTCAAATCAACAAAGAAGTTCTTAATGCGTACGATAGTTTCTTTAACAAGCCTTCTCTACAAGAATTACTTGAGCTCTCAGCACTGAAAATACAAACGTCGTCGATACGGCAAAAGTCATCATTCAAGATTGAACTACAAAAAAATATCCTCTCGAAGACTCACACCGCCGTTCGTGAATACACATTGAAAAAAATCGATTTACTGCCAGTTATAGTCTCGCTTCTCATCCTATTGATATTATACACACTCTACCCGATCATTGATTTCTTCTTGACGATCAAGCAGAGTTATTTTGCAAGTTGGAGTAATGAAATTGCAAATGTAAAGAATGGCCATAAAGATCAGAAAAAGAAAAGCAAGCTGATCAGTGCTAAGGCCTTCTGGAGTTTTTATTCTCTTTTCACTTCACGAACTCAGAAATACTTTTCCGACTATTCAGTGAGAATGTTGACCTTCTATACTGAGGTCCTCAATCTTATGGGAAATGTATTGGTTTGGGCCATTTTTGTAAATTCACAAAAAGGACAGAACCTATTTCAAACGGATCAATCACCAATACCACAATATGTTTTCGTGATTGGCCTCTCCTTTATGACAGCCACAGTGAGTTTCTATGCGACTCTTGGGTCAATCAACCTATGTCGTATGCATAAACTGCGAAAGCACTATGTGAAGATTGAAATGAAGCAGTTAACTTCGATTAAAAAACTCGGATGTTGGGAACTTTTCTACATGACCGTTTGTGTTTTGATAATCTTGGCTTGGCTGGCTCTATTCGCAGTTTTGTCAACGATTCTGCTTGATTCGGAAATATACTATTGGTTGAGATGTTGCCTCGGAGCTACCATCTACAGTTACGTTGTGATAGACACAGTTATGGTGGCAGTATATCATAAACTCAGACTTAAACATATGCCTTTATTGTTGACCCTGAGGGCTTTAAATAGCAAATACCTCTCGCTTTCTACTCATTCAAAGATTTCTTTAAAAGTCAAAGTTTAATGAGATTATCAATAGTAAAATGAGTTCAAACTTTGGTGTAACACCTAAAAGAATAAATTGAATTGGATATATCTAATTATTTGTGTAATAAAAAAAAAAACCTATTTTCATAAAACGCCTCTTATTTTCTCGTTTTGTTTCTGATTTCATTTTTTCATTTTTTTGCTTCAAAATAAAAGATTACTATGTGGCTTAGAATAAACCTTCAAATTCGTCCAGAACAATTATTCCTTGTTCTGAGAAAGAGCTTACTTATCATTTATCTATCTGAATGTTAGACGACTAATAAGCTCCCATTCCACTTCATCTAACATTTGAACCAAGCAACTTTAAATCTCAAATCCTTAAAATTTATCACTTTTTTCTATTGTAGGAATTCATTCGCTTATCACTGTCTTAGCAATCATGGTTTTAGAGACTTTCAGCTAAAGGAAACCGAGAGTGTAGAAGGAAAATTAAAGTAATTAGTTCCTCATTTTCATTTAGATAAAGCATACGGAGCAGGTCTCATCTAATGGTTTTGATTAAGATATGTACTCATGAAAAAATTCATATTTATTACGTTCATCTGAAGTGAGCCCACCATAAAGCAACTTCCCTGTCTTGAAGTCCAACAGTTTTGCAGTTTGATCGCCGGCATTCCCAAGCATCTCGCCGTTCGAACCCCATCGAACACAAGCTAACAAATACATATCAGATTTAGGAATAAATTGAAAGAATCTCACGTGAGTGAATGCCATCAAAAGTTTTGACGATCTTAGATTCTCGCTTGTCAAATATCTTGAGATTCCTACCAACCCCTCCCGATGCCAGCAAATTTCCGTTGCTTGGACAAACATCAATCCAATATGTCACGACTAGAGGGAACACAAAAGTTAGTACCAAAGGGAGGACGATTCATAAAATTTAAATGTAAAATTATCTTTTCGACTATTGGAAATGACTCTGCATTATGAAGAGAGACCAACGAAGAGAAAACAAAGCAAAGTTTCTCGAACTACAATTACCTGGATCGAGTTGCACTGGTTCCTTCAAAATAAAGACTTGCTTGTCAACATCTAAGATGTTGAGTATGTTATCGTCATACTTCACAAAGAGTAGAGATTCGCCAGTATTGGTGCTCCATCGACAGCGTCCAGCATAATCTAAAGAATAAGAGAAAAAAGGAAATGAATTTACCAATTTTTCCCATGGATGCATGGAGATTGCAAATGTTGGTGTTGATATCTGATATCAAACACACGCCATCAAGGTCGATAGTGGCTACACTTTCTCCATAAGGGTCGAAGTCAAAACTCAAAATTGTGTTCTCTTGAGATAAATGGTTAATGAATCCAGCATAGAAACATTAAATAATTGAGTACTTCCTGCACTGCTGTGTTGTCTTTGCCATTTCGATTTCCTTAACAGTTATACACTATAGCAACCTTTTTGTCCAGAATACTCAATCCCGTGTAAGTGGTAAGCAATTTTCTCTCTGAGAGAGATTGAACCTAAAATATTTCTTCTTGCATTTTTTGGTCACGTCACCTAGCCGACCACTAGAGGAGAAAACAAAAATACCTGAGCGAGGAGTAGGAGAAATTAGCATATAAATGTTGTTTGAATATAAGAATTCAGAATGTTGAACTAGTTATACTTCCTGAAACTTCTTCAAATGTGTATATTTTCTTTGGTATTTTCCGCGAGATCAAATAGAGCCATATTTGCAGATTTAGAGTGGCATTGATTGAGCGAGACAAGCAATTTCGTATTTGGAATTTCTTTTACATGAGTCCAACTTACTGAGGATTAGGAAAGTTAGGTTAGCATGAAAAAAATATAAAATTCGTGCTTGCACCTAGTTTTATTCGGACTCCTTCAAAGCTTGCATAATTCTGTTTAGTCTCAAGTTCTATGACGTTAATCTCATTTGTTTTAGGATAAGACCAAGCAAGCAACGATGGTGGTGAGAAAGCCATCTCTTCTAACCAAGAAGAAATTTCATTTCAGCATGCAATTCGATAGATATTGATAGAATGAAATTTATTACCTTTGATATTATGATTGGAAGAAACTACAGATTTGAGAGCTTTGGTTATGGGCCTTTGGATGATTTTGTTAGGATTTTGGTTGTTTTTTGACGAACATGAACAAGCACTTCCCATTTTGAGAGAGAGATCAATAAATTTCTGTATTCAAATAAAATTATTAGTGTAATCCTAAATTAACTTTACATATCGTTTTACATAGCTTTTATATTTGTCAGAGACACAATAAAGATATCATCGAATGTAAAATACTGTATGACGCTTCAAATCTGGAAATATTAAAGTATAAGTTATCTCAATACCAAATTTACTGTATCGCCTCATTATAGTTGGTAGATTCACTTCTAGAATTACATTTCTTTGGTGGAATGGGAGAAATGATGAAAAAGAGATAAATTACAAGCGCTTCCAATTTAATGCTTTGCCAAAATTAAAATTGTATGTGAAAAAGTTACTTATCCAACAATACTCTCTTTTTCTGTTGTCAACATGAAACTATATATAACAATTTAACTCTCAAAAAGTTAATTGCAAGAAAAAAATTTTTGTTGTTGAAAAAAATTTTTGTTGTTGAAAAAATTATTCTTGACCATATAGCTAATTGTAGTAAAACATCGATGTAAAAATTAGAAAGGGAAAAGAAGTCGCTTTCGCAATTTCCATGCACATAATGCTTTCTTAACATTTGAACAAGACTACTACAACTCACAAAATCTTGGATGATAGGTCGAAGTATGTTAGGGAAACCAAGAATTTTATTTTGAAATTTGTATGTCTCTAGCATCGACTTATTACCGAATGCAATTATCTCCATCAGCTAAGACAATACTAAAAGTGGAAATGAAACATTCAATGGTTAATGATGTTGATTTTTTTTTTATCAGATTAATATCTTCATTGTTTTGATGGTTTTTGTATCTTCCCAAATAACCTTCTTTCTCTGCGTGCCTTGTGCTTTATCTTCATCTATATAAAACATACGGAATGGGCTTCTCCTAATGATTCAATTCTTTGTTAATATTGAAATATCATAAATTACTCCCATCTGAAGTGTTTCCAGTAAAAAGCACCTTCCCTGTCTTGAAGTCCAGCAGTTTTGCAGTTTGATCGCCAGCACTCGCAAGCATCTCGCCGTTCGGACTCCATCTAACACAAACAATAGAGTCTAACAAAAAGCGTATCAGATTTCAAGAATATTCATTAAAAAATTGAAAGAATCTCACATGAGTGAATGCCTTCAAAAGTTTTGACGAGCTTGGATTCTCGCTTGTCAAATATCTTGAGATTCTTATCAGTACCTCCTAATGCAAGTAAATTTCCGTTGTTTGGGCAAACATCAATTCCGGATACATCGCCTAGAAGGCAGAAAAGTGAGAGAAGTTAAAACAAAGCTTCTCGAAAATTACTAGGATCGAGTTGCATTGGCTCCTTCAAAGTCATAATTTTTTTCTCAGAATCCAAAATATTGAGTTTTTTAAAGTCATACTTCACAAAGAGTAGAGGTTCGTCACTATTGGTGCTCCATCGACAGCGTCCATAATAATCTGTAGAATATGACCATGAATAAAGGGAAAATTCATTTAGAGTGGGAAAAAAAAGTGATAACATGTCTGAATGTCTATTTACCAATTTTTCTAGTTTCCACATGATGGTGATAGCTATCAGTATTCACATCTGACACCAAACACACGCCATTAAGATCAAGAGTCGCTATGGTCTCTCCAGAAGGATTGAAATCAAAGCTTGTAATATGGTTTCCTGGATGAAAAAGAGATCATTGAATCCAGAATAAGTACATTTAAAGATCAGTTACCTCCTTCAGTCGAACATTGCTCGTGCCATTTCGATTTTCGAAACAGCTGCGCGCTATAGCCACCTGTCCTCCCAGAATAATGAATCCCGTGTAAATGATAAGCAATTTTCCCTTGAAGACAGATTGAACCAAGGATATTTCTTCTTGCATTAAATGTTACATCTCCATCTGCAACCACTAGAAATTGAAAATAAGAGCTTATGAGGTTGCAATTAATCCAATTTGATATACTTAAATTCATTTCTGCAACTTCTTCAAAAGTGTAGATCGCTTTAGCATTTTTCCGCGAGAGATCAAATATTGCCATATTTGCCCCATAATCGCAGTTATGATTGAGTGAGACAAGTAATTTCGTGCCTGGAATTTCTTTTACATGAGTCCAATAACCTGAGTATAGTGAAAATTGGATTAACAAAACAATTAAAATATATGTACCTGAAGTTGTTCTGAGTTGAACCCCTTCAAAGTTTGTATAATTCTGTTTATTCTCGAGTTCTATGACGCTGATGTTATTTAAGCTATGTGAAGACCAAGCAAGCATAGTTGGAGATGTTATCTCTGCTGAGCAAAAAAAGTTCGGTTAGTGAGACGATTGAAAGAGAGGAGAAACGAAAATTCTGTAATAAATAAAGCAATAGAAGACAAGAGAAATAACTACCCATTCTTATGGACTTTTCGAGTAAATCCTCTGTTGTCACTCCATTTTCTGAGGCTTCTTTTGACTCACCAATGTCTGCAGGAGAGATCTGCTGACTGGTGCTTGCTTCGTTGTTTAGCAGCATTTTTTTTTTTTCTCTTCAATTTTGTAGAGCACTCGCGCGCGGAATTTAATTAAATTATTTAATTTTCGAAATCCAAATCAGATTGATGAAAACGCGGAAGGTTAATTAAATAAACATAAACAGTGAAAGAACCCCAGGTACTGACAAAATTTGGGGATGAGATTCGTGAAGGACGATACTCTATTGATCTCCTGGGCTGGCAGTTGGAGCACCCTCTGAGCAGAATATAGCTTCGGTCTTTGAGACTTGTAATAGAAAAAAATGTTTGCTTCATTCTTGGCGCTTTTTCATTTCAAAAATTTGAGAATTTTCATAGACTTAAAATTTAACAACACTTACTACCTCTCAAAAATAAGATGAGATGCATATGACAAGAAATCGAGAATTCAAGCACAATTATCCTCGATTGCTGCCTATTCATATCTAACCAAAATTTCAATAGAATACGTTCAAATGGCAGTCCAAGAAAGACACTATTTTTCTATCCGAAATCTTCCTTTTTCACTTTCATTCGCTGTTTTTTATCGAATTAAACAAATTATACTTCGCATTGTCAAATAAATTCTCATATAACTGACCCAAAATAATCTTGTTGAAGTATACTGTACTGAAGTTGCTCAGCGACAGGATTTGACAGATCATATCGATAACAAATCGTAGGAATTTTCCGAATTCCTGCTGCTGAGCAGCCAAAAAAAAGGCAGCACAATAGTTTCCTACGAGTAATAGAAGAGTCACTCTCTCGCACAGGAGAAGTTTATTTTCGAGAGTTTATCGAAGTTTCTAACAAAATTACGCTTAGTAATGAGAATTTGAGAGCCAGGACATTCAGATTAGGAAAAATGTGATAGAAGCAAAATAAACTGATAGAACTTTGAAAAATCGGAGAAATTTGTCCAATATACTCAAACAATAAATAAATTTTCCTTCTTCCATTGGGGCAGAGCGAGTCAAGTTAATCAAATCTGAGCTGAAGTATGCACTATTCGGGAAAAATGAGATCTATATTTATATAGCAAGTAGCATAATAGTACTCATCAGGTACAATTTCATTTTAAATTTGTAATGAAATTGCAACTTTTCTTTGCATGTTATTATGCTTTTGAACTTAATCAATCTAGTCTTGATATCCTTCAATGCCTTTAAAATAAGAGAATCGATTTTGGTATGAAGAAGAGAAATGCGTAATTCAAAGATATCTTAAATTTCATTCAATTTCCATATGATTACGTAGTTTTTTGGAAGTTTCTAGTGTTAAATTATTACTTTTCCATTAATTCCCATTAAATTGAGAGACTAGCTTTAGTACGCAAGGGATGATTGATTAATCAAGAAAGCTGTACCATCCCAACAAACTGTTGGTTCGACAAAATTTCGTTGATATCTGATGCAGTTTAGATTTCAACTTCTAACAATAACGTTCTCCATTCTTCTTTTCTATATGTGAAGTCGTCAGAACAACTCACAGGAATGAAAATCATTAAAAAATTTCGCTTTTTCCAAAAAAACTCGAAAAATTTCTTTTTAACTTGAATATTCATTCCGAAGTTGGTGAATCCGTGATTCGTAATTAGGTACTTGTGTGAGTCCAATGGCAAAAAAATTTTATAAGTCCTGGAATGTGTAAATTAGTCGAGATTATTAATATCACCCTATTTCAAATCCTTCTATAATCTAAATCATTCTTCCATAAATTTTATAAATCTTCGATAAGCATATCCTAAATCCTGAGCTATATTTAATAAAGCTCAATCTCATAATCAAATAAAAAGTTAACACTTCCGCTTACTAAAGTGAAAAAAGTCATGCTACAGCATCCAGACAAGAAAGCAGATTTCGTCTCTCAATTTCCAATCCCGCCCAAACTGAAACGAGCATACCAAGCCTTTAAGCTTGTAGCAGAAACCTCTACTTATAAAATAATTGAAGCTGATGCTGGTGATTCAAAAGAGAAGCATAGAATTAGAGTCCTTGATCGGTCGAAAGAGTTTGTAAACAAGAAATACGATCTCACGGCAACTCTGTTCGTGAAAGAGCTACTTCATCTGCAATCAAGATATCCTGGCTCTATTCTAACCAATACATTCGAAATCAGTGATGACGGGCAACAAATAGCCTGTGCAACTCTTCCATATCTTCCTCTGAGCTGCCAGCTCAATGAGGAGAGTGTAGAAACCTTCAATCCAAAAGATTCTAAATCGGTTCAACAATTGATAAGCGACGCTCTATACGACATTGAATTTCTGTGAAAAAATATGCAAATAAGAAAGATTATGGACATCTTGGGGCCAGAAAGCCTCTGTTTTATGAAGGAAAAAGACGCGTTCTTTTTGAGTGACTGGTCAAAACTCTTTGAAAATGGAGCTGCTGATTTATTAATGAGTGATGCTCCTATTACTACGACTATTCCGTCTTTGCAAGGACAAAAGCTGACTTCCCAAGAATTAGCTGGAGAAATAAAGGCTTTGGCATTGAGTGTGCTCAAGCTAAACAAAATCGATTTTTCAAAAATCGAGAGCTTGAGGCAAGTTAAAGGCATCGACTCTGGAGAGTTTGCTTCTGAAGTTGAACGAACTTTGTCAAAGAGTTTTAACGAGGAAAAAAAAGGATTGCAGCAACTGATCGAAAAAATGTTGACTTTGGAGTCTCAAAATTTACCAAACCTAGGGGACCTTCGCATCGAAGATGCTAAAAGCCAAGCTCCAATCAATGAAGAATCAAAACAAATCAATGACATTGAGGCGCAACATCCGTCCCGACCAAACTCTGAAGAAGTAGCACAAATCCAACACGAAGGACAAGAAGCTATATCATCTAGCAAGAGTAGCGTCATTACTGGTAAACTTTTCATACATATCTGAATTGATCTCACCGTTGATAGAAGACACAGTTACGAGATCTTCAACTATGCTTGCATGGTGTGCAAATATAACAAACAAGATAAGCATCGCGGACTTTAACACAAAGCAAAGCTACGCAAACTTTGTCGGAGCTACAGTTAGTGACCCAGGTAAAATTTAGTTTCTTTATTATCTTGAGGCTGATGCTGTGATAATGTGTTAGTTCTTTGTTGGACGCATGTGAAGGAAATACCAAACACAAAATTACTAGTGTCCCTTCATCATGACTACAACTGCTCAGCTAATATGACGGTTTTTGACATATCTAAACAAAATCAAATCAAAGAAATCTATTCTCTTGGTGAAGTCAAAGGAGGTATTCTTATCTTTTCAACTTCATAGTTTGAATAATCATATATTTCTCTCTAGTGAATGGCCATGGAGACATAACGTTCAACACACGAAGAAGCATCTTAGGGGCAATTTCTATGAGGGAGATGATAGCATATCACTTGTTTAGTATTGACGCTAATGCTTCTGAGGTTCGTGATATTGTCAAGCTTATTCGAAAGTCCAAGTGGCATTCTCAGGGTGGTAATTCTAATCTCAAATGCTACTCTGAATGCGGTAGGAACACTTAACATCGCATTTGACTTCAATCCTGCTGGAGAATATATCGCCACCATTGATGGCTCTGGAACGTACATGATATCTGATGTGAACACGGACAGTTACAGTTTCCATAAGAGAGTCGGCAAGAACTATTTCGGAGGTAATTTCGGATTACCAAATTTTTTCTTTTGGTTACGCTAAGGATCACTTAATAATATATTGGCTCTACTAAATAAACATTCTCATATCTTTCCTTAACTTATTTATTAGATCCGGTTGGACGCTGCAGATGGAGCCCGAATACTGATGAGTCATTACTATTCGTGAAGACTGATGGGATAGAACTCAATCTATTAGATGTTGAGAAGAAAACTTTCATCTTAACAATCCCAGTTCGACTTGAATTTAAAGGTAAATACGATTTTCCTATATTCTAATTCTTTTTCTGTTTAGAGGGAGGCGGCCGAATTCCAATGACTTACTGGATCGATGCTTGTCAGAGCAATGGAAATCTCTTAGCTTCTGGTGGTCATGATAAGAATATCAAAATATTTGATAAGCGAGAATCGAAGATTGTCAAAACTTTTGATGATATTCACTCTGGTAACCTTCTTTTGGTTATTTTAATAACAACAATTATAATTTTCCAGATTTTATCAACTGTGTGCGATGGAGTCCAAGTGGCAATAATCTCGCGAGTACCTCATATGATACGACAGCAAAACTGCTGGATTTCAAAACAGGAAAATTCCTATATACTGAAAACACATCAGATGGAAGTAATTCATCTACCTTTATCTCTGACCATTCTAATTAATTATTAGATGAGGCAATGTCAGTCTGCTTCATCTAGATTTATTGAAATTCAAAGATCTTAGAGAAAGAGCTGCGAGTAGCGAAGAAAGAACATGATTCAATTCATCCTGGCGTTTGGCTTTTATTGCAATTCTTTTTGTTTCATACTTTTCAACGTGCCTTCTTACCGAAAATAAAAACTCCTTCACTAAGTCAGTCAGGCCAAGAGCAAATTACGAAGCACTTGAATTATCGATATGATACATTCGTATAAAAATTACAATTGCAGTGATAGGATAAATTAGCTTTCATAAAGGTAAAATTAGGCGACAAAGTTGTTAGTTTTTTGAGAATGACGTCAATTCGTCAAAATTATCAGCGAAAATTTTCGAAACTATTGGGTTTTCGACGCTGATCTTTAGATTCATTGCAACATTAATTAAGGTCACTTTTTTTCACGTGAAGCGGTCCAAATATTCAATTAAGGCTTTAATCATTTTTAAGCCACCAATAGAAAGGATTTTACTTTTTAGATTCTAACCATATTCGCAGATTCTGCTGTTAAATTTAGAGTGAAACGGAAGAGCGAATCGTCATTTCGAAATAATCTGAGGCACGAAAAGCAACAAAGTTGCCTCGTTACAGTTATGTTCCATTACTAAATTGGATTTACGTTAAAATAAATACATTTCTGGTTTTGATTTTTATTCTATTTTTGTCCCGTTTCTTGATAACCGATCAAAAAGTTGTCCAGGTGAGGAGAACGCACATTTCAAATTGAAAAAATCAACTCTTTTGAATTACCTGATTGAATAATACAGTAGTTATCTGCATGAGCTGCTTAAACTATAATTCACTTATTGACAATAATGTAGACATTTTCAATTAACACATTCCATACTTAATTTGAAGAAAACAAAAGGTGAATAAATAAACATCATTATGTCCGAATTTTGAAAGAACATCAATATACATTCAATTTAAAAATAACTCAAAAGAAAAGAATTTAAGATCATACGAAACACATAGTAACAGATGGTAGAAATCCGAAAATAGGCCTGACTTAGTTCAAGAATCTGTCCGTTTAGAAGGATCTTCAGGCTCTATCAAGAGTATTTCATTTCTAATTCTTTGGCGCCGAGCTATTAAAGCCCAGCGGAACATATCTACTAACCTTTTTTGAGATCGGTCTGCGTAATCTCCTCTTATTATTGGGCCTTTGTGGAGTGAAGTATTGAAAATAAGAACCGCTTTCTCTTCGCTCCATTTCGCATGGAGACGAATTATCCAGGCGTATTAATTGGGATCGAATTTTAGGAAGTTTATTATTTGGAGATACTCTATCTCCACTGAGAGATCCGTCATTTTTTTCAAGTAAAGGTTTGACTTGTGAAGAGAAATCAAACCCTCGTAAGCCCTTGGCGGAGCTCAGTAAAGCTATTTCGTCTGAACCACCATCATCTGTGCTATATCGCTTTCGGAAAGCACTCAGCTTCGATTGTTGGGAACTAGGAGATCCGTATTGTGATATCTCCTCAAATAACGAAAACTTTGGAATCTCGATATGGTCTAATTGGGCCATTTTCATCATCAACGCTTTAGACTCTGCATATTCAGGGTGTTTTTGTAAGAAATGATTATCTAGAGCTTCAATGTACTCATTGGAGGATTTAGTTGCTTCGCTAGCAATTTTTGTCGCTTTTGCTTTATCGACTTGGCAATCTGATTCCATGCGTGCTTCTTTGAGTTGGCTCGGAGACCATAATTCAGTGCAGAGCATTGAACCTTTGTTCTTTTTTGGCTTATTCCAAGCCTCTCTTAAGGCTTGGACCTGTCTGCCCGATTTTAATGGAGGTAATTTCGTCTTTTCAATTTGTGCAAGTTGTACTTCAAGGGGAATTTCTTGGAGCTGTAGAGTCAGAAGGCGCGATTGTTGTTGCTTTTTCACAATAGACAAAGTTGGACTGTTAACAGCCTCGATCAGAGCAGCGGGTACTATACCAGTTCTTTTCATAATCTTGTGCTTAGAGTAATTTGACATTTTTTGGTTTATTTCAAGTATTTTATTATGAGCAATTTTGTTTGCATTGAATGCGTAATAATTTTTTTTTCAGGGTTTTTGCAAATTATTTATTTAAAATCGGCCAAATCGCTGATCGATTTCTGATTCATTGGTGGAAAACATTTCTCAATTTTTTTAAAACTATTCCACAAGTACCAACAGCTAAAATCTGAATCTTTTGGTGTTGGGTCTGAGGAGCTCATCAGCCATAAGAAAATGGAAAAGAAACTTGTAGGTCCGAGTTCGAAGTATCGTAATGATAAGATTGTAAAATTTAGCTATTCATAAATAATTCCGAAATAAAATTTAAATACCTGTCCCGGAACTTGTTGAGCAGAAAGATTTTTCTTGAAATAAATTTGTTCGATAATTATCGATGAAAGGGTTATTTGATGCTAGCATACTTTATAGCCAAATAAATATTTTGAGAAGAGCTGCATTTTGATTCAAGCTTCATGCTAGTTTTTTTTTCGAGGGACAGTTAATTT
>ENA-UOUE01000469-UOUE01000469.1-compost-metagenome-genome-assembly--contig:-NODE-469-length-32140-cov-7.260893_pt1 | contig 32140 bp, 25 predicted proteins | sample MGYA00238146_ERZ747223 | MGnify/ENA primary metagenome ERZ747223 (study PRJEB28781, sample SAMN06268865) | compost metagenome | isolation source: single cell | place: USA: California, Emeryville, Joint...
TTCGGACAGGCAGGACAGTCTGATTATCTCATTGATAATTCTCTCTCCGTCCAAAAAAAATTAGGATTCGACGTTAAGTATATCAGACTTCTCCTCTAATACAAACATTTCATCCCAATTCTCTATCATAATCCAGACCCAAATCTCAGTATATTCATCATTGTTCGTTTTAGCTCTTATGTGATAGAGTTTAATTTTTCGTTACACTAGCTCAACCTGTAACAGAAGGCTAATGGATAATATGCAAATATACAAGTCATTAGTGTTTTAAACTTAAGATAACTAGCTCAGTAGTATTGTAATTATCGAAAGAGCTACCATTTAACTCTTTTAATACTAATGCAATTTAAAGGAAAGTGCAAGTACAATCTTCCTGAAGATACTTAGAATGATAGTAGTTTAGAGTAAAGTGAGTGATAAAAACTATATTCTTCTAATTTGATTATCTAAGCGTGGAACCTTGCTTTTTACTGTTAAAGATCTCTGTGACAAGATCGATTTTACTCTCAGTTTGTGTCGATCTGATCCAACCCGTAGATGTACACAAAGTAATTTACTTGTTTCCGTAAAAGAGAATTCAAAAGCTCAGTTTTTCCTAGTGTTGTAAACTGTATTGAACCCAAAATTTAGTAAATTGTCGAAAATATTTGTTAAATTAATGAGAACATTAAGGAAATTGCCACACAGTTATTTCTGGAGAAAAGCGCTGATATATAACTTGCAGATTTTCCATCTCATCCATTTTTTGTTTATCATGAGAATTTTTTTGTCTAACTACCGATCTCGAAAATTTTAATCTTTGTAATTTAAGGAGTTATTACAAGTAATCCCTAGTTGCACCTACCATTACTTCGCTGACGTTAAGAAACTATTCTATTACTTCTTAGATTTGTTTCTTAACTTGCAGAACTGACATAATTACCGGATATTACTCAAAATATTCAAAGCTAAAATATCAGATTCATTATTGTATTGAAAATTCTCAGTTAGGACTAATTTCACTTTCGCGGAAGGACTCAAAAAACAAACGAGGCGTCAAACATCAAACTTATTACATACACCCATTTTACTTCCTTTTTTTTGCAGACTCGCAAAGTAGAAGATGCTTGCACTCAAAAAATCGTTACCAAAAACATGTTCAAGCAAACTGAGAATCTAACCATCTCTTTTTTTGATGGTGCAATTATAAGAAAAAATAATAAATTGTACCAGAGTCATCCCACTATTGCAAATTGATTCAAAAGAGTCATCACTTCTGAATTCAGTTTGAAAATATCAGAATTGCCGAAATTTGATTTATTTAAATAAAATTCGTTTATAAATTCATCGAAAAATCAAGCTAAATTACATTTTAGGAAAAATTTCTCTGAATCGATCACACTCAGGAAGGCCCTCATTATATTCCAACAAGTCATACTTATTAAATTCGCAAAGGCAGGTTTAGCATCTCGAGTTTAGAGTAATGCTCAAGATATATACATATATATTGAATTTGATAAGCTTGGGGCAATTTCTTTCTTCGTTACAAGAAGAAGGAAAACAGGTTCATATATCAAAATTCGAATATCAATTGCTTCTGAGCTATTTTTTGTTTTTTCCTTTTTGAAATTAAATTAACTATTGATAATTCCTCTGTTTGTTGAAAAATTCATTTCTTCTGAGCTTCTTCTGAGAATTCTAAAGATGCAATTGATCCTTATGATATGATAAAACACGAAACAAATTAGGAATTCTCATAATTGCAAAGCTATTAAAGTTGAAGAACTTTGGCTCTTAACTTCAAGTTCTCAAGTCCGCCAGCTAGGATACTATTTCTTGTTTTGAATTCTTCAACACCTTCATATCTTTTCAATAACTGCTCAATTGCTTCAACCTGAGCCGAGCAATTTTGGAGGTTTTCACCAATGAACTTGACATAAAAACTGAGGTTTTCAACAGATGCTTTCGTGAAAACCCTTCTGAGACCTTCGGTTAAATACTTTGCCACCTTTTGGTTTTTCTCAGGATTATCAAGTCCTCCATCGTAAAGGAGCGTCAAGCGGATTCCCTCAAAGACGGCTCTTACCTTCCAGTTCTTCTCTCGCATCACGAACTCACTGATATATTCGTACAATTCGTTTTTAAGCTGTGAGCTCAATCTCAAGAAATCTGATACTGCTGTGTAGTATTCACTCATTTCTGCAGGTGTTTCTCCCAAAATAGCTGACACTGCCGCTCTCTCATTTTCCAAAAAGCCGAATACTTGCATTAATAGTACAATTCTCGAGAGGAACTCCTTTTCTTTTTTAATCTCTATGATTGGGGGTTTATGAAGTCCTTCTGCATCCAAGTTCTCGAGAATATAAACAACGTCTTCCTTGCTCACGCAGAAGTTTGGCAAATATGAGAAGATGAGCACATTGAACCATGAAAAAGTATCTTTGTTGTCCTCAAACAATGTTTTCAAAGTTTCAAACATGCTTCGTAAGGTGCTTTTCTTTTTACTTGGAGCCAAAAAGTTGTGAATAATCTGGATGCAATCTTGAAGCAATATTTCCGTGATTAAAAGGTTCATGCTGTCACTTTGTCTGATGTAGACTCGAGCCAAATAGAGATATTGCTCTGCAGTCATCAAGTTCTCTCTGACCTCCTTGTAAAACACCCTCCATATTGTTCCTAACGATTCGACGTCTTCAATACGGTCGACATTTCCTTTAAAGAACTCAAGAGAAGTGTTATCTAATGTTATTTTAGCATAGCTTTCAGAGTCATAGTTGGTGAGAATTGCACTTGGGATTCGTTTTGCATCTTCAAATATCAAAGGAGTGCTTTCGATATCCTCGATGAACACCTCTTTTACTATAAAGAGTTTTGCTTCGTTGTTAAAAAGAGCGATTTTGATCCGATGATGCCTCAATCGATTTGAATTAGTCTGATTGTAAACGGTCTGACTTATTTTTAGCATATTCTTGAAGAAATTATTGTCTGCGTCCCAATGGACAGTAAGCTCGTTGATGCCGTCCGTTTTGACCCAATTTTGCCACCATTTATGAATAGAAAATTGCGAAATATCAAATTTGGCTACTGTGATGAAATGATCGAGCGATTTTCCCATCATCATAGTTCGATTTTGATCGATAACCTGTTCAACAATGCCCAGAAATTCTTCAGAAGAGAGCGGACGTGAGGAGCTTTTTGTTATTAAGCTCTTGAGAATCTTTTTGAAGTTTTCATTCTCAAGGATGAAATAAAGCTGCTTCATGACAGCGTGACTCTTATAGAGATACACGGGACTCTTGCAATAATATGCGAACTCTTCAGAATCATTGCATTGCAGGCTTAACGGATGTGTACTGCTGCCTTGATCGAGCAGATAGGCTTCTCGACGAGAGGATTGGAAATTCAATTCGAAGTCGATTTTTTCTATGTTATAGATTTCGTGGATCCTTGTATAACTCTCATCAGTTTTTAAAGTCGAAATGATGAAGCTCAGACAGAGGTCTGTAACTATTTCTCGCAAACCTTTGATGATCCAAGCGTCCTCCCATTTGTTATGAGTGACTGTGAGACCAAAATAGGTAAACACCGTGTTCGAAACGATTGCTCGCAGCGTTTGGATCAACTTTTGGCGGCTGGGATTACCTTTAAGAGCACCGTCATCAATAAAATTCCCCTGATTGTCGTTTCTGACAGGGAGGAATAAATGATTCATTTCTTTGACTGGGAAGTTGCCGAGGAATGCCTCACAGTATTTGATTGCGAGCTGCGCAAAGACCTCGTAAATCTTGGTGTTGTTTTCGAGCTTTCCGACAGTGCTTGCTCTGCAGAGCAATGAAATCGGAACCGCCTTTGGATTGGGATCCTTTCCGAGTTTAATATGATGATAGTCTCCCGCTGCAAATCTGAGGCCTGAGACTGTGATCAAAGGAGTTGAATCGTAACATGAAAGCACTAAATTAGGTTCCTTTTCACAGAGTTTTATGTACTCTGCTATCTGAGTGGGAATGATATAAGATAAATTCTTTGCTGGTGTCCTGGGTTGGCAAAATGCAATAGGCCAGTTGTCTGGGCTCAGGACTTGTAAGTTAAACTTCGCTCGGATATTGTTTTGGTCGAAACATGGGAAAATTAGGCTTGCACCATTATTGGATGTATCAGCGAAAATGTAATTGTATTTTCCTTCTTGAATTCTACGAAGACCGATTTTTTGAGGAGGTTCATATTTCGCTTCGAAACTCAGCACAACTTTATTGCCAATTTTTGCAAGATACTGTTGAGGAATAGTAAGAACTTGGCCATCCCAAAGACTTTTTCCTTGCTCAGTCAAAGAGACGCTTTTTCCATTGACAAACATGGAAGATATAGATTCGCCTTGAAAGTCAAGCGTAGCACTACTTTTTGCTTCATTCGAAGCGAGATCAAATGAGATTTCAACTAATCCCTTAAAGGTAGATCCATTTCGTAAATGCAGTAAGATATTGTAGGTAACATTCCCGATATCTTTAGCGCGGGCTTGTACCACGCTGCTGGGTATTTTGTGAGACTTAACGTACATCTCCTTCGAGATCGTAGGAATAAATGGATGGTTGAGCCCCGGTGTTTCGGTCGGTTTAGGTTTAGGCTTTGACGGTGTCTTCTCTTTTTTGGATGAACGTCGACTGGCAGCCAATAGAAGTATGGAGACCAAGGAGACGCCTCCGGCAACTACGGCGATCTGCTGGTTTCTACTCAAATTGTTGAATTTGGTTCTCAATTCTATCAGAAAAGAGCGTTATGTCAGATATGGAGGTGGATGATGTGGCAATTACTTTCATAGTAATCTTTCGACCTTGTTAGAGCGTTCTGATATATTTTTTCCATCAAGAAAGTGAGACTGAACTTGGATTTTATTTAGATGATTATATCTTCGTTTAGAATTTAAAAGTTAATTTATGGTAATATCCACACTAATGAATTGCTGGGGGCTGATAGGATGCTTATTAGGCTATGAAAATATTTGATACCGATCATCCAATTGACTAATTACTGAATGCCATGATTTTTTGTATTAATCAAAGTGATATTTTTTGTTGTTAATCTCATTAGGGGCTTGTAACAGAGTTCTCTACTTTTTTATTTTTGCTTTTTTTCGTGCTGAATGATGGTCGTTGTTAAAGATATTCAGTTCCACGTGTGTGTGCTAAAGCAAAAGCATAATACTCTTGAATAGAAGGTCAAACTGAATTGTTATATGTTCTCAAGCGTTGGACGATCTTTAAGATGACTTAATATTTGAGCTAACAGATCGAGGTATGTGAAGTAACAGAATTAAATATCATTGCATGTTTTGTCACCATAGCATCAGCTCTAGAAAGTGTTGTGATTGAACATCACGAAGAGACTTTAAGCAATGATGATTTGTTTAATGCATGGACCTTACAAACTTCTAAGGACTCTCGGCTGTTTCTTGGGCCTATTCAATTCATCAGGAAATCCGAAGTCACTTCAGCAATATTCTCTTTATTCTTCTCCATAATCATCTGAAAATGGATTGGTCTCTCCCAGCCATTCACCATCGTCGAATTAATGATTGGTATTCTACCAATTGGAAGTTCACACAATCTCAGGCCTCTCTATTGATACAATGTTCTCTCTCTGCTAAAGACCAGGTTTCCCAAAACGGATTTAATCGGTTGCTTGATTACCATATCAAAGAGGATCCTACCAGGAAAATAAATGAATCTGACCGATCAGAATTTGATGAGTGCTCTTGCTATAAATAACCTGATAATGCAGCTATTAGATATAATAATACAGAAAAACCATACCTCCGAAAGACTGAACATTATACTATGTCTGCTGACTCAAAGATATCTCTGAGTGAATTGCGAACCTCTGGAGATTCTCTCCTCAATATCGCCTGCGAAGACGGATATAGAGATACCACCCCTCTGATTCACAGCCGTAAAGGCCAGACACGAGCGGGATTTGATGAACACCGTGAACCTCTCACTCATATCTTAAATAAATCCTTTGCTGAAAAATTTTTCAGCAGCTGCTTTAATGAGGAGAAAACGAGATTAACGTCGAAAGAACTTCTTGCTTTTTACTCTCTCAAATTTAACTGCAATATTTCCTTTGACTCTGAGAAAGATCACCATAATCGCATGGTAGGCTCTTTGTGGTTTGCACTTTGCAACGAAACAATGGGCGATCAAATTCCTAACCCTCGTTGGAATGATTTTGGGTTCCAAAATATTGATCCTCGAACTGATTTCCGAGGAGCAGGACTCACTGGACTCAACATGCTAATCCATTACGCTGAGAATTACCCTGAAAGGATCAAGAGAATGGCAGAATCCAAGGACGACTTTCTGGCAGCTGCAAGCTCAATTAATGTCACTCATCATTTGATAAAGTACTTCCATCTCCTTAATTCTCTAGTCTACGAGAAGGATAAAGCAGAGATCTGCTCGAGAAAAGCTTTAAAGAATTTTTGCAAGTTTCTGGTGCGCGATGAAGATGTATTATACAATTTCCATGAATTGCTCTTTACTGATCTGTACGAAATTTGGGTCGATTTGAAGAAAAAGAAGAAAGGGGTTACAATAATGGATTTTAAAATATGTCTGGACGAAATGAAAAGGAAGCTAAATGTTGCAATGAATTGGACCCATTACAAAAATTACGATCAATTCAAGTTGAAATATAGCAATTTGAGCAACTGGGATGGAAAAGCCCAATGTAATTTTGGCATATTTTTCATCAGTTGTTAATCGATATTCTGATATGAAATGATTAATGTCCATCATATTTTTGTATTACTGAAAATTTTTCCCTTCTCTCATAAATAGTTTCTGTTAATATTCTGCTATACTACTAGGCAAATCTAGTTAATTTAGGCACTGCAACAATTGATTTAAGTACTAATAGATTGATTGGGCGGGAGTAGCATTTGGGACTAATATCATAGTACTTCGAAGATTGTACATTTTTTTCCCCCCTTCATAAATACTTGCTGAACTCAACGCTTTCTGGCGTCCCTTTAGAGATATTCAATAATTTGTTACATTGGTTTGATCCTTTCAAATAAATACAGACTCTTTCTAATTTATTCTTATCTCAGACAAAAAAGCCTACATGAGTATTGTTAGCTCATTGAGACATGTGAATATTTCATTAATTTATCATCTATCTGGGTAATGACATTAGCGTTTCTATAATAAGCTCATTGCTCTCCTTCTTTTCCTGATCTCAACTTGGATCTAGATCAAGGAATTAGATAAACCAAAACTTGCAAAAAGTATCATACCTCAGTTCTTGATAAAAGTACTCCTCTCGGTTCCATTTCATCTTGAAGTTCGATATAGCGATCTAGATTGCGTGTTGTGTGGTACCATGCAATCAAGATATACATGAGACCAAAAAGGCTTCCCAGTAACACAAGACGGAAACTTGATAACCGAAAGATCGTGAGCAAATAAGCGAAATAAGCGTAAGGTTCCTTACCCCCATATTAGTCCCAATTCTTCGTCTTCAATTGTATCCATCACAATTGCTGAGATTGTAGGACTAGCATAATACCCAAAAATGTTAAAAACTAGCTGCGAAAAACTTGAGCTGGCTGCCTGATATTCTCTATAATTCCCGATATAAAATGAGCGGGTCTAAAAAAAAATAAAATGGAGCTGTTACCTTGCAACACTATCTACAATAATCCCTGTGGCAGTTGGAATGATGCAAGCTCCAGTGAATAGCAGCGTCCATAGTAGTGGAATAAATACAACTGGGTAAGTCGCAAATGCACAGGGAAATGAAACCATGACCGCCAACAAAGCAAATGCAGCACATAATTTTATTGCAGTCAATAGGTTCTCTCCTTTATATCCTCCCTTCAAAAAGTTATCTATTACATTTTTTGAAGCAAAGCTGCATTACAAGTCTATCCGTTAGATAGCCTCCTATGGAAACACCCATCAGCGGAGCCGTCAGCGCGCAGAGTCCGAATGTAATATTTGCATATTGTTGAGCCAGCCCAACGATTTGTACAAGATAAGCCGTCGCCCAAAACTACAACGGTATGATTAGCTCAAAAATCTTTTCTCCAATTCGTTACCTGGAGTCCAGCAACAACGAAGTAAAGAGAACACAAGCCAAAGGTTATGATCACGAGAATGAAATTCGTGAGAACCACCTAAATGAGTATATTAGAAATCAATAAACTACGAGAAGTCTTGCTTTTATATGCTCCATAAATGCTTTCGTATTCGAGAAAGAGATGCCATCAATAGGGACCTCTTCATTACTGAGTATTGTGTTTCTTCCTTCTCTTCGATGTCTTGGGGAAACCGTCGGAGTGACTTTGGATTGGTCGCCCCTGGTCAACACATCGATATGATCATTTTTTTCGATCAAAAATGCTAGAAACAGAGGAACCAGAGCGAATGCTTGGATTTGTATCGAAAATCGCCAGGATGAGTATTGTGGCAACAGATTGATAAACAAAGATGTAATCACATAGCCCACCATGACGCCTAGCTAGGAATTAGATCAGCAAAACCACATCAGTGACTACCGATAGCGGAGTGAGCCTGCAAGATGCCCATCCAAGTCGTGCTTCGATCTTCGGGACTAAATTCATTTATCCAAACGGGACCATATATTGAACAAAATCCTTGCAAAAATCCCATAGCAGCTCTGCAAGCATATAGAAGATTGATGTTTTGACTCACTGAGAAAATCCCGCAGAAAATTGCATTTAACAGAATGGTAATCGAAATCACATATTTTGCTCTGAAGCAATGGAAAACACCTGAGGCGATCAAAGTTGTCGCACTGTACCCCAAGTAAACAAGTGAACCTATTTGAATAAGCTGAGTGTGTTAAACATCGAAATAACAACCTATTGCTGCTAGCATTTGATGATCAAGATGTATTTCTTCTTGGATTTGAAGCAGGCTCGCAGGAATGACTCCCGTATCGTAGTTTAGGATCATATTAGCGAGAGTAAAGTAAATAAACACTCTTTTTTGAAATGGTTGAACGACGGTCTTGGTGTCTTTAAGAAAATCTGGAGCGATCTCGTTGTGGCCAGCTGGTAAAGTGGCATCCTTGACCGATTTGTGTTGAGTGATCTCAACCGATTGAAAACTCGATAGATTGTGCTGAGTATTTTTTGGCTGGCTTATTGTACTTTCAGGATGTTTCAGTTCTTCCGCTTTTGAGAGAAGTCCTTTTTTGCTCTCGAGTGGTATCATATTGAAGAAATGGTATTGGATTGCTTTTTAAATATTTGAAGTTCTCAAGATTTCAATTCAAATAAAACGATTTTTGAAGAGTCATAATCGATTAGATTTTCTATGGACCTTTAAAGAATTAGTTGCTGACGTTTTCAATGATTTTTTCTCAACAGTAATAGCTTTGATAACTATTTAAAAAGGGATCAACAACACAACGCAAAAAATGAAGCGCGAGGCATGAGAAATATGGAGTTGTAAGGCAATGCTTCATGAGCTAGTTAACTCTTTCAAATCTGAGTCATTTAAAATGTAGAAACTCCTTGTTGTCTATTTTAACTAACAATTGTCAGGGTCCCCTCACTTTCTTATGATGACATTATCCTCAGATCAAAGATACAGATATTGAACTTATTTCAGAAAAGAGAATTTGTGACATCATTGAAGAGGAGTTAATGACCTCATACACATTACTGATGAAGCATCAATTACGCATGAATGTGCTGCCCTAGTTACTGGTGAAAAAACAGTGGAACCCCTAGTATCTTCAATAAATAGTACAAGTACAGCGAACTCAAATTCAATTGCTCATTCCAGATTCCATCAACATCATTAAGATGGCTGGTTCTTTGGGCTAAAATGACTTTCGTAGAATTTTCGAAATCCAACTTCAGCCTCTGCTTCTGTCACGCGGCTGTCAAGTATAAGTTCATTCTGTTGAATCATTATCTTGTCTTGATTGGCCTGTGCCAATTGTTGTTTCATTTGAATTGTTTCAATTTTATCAGCCTCAGAAAGCCTGAGAAAATCTCTTTCCAACTGCAGCATGACATCTCTGATCTCTTGAGTAGCCTCTTGTTGAAGGCTCGACGCCGTGTGATCAACTGCAGCAAGTTTCATCCGAGCAATTTGCAGCGTTTTCTTCTGTTCCTCTAATTCTTTCAACATATCGTTCAAAAACACCTACACAACATTACTAAAAAGTACCAGAAGTCGAGGGAATACCTCAAGTTTGCTATGGTGTAGCCGGACAGGGAGGTTCATAGTTTCTAATATTGGATCATCTTCTCGTTGATAGGTGTCAGTGGTTTCTACGCCATATAACTGGTCGTTGCTACCCATTGCTGCTGGAGTGAAGGTACCCATCCCATATTTTGCCAGAGGAGACATTTTTGAGGAGAGGAGTCTTGAATTCATGTTGAGACAATAAAGTTTATGAAACTTTAATATTTTTTATTAACAGGCATGTTAAAACTCAAAAACCTTATATGCAAGACCTTACAGACAGGATAATGAAGACAACTTTTTTATAAGTCGAGCTACGAGATAGCCTCTACATGAAAGCTTTTTTAATAAATTAAATGAGACTTATCGATAGAATACAATAATTTTAAATTTGCTACGAGATCAGAGAAAATTCATTTAACGCTTCTATGCCATGGAGTGGTTATCACTGTTTAAACACTTTTAAGATCGTCCACGAACCAGTTTCCTATCAATTTTGAAAAGAATCGAGTCTCAAACAATATAACGTAATATGGGCAGGCGATTTGAGGAATTATGTCTTCGTTTGAATCAAACTATCAATTAATTTTTTTCTTTTCTAGCTCACAAACTTTCGATCAAGTTTGCTTTTGTTTAAATTGTTATTTGCAATGTGTCTGGTTTTCTGTCTTTAAGGGAGCTTGAATGGGTTCTTTGTCCCTAGAGAATTTTAGAAATCAATTGGAATAGGATAAGGCTGCAGTAAATAACTGTTTGGCTTTCATTACATTACATTTTTCTACTCGCAATACTTTTTTTTGCAAAATGATGCTTTCAAAAAATTACAGTCGAAGACGTTAACAATATTTAATCAATAATTTATCACACTAGTTGTAGTACGAGACAAGAGAGATTGACCAACTCCGGGAAAACTTGTGAATAGACTTGGAAATTTCTGAATTATTTACTTGTCAGAATTCAATGATTACATGAATACTCATATCAAGATCAAAATGCTGTTCTACAATAGAAGCACTAATTTATTTATTAAGAATTCCAACTAATTTTTTTCTGTTATCTCTCGAAAATAATTTAAAAACCTCGAAAAATAAGGTGTATTTCTGTAATCGCGATCAAATGTACCAAGAAGAATTCGGTCAATCGACGAGGATTGGTTTTATGAGCAGACCTCTTCGTTCAAATCTTGTGAAAGAAAAAGGTTCTCGTGAAAGATCCCTGAAAAGAGTTAAATTTGAGGATTCGGATGATGACGGCGACGTTGAAGAACAAAGAAACGCAATACAATTCGCTCATACCGTGGAATCATATCGACTAAAAAGAGTAAATCATTTGCAATCTTAAGAAGACAGCTAAACCTCAAAAATCATAGGATAAACTGATGAATGCTCTCGCAGAATTCAAATTAAGGCAGCAATCCCCACCATCAGCTAAAAGGTTAGTGTAGCTTGAGAATCTTATCTTTAACTTTCGTTATAGGACTCAAAAACACCCTCCACCAGAGCTCCACTTTGACACCCAGAGCAGCATTCAAGCAGACCCTCAGGCTCTTAAAACTAAATCCACTCCAAAAACTGTCAAAGGACTGGGTTTATACCTCAATGTGATTGATCCCCACCTAAAAGAGAATGCAGCAGACTCGAACATATCTCCAACCAGCATGACCAAGAGAATTACTGACGAGAAAGGCTCTGAAATTGTTGCGGACATCGCCGATAGACCAACGGGGAAGTCAAAGAGCAAACATAGTTTTGCATTCTTAGAAGAGAAAGAAGAACAAATGCCGAAAGTTAGAGAATCTTTAGAAAATTCTCAGACTATCAAAGACAGGATGATAAAAAATATCCAACTCGATCGATATATTAAAGATCTTGAAGAAAACAGTCCTTCTCATCAAGCTGCTCTCAACTTGAGTCAAAATGCAGAAAAACTTGGTATATTATCTTTCATAAGTCATGCACACTGATTTTTTCCATATCTATTTCAGGGGAATTGATTGAAGGCGTTGCTGGTCTTCATTCTATGCCGATTCTTCAAGAAGCTGCTTCTCGCATTAAACTAAACCGACCTAGCAGCACTCTCGTCGACATAATGGAGGCTCCTCAAATAAGTAGTCCTTCGAAGAGAATCAAAGGCGAAATTGCCGCCAGAACTCAGATGCTCCTGGACAGCAGATTCTTGAAGGAAGAAAGAGACTCGGAGCGGAAAAAAGCAATCTTTGAAAACTTACTCAATAAATCTGCCGAGAGGGCGAATTCTCAGGAATCAAATTCTCAGAAATTAGATGAATTAAACACCTCGAGGCGACAACAGAGCACCGAGCAAGAACAGCAGCTAATTGCTAATCAAATAAAATTGAACCTGTTAAAGAATATGACATCAAGATTGACTCCCTTGCAAACACCTAATCCCTCTATTTTACAACCACTAAAAGATGATAATCCGGCATCTACAACGAAATCTCCAAGAATATTTGATTTTCAAGAAGCATTTGCAGGAACTGCTGCTTTTAAGGAAAAATTAGATCAAAGTGTAGCAGGCTCTTTGCGTGCCTCAAATGTATCAGATAAGTTGGCTGCAACTTCAGACCGTTTGCCAGGGATGGAAAATCTCCTTAAAGGAGTCTTGGGCGCTCAATTAGGTACGCCTGGAAAAGAAAAATCACTTTTCGAATCAAATTTCTTCAAGAATGTGGTGACGAGTTCAAATATTTTAGAAGCTCTCCCAGCCGTGAAATCGGTAAGTTACTTCTTCGACTTTGTTGAAAGCTAATTGTTTTTTTTTTTGCTCCGCTAATCTAGGAACTCTTTAACGTAAGTAATCCTGAGAAAGCTAAAGGGGTCAACAGACTGTTCAATCTGATTGAAAACCTCGTCTATAAAAATTATATGAGCAATCTTAAAGCAGTCTTTACTCAACTGATGATCAATTCAACACTTCAGGTAATCAATCATACTAGCCCGCAAGTTTTTAGTTTCTAATTACGAACGTGTTTAGTCTGAGAAGTGGATTGTCTTTTCGAGAGTAAGCAATAAGCTTGAAGAGTTATCTCGAGAAGAAGTTGTTAGAGAAAATTCTCTAAGAGATGCGTTCAGCACGATCAAGAAATGGAGCAATGAGGTAAATTTGTTGTCTCTACTAAGAGATTCTGATTGATGCTCGTAGCTGCGAGATCTGTACGCTCTTGCTAGTGACTATCATGATAAGAATCTTAAGGCAACCTATTTTGTTGCTCTTGCTTCGTATGCACTCAAGAAAATTGGCGAAAAAGCCAAAGTCGAAGAAAACCTTTCAAGAATAAAGAAAAGGACACTCGCTCGCTCTTTCAAAGCAATTGTTTCTTTTGCTGAGCATCAACAACAGTGGCTAGAAGAGGTTAGAAAACAGTTCGAATTGCTAAGGGCTGGGTATTCATACTCTCTCTTTTGATAAATACTAACGGATTCTTATGATATTTCTCTTCATAGATTTGTTATACAGGCTTGGCAAAAATATGCCTTTGATCGAAAACTGAAGAGGAGATCATTGAGGCTTGCGACTGAGCATAGACGGAAGTTCATCTTCAGAAAATTGAAGGAAGTAGTCTCTAGAAAGAAAGAGATTTCAGCGCTTAATAGAATTGCATATACGCACATCAGTTTCACTCTTTTGAGAAAATATTTCTCTCGTCTAAAGATTGATCCTCAGCAATTCAAGAAGACAAAGATGTAATTACTTTTCAAGCTTTGGTTGAATGATGTTAATTATATTTGCTCAAAGCAATTTTGAAAACTACGACGACTATATTCCGCTACAGATTTCCATCAAAAATAAGGTTTCAAAGATCATCCAAAAGGAATCAACTACCGCTGTAATCGCCAGAAATAAATCTATTGCTATCAGCGTCTTGAGACCGGGAATCTAAGTCTTATATGCTTCTATTATTTGAATTCAAACAAAATAACAGAATACCAACCCCCAAGCTATATATCCCGGGATTGAATGATTTGTTAGACGATTGAATATTTTTCATTTTGGTGTTCATCGCTAATGTAATTCACCATTCCTCTAAATTTTGAGAATGTGCATATAACAAATAATTCCATTATAATATAAGCATGAAGAATCTAATGAACGTGCAGCACACCAAAATCAAAGAAAAATGTATATTCACAAGAAACTAACGCACAATTAGCAATAATTCATTCAATAGAAATTAATGCTGCTTGCTAATTCCAAAACACAAGAAAATTTTTCAAGTTCAAATAGAAAATTCTAAGAGACAACTCACTACAACATAGGTGTTGTGAGCTTTGGAAAAATTGCTATTTTCAATTTTCGACTTAATACTAAGTTCCTTGAGTTTGCGCCAAAGATTTAATCTTAATAAGTGATTTTATTAATTCAAATTTTCGCGGAATTTTTAGGAGCGAAAAAAATATTTCATAGCTTTTTTGAAGACTGCTAGACATCTTAGTCGTTTCGATAACTATTGAAGTAAGTCTGTCTTGGAGGCCGGGGGTCATTCTCTCAATGCTAAGGATTAATAATCTACATTCAATGCACTCTTGTTAAGAAATTAATAAGAAATCAGTTACCAAAATCTGCAACTTGTTGCTCTGTATACAAAACTCCCAGTCTTCAGGAATTAATAATTAGTCTTTTTCTGAGAATAAATATCACAGCAAAGTTATTTCCTGATGAATTTTCAAGTGATGCATGTTCGTGCAAACAACTACATATGTGTCAGGACCGATCATTAATCACACAATGAGGTTACTCTATTATAAATGGGATTTGGATATTGATTCATCACTCAGCCTAAAATTTATTATTTTGTTAATAAACATTCAGCGCAGTGATGATACCTAAATTCAAAATTAATGAGGTTGTCTGGGCGAAGCTGTCGAACAAGCCTTGGTGGCCGGGCATAGTGATAGCACACCAGCTCGAGGAGAAAGAGTATTCCGTTCTTTTTATAGGAGATAGCAGCCAGTAAGCCAAATTTCCAGAAACATCCTTCTTATTCATTTGCTTTTAAAGAATAAGTTTGTCAGATGAGTGCATAAAACCTTTCGAAGAGAATCTCAATCAACTCAAACGTACAAAAAACATAAAGATATTGACCGCTATTTTGGCTGCTCAAAAGATCAGATTTGGAGAGGCGCATGTTGAAAGTAAGCAAATGCTTTAATTTCGTCTGACTGACTCTTTTCAGATGAATGGGCGAAGGCTGATGCAAATCAGCAGATCGAGAACGATAAAAAAGTCCTGAAGGATTACCTCAAATTGCAAGAAAACTCTTCAAGAAGTACTGCATAAGAAATTCATCACTCAAATTGAGCATAAATAATGCTGTGTAGACGGGAGACGCCAGCAAAAGAGGCTGGATGAAGCACAGGACGAAGACATTGGTAAATATTATCCTAACAGCATCTGAGCGCAATTAAAGAAAAGGTGATTAAAAAAGTAAAGAAGTCGTTTGATCCCAGCGGGTTTTCCTTTACTGAGATTGAATTCACCAGTAAAGAATCAGAGCAGAAAGTTCCTATAAATATTGATTTTTTGAATCAACTCTGCGCCACGAGAGGACTGCATGTCCTTAGCTTGAACGATTCGAAATTGGGTAATAATCAGTAATTGTTGTGGTATCTGACTACTGATCGCTAGTTCTGAGTGCTGAATCGAAACCTGAAAGTGATCTTTCGACTCAACATGACAGCAGACGAGCAACTCATGACGTTTCAAGTTCTTCAATTGAAGAAAATGAGAATAAGCTGCAACATCACCTTGGAAATTTCATGATGAAACTGCAAGATCCTAAGATTTTGCTCATTGAAGATAAAGACCCCGATCTGCTGCAAATTGAAAAGCTTATTCAGTCATTCGACCTTGAGGCTTTCGATAACTTGAGGCTGCTTAAATCGAATTTCGTGAAAATGGTGCAAACGATAGAACTTTTAATGGAGAAAAATTTAAAGAAATTATCTCTACTCGTAACAATGTCTCTGTTGATGTGATGAATCAATTTCGATTACTAATAGCAAAAAGAAGTCGTTCTCAAAAAAATAACGAATTTCCTCAGCCGAGTAAAAGAAAAAATTCTAACAGAGGTACACCATTTTTCTTTTTGTGTCATATAAATATGATACTTCTTACTAGTCTCTGGATTGCACTCAGTATCTCAATGCTTTTAATGTATTTGAAAACAATGAAGCAAATGAACTGTTTCAAACCATCCATTTTTCTAACGAACCTACTTCAAATAGAGTGAAAAATGGTGTGGTGGGAGCTGCTCATATGTTACCACCAAAGCAGCAAGAGTAATTAATACCATGATTAGCAATAGAGGCTGATAATACCTTGTGATATTTTAGGAAGGAAGTCATTACCCTAATATCAGATGATTCTGGAGCTGAATAAATTATGAGCTTATAAGGTTAATCGATTTTGGAAGTTTATCAAGTATCTTTTATAAGAGGAAAAAGACTGTTTTTTAGACCCTTTTTTAAATTCTGCTGAGAGGATGATGAGTTATATATCTATATATTGTCGAACAAATCCATCTATCAATAGTTTGCTTACACTAAAAAAGATTCAGAAAACTATTTCCCTATATAAGAATTGCAGGAAACAGATCGAAATTGTATCATTTTCAATAATGAATTATAAGGGAATGAAATGTAGCTAATTTGGCGAATGTTCTGCCACTAACATTTAGTGCTTTTTCCCATAGTAGCAGCTTTCGGTTTCATGTGTTGAATAAATAGAGAGGAGTTTTGATAACCTACTGAAATTAATTATGATAGCAACTACTGGTATGTGTTGTTAGTTCAGACAAACAGGTTTTTCCTAAATGCCATCATATCACACAGATTTCTGGGCTGTATAATTTGCTCTATAAAGTGTTTGATATACGGCAAAGTTGACTAAGTTAGCTCATTCAATTTGCAATACCTTGAATCTCATATCAGCGATGTTTTCCATTAGCAACAAGTTGTGTATGTAATAAATAAGATATTGTTAAGGACCATGAGCAGTAATTTTGGGAGCTAAATGAAAAGTGAGGGTTCCTTGGGTCTTGTCTTCTAATTTATATTCAATAGCTAAGGGGAAATCTTCGGCAATTCGAATTTGAACTTTAGATGACACCGGATGAGCTCGACTCAACAATTCCAAAGTTTTTGAGTCGTAACATTGCTTCACATATGTTTCTGCTTCTCCCTTAGAGTCCTTGGCAGTATCAAGAGACTCTAATGTATTCAAGACTTCTTCGTCTTTGAGAAACCTGACTCGTTTATTGGTGCCCTCGATGTATACTATGTATTAATTTTACAGTTAAAGGCAATTTAAAATCCAAGGCTTGTACTTGTATCAGTTTTTTTTTCTATTTCTGAGCAAATATTCGCAAACTCCAGTGAATCAAAGGTGCAAATACACTTATACTCCATCTCTGGAATCCCAAGAATGTCTTGATTTGATTCCATAAGAGGCAATTTTTGAGATGATTTCTCAAAACTTTCTACGAATTGTGAGTTTTAAAGAATATTGCAGATATCATTTTACCTTTATCTTCGAAGGTGAACAGTATCTCTGAATCTGAGCCAGTTTGAATAACAATTTTCGTTTCAATGTCAATTTCAGACAAAATTTTCACGAGTCCATCGCTACTACACACAAAAGAAGTACTCTGGAGGCCATCCGTACCTACCACAGCATCTTCCAGAGCAACTTGAACCAAAGCTGTACTGTGCGAATTCGTTCCTTGCAGAAACATTTTTCCATCATAAATGGAACAATTTACTGCTTGGGTTAGATTCTTTATTGCGGCACTTATGTTTTTTAATGATTTGGCTTCTTTGAACATTATTGCAAGTGCTTGCTTGTCGCTTTCCATGAATATGATAACCTAAAACAAAGTTTATTTTACTATTTTAAAAGATTTTTTTTAATTATTAAGTTATTTGCTCATTCAAAAAGTGATGTCGCACTTTGCTCTTAAATTCTTGTCGCTAGCAGCCATGAGAAAATATAACTTTAGAAGGGAATGATTCTAAGCCTAGTGATGAAAATAAAAAGAAGATAATATAACCAATATCAGTAAGATTCAAGTCAGAAACATTGAGAAAGAAATAAGTCGAGATTTAGATGTTGCAGCAAATCATATTACATACTTCCAAATTAACTCTGAGATATATCGAAAGAGGTTTTTTTCCTTCTATGTAAGTTAATACATTTTACACAGCAAGTTTATTATATCTAAATGGTCACTATAGCCATGATTCCGCTTAAATATATAGTGGGAAGTTAGCGAAACTCAAAATAAAATGCGTAATTAAGTCCAACAACAGCTTTCTTTCTGAAAGTACATCTACAAATTTAGGCGGTAAGTCAATCTAAAACCTTAAATTGAGCCACGAAGAATTCTTTCAAATTCTGTTTTGGGAAAGTAGAGGAGCTTTTTTAAATTTGAGATTCATCTTTTTCAATTTTGTATTCTATTATCACAAGAATGCCTGCTGTCAGATAAATTCTAAATGTGATGACCTTAGGGTTTGAAATCTACTAAATGAATAAAGGAGCTTGAGGGAAAGCTAAGTTTCACAGGATTGGCGGTTTCTGGACTTTTTTGAATCGAAAAATCAGTCGAGCAACCAATTTCAATGTTTTTTGAATTTCATAATCAACATAAAAACTCAAGGATTCGTTTGTACCTTCAATATTGACTATCAAAATGTTCGCCGTCTAAGTTCAAAGAGAGAAATTTACCGATTTCTGTTATTTCAATCAAAAGTTGCGTGTTTTAGCAAAATAACTAATTATGATGGCATGCAAACAATTTTATTTATTAGTGCTTGAGATAATTATAATTTAGCCATTCTATCTAATCGAAGCTATACACATGATCTTTCCCAAATTTCCGAGGTGGTTCAAAGGGCTAAGAAGAGCGTACCAAAAAAAAGAAAAAAAAGTAGATGATAATTTTGAAATTGTAATCTCAGCATTCCTTATTCTTTCCAATTATCATCAAATTTCAGTAATAGATTTGAAAGGTCTTTCATTAAGCAAGCAAACGAGTATCCTGCGATATTTTGAATCGGCTAAAGCATCCTGACTTATGGTTCAAATCAACTAACGAGATGTTTCAGAACCTAGCGGTTGAACCTGGAACCTTTCCTCACGGTTCTTTGCTTCAATTTCTTTGACATAGTATTTCATTGAAATGATAATTTTTTTCAAGGGGGTTGAGGTCTCCAAGCACAGCCTCATACGTTTTTTAGACGGAAAGACCGAAGTTTGAAATATGATTATTTTAATAAATAAAAAACGTTTTGTTAAATTAATTCGAAAAGGCTAATTCAAGAGAAGAGGGGAAAAACCAATTGAAAATTAGCAAATCCTCGATTTAACAAAAAACACAAAGTCTCCAAAGAAAGCAGACAAATATATTTCAACTGAGGTTGTTGCTAACATATGATTTCTACAAAGAAAGAGTTTATTATCCTGTGGTATGTTATTTTTAATTATTTATTTTTTTTTTATCTTTTTTGAACATGCTGTTTCATAGGTTAATTTACAATATCATGAGCGGATGTATCTTGAGAATCTTAATTGATCAATGACTCTCTCTTTTTTCTTCTCATCTCCTCTTCTGTCATATTCTGGGTAGTTAGGAGCTTTGACTTCCTTTGTAAGTCTGGAATTTCCTCCCTTAATTAGATTTCAAATCAATTAGGTAACTTGAAAAAATAAACAAAGCTTTATTTCAATCCTCCTTTATTTTCATTTATCAACTACAATCTGGTTTTCTATTTTGTGGTATATATGGATACGCGTAAGGGATTTTAACTGTTTGGAGATATTTATTAAAGATATATATCAGATTCATTTCCAGATCAACTAGGTACTGTTACAGAAACTCAGCCAAAAAGTCGCTGCTTGGCAAAGGTTCCTTCCAATATACTTGTGCAAGGAACTCGGGTTCAATTTTGTGTTCTTCCACTTTTTCAAAGTTCTCACCCCTAACAACAACGATAATATTAATTATGAGTATTTGTGAGTATTGCTTACGTTGGTTGAGGATGAGTCATCATTTCCAAAAGATTTGTATCTTTTGTAGAGTTATCTTCTTCTATTAATGATCTTTCCCATTTACCAGTTGATAAGAACTCTAAGGCCAAGACGATTCGATTAAATTTTCTATCATTGGAAAACGAAAACCTGGATGAAGATTTTGACTGCCTTTTTCCTCTTCTGCTTGGTCATTGCTATTCCAATCCTTTCCATTCAGATGATCAGTGCCTTCATCGCTATCTCTGGTCTCATAATACTCGTAATTGTCACCATTCTTTTCTGGTGAAGTTTGATTGCTTTATTTTGATACAAAATAGTTAATCCCCAATAAATATCAATGCACTACGTTTCATCGGCGATCTCTTCATTATTGCTGGTTGACTGCATTGTTAAATTGCTCAACTTCTGTAGATTTGGATGAAATTGTTAGTAAGACAACAGATTAAGAAGAACCCCTTACGTCAATGGTATCATTTGAGAAGTGGTAATTGTCCTCGCTGCTATTGTCATCATAACTGTCCCTCTTGGAGCCATAGCCAGCAAGATCGTGATTATCATTTTTCAAAGTATCTGTCAAATAGTCATTTTCAAAGTTTTTCCAATCTTCGCCTAATTGAATGTAAATGTGATCCGCCATTGAAAAATCATTTTTGCTATTGTAGTTTACTTTCTAAGGCAGTCTTAATCATTTCTTCCTTCTCAGTGAGTTTCTGCATGAGACAGGCGATACGGGTGACGTGTCCGAGGTAACCTTTACGTACCTTTGTATGCTTGGTTCTATCGTAATTTTTGTAATCTCATTTTTGCGGTGTGAAAATCATTACACTCCTAAGGGAAGTTCAGTCTCTAGAGTAGCATCCCTCAAAAACTGTACAAGCTTGGCGTCTTCAATAAGCTAACAAAGATGCTAAGTTATATCGTAGTTGTTAAAAATAATTACAGCTTTCTTCAACACATGGGAATCGCTCTCCAAAGCGAATACAAAAATCTTCTCAATGAAATTGTGAAGCATGTTGTTCCACTCATATTTTCTCATCAGAGTCTAGCCAGGGGAAAAAAATTTAATTACAATAGGTTTCATTGAGAAAAAGGTTTTCAATATACCATTAATTTTGCGAAAATTTTTTTCATAGCCAGCTCTCTGTTAACTTTAACGTGATTGAGTTTGATCGAAATGCTTAACAGTTCCACTAGCTTCAAGCGCGCAGTGCCAAATGGCTCAATGCTTTTTCCGTATTGAGTTTGAATATTATCAGCTTCAATTTGATTGGAGCCGTCAACATAATCAATAATGTTATCAATGTTATTGGCAAGTGCTGCAAAGAACGGTTGATCTTCAATATTTGTTTCAATAGGAGTAGGATTTTCATCATCAGGATCTTCATTCGCGAGCATTGACTGTTTGGAGAAAAACAAATGAGAAATTATTTCTCAAGAGAGATTATTACTTCTAGATTTATGTAGTAGTTTGCGAGGGCGATTATATATGAAGCAACAGGACCCATTCTCTGAGGCTCATCAAACATGGCTTTGAATGCGAGCTGAATGTTCTCTTTATTAGTGAGTATTTTAACGAGCTCCCTGCCTCCGGAGATAGAGGTGAAGTTTTTAAGAATTTCCGTAAAAATAAGGCAAGTGTTCGCAATTGACTAGGGTAAGCATTAGGTGTTGAAAAAGCTTGAAAAAGATTACATCAGCTAAATCCTGGTCTTTCTCCTCGAGGAGCTTTTCTAATAGTTTCGTGAGAATCTCGGTTCTTTGTTCCTTGTATACAATTGAAACAATTCAGGGGCTGTTTAGTGGTTACCAGATATTTGGCCTCGCCATTTTCAAAGGCAATAATTTTAGCAACTGCTTCTGCCAAAATCTTGTGCTCGATGTGCTTTATAAGTTTATATATGTATTCCACATTGCTGTACAAAAACTCTAGCATCTTGGAAATGGAGTGTTAGATTTTGATTTACAATATAATAATGTTACTTCTGATTGTCTCCTCATCAACAAATGGTTCAATACTTTTCCGAAATATCCCACAAGCGTGATGTTCAAGTTTTCATTGTTTAGGAAGGAAAAGAAGTAATGAGAGACCTCATATTTCTTTTTCTCTTCGTCAACCTCAGTAGTCTCTCCTTCATTTGCCTCTTTTTTCTTCTCCTCTTCTTCCACCACCTCGTGTTTCTCCTCTTCAGGAATCTCCTTTTTCTCTTGAACTTCACTTTCAGTGTTTGCAGCCTTATTTTTCTCTTCAGCTTCTTCAGCGGGTTTCTCAGTTTGCTGAGTTTCAATTGTCTGTTCTGGTTTTTCTGTCTTAGTAGTATCTTCAGATTTAGGCTCATCTTTCTCTGTTTTGACTTCAGTTTCGGTGATCTCCTGAGTTTCTGTCTTCTCTGTAGTTTCTGGGTTCTCATGAGTTTCTGGGCTCTCATGTGTCTCTTTGTCTTCACTTTCTGGTTTTTTCAGGGTTTCGAGCTCAAAATCTTCCTTATCCCTGTCGTCATCACCGTTGCTACTGTCATCCGAGTCTTTTCTCGAATGATTTGGATTTTTTCCGAAAAATGAGTTCAGCAACACTGCGGAATCGGTTGTAAGGATTTCTGATACAGTAAAAGGGAACCTTTTGGGTAGAAATGAGTTAGAGAGATGAGTCACTGTAAGTAGGATTCGGTTACTTATAACCACGGTCTCTATCTGCATCTGCAGGAGGCTCTTCAATAATGTAAGAAATAATCTTTTTGATTTTATCGTTTGTGCAGCTATAACAAAGGAAATGGAAGAAGTTGGTTGATTAGCACTCTAGAGTCATTCAAGGGAAGCCTTACTATTCCAATAACTTATGGTTCGAGCTTCTAAATTCGCTGACAATTGTATCCTCCGCCAGAAGCTGCTCCACCGTAGTATCTGGATTGTTTATCAACTCTTCAAACTGTGCTGAAGTGTGATGATGAAAGCCGAATACGTTCCAGAATCCACTATAGAATGTGAAATGAGAGAAGAAAAAATTTTTTTACCCGAAGTGAGACATGATTCGATTTGATTTGATTTGATTTATGAAATTTATTTCCTTGGAGTCGATTTACCCTAGTGTACTTAATATAGGTTTTAATTCTGTATTTTGGCAAAAACTTGGCGTTTGACAAGCCATTTTAATCATTACTGCTTCCAATGGAAGAAGACGAAATAGCAACCTTGTACCACCGTCCAAAATATTTCCATTGTGTGCGTGATAACAGAAACCTAAGAATTGATTCGTCTGGTAAGTTATTTCGTTCTGCAAAGGTGCTTGAAGTAGTGTCATTAACTTATAATTTGGGCGGTAAACCGCAATCAAGGTAGTGCTCTACTAAAACACTCAGTCCAACTCATAACTCAGGATATCATCAAGTAGTTAGGTCTGTTATTCATTTGTTGAAGAAAAATGAATCAGAAAGCTTATTGATGGCCCTCAGAAAGCTATTATTGAAATTATCGGAAGCAGCACACTCCATATTAGAAGAATATTAGAAGATTAAATAGCATTAGAACTTCTCCACCATATTTATGCAATTCGAATGTTTCTCAACAGTCACTGATCTCGGTTTCTCCTCTTTGTTTGTATTATTATTGAAGGAACAATGTATGCAACTAAAGCAAGCAGAGAGAGATATTTCTCACAACAACGAAAACCAATATTGTTATGCATTAACTCCTATCGAATTAAAGTTTGATATTCACCCCCGAAAATCCCTGCTTTATTTTATCTGTGTCCCTTTTGCTACTCCAACAAAGCTTGCAAAAATTAGCAAACTTTACGCGCATACTAATTCTAACCTTAATCTTATATCGTAATTCTCATTTGTTCCTAGCTTCTTAGAGAGAGAATCAGCCGGCTCAGATATTAACTCTAAATAAAAAACCCTTTATCATGCAGAAGCAAGTTGAGTCTATACAATTCCATGAAATTCTTTTCATTGATAAATACTATACTCTTTATTCCGGGCACGATATATCAACCAATACACCTGTAATCATTCGAAGCATTAGCCGCGAAAAATGTGTTGGTATCCAAAACATCGAAACAATAATTCAAGATGAAGTGAACCTCTTAAGGACACATTTAAGCAGAAGCATCATCCACCCAAAGCAACTTATTGGTACAAGCAGACACTATTACATTGTCTATGAGCATTGTAGCGTGGGTCTGCTAGAAACTGAGCTAAAAAAGAAAAAGTTTTTCCCAGAAGAAGTTGCAATTTCACTACTTGAACAGCTGATGGATGCTTACGATGTTTTAATCAAAGGAGGTGTTGTTGTGAGGTCTTTTCGACTTGATAGCATCATGCTCTGTGACCACAATATCCTTAAATTATTTGACATCGGACTCGTGAGAAATCTTGAAAAATTTGACAACTCCTCAATGCAGCCAAGCGCAAAACTGCTGTTTTCACTTGCTCCAGAGATAATCCAGAGCAAAACTTCCGATTCCAGGAGCGATTTTTGGGGAATTGGACTGATATTTTATCAAATGCTCTTTGGAAGTATGCCTTGGCCAGGAGCGGCACCTCAAGAATATTTTAAGAATATGAGCAAAGGTGATTTTACACTCGATTCCAAGATTCAAAAGGTGTCACCAGAGACAGCTGATTTTTTGCATAAAACTCTTGCAGTAGATCCTGCGAAGCGAGCTGATTGGACCACTCTGAGAAATCATAAGATATTCACTTTGCAACCAAAGAATCAATATCTGCTTCGAGAAGTTGAACTTCATGATGAACTGAAAACGAATCCCGACAGCTGGAAAGTCGAAAGTATCTATTTCACATCTGATCCTCTGGTTTCTCATGTAGACTTGACGACGCACCTCAAGTCAAGCTATATGAAAATCTCGAAACAAGCAGACAAAAGCCCACTTGATTTTACAAAGAAGGATCTTGAAAAAATTGAGAATGAAGAAGCTAAACACCCAGAAAAACCGAATGGAGATTTACCAGTCTCAAAAGATTCAAAAAATAGTAAAAGTGATGATGCCGGTTCTCCCAATATGGAAGAAGAAACCACTCCCAAATTATTCAAGAGATCTCAAACTTTGGAAGATCTTAATGGAGTAGATAGTTTTGTCACTGAGAAAAAAAAAGTGACTGAAGAATTTGAAAAGCTGCTGGAGGAGGATGAAAAATCCGTTGAAGGTAAATTGGATTCAAAGGAAGCCAAAGTGGTATTTGAGCAAAATAAGAACAGAATTCTGGCCCAACTTGATAAGTACCACATTTATTGTACTGCAGCGACCTCCGCTTGCAAGCTGTTCAAGATCGATCTGATATTGGTCACCTGCTACTTTTTTTACAAGAAATTTTGCAATGTTGTTGAAAAGTTCTATGATAACCTGCTCGCCAAAAAGAACATTCTCAAGCTGCCCCATTGGGATTTATTCACGGAGAGCGATGCGTACTTCAATGTGGTGGAAGTGGTGGAGGCAAGATTGAAAAAAGCTTCGAGTATCTTTAAAAAATTGTTAATAGAATCCAAGGCAAAGCTTAAGTCAGAGAAACTTAAATTGGACACTATAGTCAAGTACCTTAATGATAGCTACGAAGATGCTTCAGTGCCTTTCGATACTATCATCTATAGTTATTTAACTGGAACACTCGAAAATAAAGATGCTAAATATGATGAAGCCTCTGCTTATTATATCATGAAGCATAAAATCGAAGTAGTGGACGCTCTCCTGATGAATAAGTTCTCCGACATTTCCAAAGATGATGAATTCTTTGATTTTTCCAAACACAAAGCCATAATGAAGAAAAAGGATATGAAAAGTCTGTCAGCCTACTACCAAGACAAAAGATCCAAGCTGGAACTGATAAAATACAATAGCTTTTCTAATTAGCAATCACAGCTTCTCTTTCCCCCTGACCCAAAACCAAAACCACAATATAGAAAAGCGTGATCTAGCCTGAAGAGACCTCAGATTCTCAAATATGTTGAAACCGTGTGAAACTATGCTAAGACAGAAACTAAGAACTTTACAAAATGCATCCACTTAAATATAACCAGATATTCTAGATTTTCATAGCATCAAGTTAGAGAGCTTCAAATATGCTTAAACAAATAAAATTCAAAACGAAACTTAGGAATTTTTCTCGGCTTCCATTTGAAGCTTTAGCAGTTCTTCATCTTCTTTTGCGCTTATGGCCATTTCTATAGTAATCAATCATGAGTAAAAAGTCAGCAAGCAATAAATTTCACGTTCTTTGAGCCAGGTTTCCATGTCTTTGTCTGGGACTGTAGTATCATGTAATTTTTTCAGATACTCCTCTTGCATTTGCTCATAAAGTCTCGCTTCCTTCTCATCCTCATCTTCTTCTTCATCATCGTCATCATTATTATCATCTCCCTCTTTTTCTTCGTTTTTTTCTTTGCCAGATTTTTTAGTTTCCTCCTCAGCGGTTTTTTTGTTTTTTCCGTTACTCTTCGGCAGTTTCTCTTTTTCATCTGACGAATCATCATCGTCTACATCCTCGTAGTCATCGCTATTGTCGTCACCTTCCTTTTTATCATTATTATCTTCATCTGTGACCTCTTCTTCCGTTTCCCATTCTATTTATCAACAAAATCGACTTATAGGCATCTGTCATGCTGGATTCTTACCTTCCTCTTCCTTAGGTTTTTTGCTTTTTGATTTTTTCTTTCCACCGAATCCAAAGTCAAAGTCTTCGTCCTAATGAGTATTTTTGAGTTAATTGGGCAGAGAGATTTCTATTATTACAAAATCTCCAAAATCTCCGTCAAACATTTCCTTGCTGAGTTTCTCAAACTAGAGGTATTGTTAACTCTGAAGTGTATGAAGGGATTTGAGTTACCATTTTTTGGGATTTTGCCTCATATTTTTTCTGCATCTGTTTTTCTAGATTTTTCATTCTTCTTCCATTAAATCTGCCAGGTTTCAGAGCCATGCCCATCATCTCTAGCATCATACTCATCTACGGATTTGAAAAAAAGACGTTTGTAGCACACCTAATTTGGCTAATATTGGAATTACATCGAACATCGCACCAAAGATATCGGTGAAATCAAAATCGTTCATGAAATCTTCAAAATTGAAATCATTTTCGTCAACTGTTCCATATTTATCATATTTTGCTCTTTTCTTCTCGTCACTTAAGACTATTTTTGTAATTTCTTAGAAGCAGCTAAATTAGATCGATTTGTTACTTGCATAAGCCTCTGAAATCATTTGAAACTTTTTTGTAGACTCCTCAACTCGATGTTGGTTCTTATCTGGATGCCATTGCTGATGATCGAAGAATTTGCAGATGAATATTTAGATCATTCGAGAGACCGGATTTATTACCAAAGCGAGCTTCTTGTAAGCTTTTTTAACATCCTCTTGGGAGCAATTTCTTTCAAGTCCAAGTTCCGCATATAAATCTATTTTTGACTGCATTTTCGACGTCGAGTTGAGCTTTTTGGTCAGTTTATGTTCAATTTTTGAAATAAACTAAAAACTTAATGAATTTCTTCAATAACCCTGGAACAAAAATGCTTATCGGTATTTTGAATTTCAGGAGAAAGTTTCAAGGAGACTAAATACCAATCCCACATGTTCAGTGTTTTCAGATTATTGCAATAATTCTGATGTAAATTTGAACATCTATATTTTAAGGAGATGTACTTGTTTGCTTGCTTGGGAATTAAATGCTTCATTGCAATTGAAGGATTAACCCAAAAAACAAAAAATAAGCAAAAAATGAAAATGTTTCCTTGTTTCCGGTACATTCCTTTGCTTAGAATGCAGATAGGAAAACGACTATGATCTGCAATATCTGTTTTTCTGATGGAATATAAAATCAAATTATGGCTGATCATATTTTTTAGTTTCAACAAACTGTAATCTACTCCTAAAGTTCATTAATGATTCATTTCGCTCTTCTGATTGTGAATCAATCGCATTTGGGAGTTAATGTTACATTTATTAATCTACCAGAGTCAGAAAAATGCTACAGTTGAGATAAAAAATGAGATAAGAAAGTTTGAATGCTAAAGTGCCTAAGTCCATAATTTCTCAGACAGGTTGCAGTCAAAACAAATTTAGAAGTAGAATTTTATGCGAAGAATTTCCGCTAATTTTTATTTCGATCTTCTCGAGTAAGAATTTTGGATATATATAAAACTCAACTAAAATCGCCTCATGAAGGAGTTTTTTGAAACATCAATCGAAGCTGCAGAACAGAAGTACTCTTCAGTCAACTTACTCACGTTCTCTTCCTTACTAAGCATCGCAGCAGTGACTATAATCTTATTTCTGATGTATTATCTGAAGATAAGGACTCAATTTTCCATCTATATGAAGTTTTTGTTCTTCTCAAACCTGTGCTATTCACTTCTCACAATCTTAGGGCGTATACTGCCATATACTATTGGAAACTCCACTGGATGCAATATTATAATGGTGCTGAGCCTGGTGAGTAAGATTAATGCAATATATTGGACCTTGTCGTTCGCCATTAGTATGTATTTCGTTATCGTAAAAGACCAAGAAAATATTTCAAAATACCTCCGCTTCCATTTAATTATTGCCAATTTAATAGCACTACCCCTTGCTCTATTTCCGCTTTTCTTCAATGGATATGGAGTTGCTCGACATTCAAGCTGTGGTATCAGCTATCAATTATCTGTATCATCTCGCTGTTTCCTGAGAATTTTTACTCACTACATTCCGTTCTTGATCGCGTTTTCGGTTGCAGTATTTTGCTATCGAGCTGTGATGTTACGACTACGCGAGCTTGAAAAAACTAACATCGAGATAAAGGCTGTTAGTAGGCAGTTTTTGCCTTATCAGCTCATACTATTTACAGGAGGGTTTATTGGGCTAACTTGCGACCTCTGGCAAATCATCTCTGGAGACTATATCGATATTTTGTATGTTTTTTCTTTGCTTGTTGCCAGACTGCAAGGTTTCTTCAATGCTCTTGTGTATGGATGTAACAGATCTATCAAAGAAGGTATTAGCAAGAAATGTTTTTCAGGAAGAGCAGAGGAGGTTCAGCATTCGTTCAGTCTAACAGGTGAAGATAGTGAGGAGAGCATTTATGAATCACTTGACAGTTCCGATCATCCCAAGCTTTAAGTATTTTCATTGGAAAGATTCTTGCGAGCTTCTTTCTTTTTAAAGAAGTCGAGTATATGAACGTTCGAGCATCGCTCCGCAAATTAAGGTCCAATGTTGTTGAGCTTTCATTATGTTATGTGTATTTTTTACAAAAAATGAATTCCTTTCATATTCAGATTGACAAAAAATCTATGCTTCCTTACGGTGTTTAGGGGCTAGGTATTCCCAAGAGTTAAGATGTTTCTAAAATCTTAAACTCTTAAAATAACACATTAGAGTCAGTAGTTATCTGTAATATGTTGTTAGTTACTCTAACATCTGCTACAGTGATACCACTGATACAAAAAATTATCTACTTGAAATCAACGCTGACTCAACAAATGCTCTTTCCTCACTTCGAATCTTACCTGTGAAATTGAGCTTTCAACCTTAGTATAAGGAGATCGAGTAATAAAAGGCAAGCTAAGCCAAGCCGATCTCCTGTATCCTCCAACTACAGGAAGACCTTGGATTACAACTCTATGCTCATGCCAACTTGTCTCTTGGATTTGCTTTGAAATATTATAAAGAAAGGCCTTACTGAAAGTGCATCATGATACCAGACAAAATTCGATTGTTTTGGTTATTTATGCCTCATGAAGGCAAAACTTTGAGAATTTACCAAGCTTAAAAATGTACTGGTGAGAGTGGGAATTTTTTAAATTTTTTTCAATTTGACGCTTTGGGTAGAATTTCAAGGATAAATCTTCTGAGGAAAGCGCTCAATATGAGGATCAGCCCCGCAGTACAATAATACTTCATGATGAGAGAAGAAACCCAGAACTTTTCCAACCATTGATAATTTAGCCGATAATTTATTGTGTTATATCAAGAGCAGTTTTACTAAACTTCATTCAGGAGCTATCGCATCGAATTCTATCATTTAAGACATCTATACGAAATTGCTATAATTAAGATTTCTATTATTACCTGTGAATACATGAAAAACTTCAACACAGTCTGATCTATGGCACTGTGACCATGGGTGAGACACATCAATCGAAAGTATATTTAGCTATTTTATCCATAGCAGCAAAAAAATGAAAAACCTTTGGGAGATAAACACAACATCTTAATCAAAAAGCACTTTTCAAGTCAGGATAATTTTAAATATAACTCGGAATAAAACAGCATCCACTCTCAGAAGCTACCATGATAGGAGGATTTTTGCTGCTATATATTTTATTGCATGTTGGTTTCAGCGCATATGTGACAAATGAAAATCTGGCTTTCTTTCAAACGAATTCGGTTGAAAACTTGGAAGTTTCTATGCTACAAGGAGAAGTTCGGACTTTCTACTCGAACAGCGAAATCGACCAGTTGTTACAAAGATATGAGACCAACTTCCCAAGTATTATAAAACAAAGAATTTCGGTTGGCAAGACGATTGGAGGAAACGATATTTGGGCGATACAAATTGCCAAAGATTATAATACATCTCGGCTTTCGAGAAACTATGCCGATGAAAATTTCTTGTTTTCGAGAAGACTCCTCGAACAATCGCTTACTAAAGATGATGCACTCTTCCTCGAAACTCATGTGTCAAGGAAACTCTATACAAACGACTATGCTCAACGACCGACAATTCTGCTCACGGGCCAGCATCGAGGGTCAGAAGTTATGGCAAGCACGATGATAATGTACTTGATCAAAAGGTTGATAAAAGGGTATGTGGATAGCAACGCTGATATAAGTTATCTACTGGAAACAAGAAATTTATGGTTTATTCCTGTAATAGATAAAGACACTTATGAGGTCATCAAGACCACATATGAGACTAATGGTTCGCTCCCTACTCTTCTCAAAGATCGTGACACTAGCGCATGTCCCTCGGGAAACCTAGGCGTCAATTTAAGACTAAATTATCCTACCACTGGAACAGCCAATGCAGTCTCTGATTCACGTTCAGACTCCTACGGAGGTGCGTCTCCATTATCTCAGTCAGAATCTATAGCGATCAACAGCTTTGTACAGCAGCATCCACCCAATCTCATGCTAAATATCGGAGCGTATAGTGGTGTTGTGTACTTACCGTTCTCTTATCTCCCATATAACGACATTTCTCAAAGCGCGTACCGCAGTGTAGGTGATGATGTCCTATTCAATAATCTATTCTTGAACTATTTGAATCATCCCACGATTAAGATTGGAACGAGCTATCAGAAATTCCAGCAAACGAGTGCGGGGGAAATCTCTGACTATTTCTATCACGACAAAGGAATCCCAGCTTTCACAGTTGAACTGGGGACTCAATCTTTAACCACTCGAACTTACTATCCAACCCCTTCAGACGCTAGGAATATATTGTCCGCTTATTATTCGTTCTTCGTTAATCTGATGTACCGTACTGGGCCCATTTTCGCCTTTTCTACCGTGTATCAAAAGATAGAAGGTTGTCAAGACAGCACAAGCTCATTCCTTAACTGCTCCACAGAAAAAGATTTTGTTTATTCAGCGAAATTTACTCTCACTAACATGGGCTTGACAGCATCAGGTGCACAGCATGTTCTTATTAGATACAGTTCAGCATTAGCGCTTACTAACGTCAGTGTTTCTCTTAACAAAACGCAAAACTATGCCTTCCTCGACCAAAATTTCACGAACTTAAATTTCACTGTGGAAAATAATGCAAATGGAAACGGAATCCAATTCGTACAGGTGCCAGTTGATAGTTTGGTTCCCAGAGGAAATGCTTATATCTCGTTGATAGGCAAATTGCCGTCTCTAACAGTAAGCAATGCGCATATATCATTTGAGGTGTTATACA
>ENA-UOUE01000471-UOUE01000471.1-compost-metagenome-genome-assembly--contig:-NODE-471-length-32081-cov-12.704881_pt1 | contig 32081 bp, 15 predicted proteins | sample MGYA00238146_ERZ747223 | MGnify/ENA primary metagenome ERZ747223 (study PRJEB28781, sample SAMN06268865) | compost metagenome | isolation source: single cell | place: USA: California, Emeryville, Joint...
AGGTGTCCCAACCTTGACGTAGAATAGATCTTTTGAAATTTTGAGGTAGTTGTTGATGGATTTGAGTGCTTGTCGGAATTCAGGGGACAGCTCCTTTTTTGTAGTGTCAAAAAGCATGCTCTCAGGAACATCGATGAATCTCACACCGAAATATTGGATATATTCAGTTACAGTGCACGCCATCGTAGGTTGAAGCTGAAGGCCAATTTTTGGAACAAGCCCAAATGTTCCAAACCTCATCGTAAACATTTGCGCTGACAATGAACTTTGAAAGCGGGCTGGAGTCGTGCATGAAGCTGCGAAGAGAATTGGGAGAAAGCCAGCAAGGACGAATAAAGTAGTCATAATTTTGGATCGTTTTACAATAATTTTCAAACCGACACTTTATTTTATAAGAATCACTGATAAAAAAAATGCAAAAAATTAGTTTTTTTTTTGTTGTTAAACCGTTTTACATGATTTTATTTACACACGAACCCAGCTAAATTAGCTAAATTGGCCAGATGCTTCTCAGATGGTAAAAATTGACTCTATTCTCAGCAGTCAATTAACCTGATCTCTTAGCGAAACTGAGCAATACCTGCATAAAACGAAATTTAAACAACTTGCAAAGTTATTATTCTCAAAATCTTGCATTAAAACTAATTCGATATCAGTCTGTACTTGTGTCCTTTGGCACGAGCTCTATCTTGCGCGTGTATTAAGTCACCATTCCATTTACAATTTACATCATAAACTCTGCTTCGTAGTGATTATCGGTTCCTACTCTGAGCCGCAATCCTCAACTTGGAAAAAGTTTATATAAAGATCCAAAATGTTGTTGCCTTGAATAAAATGCTCAAAAATAGCTACGAGTTCAGTCATTGGATTGATATTCTGAAAGAAAACATTTTTTCGAAGATTTTACTCAGATGATTTAATCATGAAATGTATAGGAAGCATGAATCAAGAAAATCCTTGTCAGCAATTAAACATCCGCTATATTTTAGGTATCTAAGGTTGTATATTTCGACTATCCAATGGAAAAATTTTACTTAGGCTCTACCTTCTTCCAACATCACCTGAAAGAGCTTCAATAATAGTTGAACAATCTGAGAGAAGAGAGAGTTTTTATAAATTGATATCACCATATAAATTATACCTGTGCCGCTGGCATATGGTATATATAATTGCTTCATTGAGCAGCTCTGAAGATCTTGAACTATCTCGCTGACGATTAACGCATGTTTAACTCATTATTTTGATAAAAAAATCCAACTTTAAAACGATTATTATACTTTAAAGATATTTAAAGCTGATATGGGAGTCTGTTGTCCATCTAACAGGAAGGATCCAGTTCCAGTTGTGTTCTCTAAGGAAACTGAGACCCCAGAACCAGAAGAAAGAATGCCAAGACCACCGGTACTTTAATTCGCATTCCTTATGCTGACTTTGAAAAAGAGACGAGTGCATTCCACAATGTTTGTGGGAAAGAGAGAAGGCAACTTCTACGACGAGTTTATTTTTGTCAAAGACCTTGGAAAAGGTAACCGACTCCATTACAAACCGCTGATCTGGTGATTTCAGGCGCCTTTGCCGAAACTTTTCAGGCATGCCATAAAAAAACGAAAAACCATCGCGCTATTAAGGTCCTTCCACACTTCGACATGAAACCTGAGCAAAAGGACGAGCTCTTCGAAGAGATTTCTACTCTTAAGTCACTCGTAAATCTTAAAGCAGAAAATTTTATCCTCAACTTCGGGTAGGATCATCCTAATATTGTGAAAGTCTACGAATATTATGAAGACCCTGAATTTATATTTGTCGTTACAGATCTCTGCGATGGAGGAGAGCTCATTGAGAACATTTTAGAGGTAGAGCAATTCACAGAAGGAAAAGCTGCAGGCTTGATGCATCAGATCTTATCCGCAGTCAATTATTGCCACCAAAGAAATATAGTGCACAGGTGAGCTGAAAGCGATATCTCTGATGTTAATGTTACAATTAGAGACTTAAAGCCAGCGAATATTCTGTATGACACTAAATCCGGAACGCCTATGCCAAAAATAATCGATTTTGGGTTAGCTGTAAGACTTGAAAAAGATAAGAAGCTGAAAGACTGCGCTGGAACAGTAATTCTTCACTTCTTTTGATGAAGAAGAATAATTCTTGTTTGATTAGCCTGTCTTTATGGCTCCAGAAATCTTTAAAAAGAACTATAATGAAAAATGTGATATTTGGTCTATTGGCGTGATTTTATATCTCATGCTCTCGGGCGAGCTTCCTTTCAAAGGGAAAAATAATAAAGAGATGGCAGAGCAGATTCTAATGGGAAAATATAATTTTGACAGTCCAGCTTGGAAGAACGTATCAAACGAAGCTCAACAATTCATTCAAAAGCTATTGGAAATCGATCCTGAAAAAAGATATTCTGCTTCCGAGGCTCTTCAAGATCCGTGGATTACTTCCAATGTTGAGAAGCCGGTCCCCAACGTTCTGGCTGATGAAGCGATTAATAATCTTCGAACTTATAGAGTACTTTAATGGGATAAATACAGTTATTCTGACTTTAGGATTAAAAAAAGGCACAGATGAAATTGCAAGAGGCGTTCTATCTTTTCATCTGCTCGTACTTTGGCACAAAGAAGGAGAGAGATGAGTTTTTGACGACATTCCGCAAACTTGATACTGATAATAATGGCGTGCTCACAAAAGACGAATTGATGCAAGGTATTGAGTTTTGTTGGCACCAAAGGCTCATATTTTCATGTAATCCTCAGGTTTTGATGGACATAAATTGAAGTTGACTGAAGAAGAAGTCGATCAAATACTTAAAGAAGCTGACTCTAATGGAAATGGAAAGATTGATTATGGAGGTACTATTTCATCAAGTTCAGAAGGAATGGGGTTTTAATTTGTATTTCAAAAAGAGTTCGTTGCAATGACAGTAAACAGGAAGAATCTGCTTAGTAAAGAGAGACTCGAAAGCGCGTTCAAGCTTTTTGATAAAGTATGAAACTTTTTGTGAAAAGTATAAATAAAGAATAATTTTGTTTGCAGGATGGAAATGGAGAGTTAACCCGAGAAGAAATTACAGAGTACCTCCACCCAGGCGAAAAATATGCAAATGAAGAAGTGTGGCAGCAGTTGATCGAAGAAGTTGACAAAGACAGAGATGGAAAGGTATGATATTGAATCAATTTCTTCAGTCTCTTATTGATCCCTCGCAGATTTCTTATGCAGAGTTTAAAGACCTGATGATTAAGATGATAGATGCAGGCAGTAGATAGTTACAATCATTTGAGCATCGACTGACGATCGCTCTGATAGAAAGTGTATTAGCAGTTGGCTAATCCACAAACATAAAAAATTACAGATATATTAAATAAGATGGAGTAAAATTGAGAATTGAAGTTTTAACAAGACTTTTGCTGAGAAATATGATTTATCAGTAATTATTCAGACATCAAAAAGGAAAAATCATGATTCCGTTAAATGCAAGCATCAGAAATCCGAAAATTCTTTTTTTCTGAGGGTATTGAGGATGAAAAGACGATGTAGTCATTATATTAGTTACCAGCTTTTCAAGTTAGAAGCTTGCGAAATGAACAAAGAGATCACGTGGCCTTCCTTTTCTCAATACTGTGGTAATTGTCTAATGAACGCGATAGTTGTTGGTTTTACAACGCTTCTAGATTTTAGATGCAAGCTGAATATTGCATATTTGTTGGCTGAGTTGTGCACGACAGAGCTCTAAACGATTTTCATTGTTTTCAAAGGGTTGACAAAAGCGTAAGTATTGAAAATTGGAAACAATAGGAACCAAAACAAGATTCTTTTATTTTTTCTGAGCTAGGATTTCGCCCTTCCTTGGCCAATCAATATATTCATCGAAAGCTACCTTCATATTAGAAATCACTTTCAGAACGATTGCTATAACAAAGATACTCAAAGGGCTATATTCTTATTTGTGTGCAATAATTTTCTTCAGTAAAGATTATCAAAATTGATTGATAACGATATTTACTCAGTATGGATCTAAGTTTTTATACTAGATGGAGTCACAAAAAAATATAGCTTTCTTCTTCAAAGCGTTTTACGCTGAGATGGTTTATTTCACAGCATGCAACAAATCATTTGACATGAAAGCGTCTTTCAGGTCTTGATTTCGGCTTATTATATGCATTGGAATCATATTCAGCATCCCTTTCGTTCGCCAAATCTTCTGGCTCAGATTACGCAAGTAAGGTATCCAGACAAATAAGAACATGAGTGCACCCACAACAATGAAAACTGCGAATTTAATGCGCTCTGTGGTGATCGAACCTGAGCAGTATGCCAAAAATGCGTTTTGATATTCAACTTGTAAACTCTCCATTGGCAGAGCGGTGTATTCTGTTATTTTCTCTAAAAAACAATATTATAAGTCCATTAAACAAACCTTTTGAAAGTCAACCTCCTTGCTGGAAACGATCGCTGTTCAAATAATCGAGTGACGTCTGAGCGTCTATTGTAGGTTCTTGGAAGAAATTACTTACGAGATCTCTTTCTTGCTCGATAACATAAACAACGCTTTGCTTGAGACCTTTCTGGAGTATCCCATTTCCGATGGATTTACATTCTAACAAATCGTAAGTATCCAAGTGAAAATCATCATTCAATATACCTGAGGAGTCATGGTAGTAGTTCGCGCAAGTGTCATTCAGATTATAATTCACCCAATAATAGGCAAAAGTGTCAAATTCGCCGGGGAATGTCATTTCCTTGGTATTGATGGCATTTTCGCAACTATAAGCATTTATAGTGTACACATTTCTCATCTCTTGATCTAAAGATAGGTTAAAGTTACTTTTCTTTGCCTTTTTGAAAATATAAATTTACTGTTTATCATCACCACTTGAGCTGTTGCGATCTCTTCTTGAGTAAACACGTTTACGTACTTGAAGAACGCGGGTCTTTGAGAGAGAAGTTGCATAACTTGGTATAAGGTGATAACTGTCTCAACAAAATGATTTTCGACGGCGTAATCAATGCCATAGTAGGACATGAAAGCCAAAGTAAAAAATAGGAACTGAATTATCACGGTCCATCGGTTGCCTCCGCTTGAATTTAAAAGTTTCTTTGACCGGTCAGTTTGCAGTGCGTTTTCTTCTTCGTTTTCATCCTGAGGTGAAGGCAGTTCAGCGGGTGGCTTTGCCTCTTCTTTTTTAGGCTCTTCTTTCTTGGGTTCGACTGCTTGCGTCATAAGCCCATTTGCTGCTTCAGTAGAATTCACTGCTTTCATCGTGTGATCTTCTAGCAAACGAATTCCGCTTTGACCCATAGAATTGCCGAGCGCTGAAGCGTTATCTTGCTGTTGTTGTTGGGTCTTTGAGTTAGTAGGACTATTGGTTTGAAAGCCAAGAGATTTTTTCACATCTGGACTCTCGTTTCCTGTTACGATTTCGGCGAAACCGTCGCTTCCTATTTTTAGAGGACGAAGTTTCTTAGCAGACTCCTCTTCTTCAATTCTAACGCTCACGTTGGCATGATTAAGCATCGAGGCATCTGGTCTCACAGCATTTCGGGGAGAATAACGATCATTTGAAGGAGAGTAATGTTCATTTGATTCCGGACTTCTGAGTTTATCCGGTGAATGATGCGAAAAAGGGCTTTGATGGCTCTTACTCACGGATATTGCAGGTTCCTCACTCCTCTGATCATGATTATCTGACTCCTCACTTTTTCTTTCGGTTCTGGTTTCTCCAAGATGATCTATCATAAAATCTTCGCATTTCATGGCGAGAACTCGGATATCATCCACTGGGATATAACCGAAAAGCGAAAGGACTTTATTTGTTGTCTTTTGGACGGAAAACACTATTGGGAGGATTAATAGAACACCAATGGCCATCACTCCCAAACCACAAGCCATCATAATAAGGAATTTAAGCTTCTGATCTTTGATTTGTTCGGTGTAATATTGATAAAACTGGCTTGATTCGCTCTCACTACCTATTCTAAGAGAGTCTATCCCATTGCTGGCGACAAAGTAGAAATTTTGATCTGTTGAGTTTGCTGAGGAAGTCTGGCTAAACGAATCTAACGTCGAGTTTTTCACTGATGAAGCTGACGTAATAAACTGAAACATGGCGTCATTCAAGACTGTCTGTTGTGATTTTATTTGATTGCCTTGAATTTTATAGTTAATGCTGTAGGTAGGCTGAGTCAATGTGCTTCCTATCTCATTTTGCATGATGATATTGTCAGTTATTGCTTGAAATTGCGTGATCTGGAGATTGTTAATAAAAGTGGTGAGTTGAGACCGAATTAACTGTTCTTGAGTAGGATTTGGGTTTCCATTTTCTGCATTCCTGTGTTAAGAAAAAATATCAATTGTGATAAAAAACGCTAAGCGTTTACACTGAGAGGATTTGAAGCTGCCTTGCTGAATACACGACGCTCCCGAGTAAATTCGTTCTGTTGTATGCATTAGCTACTGCGGAGACACCTTGTAGTAATTGGTCGCGCTGTTTGAACCGATAGACAAAAGAAACAACTAAAATCGTTAATTAGATTTCAGATAGCTTGAGCCAATTTGTACCTGCAACAGCAAACATGCAAAGCAAAAGCAAAAACATGGTCCACTCGAGGCATTTTATCGATTTCGGAACCATTTTTTCAGATATCAGAGACTTGAATTCCTTGAGGTGTCTCAGATCTTCTCCCACAGAACCCCCTGAAATGTTTGAATCGGCCTCACTTCTTCCATCATCAATGGACTTCTCTGCTGCATCCATCTCATTTCTCAGTACTAGGCAAAAAATTTAATATTAAAACAGAATTTCCTGAGAGTCTCCTACTGAATTCTTCAGCAGCAAATGATTTATGTCTATTCATTGCATGCTCAGGCTCTTCAGGATTTTTCTTATCTTTCTTCGCTTCTTCTCCTTCATTCAGCTCGATGAATTTGATAATCTTCACATTGACCGATCCGAAATAATCTTTATCTTGGATAAGCATAGCTCGGACTTTAGCCTTTCGAAACTTCAATTGCATCGTTCTTTAAAGCAATTAATTAGCTATTAGCAAACAATCAATGATGAAATCAATAAATACTCTTCTTTCTTGTGCTCGTCACCCTCAAAATGACTCAGGTCGTTGCTATCATTATGTCCCAATAAATAATCCTGCTGCAAATTCAAAGTGTTGATTTCGATTACAGCTCCAGCTGGACTTCTTAGTTCCTCCTGTATCTGAGGCCCGAATTCAGGGAATATCGCGTTAATCGCGAAGGGACTACCCGATGAACTGCCATTCGTTAAATTAGATGGGATTCCAAAAGACTCGTAGCAACTCATCGTGACTCCTTGGACGATGTCTTGCTCACCTCCATACATCACGTAGTGTGTTCTCTCTTCAGACTCAAATTCTTGCTTTAGAGGATCAGACGCTTCCACTTCACGTAGAAAGCCAACCGCTCTGATTCCCTGATCAAGATTCGGCAACACTTTTATCATCAGCGTAGTCGGCACCATGTATTTGTGGTTGTTGAGAGGGAACATGAGTCTCTCAGTACCGATAACTTCACTTTCAGCAGTCTCGAAATATCGGCTCATAAGCTGGCTGTGGACATTTGCGTAGACTCGCGGCATGATCTTCGAAATGTTTTGTCCGATGATTTCTTGTTTCGGGAATCCAAGAATACGAGTAATCTCGTTGTTGCAATTGGTCACCACACCCATTTCGTTGTAATTACCTGAGCAAGTAATGATACACGTATTGCTATTATCTCCATATTTCTGTCTGTCAATTTCCACGAATTGCTTGTTTACCGCAGAACTCTTCTCAATATAGTGGGCTTTCTCAATTATCCTGAGTCCTTCTTGCTCATCTCCCGTAACATTTTTCAGAAAATTGCCATAAAGAGATAGGCATTTGATATGGTTTGGGTTTATTTCGATCAGTTTTCTGAACTCTTCGGCGTTATTTTCGAGTTCTTTCGTGATTTTGCTCCCAAGTCCTTGAAGCTTTCTGATATCTGGGTTCTGCTCCAATAGCTCTCTCCAGAAGCTCAGATGTATCGTGACAGATTTTTCTAAATTGCTTTGAAAGACCACAAATTTATTTTGAAACGTGACGATAGCATTCACATCGAAGCCTTTAGCCTCCGTATATTTTCTATCGCTCTCAATCATTTTTTCCTCGATGATATTCTTGTATCGGTAAATCAGAAACTCTTCTTGAAGGGAGGGCTTATTTTCCTCGGTAAACATCAATTGAAAGAGTGATTTATATTTATTTTTGAGTTTCTCATGCTGAATATACGCGTAGAGCATATGTAGCCGGCCAGATTTTGGAAAACGTGTAAGAGCTTCGACCATAAGGAGTCTGACAAATTGATACCATTCTTTTGTTTTTCCAGCAAAGCTCTCCTCTTTCTTTGTATCCCGGACAAGGAAATAGCAGATTTCATCACCATCGCCATGGCTATCTTTGTAGTAGACAAAGAGTTTCAGCATACCTTCTAATTGCATTCGGTTTTCAGGTCGATCTGTATCATGTGGGAAAAAGTAGTGAGTATAAGTTTATTAAGAAATCGGTGTGCTACCTCGTCGTTCTATGAGCTTGAGGACCGTATTGACGTATAGCTCAATGTCGGTTGCTTTTTTTAGGTTTTTAAAGTCTTGGGTTTTAATCCACCGCAATCGGTATGTGACTACTTTGTAATAGCAATAGGCAAAAAGCGGCGACGCGGCAACAAAGAAGGCAAAGCCGATTTCGTCGGGTACTTCAAGGTCCAGGAACTAGCAAATTTCAAGATAAATTGGGGGAAAGTTGGAGGTGAAAGCTGTACTGCATGAATGTTGGACGTTAGAGTACTCCAAAGGATCAAGCCATCACAAATAACTGCAAATATGTTCACGGAAGAGTTGTAATACGGTCCACTGCGATATCGGAACCCAGAGATTATGAGCCAAAGCACTGCATAGATCGCAATATAATGTTTAACGAACTCCCCCTATTCACACAAATTTCGGTTAGTTGGGGGTCAAGAAGAAGTGATCATACTGTATAATCGAAAGTGAAGTAGAACGGCAAAGCGACTTTAAGGATAAATCTGAGAAGAGAGAGCTTGCTGTGAGGGGCTGCGAAAGCTAAAGGTGAGTTCGGATTCGTATCAACGAACAAGAAAATAAGCAATAGCGTCATTAATATTAAGATGACCAGACCGACTATCCCTACTGCCAAATGCAGCCAATATATTCCGGAGTAACATCCGAGAGAGCCATGGACATTGTCATCCTCTCGACAGTAGAGCGCGACAAAAAATATTTCGTAGAATGGCATAATGCCAATAGTAACCAGCAGCAATGCGAAGATACTCGATATTTTAATGAAATAGGTAACAAATGCGGACTGCTGCTTCTTATTTCGTCTGCTTCCGAACATCGAGAGTAGAAACATTAGTACAGCGAGGAGTTCTATTCCAAATACAACATAGAGAAGCGCGACAAACACTGTTTGGTTTCCCTGATTGAGTAATGCATCAAACTTAAAAGAGACAGATTAGGAGAGTTAGATGCAATCATTATTACTTGAAAATATTTGATAATATGCCGGAAATACTCGGGAATGGGATTGGTCCACAGAAATGTGAGGTTGTAGTGCACTGAATACCAGAGTAACTGAATGAATTCGATAATGAGGAGGATTTTGAAGATGATAGTCGTTCGTGGGTGAGCTTCTAGAAGTTCATGGACAAGGACGTAACACTAGTTTTGTGAAAAATCAGTGATTAGAAGTTGCGATATTTGGAAAAAAGGATGGAAATACATTAGTTTTGATGCGATTTTCAAGACGCTCCCAACTGGTCTCATCATATAAGACCTTTCGATTCTTCATAATCATGGCCGAGACAAGGGTTGCACTGCGCTTCTTTAAAAAATTTTATTTCGCTAACTGTTTGAGTTTTATAAGCCAAAAGAATTTATATTTTTATTGATTTTAAAAGCAAGAGCATCCTATTGAACGAAAAATATTGAAGAAAAGGTTGAGTTACTCCGGGCTTACTGCGAGAGAGTTACACAATAATATGAATGTACTCAACACTTTATCATGGGGCTTAATAGTAGTTTATCGAAGCCCAGTACATTGGTGTTAATGTTGTGTAGTATTGTTGATGCAAATAAATATGATAAACCGCGGTATTGCCAGACAAGTTCATTTACTCTTCTTTCGGCATGAGCATAAATAGGAGCGAGAATATTTTCAGCAATATCAGCGCAGAGGAAAAAAAAACAGGAAACCATGATTTTTAATTAAAACTTATTGATTGATTTAATTGTTGTGAAATCTGACTGAAGCAAGCTAAGAATTTTGTGAGCTTGGAAAAATCAAAGAAAGTTTCATAGGGAAAAATAGGAAGAGTTTGACACGCTTAGCCGCTAATCTCAACGTTCGTTATTTCATCTCAGATAAAAACGAGTGAATATTGTTTCGATGTCATTTATCATCGATATATCATTAACTTCTTTCATTTAACTAATCAATATTAATGAGGAAATCAGTATTTGCCACCCTGCGTAGTTTTACAAATAATGAGGTTGCAGTAAGAGTAAAATTGCTCCATCCTATTTGCAAACTATTTTACGAAGCTTTTACGAGAGTATATATCTATTAACTAGGGATAATATTTTCCTACTCTGCATTTCCCGCTCCAATCTTCGAACTATCGTCCGCTGGGACACAATTTCCCTGAACATTGACTTCATTATTCAGATTATACTTCAAGAGATTTCCTCAAAGTATCTTTACAACATCTGCGCTCACAATCAACTTATTTAGTTGTTGCTTGTGAATTATTGCCATTGGGGCATCCTTTGCATTAAAGACTTCATGCATTCATCTTTCTCATTGCCAATTAGATTCCTCATAAGATGATAAACTCTAAAATAATTTATAAATCCTCGACTCGGATTGTAAATTTTACCAAAATAGTATATTGCTGAAATGGTAAGCCTTTTTTTGTCTCTCTGAATGATATATCCTCTCTTGTCTTGCTTGACGCGTCGACGCTGACCTCCGGCAACGCAACTGCTCCAATTTCTATTCACAACAACCCTAAATCAATCGAGCATGAACTCAATTTTTGGAATTAGGTCACCAGACTGAGAAAAACCAGAAAGATGAGAGGCCACACCATGATGGGTTACGGTCGTGTCGGAAAGCACAGAAAGCATGTGAGCGGTAGAGGTAAGGCCGGTGGTCTGACCCATCACAGAAATGCCTTCGACAAATAGTAATGATGTTTATTTTGACTTTAACTTACACTCTTTCTTCATATAAAAGCCACCCAGGCTACTTCGGCAAGTGTGGTATCAGAGTTTTCAGAATGCAAAAGAACAGATACTTCCTCCCAACCATCAATCTCGACAGACTCTGGAACTTGGTCACTGAAGAAACCAGAAAGAAATACGCCACCGTCAAGGATAAGGCCCCAGTTATCGACGTCACCAAGGCTGGATATTTCAAAGTTCTCGGCAGAGGAAGACTTCCACACCAACCTGTTGTTGTCAAAGCCAAATTTTTCAGCAAGACCGCTGAAAGAAGAATCAAAGCCGCTGGTGGTGCTTGCGTTCTCGTTGCCTAAACCAGTTGCTGTTCTTCATAAGCAATTACTTAGATAATCGATTCATAATTGCGATATTTTTGCAAGTTGACCCCTCAACTATTAATCCCAAACAAACATTTTACGATTAAACAAAAAAAATTCTCCTATAGAGTTCATTCGTTTGTTAGTTTGACGGCCCCCTCTTAGTCATGGGGTAGGAAAAAAATATGAAAATTCTCATTGTTATACCATTATTCAATATAGAATTAGTTTGTTTTATGAAAGAGTTAAACTGGGAGGAGGTATATAAAGGCAAAGTCAAAAGTAGAGCTTAGTATTTCTGCCAGCCAACCTTTTTCGGAGGCTCAATAGCGGACTTTTTGGTCATTGAAGTCTTCGGGAATTTCCTCGAGCAGTCCATGCATGAATATAATTTCTGGAGGATGCGGCTTGGGGATACGAGTGACGCAGCATACGCCATTCTGTCAAGCTCTTTTTCGTGAGCCTTCATTGCGCTGTTGCCTAAAATCTGTTTTGCTAAGGCTTCTGAGTACTCTTTCGCATGAGCCTAACATGAATTAGAAACTGAGGAAGTAGAGTTTAGATTACGTTTTTATTTAGGAGGTGTTGTAAGAGTTGTGATTTAGCGAGATGATTCTGCGCTTCTATGTTGGCGCGTTCCTGTGCTTTTTCGGCCTGTAGAGCGTCCTGTGATTTGTTGGGTATATAATATGTTCAATTCAGAAGGCTTACTTTCTCGAACTGTTTATAATATAAGCCTTCCTCAAGGCCTTTTCTGTACTCGTCTCTTTGCCTCTGATGATTCTCAAGCGCTCTTTTCCTTAACTAATTTTTTTATCGTTAGGATTGAGAAAGAACTTTCAGCATTATTTACTTCTTCTTCAGTTCGTTGAAGCCTCTCGCGATGTTCTCTGGCCTCTAGCATGTCTCTCTGATAAAATAATTAATTTGAGTATAATGAGTGAGATATACCTCTTTTTCTTCTTGCTTCTCTTGCTGCTTTTGTCTTATCTGCTCCGCAAGATCTTCATGTAGAGATTTTTTCATCTCAAGCAAAGGATTATACCTCGTGCCTGATGTTTCAAATCCAGTTTTTCCCCATTGTAGGTCTTCAAGTTTCTCTTGCTCTCTTTGCCTTTTCTTTTCAGCAATTTGCTGTTGATATTCCTCTCTCAATTTCGCTCTCTCCTCTTGATGTTGCTTGAGCAATTTCTCAAAATAGCTAGGGTCTTTAATCTGTCCAGTCGTCCCGAATGCCTCACGTTCCCATCTTCTCTCTTCTTCCTTATCTCTCTGCTTCTCTTCCATTTGTTTTCTCAGCTCATCACCGTAACTTTTCTGGAAGTCAGCACGAGATCGTCTAAAATCTGACCCGCTTTGACGCAGAATCTCTTCTTGTCTCAGAATTCTGTCTCTATCCTCCATTTTCTCAAGAAGCGCTTGTTCCTTTAGAAAGTTATTAACAATTTATCACGAGCTCCGAATAATTACCTTTTTCGCTTGTTGCTCTGCAATTCCTTCTTCAATGGCTCGTCGAAGGGCTTCTTTCTTATCCAAGTAGTGTTTTTCTGCGACATCACGGAGGTTTCTGTTCATCCTTTCATTTCGTTCGTTCTCTTCTTCAACTCGAGCTTTTTCTTGCTATTTGGGTAGATAAAGAATTAATTAGGATAATAGACGTATAACTACCTCATATTCTCTTCTTTTCATCTCCTGCTTTTCTTCAATTTGTTGCAGAAGATCTTGTTTTAGCTGCTCTGGGCTGTAAGGACGTCCTCCATAGTGAATTCCCGGACTGAGACTCACGTTCTGGCCTGGAGCTTGGTTCAGCAGCTTTTCGCGTTCTCTTTCCTCGTTTTTCTCTTGGATCTGCTTGAGCAGTTCATTCTTATATTCGTCTTTCTGTCTCTGGTGTAACTCCAACGCTTCCTGTCTCTTTTCTTCGAGTTGTTGTTCGAGTAGCTTCTGCTCCTCACTCGTCAGTTTGCCTGCGTTTCTCTTTTGCTCCCAGTAATCGTGGAACTTCTTATCGAGAGCCTCTTTAACGGCACTAGTCCCGGCCAACGCTTCTTCTCTCGCTTTTCTAATTTTTTCCTGTTCAATCTCTCTGAGGGCTTCTAGTTTGCGAAGCGCGTCTCTCTCATTTTGGATCTCTTGCTCTCGCTCTTGAGCTCTTTCCAAATCCTTGTAATTTTTAAGTCGTTTATTGACGCATATCTCACAAAGCAAATTCTTGCCGGATTCACCTGATGCGCTGCTACAGCAACTGTGAACACTCGCTGGGGTTTTCGGTTGTGATCTATCCACAGACTTATCGTCAGCGATATTATGATCGGCCGAAAGCGCTTCTGGCTCTTCACGTACTTCGACTCTTTGTGGAAGAATCTGTTTGAGTTCTGTCGCTGGGCTCTGAGGTCGACTGTAGTCTCGAGACGCATCCAATTGGTTCTGGGCTTGGGTGACTCGCGGCTTTGCGAAGTATTTTCCTATTTCTGAGGAAGAAGTCCTGAAAGCAGAAGATGGAAGTTTGAACACGCTAGCGCTCAATTTTGGTTCAGCGGTCTTTGGCTCCTTGGTCTTTGGTTCTTTTTCCTTTCCTCGGTCGCTGTGTGACTCTCGTATTTCAGGTAAATTTGATTGGATCTGTTTCTGTGTTTCTTGTTGGATCGGTGCGGATTCTTTGAAAGTTTCAGCAGGACGGTTGCGTTTTGGCTGGATGTCTCGGTGTGGTGCGCTCACAGCTCTTTTCATGTAGTAAGGAATGTCTTCAGCTTGCTGTGTGACAGGTTCAGGCTTCTTGGTCTCAGGTTCTCGCACGACAGGTCTAATATCTTCTACTGGTGGAGAGGTTATTTTTTCAGGCTGGGTCTTGACAGGGGTGTGCTGTTCCTTCAGCTTCTGAGGAGACTTTGTGGTGGCTCCGGCTTCTGGTTCAAATTCCAACTTTTTGACGGCAGCTTGCTTTGGAGCTTCATCTCTATGCCATGGCAGTTTCCCATCTGGACTGAGTCTTGTAGGAGAGAATTGAGGGTAGTCATTCTCGTGTCCTATTTTCGAAGCCATTTGTTTGTCAGGGTTCTTCGAAGGGCTTCGGTAAGGTTGGTATCGACTTAAGTCTCTCTTCTGAGCAGATTGAGGTCCATCGTAAATCGGAGCTGCCAAGGCGTCGCTGGCAATCATCGAACGGTTGAGGAAGTTAATATTCTTCTGACCGTTGATGAAAGGAGAGCTATGTAGTTCCTTCTTGTAGATTAAGGACCTGTTTGCATTAGCTTCAGCCAATATATCCGTGACACCCACTGTTCCCGGTTTTGTGGGTGAGAGAGATCGAAAGTGACGAGGTTCAGTCTGGAATTTCCTATCACTTTGGGGACTATACCTCGGATCGTTTTTATAATACGATCCGTACACTTGAGAGGTTGTGTGTAGCATTTTCGTTAGCAAACAGATAAATTCTTTTATGATCTTAATAAGAAGTAAAAATTTATTCTGAAATTTATTGCGCTTTGAATAAGAAACAGTTGATTGTGTTTAGTTGGATTTTAATTCATTAAATTGATTCAGTTCTTACAACGATTAAGATATGTTAGAGAAAATGTAACAAGAAGACATTTCATATGATAGAATGAGTAAAATTGTTACTTTGACTTGTGAATATAGACGATCAGTACCTGAAGATAGGCTCTTCGGGACAATTGTAAGGAAGTTGGGTTTTAGTATCGATCTTCCAGCAGGCGACAGCTGAGTTTTTAAATCCTTCCTGAGTGGAATTATGTCAATTTTCTCGTTTAATTATAGGAGCTTCTGGCGTGAAGGAGGTTTTACTAATAAATAATGTTGCGAATGTATATTACATTAGAGATATAGCATAGAGCATAGAAAAAATTAAGTATTGATAAATTTTAGAGGGTTCATCCAGAAAGGTCAAATATTAAATCCTGTTTAAGCATAAATAAAAAAAACTATGATGGAAAGTAAAGTAGCCGTTTATCACATAAACCATTTAACAAGAGTACCTCTCTCCCATTCTCCAACTCTTTGCTCTTTATTCGGATCTATTTCAACTCCTATTCCATGCTGGTATCCCTCAACCCAATCTCCTCGATAGCTCCATCCATCACTCCACTGATAGATACCATAACCATGTTTTAAATCTCTTCTGAAATCTCCCAAGTACCTTCCACCATGCTGCTCTATCAACAGCCCTTTACCATCCATCATACTATTTTTCCATTCTCCTTTATAGAGTGTACCATCTTGCCAACGATAAGTCCCAACACCCTCGATTTTATTCTCAAAGAACTCTCCTTCATAACTTTCGCCATTCGCCCACTTATAAGTTCCCTTCCTGTGTTTCATACCTTTCTCAAAGCATCCTTCATATACAGTTCCATCGGCTCTTGTCTCAACTCCTTCTCCGTGTCTCAGGCCGCCAGAAAAGCCTCCCTCGTAAGCAGTTTCACCATCTCCAGATTCAAATTTGCCAAAACCCTCCAGTTTACCATTGACCCACATTCCTTCATAGATTTCTCCTTCCCCGGTCCATAAAATACCATTTCTTGCGAACTCTAACGAGTCATGCTCACCAAAATATACATTTCCAGCTCCATCGATTATCATACTAAGTCCTCCATTTTTCAGACTCTCTTCAGTACCGATAAAATATTTATTTGAACTCACCTCAAATAATGAATGTGTATCGATGAAATCTTCGATCACCCCTTTAATCATATTGTATCGAGAATGAACACAGAGGATGCCATTTATTTTCGCATACAGTGTCCTTGTTTTTTTATTCCCGCTTAAAATTTTAGCCGATTCATTCTTAGGACTCATTCGGCTGCCTAGCATTGTGAAGGCCTCTTTTTCAGTGATTTTTTCTCCTTCGCTCTTTAATTCCACAGCATCTTCATAAACCCTATCTCCGTAAAGAATCGGGATTGTTTCAGCTACTTGATTTATTGTCGAAGACGTTGCTACTCTCGCGTATTGTTTAGAATGTTCTCTCTTCTCAGGCGGAAAATCGCCTGTTTTTAAATACTCTTGCATCCTTGGGTACGAATCGTTGGTACTTCCACTGATTTTTCCTGGGAAGGAAGTAAATAACTGTGTATTTTTGATGCTTTCGACTTCGCGTTGATTCACTCCAGTCTCTTGCGATTTAAATATATCGGGAAATTGGCCTCGAATGTCGTTCATTAGACTGCTGACGGAAGTAAAAATTTCAGAGCGCAAGCCTTTAGCTGCTTTTCCTGTTTGAAGCGTCCCTTCTATGTGTGTAATCGAACGATAGAGATCCTCCTCCTGCGGATTTCCGTTAATTAGATCAATTATGCTTTTCTTGAGACTTTCCGGGCTCGCAGTGTCAATATACGAGAGAGACTCTGGGCTTCCTGGTGACCTGTAGTCTTTAAGGCGATAAAGCTCATGCCTTATCGTCGAAAGCGTCCCATTTTGGTTGGATAATATTTTAAGCAGGAGCGACTCTTTTAGCTTGGTAGAAATCGTTTGAAAGAGCAGATCAACTCGCTTGAATTCTTGTTCAATTATCACATTGAGTTCTTCTTCGAGATTTTGAGCTTGAGTTTCGATTTCTTGGATCTTTTCTTGGATGTATTTCTCATCTAGCCTGTGCTCGTTGGCTTGAACGGGAAGTTTTTGCAGAAACGTTTGGAGTAATTGAAGAGAAGATTTGTGCTGCAAGGCGTGTTCGGGCTGGTACATAATACATTCAGGGCAGAGGAGATTCCCCATAGAGCATTCTCGCACCGTACAGACTGTCACGATATTGGACTCGGGGTGAAAGTTGCAAGGTAAATTGATCGGTACACGCGACATACTTTTATTGTATTTGATGCAATAATTAGGAAATTAATAAAAGTTCTTGCAACTTGAAGACTCATGGAAAAGACCAACAAAAGGAAACAAACAAAATCTCTCTTATGGGTGAGGCATCTAGTACTATATTGTTGAAAACATTGACTTTTGAATTTAGAAAAAGGGTATACCAAGCTTAATTTTGTTGTCAGTGTCCGGATTAGTTGACTCGGAAGTCAAAACTCTTTACTAACTAATGTTCAACTTTGAGATTCAGTTTGCTTCCTACTATATTTTCTATATTTTCTAGTATTCAGTCAGACATATCAACAAATCGTTGTTAAAAGCGATTTATTAGTTTAATGGAGTATTTATTTGCACGATGCTCCAACCCTGAATGTATGAAAGAATAATAATACTCACATCATGGATGGAAACATTTCAAGTTTAGCAGAAAGAGCAATTTCAATTGATAAAATCATTGTTGAAAAGAATTAGATATTGACTACCTGTACAAAGAGTATAAAAGATCGAAATTTGAATACACACATACACAAACAGAAAAATGAATTTTCCGGCTATTAAATTAGATCAAATTTAAATCTGCGACATGCTCTTGGTACTCGCCGAGTTCCTTCAGCATAAGCTTCAATTTATCAGCTTGAACATATAATATGCCGAACATCACGCAAGAGCACAAGTTTGCCGTGAAAATTGAGAGAACAAAGCAGACCAAGTAGAGTACACAGCTGAACTTCAGTAATTTGATACTTCGTGTCTTGATAGCGATTATTCCACTGATGTGTACAAAAATAAATAATAGCTCCAACAAGACAATTGAGAGAAGAATGAAAAAGGTGATTTGCTGAAGCTTGCTACAATCTCTGGTTTTTTCGCATCCAAGATGAAGAAATAGTCGTCCATTAATTCCCAAAATACAAAAAACTGAGGCTGCAAGCGAGACAAGGAACCCAAATATAATTCCACAGGTGTTCAAACCAGTAAAGCTAGTAGTTTCATCTTTTATGACTTTTTGAATTGTTTTCACTTGTAAAAGGTAGTGCCTCTCTGCTCTTTCGGTAGTGGGGTTTGGTGCCTGAATCAGAACCCGATGCGAAGGCAGAACATCCTTTGGACTGGAGCAAACTGGTTCGGGAAAATAGTTTCCTTCAGTGTTATGAACCACACACGACTGCGTTGTGGTTATTCGGCTGTTCATTGGGAGTTCAATGTTACGTTTCTAATTAAATGAATTCTAATTTTTTCTTCGTGATCCTTGAAAGATCAGATTGAAATTTTTTTTTTTTAAATTAAATTTTAATGAGTTCAAAGCGTAATTCCTAATAAGTTTTTAGTCAGCTCTCAAAAACTCTGATCGCTGATCTATGACTTGTGAATAGAAGTTATTTTGGTTTTGGTGATTCAGAAATAGCAAAAGCTACCTTCAGAAAGCTCTCTTCTGGGTGCTGGTTCCCTCTGATGAATAACCTTAACAACTGTATACGAAATAGTTGCTCTCTGAAAAATGCAGATTTAGCTAAGCTGACATATTAACTGCATAAATAAATCGCTTGAACCAAACCATTATTTACTTCAGAATGTGTTTAAAAGTGTTAATTCAATAAGAATAAACTTTCCAAATAGCGAGTCTAAAAAAGCCGTCTAGTGTGAATAATTATGTATAAAATTCGTGTTAGTAAAATTTATTCTTCGTTAGAGCAACTCCCCCTCGATTTGTGCCATATTTCATGGGCTTTATGCACTTACACAACGTTCTACGCTGAACTTCTCTTCATAATCTTCTCTTATCCAAAAAAAAAAAATGAAATTTCTGTAGATTCCAGCAATGATTCTTTTAGATTTATATTGAGTAACTCAACAAAGATTACCCTCTGTAAATTGCGATCGTCAGAAGACTCTAATGGATGAATCAAGGGAGCTGAATGAGCGTCAATGTCAGAGTTGCAATTTGGAGCATTGAGCCTTTGAAAAATAAGTGGCTTATCTGTTTGAATTTTCGAGAATGTGTAAAATTATTCAATGTCGTTTTGGATGCCGTGAAGCAGATTGGGTTGGTGTTTGCTTGGTGAGTAAGAGAACTGTATTGCTGGCTTAAGCACAACTATTTGCCATTGCTGCAAATGACAAAACTATCGGTGATACAAACAAATATTGTTAGGGTGAACAAAAAAGAGAGCATAAATATGACGTTTGAGTTTCTTGTAACGACGAAAAAAATCGGCTAATTTGATGAGGAGAACGCATATTGAAACAGGTATGCCTTATAATGGTGATCTGTTGATATAAAGGGAAGAATATAGGAATTATATTTTCCATTTTCATCAATGTCTTTTTCTTTTTTTTTTCTTCTTAGTGTGATAGAAAAGTAATTTTTCTCGATGGCTTTTCAATCTTTAGGTTACCGAGATATAGAGCATATGAGTTCATTCTAGCAGCCTAACGACTTGAACAACTCCCTTCTTTGACCAAATAAAACATTAGACCCAGCATATTGCCCAAAAAAAAAAAATGGTCTCCAGGGTTGAGATTGTTACATAACAAGCACAACCTTCTCTAAGTGTGAGTTATCTGTCTGAGTGATACACATTTCCATCAAGACTCCAAACATTTTGTGATTCTTGCTGACAGTAATTGCCAAATCTGTTGCTATATTCCATAATTGAGTCATATTCATCGTTTCCCGCATTTCTGTAGCTGCTCAAGTGAATTTTCGCAAGTGCAGCACCCTGCCGAGTACTCCAACCAATGACATTTGGACACAATGCATTATTTCGTATAATGATACATTTGACACTATAGAAACTATTGGACTGATTCTTAGGAGGTTCTCAGAATTTGATAATACTTGCCTGCCCATTAAGCATGGCTCGATGTCATAGATTTTCTCTTTTTTTTTTCGTCCTGAGTACATCACTATTTTATTCAACCTCAAAATGAAGATGAGACCGAGAAGTTTAGTGTAAATTTCAGTCGTGAGAGAACTACTGATGCGGTATGTAGTGTGTACTTTCTTGTTATTCGCTAGTAGATCGCTTAAATTCTGACTATTAGATCTAAGTAGTCCAGCAAATTATTCGCGTGTATTAATTGGTCCATTAATTTGTAGTGCTTTTACACTGAGGAATAAACCTTTGCTGCAAACTATTCATATAATCATGTTTTCTTTCTAAGTCAATCCCGGAGCTTGCTGAGAGTTTTGAGAGTGTAGGGTACACTATTTCCAAATACTTCAGATAAAATAGATAGTGTCATTTCGATTGTATCTTATATTTTTTGGTTGCTGACAGTTTTACGAAAGGAGTCAGAGAATTAGGAATCCACCCTCTTTGAAAAATCTTCTCCAGCAAGAGAACCCGAAGAATAGCAAGTCGATAATTCCCAAAAATCATGCTTGGCAAAGGACCTGTAGTCTTAAGGCAAGCGTGAAGTATTATTGGAAGGGTAAAACAACAAGTTGAAGACTTAGAGACCCAAAGGACCCAAATGACGAATGCAAAGGAAATCTTTGAGATCTTAGTAAATTGAACCCTTACCTCCTCATTCAAATGCTTGATTAGCACCAACAAAGATACAAAGAAACTACACGTCATAAGATTTTTTGTAGCAACTGAAGTCCAGGCCAAGGAGTCAATGGGGGATACTTCTTAGTGAAAAAATTAACAACAAATCCTAATGTGGAAGTAAAGAGACTTGAGGTCTATCATCGAGACCAGTTGTGCAAGGGGCTCAACAATCTTGCGAAGAGTTTCGCATGATTAATGACAATAAGAATTGAAGCTCTGATCTTGGAGATGATGACCTTATCAAACAAGCAAATAAATATAGAACGAGGCATTCGTTTGAGTCGGTTATCGAACTAGCTTATTATTTTGGAATATATTCCGAATTTAAATCAATTTCAAGGTCATTGAAATTCAAAATTCTCTGATCATTCAAACTAAGAATGTAGTCTAACAATTCTTGGAAATCAAGTCTATTTTTCTCCCTATTAATTTCAAATTCATAATTTAATTATTTTTGAAGATTAGGTTTTCACTCTTACCCTCATTCAGATTTTCGAGAAAACTGGTGACTTATAGTTACTTATAGGATATCTCCGCTTTCTCTCGCTGTTCTGGAGAACTTTAGAACTTTTGTGTAGGTTATTCAAGCTGTTTTACAAAAAAATCTTATTAAGCATAATATGATTCTAATTTGAGAAATGCTTAGTAATCCTTTTGAGAAAACAGTTCGGCGCAGAAATATTCCTGCAGGTGGCAGTTATGAGCTTAAGGAGTGACGTACTAAAAAGAGTTTATTTGAATCTCATTAATTTTTCATTTAAGATCATGGTGGCCTTGAACTGCATAAAATTTATTTCTTCCTTAGAATCTTGCTACAAGAGAATATGATAAACATTTCAGCGCTTCTAAAATGACCAAAGTCGTCTTCTTCTCAGAAAATTAATCAATCGTTTGAACCTGGGTGCTTTAGAGGGCAAAAGTTTGAATTAATTATCGTTGTTAAGTTAGTTCTACTTTCGGAGATAGTTCCAAAATTTATTTTTTAGAGCAAATTCAAATTTTCATGGCCAATATGTTTCTTTTCATCGACTTGGTTCTAAAATGAACGAATAAACTCCACCAATGCTGTAATTTGCTGTAATCTAACACGGCCAGAATAAATAAATCATGAGATCATTTTTCTCTTTCCTCAAGCTATATCAGGATTCTTTGAAGGAAAGTCTTAGCCCTGCCTGATGGTGCAGGAATTGAAATCGAATTGAGGGTTTTTTCAAAAAATTTCACCTCTTAGAGAAGCTTAAAATAAATTTGCCATCCTTTTTATTTCGATTATTCCCAGATTCTCAACTGCCCGCGACCTTCCAGAATAAAGAACTGAAAATTTTATATAATGGACGAGATAAATTTGCATAATCGCAAAGCAAAATTGAAAGCGGTTCGCTTCTTTAATCTACGTAACAAATTATTTTACGAAAGCATAACGACGGTCTTCGGATGGAGTTCAAATTTCTCTTGAGAGCAAGCGCGAAACTCTTCATCCATGTACTGGACAGGGTCGTAATTTCTAAACGTGAAGCTATTGTCCTTGTATGTCTTTATCATCTGCAACAAATTGCAATATTTATCAGTCAAGATCAAAATTGGCCTGAAAGAGACAATAACACACCATTTAAATTCGTTCAGAACGTCAGCAAAGTGTTTAACTTCAAATACGTGATGGAATGGATTGGTTTTCCGATAAATTCGATCGTTTGGATCTTTATATTCACAGTATTTGCTGTATTGCATTTTATCGGATTTGCATGGCTGCTTTATGTGAAGTCAAGCGACAATGAAGAGTTCAAATCCAGACGCATTAAGTTCTTATACAGAAATTTCAAATTTTTTACAAAATACTCAACTTTCGCACTAACAGTTCCAATTCTTCAAATTTGTCTGCTCAATCTAGCTGGACCCAATGCGAATATTCTGCTAGGAGCTATATCGTTGGTTCTCTTCTCATTATATTTCTTTCCGGAGAAATTTTTCTTTGAAGAGAATAATTTTACCGAAATGAACTACCTCTGCAAAACTATGAGCAATCAAAAGATTTTCGACACTCTGGCTATGGTAATTGTGATAGCAACAGAATCATTTCAGAACAGTGATTTCTCCCGACTGATAGTAAGCATATTAATGGTGATTTTCTTCGCTTACAAGCTTTGGAGCTCTCTTTCTTGGGATTATTTCTATATCAATCTGATTCAAAAAATACATTCGGCTTTCATCGGGGTTAAGCTCGCTCTTTGGGTATTTTTGTGCGTTAGTTCAATCCTCAGGATGGCGGGTACTGAAGGCATTCCGAATGCTCCTTTCGTGATAGCTATCCTGGTTGGATTCAAATTAGCTGTGAATTTACAGCAAAGAGTCCATACGAGGACGATTGGGTGTCTTGAGAGAATTAAATCAGCTCAACAAGCTGAACGGTATATAAACTTACTCATTAATCAGTCAAAACTCTACAAAGCATTGGAAAAAGAGACCTTCTATTACTCGGACGAAGAAGTTTACTCGAAAATAGAGCCTATCTATCACTTTGGGACGGTCTCTCATGATTACTTTAACAACTACGGAAAGTTCGAATCAATTTGGATGAGCAGACGGCTCTATGACCCATTGAACTTTAAGGCTTACGAGGCGAGGCCGCTCGATGAAGAAGAAATAATACTCAAGACCACCCCAAAAAGCGTGATTTTATTCAAGCATTACATCAAAGACCTCTTCATTCACTTCATAAAGCGGTTTCCTAAGTCAGTATCTCTGCGTTTAAACTTCGCTTATTACGTGTTGCATTATTTGCGTCACACGCATTTAGTGATTTTGGAATGCTTTCAATTGAATAAACTCCTTCAAAATACTCATGCAACTCTCAAAATCGAAACATCCAGACTGAGGATCCTGAACACTGTGAACAATCTTCAGAAGACACTAGATCTTATTCGGAAAGAAGATGAAAACTACATGAATTTGGATATCATAAAAGTCAGCGACTTCGAGCAAAAATATATCGCTTTCGCCGCGAAAATCAACACATTTTTGAAAAAGGATTTTGAGTTTTTTGAGCTGCTTTCTCAAGAGCACGTGTACCTCGACGTTATTTATCGCAATGGCCAGGTCCTAACTAGTCTGTTAGCTGACGTCAGCAAAGACTTTAAGCTGTATCTATGTGGAAGCCCTCTCGCAACGCAAATGTACGCTGAATTTCAAAGCATGGTCATGATGGACGAGATAGAGGCTCTAGAGTTAGCAAAACAGCTTGACGTGCAGATCAGTAAGATCGAGAACTATGCAAGACTCGAGAAAGATTTCTACGAAATCGAATTGATGTTCAACAAAGCTACGAGCATCATCCAAATTGGCGGCCATTTTGAAAACCTTGGAAAAATACATTATGTAAATGAAGGCAGCATGAAACTCTTCGGTTATCAAGCAAGAGAACTAGAGCTTGTGAATGTGAATGTGCTGATGCCCAGGCTTTTGCGATATTATCATGACAGTTTTTTGACGGCCTACTTCGAAACTGGGAGAGAAACTATCTTGTACAGAGAGCAGAGGTCATTCGGCAGGAACAAAGAGGGTTATATCTTCCCTGTGAGTTTGTTAGTTAAGCCCATGGTAAATCTCGAGACGAGCCAATTCATGTTCATATCGTATTTGAAAGAGCTTCAAACAAGCAATGAGTATATTATTACTGACCAAAACGGCTGCATTGACGGTATTAGCAAGAAACTCTCTGAGGCATTGGGGATTACTCCTGAGATACTGGATGTGAATTTAGTTCAAATGCAATTGTTATGTCCAATGCTCTCACAGCTGTTTAATTTGAAGCCTAATGACAAAAAATTGAACAGGATGCTTACTTCGAGTAGAAAAACTCTCCGGGACTCCGGAATGAGTGTTGATGATCACAGTAGCAAAGGAGACGTTTTTGATTCTGCTGAGTTCCGAAGGGTAATAGAAAGCAGAGAAGAAATCGAGTTCCAGTTTCTTCTGAGGAGCAACCCTCAAGAGTACTGTATACGACTGGGAGAGCTGCTTCCCAAAAATGTAGTTGAGCTAAATGCTTCATTACTTCAACATAAGAGATTTGGTGCGAGCAGCAAATTGGAGCATGAGTTCGTCGGACAGTTAACTAATGCTTTGAGAACGATAAAAACCATTCCCAATGAGAAGATGGTGGAGGTTACTGGCTTTATTAGTGAATATGCAAGTTCCACTGGATCCTTAAAGTGGTATATTTTCCGATTCGTTAGTCTCGAAAATCTGAATAAAAGCGTCAACAAAGGCACGACTCGTAGAGCCACACATAAGATGAGAACCCATAAAATCACTAAATTTATCAAAGGTGCTGCTGCCAATAGAATTCCTCCAAATCAACATCATTGCAATCCTAGCAGTTTCGCCATTCAAGGAAGGAGAGAAAACGCAGCCACTGAGGAGAAGGGAAATCGGCTTGAAGAATTTTTTAAGGAGATGAATGTCACTGAAACCGATGAGAATATGAATAAAAAACTGGCGAGTGACCCTGAAGAGGATGTTTCAAGTGATTCCGATTCTGAGAGTGTTCACGCTGATTGGAGAGAGGAAAATTTGAACAGCATGAAACAGAGCATAAATCCCAAAATGATGTCAACTATACTCGAGAACCTTAATAATAAAAGCATTCATTCTTCTGCGATGATGAAACTCGTGCGAGATAGCGCCAACGATACGAACCGAAACCTCAAACCAATGAATCAGAATAGTCAGAGGAGCATGGAAAGTGAAGTAAGCTTCGACACACAGTTCTACAGCTCAGACCTTCAACACGAGGTCTTAAGAAAAGTAGGAGCGGTCGACGCGACTGGGGAAAATGTTTGTTCCACTCACAATAAAATAATTAAAGATTCCGCCAAATTTCAAACGTACCAACATGGCGATCATTCTACAAAACAAGTTACGAATTTTTCTGATGATCAAATTCCTCCTGAAGACCAAGAGAAGAAGTTCACTGTAAATTTTCAAAACGATTCAAGTCAAGGCAGTGCGAGCAGTAAACTAAGCAAAGGAATCCGAGGGTTGTTCGGGAACATTGCTTTAGCGTTGGATCCCTTAAACAATAAGACTCAACTCAAAAAAATTCAGGCGAGCATCTCGAGTACGGGTTCTTCCTCTAAATATACGTTCAGGGTCGTGAGGAACGCAATTAAACATGAATACATCCCAACCATGTACTATCAAGCCAAATGGATAGTGATTACCGTATTTGTCGTTTTCTGGATTTCTTTTATCGCTATAGCTCTTACTCAGCTTTCTGGTTTTAGAAATCTGAACCAGATTCCCAGCGCTCTGAACGTTGCAAACCAAATTGCCTATGAAATTCATAAGATAGGAACACTCGGGTATGACCTCTCTCTTGTACAGCAATTTGACCCGCAAGACCAGCGCCCTCAGATCATTAGCACTGAGCTAGCCGATATTCTGGAGGAAGATCGAATTAATTTGAGCTCTGAAATTCTTGATTTCTTGAACAATCGATCAGTCTACGTGAATTACTACAGAGACGTTGACTCTATCTTGGACCAAGAGATTGCAGTCGATAATTTAACGGTCCATCTCCATGAATTTTTCTTCATTTTCTTAGTCGAGGCGCATGAACTCATAGAAAACTGCCTAGAGTTAATTCAAAATAACTCAATTAGTCAAATAAGCAGTGAGTCCGTAGAAGGTTTGGTCTCAGCCTACGAGAGCCTGAATTCTCCGATTAATAAATGGACGGCTTTTTTCACAAGTCCAGCTTCTTTGAATTATTCGGATCTAAGAGCGACTATCGTTGAGGTGACTGTGCTCAGTTGCTGTATTCTTGTACTGGCTGTAATTTCGATTCATAGAAACATGAAAGCGACACGTATTATCGACAACACCGTCTACCAAGTCACTCATCTATCACAGCCCGAACTCATGAGCATGAAGGACCAGATTATCAGAGCTCGGCACCTCTTCAACGGAAGAGATGGCGACAAGGAATTCATCAGTGGTGTCCACCACCAGGAGAAGAAACAACGCCAAGAGTTCAAATCCGGCAAGAAGAAGATCCACAGAATGAGAGTTTCCCCGGTTAAGCGAGCTGTACCAACACTACTGCTAGCAATAGTATGCATTGGATTCTTAGTATTTGTACTTGCGATCAGCTCGCCGTTCTTCAATTGGTTAGCACACAGTTTACTAAATGCATTGTTCTTCGCGACTGAGGATGTCTCAACACAGAATTATATCGCGATCTACAAAAATTACAGCAGTAATGCCCTTATAAATGGCTATGCAAATGCAAATCCTGCAGAGATTAGACAATATTTCAGTGAGCAAACTGATCATATAAGTTCAAGGTATAAGCAGGCTCTGTCGACAGTAGAAGAAGCAGCGTTCTCTTCGGATACGGAGGAAAAGTTTCACAATATTATGTTTGTGAACACATGCAATTACACTGAATTTGAGTCGATTTGTCCTCAACTCCTCTATGGTATTTTCAAAGAAGGTTTGCTAACAGCGAAGCTAGGTACTGTGGATTATATGGTCAAGCAAATAGAGGTGGAATTAAATGCGACTGAAAGGTGGCAAACTTTCCAAGAAGTGCTTAATGCAGGGAAAATAATCCATGAGATGCTTTCGATTATGATGAATTTAACTATCGAGCAGATAAGTGAATCGTTATCTTTAGTCCAAATGGTTTTTATGTTGCTAGCTATTGCTGTGCCAATATTTAGCCTGCTTTTATTCTACTGGTATTGGAAGAAATGCATCAGGCAGCTGAAGATGGAATTCATAAGCGCCCGCCGAATTCTCGAGATTATACCGGTTCCATATATCATCGGAAACTCAAGACTCAAAAACTTTGTTACAACGACTGCAGAGGTTATACTAAAATAATTCTTAACTCTTTGATTTTCAACTCTCCTTATTTTTGTTCATTTCCACAACAACAAAATAGACAGAAGACTGTTTCGATTGAGATTATTGTGTATTTGTTCATTAACTTTGTTATAACTAACAAATAAGTTGCAAAGGTTTCATCAAAACATTGTTAGCTCGAATGTACATTCTTTGATTTAGAACGAATAACTCAAACTCCTCCTTTAATTTCGCATTTGTTATAAGAAATTGATATGTGGTCACATCAAACGCATGTATTTTCTTTATTAACTAGGAATTTCGAATTCAATTTATTGCCAACTTAAATTTGGTGTAAAGGGCATTTCATATACACAAATCGAATCTGTTTTGTACTAATTTTATTCAGACAAATGTCGAAGATTTTGCTAGATTCATGCAATTTTATTCCGAAAAGTCATCTTCCTCAACCATTTCAAGAAGCTCTTCTGGGTCAATTTCAGGTTTCTCAACTTCGTATCTAATCGCCTTTGTGTCAGGATACTGCAGAGACTTTTTCGGATGAAATTAATTGATCACATTTGAATACTAGAAATGTTATACCTTCGAGGCAGAATTATAAAGGTTAAGACAGTATTCGAGTCTTCTCCTGAAAGCTTCTTCAGGCTCTTGAGTACTGTAGAGATCTTCAGTTCCCTTGGGGTTAAAAAAAGATTAGCAAAGAGAAAATTTTGCAGCTAAAGCAAACCTTTATCTGGACGTATCTCTGCTCATGGTTAATGGTAGCATTCATTACACCATCTCGAATAGCCTATTACGATAAAGCATCTAGACATCTCTTGTAAGGCTTGAAAATTACTTTGGCAACAATGAATTCGACGTCGTCTTTAGACACTTGGAGTCTTTGAGCAATATCATCAAGCGAAATTTTGGAGTAAGAGAGGTTTATTCTTCTCAAACCCGTTTTGATCACAATTTTGTTTAATCTGCAGTAGTTTGGATTGATGAATCAATAATTGCCAACTTGTTTGTAACAATTACCTTCCTATGAGAGAAAGAACATCGTCTTTTTCAAAAATGTTTCTAAACTTCTCTTGGATTGCTTTGAATTGTGCCATATCACCTCTATGAACAGCTTGCACAATAAAGAAATATGGTTTTAGGTGTTTGGTCAACTCGGCTTGAGCGAAGATCGTCCTACTTGGGATTTCACCCTTTCAACAAACAAATTGTAATGACATAAATTCGTGGTTCTGATTACCAGAAGCAGTTCGACGATGATTGCAAGCTTTTGAGCCTGAATTCTGAACCCAAGCCCCGTGTTCTCAGGAGCTCTTCGAATAGCTTGGGTTAATCTGGCAAAAGCATCAGGATACTCTCCTTGGACGGCCTTAATTTTTCCTACACTTGTGTTAATGAGGAAACGCATTTCGAACATACCCGAATAATAGAGGAACCGAATGAGTTCATTGTTATAGCGATTTTCTGGGAAGTTAGTCTTGGAGATCAATTGCTGAGCGGACTCATAGTTTTTATAGTGCAGGAAATTTCTTAGGAGTAGATTCAGAAGAGTTGCCTACATTATTACTTATTTTCCTTCAAAATTCATGTTTGATTACTTGTCCAAGTTCATCTCTTTTAATGCAAGCATGTCTGTAGAGGTCGAAAAGCACCCTGAAATTTTGAATCAAGAAAGAGTTAACTCAGCGATTTCTCAAGGATATGAGTACTTTCTGATATCTTTCAAATTTCCAAGAAGTTCATAGGTTCTGGAGTAGTAAAAATAGACAACAGAGCCTAAAAGATCGAGATGTCTGCGATTAATCTCATTAAGTTTGCGGATAAGCTTGTCAGCATGGACTTTGGCCTGTATAGAGAGAAGGAAAAGTATATCAGATCTGATTGAAAGCATAGCTCATTACACTCTCGAGATCTTTAATTCTCACGAGATAAATGAGAAGGAGCGTTTCTAAGTAAACTTCTATTTCAGGAAGCTTCTGTAATCGAGCAATTTGAGTCTTGGTTAGTTCCAAGCTCTCTGAGGATTCTTTGTAATCGCTGTAATTTTTGAAAGGCAATTGTTGCTTTGGGAAGAAAGCATCCCAGAGAAGCTTGAGATAGAAGGCGTTGATTTTCTTTTTATAACCACGCAGGCTCTTGGTGACTCTGGTTACATGAAATACGTCGTTGTTATTGATCGCCATCTCGATTATCAGTAAATCAGTTCTGATTTCTATTGGTACATGAAAGAAGAGAGGTTAAATGTTTGAAATGAAGCAGCTGTTATACTTTTAAGAAGAGTAAGAGACTGCTTTTTAGATTCAGCTGTTTGAGGCTTGTCTTTCTCTTGTGGGTTGGCAGTCGGCTCTTTTGCAGTAGAAGTGGACATGTTTTATTTTTTGTTGTTCTTTTCTTCAGAAAGATTTGAAATAGAATTGGATATTTAATTTTTCGAATTGCAAATTCGTGTGACCAAAAAAAAATGGGTTGCAAAATAAAAATATTTTCTGTACATTTGTATATTCATTGCTTTCATAGGATTTGTTGCCATAAAATACGCTTTCGTAAGACTGATTATGCGATGCGTCAGTCTCAACCTCTCTTTGGGTGATGAAATGCTAAGACATTTCTCAGATTTCATTAATAATCATCCACCATACAATTTTTTGATTTCAAGTGAAAAAATACAATTAGGTTTGTTATCTTACTTCCACGTAGGCAATCGTTGGTAGTTCTCTTGTCTCAGCAGCGTGTAGCAAGAACTTTAAGATGAAATTAAATCAATAAATTGTATAGTATTTACAAAAAAATAATACCAACGAAGTAATCTTTTTGATACAGATAGTTACTTCGAATATCCGTCTTTTTCTGAGGCGGGAATCGCTCACATTTCACCAAAAGTCAACAGAACGAAATACAAAAAACATATTCAATCATCCATTGAACCAATTGCACAGATTAGCAGCTATTGACTCGAAGGAAAGAGCACGGAGATCCCGGCATGATCAATAATCTATATCATTGACGAGAATGATTTTCTTTACTTTCGATGGAATTTTGGAGTCTTTCAACCACTTTTCAAACTCATTAATCGCAAGAGGCTTTTTGAATCTCCGTTTCGACAGTGCTCGATTATCCAAAAAAGTAATGCTATTCTTGCAGACACCAATGAAGGCCTGGGACTCTTCATGCCAATACTTAATCAGCTCAATTGAATACACGAATTCGGTGTTTGTCGAGACTCCGCACGCCTCAACCTCAAACTTTCTTGTATTAAACGTCACCACTGATACAGAGCCTGCTTCGCAATCCAAATTGTCTTTTAGTTTTTTCTGACTCGTCATCTCCACAAGTAGTAATACCCTTTCATAGTCCTTAATCACAGCGAGAAATTGACATTTGAAACTCGAACTTGAGAAATAATCCATGTTTAGCTTCTTAGTCTCAACAAAACCTTTGCTTTCTATCTTCCAGAGAGCCAGGAAATGTCCGCTATTGCCAGTGGTTGTGTATTCTAAGAGAATTGACTTCTCATCTGGATAGTACTTATTCAACCCAAGAATTGTAACGCCTTGAAATTTGTGGACCGAGCTATGTAGAATCTTCTGAGCGCCGTAGTTGAACATCGTGAAGAGAATCCTCGCTTGATCTCGTTTGAACCCTAGACTCGATTTCTCAGGTTCGATGACCTCAGAAAAAAATAAAACAATATTTTGACTTTCAAGACAGAGAGGATCGGCCAGAATATCACCGCGGAAACCATAGTCCAAAATAAGGAGTTCTTGATGATATCTGAAATTATACAGGCTCACTCTCAAGGATGGAGACCCTCGCAGGAGCATAAGTGAGTTTAATTGGACAAGTGGGAGTGCAAAATTTAGACCGTGTGATTTATGAAAGGGTGAAAGAGAGAAGCCATTCGCACCGTAGCATTGGTAGAAGCCTTGATCTGTGAGGATTAAGAGCTCGTTAGTGTGGATGGAGGGAATGATATTTAATATTTTGGAGTGTATTTGGAGTTTTTTGATAAATTTGTGAGTACGCGTGTGCAGCAAGCATATGGTTCCTCGGTATAGTTGATTCTTGCCCAGGGTAAGCAGCTTTGAACTCCAAAAGAGCATGATGCCGTGCTTAAGTGAGAGCTGATTAGAGAAAGCGTTCTGGTGGTGAATGGTTTTAAGGACTGGTGTGCGGTAAATTGAAGAAGCTGACGCTTCTTCGGAAGTTAGGTCGATATAGGA
>ENA-UOUE01000472-UOUE01000472.1-compost-metagenome-genome-assembly--contig:-NODE-472-length-32069-cov-11.009627_pt1 | contig 32069 bp, 27 predicted proteins | sample MGYA00238146_ERZ747223 | MGnify/ENA primary metagenome ERZ747223 (study PRJEB28781, sample SAMN06268865) | compost metagenome | isolation source: single cell | place: USA: California, Emeryville, Joint...
TCACTTCTTGGTTATAGGCGATATCTTCAACAATCAGTGCCCTTCTCGACTTAGGGATTTTTGGAAGTTCGATCTTCGTCATACTCATGCTGTGATCCTTTCTTGGTTTAGTTCTACCAGATTTTGTTTTGATCATGATGACTAAGCAAGTTCCGATATTGGGCTTAGAGTAAATCTCTATTTTCCCACCTAACAGTTCTACTAGTTCTTTTGTTATCCATAGTCCTAGCCTTGTACCTATCTGACGGTCAGAAGATGTCGTAGCTGACGCCTTGCTTTTCTCTGGGTTTACGAAAACATGTTGGAGATCTTCTTCTTTGATGCCACAACCGGAGTCGACGACTTCGATTCTTAAATAACCTTCTCTTTCAATAGAAGGTGTCGGATCAAGACCCGAAAAATTACGAATTTTTTTATTATTGGAAGGACTGCTGATAAAAGACTTGCTTCCAATAGGTTTTGAAGGACGTGTTTCATGAGACGCAACCTTGAAGTTAATCTTTTGCTCCTCTGGTTTCAACAAGCATGCGCGTTGCAGAAATTTCTTCGTAGTGAGTGTAAGGGTCTCGTGCGTGTGAGAAGGAAATTCCTGGAAAGAGAAATCATCAGAACTGCTGGTCAATAATATTTGGTCTGATTCTTGTTGCACCACTCCAAAATACTTGGGCTTCATATCTTGTATATTTGGTGAAGTTTCTTTCGTATCGATGAAGTCTACGAAGGTGTTTATGAACCCTTTTTGCGTGAATTTGGTCGCATTTGTAAGTAAGTTCATTGCAATTTGTCTCATTCTCAGTTCATCAAACTCAAGTTTCTTTGGAACATTGTAATTGACCGCCAGAGAACCAAATAACTTTGCCTTGCCAATTATATCAGAGCAGGTTACCCAGAGATCTTCACTGAATTCTCTAACATCGTATAGTTGGATATTCACTTCCAATCTCTTTGTCGAAATCTTCGTACTGTCTAAGATGTTATTCAGAAGCTGAAGAAGTATCTCTCCGCTGACCTTTGCATCTTTAAGCATCTTTCGGTCTTCAGGGCCAATAGTAGTTGATTCGTGACACAGCTCAACATTTCCGAGGAGGCTATTCAAGGGGTTTCGAATTTCATGAGAAAATCTGAGGATGAAACTCTCTTTTTCAGCCAAGGTTTCTTGAAGAGTTTTATTTGTTTGTTCGAGAGAGGTGTTTGATTTCTTGATGTCTTCATTCAATGTGATGAGTTCACTTTTGTATTGTTCTCGAAGAAGGCCCATTCGTCTCCTCGCTCTGTCCAAAATTGTGATTGCTAAATAGGTAAGAAGGAGACAGAAGATGAATTGACCTAGACTTGAATGGTCCCCAAAGAAGAACTGAATTTGCATGGGCATTTTGGCCCCTTCCGTCACCGCAGTCATATGATAACAAAGAGCAATAATCCAGCCGCATAGATTACTCCCAAGGAGAAAGTATAGTGAATAGTTTTGCGTTTCGAAAAACACCTTCAAGAGCAACCCGATATTGTGAGCGCCATAACCAAAAGAAGCAAATTCAGGCATAACCGTTACACAGATTGGTCCCCATATTCCACAAATGATATTGGTCCCTATACTTGACAAGGTTGGGTACCAACTCTCGATGAAATTCAAGATCGTCAGCGCTGTTAAGGCTGGAGAAGCAAGCAAGTACAAGGTCGTTGAATAGAAATCAAAGAGAAGGTAAAAGATGGTGTGAAATAGCAGGAAAACCACCATGGTGAGACCGCCAATAGGAATATTCCACTTTGAATCCTGCTTATCGATCATTTTCAGAATTTTCCTTTCAGGAGCTATTCTTTTTAAAATTATTAAGAAGCTCTCAGCTACCTGATACTAACAATAGCCTGCTAATCCCAACACTTTTTAAATTATAAATTTCACTTCACGCTCCAAATTAAATTAATTTCTCATCAAAATGAACCAAAAACCCTATACAGTTATTTTTTCGTCAGTAATCTGAATCTTGAATGAGACTTCCATCATAACTACTGCAGTCCAAATTCTTCAACACACAGGAGTACTGTCATAATTTTTTTGTGGTTGTCTCGAAATGATGGTCTTTATCAATAGAAGCATGTGACACTCATTCAACACGCTTGGATTCTCATCCTTTTCTTTAATTAAAGAAAGATCTCATTAATCACCCTTATGAGGGTATTTGAATATATTTAATCATTGCTTCTCAAGAACCTTTCTACTGCGTGAATAATTAATCAATATACATCTCTAATTAAAAGAATTGCCCGAATTAGCACCGAAGTTAAAATAAATTTATAAATTCTGAATTTAAAGCAGTTTCTCAAGCATACCCTCTATGCCCCTTCTCTCCACAGTATGAGTATTGGTGCGGCTATTTTTATTGTTATTTAAGAGAGTATTTTCTGAGAAACAGCCACCATTGATGTTTCTGAAAGCATTTTTTTTACCAATAAATGAAACATGCCACTAATTTCTCGCAGCCTACTGTTGGTCTCGATTAGCCAGACAACCAACCTGATCGAGCTCGATAGGAAACATTCATTTGAAGCTAAGTACGCCAAAACCACTGACTTTTTCAAGAGTCAAGCCGTTGTGTTCAATAGAAGTAAAAGGCAAATAGGTCTCTCACCTAACAAACATTTTCTTTTTTAGTAGATGAGAATAAACCCATTTAAAGATACCAGCTGTGGCTATTTTGTGATGTTACTGGATCGAAACTGACAACAAATCAACCTACCTAGCTAACCTCCACAAAAAATACTGATTTATAAATTAGATGTTTGCCATTATCAATACTGTTTCATTAAGTTGACCGGAAAGCATAGGTGGACCTGTCTTACAAAGAATTTGTAAGAAAGTTGGGTTCGGAAGAATTAATGAGGATTTGTATATAGATATCATTGAATTAAAATGAGTGAGCTCATTCCACATGAGACCTCATTTAAACAAAATTCCTGATGATTAATGTAGCATGCATGCATTCAAGGCATCAAATACCTGGGGTAGGACTTAATAAATACGAATTGGTATTTCTTGTTCGGTTAGATCATTTCTTAATTTTATTCCACTTCCTGTATGAGTACGCTCCAAATCTTCTCAAAAATCTTTTCTGTTCTCAATAACTGGTGCTCCTCCTCCTACCTATTTTGCGTGCGGTGTTTACATGCTATCAATATCTATCTTAATTTCATTTATTGTAAATGAAGAGCGACAATTTAAAGTACATTTGTTCAAAATTCATGAGAGTTCGAATAAAGAGCCCATGAATCTTAAAGATGCTAATTTTTCATCAGTGAAACCTGTGATCTCATGTGCAAGGATCTTATTCCGGGCCGAATCAAGAACTTCGTTTTTCCAATAGTCAACAAAGCTAATATCTACCAACTCACCGGTTAATTGGGGCAAAATTTCACTCATCGAGAATCTCAAGATTATCATAACTTGTTGCTTCTAAATTCCATTACATGAACGGACTTCGAAAGATTCAGAAAAGGAAATTTTTTTCGTTTGTTATAGCAACTTAAATTCTGAAATAGAACCGAATTGACCCCATATATCCCTCAGTATTTCCAAATTCCGTTGAATTCGCTTCAAACAAGTGTTTTTGACCAAGTTTACTGTTTTCAGGAAAATTAAAATTTTTTGTGAATATAGCACACCTCTCTCAACCAGCTCCTTTTACATCAAAGAAATGAATTTCGTTACCAATCATGTACTGAAAATTGGAAAGAAGCCTGATCAAGACTTACTCAAGATAAAAAAATGTGCGGGTAGTAAGATTCTCTCACCGACGTATTCATAACAAACACGGAAAAAAAATTTTCATTTTTCAAAAGAATCGATAACTCTTCTGTGTTCTTCGTTAGTCTCAATCTTCTTGAAGATTAGCTGAAGTATTTCAATTGTATGGCTAAGAATTCGAAGAATAATCTAAAAGCATCAACATTGGTGTAATTCTTTTAGTTTTTCTTTAGTTTATAACAATAAGAATAATAATTAACGCGTGATGCGGAAACGGTTCACCATCTTATTTCCACACATATAATAATAAAAATGTAAGAGTCAATATCAGCAAATATATATCCTAATAACCTGCGAGAAGCTTCAACTAGCCATTTACTAAGGGTTTGGACGTGGTAAACCCACTAAGAAACTTGTGCTAATCATATTAAGGCAGCTTTTCAACTTCCTCAAATTATTCTTCGTCTTTTCTAAATACGAATGCAAGGAAGGCTCCTTTCCCTTCAAATTCAGGGCCAAAAATCTGACTCTAGACATAGGATTATGGCTCATTTTCAGCAGCTGAAACAGAAGTTCATCATCCACTTGCCAAGGGAAGTACAGTTCCAAACTGAGAGTCCGTTCTCTTGGCCTCGCACAAAAAAGCGACGAAAAATGCTCAGGGGCAGTAAACACAGATTTCGAGCTGTTAGCACCAATCAAATCGCCTAGGAACTCTAAAAACAAATGGTTGCTTGGTAGTTTTTTCGATGCGGGGTCCATCTCAAGTAACGTGCTTTCAATCCGGAAATTTGTGAGATATTTAAGTTGTCCAATAGATTTTCCAAAATTTAACAAACCTTTGGTCCCTTCTTTCCATTTCCCGTTGCTAAATCCAATCATCAGTGATTCCAAAGCCGGAAACTTACAAATTGCAGTACCAATAGCAGTTAATAACTCATCTGTCAGCTCGTAGCCGCGGAGGTTGACTTGCACCTCAAATTTAGTCAATTGAGTTAATTCACCAACATTCATAAAAAAATCAACAAGAGAGCATTCTTGCCTTGAGCAGGCTACGTTAAGCCTCGTCAAAAACGGGTTTTCACCTACGTAATTCAGCATGAAATGCAGTGTCAGCTGCTGCAGATTGACCAATGTGCTTAAACTCTTTGCTAGTTCCACCTCTTTAAACGATTTCGCTTCACTAAGCACCATCGAGTTTTCTTCTAGATGAGGATAAGAGTCAGATGATTCCTCTAGTTTTAGAACCATCGTTTTAGCGTTTCTGCTTTTCCTAATGAAATAATTAATAGAATCGGTTATTTGGTACGGGCAAGATCCGATTTCAAGCAAGATATCGCTCAACTGCGGGGCGAGAAACGTCAGAGGGGTACAGTCGAAATACTCAGTCTGACCGAGACACCGAACCGTGATACTAGAGCGACGCAGTCGAGAACTTTTGCTTCCTAACGTGAAAAAAAGCTGGTGATATGACTCCCCTTTCAAGTGATCATCTGCAAAAATCTCAACCTTTCGAAGGTTTGTCATTCTTTGTAAAAGCCCGTTGATGTCGTTCACATGGTTTTGCGAAAAGTATAAATTATCGTCTAGTATCAGAGAAAACGCCTCCAGCTGTTGAATTTGTTTTCTGGAGCGGCTTAGACTGGTAAACAGCGCTCGCGGGACGAGCGTTCGATTGAAAGATAACTTTAACCGTTTGAGTGCTATTAACTCATCGACGATGAGATCCCATTCTTGAAAAATCGAGAGGAGGTACTGGTTGGAAATATGGAGCGTTAATGATAAACTGCTGAGAGATTTTTGACTCATGAGGAAGAGATAGAATGCTTTTTGGTTGCAATTCGAGAAATTTTTGGTGTCCCTTCCGTCGAATAAACTGAGCTTTAGTTTGTTTAGTTTCGTAAGATGAAAGAAATGTTGGAATATCCGGTTGTCTTCGTGATTGAAAGCCGATGAGTCTACTTTCAAAAATACGCTGAATTCGACATTTGGATCCAGTTTCTGCAGTGATAACAGAAGTGTATAATGATTGTGAATGCAGTCTGAACGTGTGTCAATACCAAGGCAGAAACGACGGAGATTGCATGAAAAACGTAGTATTTTTGTGAGTTTCTGCACTGCCAATCGATTACTCGAGGAGCCTGTGACAAAAAAGATGAAATTTTGAAGAGCGCTAAAATTGTTATTATTCCATGTGCTTGCTCTGAGGGTTTTAGGAGTAAATCGAATCGTTTTCTGAGGGAATTTTTTCTCTAAGTAAGCCGTTCGTTTTTTCCGCGGTATGTCGACAGGGCATCGCTTGAAGAGGTCTTTCGACTCGAACCAATCTTTTAGTTGCTTGTTAGCGTCTCGAAAACCTTCAGGAGGCTTGAGATATTGTCTGGCCCAGGTAGAGCGTGCTCTGTCGGTTGTTTCGGATGTGTTTAGGAAGGGATTTAGTGGTTTGTGCTCTGATGAGAGCGGGATTTTGGTTGCTCTTAAAGCCATTAAAAATGCGAGATAACTTATTAATTTGAACTAATTGGGCTAAAGGCAACACCAGAACTCTGGCCTACAGAATACTATACAGTCCCCATCCTGCAGTGAAGGCTTTTCCAATGGTTTCTTATGTATTCACGAATCCAGAGAAGTGGTAAAAGGGACAATCAATCTAAAGCTAAATGAAATTTCGCCTCAATTGTCTGAGGCGAGAAAACCATTACAAATTTATGTTGCATTTTGCTTTCTCTTCAAAAATTAATAGAAAAGCTTTCATTTTTTGAAATATATGCGCGAATAGATTGCTGGGTTTGTACAATCGGTGCATATATCATTCTGGGTATAACACGTAAAAATAAAGTCTAATAGAATATTATTTTGCGCTTTATCATGCTGTTTTTATGATCACTTGCCCATAAAGAACGTCTTGAGTACTAATATCAATTGGCAACGATTATTCGAGGCAAAATAAAGGAAGTTATTACGTGAGAGCTGCTCATCATTAAACTTCTTTGGAATGTTAACGACGTATTCAATGTAGAGATCCTATTGCACAATATTACTCCTCAGTTCTGATCATAATAATTTATTACTCCATGTTGAGAAGAGTATTCGTGTAAAGGCATTCCTTCGCCCTCAATTTTCAGAATTTGTCCAGGTTGTACAACCTTATCGCTCTCAATTGTCAAATATCTGCCATCTAAATGTTTAACTCTCTTCGTGAATCCCAACAAAGCCTAAATTCACATTATTAACTTGGCAAATTTTCACCATATGGCTACCTGTTGGAGCGTAATATTAAGTTTCATGTGAAGATCATTATCCTTTCTCGTAAAAACTGGATGTGGGACCTCAACGATCTCGAAGTGCACATCCGAAGCAGCCTTATCAGCATATTCGTTACCAACGCCTCCAAAAGTCTATTCTTGCGTCAGCTCAGTCACTACATCAGAAAAAATACCATTCTTTGTCCGTGCTTAATTCCTTTTTCAATGAACACCGACAATTCATCGACTCCTTGTTCTACGACCTAGAAACCATGTCAAATAAAGGAGAAATGCGCTGTCGCTACCTTGTGTCCGCTGCAGACGTGGCATTTGGTATTAAAAGTAGTTCCTTTGCCTCCGCAATGATCGCATCTAATTGTAACATGTACTCTGATACAGGGTAATAATTATTTACGTCACTTGGACTTGCTGGAAGAAACCCATCATAATTTGTTGTTTTTTAATCACATGACCTTGTCCGTTGCAGACTGGGCAGGTCTTCACGTCCTCTGGGTCATCAGCGCCTGTACCTCTACAATGAGGGCAAATCATCTGCTTTGTCATGAACAACTATCAATACAATGCAATATTAACGACCCAAAGCAAGGCAATGCTCATACATTCACTTCTTTTCCATTATAGATGTCTTCGAGCGTAACTGGTATCTTAATTCTGAGATCTGGACCTTTGTTTTCTGCTCGTCTGCCTCCTCCAAAGAACATATCGAATGGATTCATGCCGCCGCCAGCCTCTTGCCCGGCCTCGTGCTTCTGAACACCGTCTTCACCTCTCTGGTCGTAGATTCTTCTCTTTTCTTTATCAGAAAGCACACTGTAAGCTAGAAGAAAAAAATATTGACCATTCTCGATCTTTCCAAATAAATCTATGATCTTACCTCTGTTAATCTTCGCGTAGAGTGCCTCTGCGTTTGGATCGTCTTTGTTCTTATCAGGATGTTTTTCTCTCGAAAGCTTTCTCCATGCGCTCTTTATTTCGTCAGCATTTGCGCGAGGAGTGATACCCAAGATATCGTAGTATTCACGATGGGCAGCTAAGACATTCAATGCGAATGCACCAAATAAGACTGCGATCACGAGAAGCGCCTTGTGCGGAGTCATTTGTATAGGCTAGAGTGGAAATGGAATGATGCTGTTGAGAGATACAGCTAAGAAGAAAAAATTACGCTTTAATTTGGAGTTTCAAGCTTTATTTATTTATTCGCTAACACGTGCAAGTTTTTCCAGCAAACTGACCATGAAAGAAATATTAAATTAACCACGATTTCGTCGTATCTTCGATGATTATCTCACTTCTCACGTTCATTGAGTCCGTAATTCTGCAATTACGGTCTGAGGAGAATGATTTTCAGATCAGACCATAATTTTTGCTGAATAATCATAGATTGTGTCAGATGCATAAGCATCTCATTGGAAGCAACGGATATGGAAGGAGAACAAAAAAATTGAGAGACGCGGACGGTTTAAAAAAAATGCAAGGCATAGAGAATTCAAACAATGATGGTGAATATATTTTCGAGAACAGTGAAAGTCATCATTTTAGTGCTTTTTTGGTGGGAGCATTTGCTTCTGAAAGAGGAAATTGATGGAAAAATAGAGGGGATTTTCGAGAACACTTGCTCAGCTGAGATTTTCATCGTCTTTTATCACCGCAATTTAAACAAGTTCGATTTCAAGAAGGCTTGGACCAAACTACTAATAAGCGAATTATGATAGTTCTCAGCACAGAAACACTCAATCTTTTTTTTTCGAAAGTCAGGAAGAGAAGACCAATCCATTTATTTTGATGATTTTATTTTTTTTTTAGACAATACATATTCACTAATGCTTTTGATAACAAGTAAGAAATAACTCCATCTTATAATTCAGAGAGACGTTCTTATTATATCATAATTATTTTCCGAGCATTATGTCAAGCTATTCGAATCATCATTGCTTTATGATAGATCTCTGTGATAATTTCGGCTGCTAATTTATTGCGTCTAATAAACCAAAAATTCCAAATCGAACAATTATTTTGAAGAGAATGAAAACATATTTTGAGCTTGATCTTTTCAGGGGTTTTTAAGCATTATAAACTGCTATTAGATTCACCATGCTGATACATCTATATATGAATTCTTAAATTTTAATCCGTGCACATAACAAGAAGTATCTATAATCTCTATAAGCTCAACTTAAAGAAATTAGATCTCTAAATTTCCCATGGTTTTGATGCAGATTCCGTCCCTCATAATTAAATCCTTGCAGTCATCCGAAGTTTTCGATAGAAGGCACATGCTTTCAACTGGTTCAGGCAACACGCATCCTTTCAGCACTTCATTTACTATACCAAGCCATGGCTGGTCCAAAAGTTCGAAGTAGACGAGGAAGTTTCCCTTCGTTGTTTTGATCTCCGCTAGGATTTTTGAGAGCTTTCCAGCGACGACTTGAGTGGTATATTCATGCACCTCCATTTCTTGTACTTCTCCAAAGTTAAGATCATTTCTTTGCTCTTTCATCGCCCTTAAACCTGTATTTAGAAGCCCTTTCGTTTGGTCGTTTAACTCTGGAGTGTGCATCTTCGGGCCTCCCACTTTGGAAACGGTTGATTCGCTTAATTTGTAAAAAAGCTTACTGAGAATGCTCGATCCGCTGTAGGCGAATATTGTACAGATGATACTGAAAAGAGACAGCAATATCAAGATATATTTCATCTTCGGTCGGATTGATTTCTACTATTATTGAAAATATCGGATTATTAATTTTTTCATTGTGTGGCGTTAAATATAAGATCGCTTTAAATGATGAAATGGAAGGACTAGCCCATTACTAATCAATAAAAAATTGTAGCGTATGCCTAAGAGTCAAATCAAAAGCGTTGTCGGTAGATTCATTGAGAACGGAAGTGTGACATTTCGGTGTCCATAAGATATGATTCGATATATTCGACAGAAGGTCCTGTAGTTGCTGATTCCATTCTGTGAGTCAGTAACACTGAATTAGTAGGTAGGACTCAATATTTGTTTAAACTCTTTGGTGGGAAAAGCTAGTTTCTTTTTTTCGGACTTGACGTAGTGCAGTGGATCTAGAAATTGAAATCGGAAGAGAATTTTCATTTTTGAAGAGATAGATTTTTGATTGAGGAAATGACATTAGAAGATCCAGATTATCGAATTCTTCAGAAATAAAGGGTTGAATGTGCTACTGGTAATTAACTCTTCTAGAAAGCTGAATTAAGTAAAATGTTATTTGATCAGATTAAAAATGGTATATTCATGTGACATGGAGCATCATTGTCGATCAGCCAATTACTCTTAATATATATCCTTTCTAGGCCGCAGAAAATTTGATGTAAACACAATTTCAATTCATTTTGTTGTTCGAAACACAATAATTCAATCAGTGGTAGCCGTAGCAATTTTGTTTGAAGGAGCCATTCTTAGAGAAAAAATGATGGCATCAGTATTGTCTTTGGAGTAAAGATTAGAAAAATCAAATCATAATCGAAGGGTTTCATCACTGGTATAAGTTCATCATTAATTAATGTCGTATGGAATTACAATTAAATAGAGACCCTCCGTGATATCATAAGGCAATACAATACTTCCATTAGTAAACATAGATGGCCATAATGTGCTTGATTCCTGAGCACCTAATACTGCAGGAAGACCCTCAATTCGGATTATATTGCTTATCTATCTCTCTTGAGAAATAATGGTATAGATCTCAATCTGATAATTTATCATTCATTAGCTCAAACTATCAAAACAGTCTGCGCTAATAACAGTATATGGACAATTTTAAAACGGATCGATCTGAGATAATTTTAATTTAAACAGATATGTCCAAATTCTTCAACGATACTGAAGAGCGCGTGTCCTTGCTGGCTTCCACCCGGAAGGAAGCGAAAGAACCTCGAGAAAATTCCGCTAACATACGATGGATACTAGTTGTGGTTGGTGGCATCCTCATACAAGGGTCAGTCGCCGTATATGAAATCCCTATTTTCATGCTAGGCACACTACATGTCGCTCCTTACTCGTACAGCTACACCAAATTCAACGGCTTCTTTGCCATCAGCGCTCTTTCAAGTGCTCTCGCTCCCTTTATCCAAGGCCCACTCATCAATAAATTCGGATTCCGATATTCCAAGATTTTATTAGTTTGTCTCATCTGGATCGGTCAACTGCTCTTTTTCATCGGAGTCACCCAGAGTGATACTTATTTGAGCTACTTAGGAAGATTTCTCATTGGTTCCTTTGAGACGCTGCTCGCTGTATTTTACTTCCAAATCAACCATTGGTTCAACAAAGCCCAGCTCGTCAAGGCCATAGGTCTTTTCGTCACGGTTTCTAAGATCGGCACAGCAGCAAACCTGGCTCTTTCGCCCTATATTTTTGAACTTTCTGCTGATTTGCTCGCCCCTGCTTTGATCGTGCTCGCTGTCGTGTTTTTTAACTTGATAATTCTCGGTATCACCGCATCTATCGGCGAAATACGACAAGAGGAAAAGCGAGAGGTCGAGCAAGCTTCCAGCGGAGTCTCAGATCCTTTGCCAGTCACGTTTTGGCTCTCAATTGCTAATGTGATACTCATTACTCTCTCGATGGACTGTACCTACTACCAGCTCAATCATTTAATCTCCTCGAGGTTTGGATTCTCTTCAGCGTTGTCAGGCTACCTAAGTTTGATCGTAGTGGGACTTGGAGGCCTCATTTTCCAGATAAGAGTGCGAAAGCGGTATCAGTTTTCAGTAATTTCAGCGTTGGCGTTGGTGATAGCCCACGCTTTGTTCGCTTACTTGCCTCTCCAGGAGCATTTGGGGTTCAGAGTTGCGATTCCGCTCGTTTTCTTAGCGATTACTTACTCTGGGTTTGAACTTGAGTTGTGGCTGAGCTTAGTGGCAAATTCGGAAAATAAGCAGGTGCACAGTGCGCTTTCTTGGAGTATTTTTGTACAGAAAATAGTATTTGCTGTCAGTTTCATTGTAATTGGTGTAATTCAAGATCAGACAGATGCTGGTTCAACGTTTGTGGTCTCTGAAACCATCTTGATGGGCATTGCGATAGTTGCAACGGTATCGTCAGTTTTACATTATGTTATGGACAAAAGAAAGGAAGAATCAAGTGTGTAGTTTTTCTAAAATACCAAACTGTAATTGCGTTCCTTTTTTTTGTGTTTTTCGCTCATTTTTTAATGAATTTTCAATGATTGAAAAGCAAACGTCAAACAACCTACAAATTCTAGCGCTTATCTCTTTGCTGGTGTTACGAATAGACAAGTTATTGTCACATCGTAAATTTCTGAAAGTTTCATGAGAAGAGGCAGCTATTAATGTACTATTGAAACTACAATTAAATTCCTTGGCATCATTCGAAAGCCCATCCAATCTCGGAAATGAAGTAGAGTTTATCACTCACTCAATGCTAATTTACTATGTCGGTTGCAAGAGATTTATCTCTAGATAAATAACGAAACTCGAGTGAATTCATGATATTGTGGAGAAATATTATACTTGTAATCGAATCGGATGAAAATTAGACTAATTATCTAGAAAATATGTATCGTTGGAAGGCACCATTCAATTCATAATTTGAATGAACCATCAGAACTTAAACTCGTCAGCCAGGAAACAAACTGAATCCACATGGTCTATTTAATTTTGCGTTAGCATCACAAATGTAGTTGCTTATTACAGTTGTCCGGACTCTTCGAAACATGTATCTCCTTCTCCATTCGCATGTCTGCAACCTTAGCCGTGTTGTCCTGGCACGCTGTCGCAAGCAAATCGCCAGAATGATTCCATCTAATTGATCTTATCGTGTCTACAAAACCGACAATTACGTCAAAAAAAAAGAATACACATAAAGCATCAAACCGTAATGCAAATCCAATCTCTTGACGATTTTCCCCTTCCTACAGTCATAAATTTTGGCCCTTCCTTCGATACCACCCAGCGCGAGTAGATTTGGATCGCATGGATTCCAATCTAACCAATTATAGCCTATTTTTTATCCAATACTTGAGTCCAAAAAGGCCAATTCATTATTACCTCTTGGATCCTGCTTGTATGAGACTTTCAGTGCTAATCGCTGTTTTTCAGCGTCAACGAAATTAAGCCATTTATCAGCAAATTTCACTGCAATTAAAGGAGACGCGGGATCGGAAGTATTCCAACGGCACCTATTTGACCAATCTAGCAGTATCAAGCCTATAAAGTTCCATCAAACTGATTTGATTTACTGGAATTGCGTTCTTGCGGCATGTTAAGCTCAAAACTTGCTATCCCGCTGTCGACCTTGGAGACGACGAAACTCCCGTCCCATCCAATGCTCGCTAAATTGTCGCCGTCATAGTCAAAGCTGATGCCTTGAATATAATCTAATCGCAAGGAGGTAATCTCTATTCAAAGAGAACGTTAATTACCTTTATGATGTGGCTGCCAAGCAATTCTCTTGGTGATTTCCATGACATTCGTATCAAAAATTTGGCAGGTGTGAACGTCTTTAATGGGCAAAATACCAATAATGTCTCTTCTTTTATTGCATACGAATCCTCCTGTGCAAACCTCTATGAAGTTATGGTAATTAGATCGAGAAGGAAACAGTATCCAGACTTTCAAGGATTGTTCCATGGCTATAAATCACTTTTAAGCCTTTGGCAAGGTCCAAAATTTCAAAATTTGCCTGCTTTCCAGGGCTAACATTTAAAGAAACCAAATAATTGGTGGAACCCAGTTCGTCGATGTAGGTCCATTCACCTATTCATCGTAGTATCGTATTTTTGTGGGAATAGCAGTACCTGTAGTAGGTTGTCCGAGCTTTGGACCATCAATAATGCCGCAGCCAGCCTTAGATTGCGAATCGTAGATCGAAATGCGATTAGAATAGGCGGTAGAAAAAGCGATTCTGAACGCTGGAGCATCCATTGGTATTTCTATGAGAGAGTCAAGGATTAAATAACCAAGGGAAGATGATCACCTAAGTCTTCTGGTTTAATTGCTCTTTCCACCATTATATTCTGGTATCTTCGAATCAATTTACAGTATCAAACACAAAATATATCTTTAATTCAAAGTTTTGAAAACAGATGTCATTAATTCCTGAGTGCCTTTCGAAAAATTTAATAGATAGAAAACAATAGCATCTATGATCTCTCGAAATCAAACAAATGAATAAATTCATTTCCCAATCTCAGTGTGTTATTTAAATAGCACCTCCATATTATCAAGATCACAAGCTTTGAGATGCCTCAAAGGCTCTTATTTTTCCCAGCACTTTAAACAAACTTTTTCTTCATGTATCCGAATAAAAGTATTGTTTGTAGACGCAACTTAGGTATAATTCTTACTGATATACGTTAGCAACTCGATGAAACGATATGGATGATACATATGCTTAGCTTATAGCAATTATTGTTACGGTCGCTTAGCAATAATAATGCTATTCAGTGTATCTGATATTTCGGTGATTTCAGTCACAGAATTTTCGTAGTCCATACTCTCGGCGATAGATTGATTAGGGTGAATGAGATTGAAGATCTGTCTTTCATTTTGACCAAACACTTCCTCTAATTTTGTTAGTTTTTGTGTACTGAGGATGCGACAGAAGCTTGAGTTTTCTTTTCTCAAAGTCTAAACCCACCTTGCTCCGCTAGTTCATTAATTAATAATAATATCCAAACTATTCGCCATTTTTACTTCTTCTCTAATCTTCGTCAATTGCTGGGAAAGAATTTTCTTTGTTTGGGACAACTCTTTCGTTTTTTCTTCTCGTTTTTTTCGAAATTCATTGATTTCGCTAAATTCTGATTTTATCTCATCTTTCATAACTGCGACTTTCTCTCTCAATATCTGAGTTTCATTCATCCAACGTTTTTCCCACTTGTCTAGTCCCTCTGAATGTAATTCATACTGTTGTAGATTATATCTTGCAATTTCTACATCATCCACCCTTTTCGTATATATCTCTCCTCCCGGAAGAGAGCATAAAGCTTCGCTTGCCTTTTCAAGCATTTCCACAATATTCCTTTCAGACTGATTGATCTCTAGCAAATTCTTTCAATGTTATTTGTACCGCTTACTCGTTAACTGAATCAAAATACTTGTGTTCGGTGCGTTTCAATGACGTCGATAAATTTGGTAATATCTTTGTCTTTTTTGTCTTAAATCTCATACTTTTGCATTTCCTCCGGTATTTGTTTCTCCTAGCGGAAGTGAGAACCAGCGAATCGAAAGGCACAAACTCTCAACCGCATTTTCTTTTTCTTCAGTTGATCTATAATTGTTATCGTGCTCTTCATCTTCTCCTCAGCTTCAACTCGAGATTTATTATCTGCTTTGATTCTACTCAAGATTTTATCTCTTGCCTCTGCGAAACCAAGGGTATTCTAAGGTACCATAAATGTTATTCTTAATCAAAAAACAAATAACTTTTGCCTCGACTGCTTGGATGTCCAATTCTTCTTTTTCCTTCTGAAAAGCTTCAATTTCCTTTTTCAAAAGCATAATTCTTTCTTTCACCCTTTCGTAATTTCTTGTCAGCCTGAGAGAGTTTGGCATTCAATTTCTCAATATCATTTATTTTTTGGTTAATTTTCGCTATTAGCTCCTTATTCTCATTTATTAAAGACTTAGAAGCAGAACGCTGCTCATCGTCTCCCAATTCATTGATTTTCTGTGTAAAAGCCTGCAGATGATGTTTAAATTTCATTTCTTTGTGGTCCTGAATTACTTTATGCAAGTCATCGATCTGTGCTTCCATAGCATGAATCTGATCTTCTTTTATTTTTTTCTCTTTGTAGAGATCTTCTAAATGTACTCTTAAATTTTCATTTGCTGACTTGTAATAGTAATATTTAAGTTTCACGACCAAATCAGCATAAAATTAGCAGCGCATCCTGAATACGTAAAGAGGCCCACAAGCTTTTCTCATCCAAATTTGAGAAATCGACATCCGAAAATTTTCATAATTATCTTAGAAACCTCAAAAATTAACGATCGATTAGATGGCTTCCTAGGTTAGTAGCCATAACATAAATCCCTTCAGTAAGACACCGGTTTCTGTAAAATAATTTATTGATATCTTTATTTAACTGAAAAATCAATAAAATCATTTAAAACAAAGGCGGTTTATTAATAACTCATCAAATCTCACAAATTTTTCCGCAATGGAACTAAACAGAATCATCTTCCCAGCTCCTTCTCCCAGCTATAAAGCCTCCACACTCTCCGACCTCATCTGGATTCCAAGAAACAGATACTTCTCTCTCAAAAGCTACATGAAAGAACTTTTTTCCACCTCTTTTAGCGAAATCTACAATGAAACCCACTCTGACAGCCAATCGGGCTCACTCCCAGCCAAGAGTAAGCAGCTAACCTCCTCTTTCATTCACTAACCTTTTACCGACAAGGCCAAACTTGGATACCCTGCTTATATCTTCCTTGCCCAGAAGGATCCGACAAAGTCCTCATATTTTTCCACGGGAACGCTGAAGATCTAGGATACGCCCGCGACTTCGCACAGAAACTTTGCTATGGCTTAAAGGTAGCGGTTTTAAGTCTATAACAGCGATGTAACGTTTTTCTCAGGTGAATGTACTTGCAGTTGAATACCCTGGATACGGCATCTACGAAGGCGAAGCGAATGCAAAAACAATACTCGAGGATGCTGAGATCATTTTCGATTTCCTCACCAACGAAGTGATGATTCAACCAGCAAACATTTACCTTTTCGGTCGGTCCATCGGGTCAGGACCAGCGACCTATCTCGCGGCTAACCGAAAGCCTGGTTTGTTGGTACTAATGTCAGCTTATACGTCAATTCGATCTATTGTGAAATCCCTTGCTGGGAGCTTTGCTCAGTATCTTATTGCTGAGCGATTCCGCAATATCGATGAGATTGACAAGGTGGTTTGCCCTTGTTTTTTCCTCCATGGCAAAAAGGACAGGCTTATTCCAGATTCGCATACATCAGAGCTTTTCATGAAATGTAAAGCCATGGCAGCGATGCATTTGTCGTCGAATATGACACATAATGAATATAGTATGAACAATGATATTATCAAGCCTCTGAGACGGTTCTTCACTCAGATTGGACACGAGAGTATTCCATATTATTATGATTTTCCGGAGTACGTGAAAGGCGAGGGAAGCCAAAATAGCCAGGAACGACCTGTGTTCAAAAAGAGCGTGACTTCTGCGCCGCAAAGAAAATATGTTGTCAGAGTTCTGGATCGGAATACCGTGACTCCAAGGTATTCCAGTGCCAAAACTATGTTGTAACAACAAAAAAGTGCTCGAGGAGAGAAAAAAAGAGAATAACTTAATAATAATGATGATGACTACAACTGCTTGTTTACAGTAGATAGAGTCTAATGACATTTACTTTCAATTACAATGTTGAGTGCGCTTGATGTAAAATAATAATAAAAAAATGATACTATTCATAAGAAATTCATAAAAAGATGGCCATTTAAAAGAGTTGTAAAATCATGGGGTCAAGATAGTAAGAAAAAATAAATAATTCATAGTATGCTAATTAATAGTCTTTCAATAAAATGTAACCGATGTCAGGTATCTGTTCTATCCATTGAGCTTGTGACTTGGCAAAATGGCATCTGGGAGGAGTTTAAAGAAATCTATCAACCCACGCATTGGTTTTAAATCTAATGAATTAATAAGATTTGGTTTTAATTGACAATATTTTCGTAATGAGCGAGCACGAGCCACTTTCAAATTTTTTCAATTTTTCGCTCAACATCAGCCTTCAAAGCGCAGCCAACGTTTGGACGGATGAACAAGTCATCGCAATAAAAAGTGCGAGCGCGGTCATCTCTTACCTCTCGATCTTCGGAGCTCTTTTCAATCTAATCACCACATTACTCTTCAAATCGTCCAGCAAATTAGTCAATAACATGGTCATCGCCCTCTCAATTTTGGATCTAATCAACAGCAGTGTGTTTCCTTTTTCCTCTCTGCCCGTCTATGAGGAATGGGGCTGCCAACTCACTTCATTCATAATGTATTTCGGATACGCTGGTTCTCTCGCCATGACTTGCTGCTTTGCTCACGCCCTTCACGCGACAATCACGAATCCAGCTGCCATACCGTCAGAGGAGATTTTCAAGCGATACTTGACAATATCGATTCTTAGCGGAACATTCATCGCGTCATCCTCTGTTATCACTGAATTACGAATGTTAAGCACGTCAACACACACTTGTGGTCATATCCCCGAGCCAGGCACTTTTGACGAAGGGAGCTTCATCGTTTTGTTGCTGCCTTCGACGATATCATTGGGTTACTGTGGGTATTGCTATATCAGAGTGATGAAAAAGCTCCGCGAGATGAGCCAAAAAGTTTATGTCGTCCTGCTGTTCTATCCGCTTATCTTGGTCATAACGAACCTTCCAACGACGATACTAAGAATCATCACGCAAATAAACTCTACATTTCAAAGCCCTTTCATTTGGACTCTCACGGCAACTGTATTAATCGGCTCACGAGGGTTTTTAAATGCGTTAGGTTATGGATTATCAAAAAGGATAATTGAAGAATATAAGAAAAAGTGCTGTAACAAACGAAGGCGCCGAAATACCACTGATCTCGCTCTGGAAGACATGGAAACTAATGGTGTCCGGAGAGCATCGACTGTCCCGGATGATCCTACTTTAGAAATGACAATGAGACAAAGCATACAACACGAACCTCTTTAAAATTGAATAAAGTTGCATAGTGATGAAAAATCTCATGCATTTGTAAGTAAATATAATCTGTTTATCGTAGCAACATGCTATGCGATTCTGCTATGAGTTTAGCTGATGTTACTTTATTTACCTCTTAATTTTTACCTTCTGATATAGCAGCCAGAGACTTTGGCTTGCTTAGATTCCTTTTTTGAAAATTTCGTGTAATTCTGAATTCATAGTTTTATAGTTTCTAGCTTAATGCTTATTCAGATACCAGACAAGTGAGTTAAGATTTTGCTATTTAAACCGATTCAAGATGGATTATAGCGCTCAGTCGATAAATATTCAATACTTTCTTGAGCAATTAGCTTTTTCATACACAATAAAATATGAACGAGTTAAATATCGGCGGCGTCGAGGTCCTCTTCAAGGAAAATTTTGAGATTTGGAACTCCAAGCTTTCTTTCCTTAATCTTGTGAACCCACCATCCCACTGCAAATCCTACAAAGCCCAATACTAGTCCTATCGACAGCAACAGAGGGGTCTTGAAGCTTTTCCAGTCTATCACTGGCTGATAGATTGGAACATCTAATGCGAGAACTCCAAGAGCGTTTAACATGCTATAAGCAATAAAGACAGACGGGATGAACACATAAGCGTGTCTCCAGTGGAAATCAATGTAGTTCACTGCAATCTCGATCCACATAGTTAACGGGGTCACTGCGTGAAGAAGGACATTCTTGAAAATAAGAACCCCGAAGTCAGGTTCATCTTTAATGGAATCGAAGTACGGAGCAGCGAGAATGGCCCAGAAGAAAAGCGCGATTGTAAATTCCATGGCGAAACAAGACTCAAATAGTATGTGCGTGATTTTCCAGAGTTTTCCATGCTTTGGAGGGTTCTTCGGGTCGGTCTTCAGTTCTGAGTAGAAGGCGAGCGCAAAATAAATCATACAGCCGACTTGGCCCCAGTTGGTAAAGAAGAAAAAGTGCTCTATGAAGGGTAGACCTCCGATACTCCAAGTATAGATTGTCGAGGGGATAAAATACAGAAGGAAGCAGGCCAGACGGAACAGATTGAGGGACTTTCTGGTGAGGTAGAGGGAAATGTGGAGACGGTAGTGAGTTACATGGTCTGGCCAGAGGTAGTCGTGCAATTTGTCTAAGTTCATCAGAAGTGCCTCTTTAAGTTTGCTCAAGTTTAATTTGACTCAATAAACTAAGTGATTCATCTCAAAAAATCAAAAATTGATTCGAAAAAGGAACCAGTGAATTCTGCTCTTACCGTATCAAGAAGCTTGAGAATTAGAAGGAGAATGAATATGTGCTTTGTGTTTTTATCAGATTTGTAAGAGAATTGCTGCAATATTTCAAGAATAGACAAATAGAATTGATTTGTAAGCACTAGTAGATTGTGCTGCTCATACATGCTCTTAAGGTGCATATATCTCTATAGTTTCAAAACTGGTTTCTTTCATTTGCTCTGCTACTTCTAACGGAGAACTTTTTTTTCAAGACCACTTTCTTAAATGCCCGAAATAATAAATTCCAATGATATATCAGCAAGTACCTCACACTCAAGCATCTAAGGACTCCTTAAATATTGACAAAAACTTCAAAAATGGCGATTTTGTGATGAAACAATTACAATTGTAAACTGAAAATTGATATTGATTTGTAGGCTGAAAATGACGAAAGATTTCAATAAAAATTATGTAACGAGAAAAAAAAGCACGCAAAGACTATTTCGTGCTCATCTAAGAATCTTTTCTTTAGTATTGGACGACACCTTGTTGGAAACCTGGTTGTTGTTGTTGGAAAACTGGCTGCTGGAAACCCATTTGTTGTTGTTGGAAAACCATTGGCTGTTGCTGGATGCCCATTGGTTGCTGTTGGATGCCCATTGGTTGTTGTTGGTATATTGGCTGCTGTGGGTACAGTGGCTGTTGTTGTATTGTTGAGTCTGATGGTTGAATTATAACTGATGTGTGTGCTGCTTGGAGGTAGCTTCTTCTCTTTCTATTGTGGTGTACAACGCAGCAAATGATGCAAATAACGATGGATAAAAAAATGATGATTGGAATCACAATTACAACAATAAGAAGACCCGTTGCCAGTCCAGTAGCAGCCTTGAAGGTGGAGGTGTAACTACAAGTTCCTGAACTTCCGTACTGGGTCGCTGAAGAGTCGATGGTTCCCCCAAAGCAACTGGAAGTGCAAGTAGAACCTTTACCATTATCAAAGTCGAGATCGTAGTAGTAGCCGAAAGCACATTTCTCGCAGTCGAAGTAAGAGCTCGAGGTGGACGAGCAAATTTCGCAGCTCGAACTGCATGAAGTGGCAGAATTTGCTATGGCAGCTAGCGATAGCAGCAATACAAAGGCGATGAATGAAATTTTCATGGGTTTTCCTGAATTTTGTTATTTATGCTTTTGAAATAGCGTAATTATAACTTTTATGAGCTGCAATTAATTTAATTAACGTAGTTCAAGTGGTAAATTTATCAAAAGCTGTTTGTATTTGGCAAGACCATGATGCTAATGATGATGAAAAGTTGGTGATTAAGTAACTGTGTTGGGTATGGGATATGGTCTGGAACTTGTGAGAACAAACTGGGATGGTTCAATTTTTTGTATGATTTTGCTCATTGGTTGCGTAATTAGTTAAATTTCTGAGGTTAATAGCAAAATAATCCAACGCGACAGAATTGATTCGATTAAAATTTTAGGATATCACAGTATTTGAGAACACTAAATTCGAAAGATGAATGCGGTTTTTGTCGTTTATATCTCTAAATGCTACTCGGGAGGCCTAATTTTATCGAAAAATCCTCTCTTAACAGAAAAATTGACGATTTTGAGTTCCTGTCCTTTGTTTCTATGGAAATACTGCTAATTATCATCATAGTACTCTTTCTACTAAGCCAATCACCAAAGAGAAAGAATCTTAGTTGTCTTAAGGTACCGTGTGTGTGTATAGCACGATTTTTAAAATAAATAGTCTCAAGTCGCAACACATGATTCATCGCCAAAATTAAAGAAAAGACTCTGTTTTTATGAGGTGCACGGCGAATAAACCATATTTTATTGCACATGCATACTTCATCAAACCTTTTGTAATGTAGTTATAATTTGAGGCCTCATTTTGACAAATTTGTGAGCATCCACGAGTTATTTTGTGACCGCAATAAATGACTTCCTGCCTCAATAAGCTTGATTTCCGGGATTTGTTTTGAATTTGTGAAGTTTCTGCAAGAGAATTATTGTAAGATATCACGATTAGATAAGCATTTATAGTGCACTGCTCACATGATATATGATTTCGAAGCCTGGTATATTCGTTCCCGCTACCTCTAATAGAGAAGTTTTTCAAAGAATTATTTTCTGTAAAAGATTAAATTAATACAATCTGAAGTTGGCTTAGTAGATAACACTCAATCACCAAAAGCTTTCAACAGTTTACAAAAAGATTGTTATTTTGCGTTGAGAAATTACCATTTGAATATCGAAATTGCTATTGGTTTCTAAACGGGAGATATGAAAGATTTAAAGAAATTTTTTTTTTTTCTCAAGAGAGCCAAAAAAAAAAAACGGGAAAACTATATAATGTTGAACTAAGAACCATTTCTTTAGTATTGGATAGGGCCTTGACCTTGTTCTTGGGAGCCTGGTGTCTGTTGGAAGACCGGTTGCTGCTGGAAACCAATTGGTTGTTGCTGGAAACCAATTGGTTGTTGCTGGAAACCAATTGGTTGCTGTTGGAAACCCATTTGTTGCTGTTGCTGGAAGTTCATTGGTTGCTGCTGATATATTGGTTGCCCTTGGTATACTGGCTGCCCTTGATACATTGGCTGTGGTTGGTAAACTACTGGCTGCTGCTGAGCGAATGGATCTGATTGAATTATCACTGCTGTGCTAGACTGTTGGTAACGCAATCTTCTTTTCTGCTGGTGCACAACGCAGCAAACGATGCAAATAACCATGGTGATGAATACGACGATTGGGAGCAAAATCACAAGAATAAGAATACCTGTCGCAAGTCCAACAGCAGAATTGTAATCGGAGCTACAGGTTCCTAAACTTCCGTACTGGGTTGCTGAAGAGTCGATGGTCCCATAGCAAGTGGAAGAGCAACTTGAACCATCACCTGTGTCCCAATCGATATTATAGTAGTACCCTGAAGCACATTTCTCGCAGTCGAAGTAAGAGATCGAAGTGGATGAACAGATTTCACAGCTGGAACTGCATGAAGTGGCAGAATTTGCTACTGCTGCAAGTGACAGCAATAAAACTATGGCAATGCATGAGATTTTCATTTTTTTATTGGAGTTGCTATTTAAGTTTTTTAAATAGTGAAATTATAATTGTTCACAGCTCTGCTTTAATTTACGGGCAGACACCTCAACTGGCTGCTGCATTAAATTAATTAAAGTGATAAATTTATGAAAAATGGGCTTCCGTGCGCGGCATGGTGCTGGGAAAAGGCGAGTATCAGGCACCCTTGCATGTGACAAAATGTGACTCGAAACACTGGGAACTGACTGATATTGGCATTTGCTGCTCTGCATTAAAAGCTCTCTTGAGATTTTATACTTTAATGTGTTGCCATCGGACCGACCAGAACGTAAATGCGATGCAATTCATCACTAGTGTGGGGATAATTCGCTAAAATTCTGAAGTTCTCAACAAAATAATTTCATTTCTCAGGATTAGTAGATCACCTCTCGAATACTAAAATAAGAAAATTGAATAAGGTTTTGGTCCTTTCCTTCTTCAAATGCCATTAAGAAGGTTCAGTCCTCTCTGGTCCATCCTTGCAAAGAAAGCTTGACGATTCTGAATGTTTTTCCCTTAGTTATTACAAGCGTAGAAGATTTTGTTAATGTGAATCAATTTCAATTGAGATAAACAAATTTCGCTATCTGTTTTGGCCGGCCAGGATGGCAGGAATTTTTGATGAGGTCTTAATTTATATAAAGCAGCCCATCTCCTAAACTAAACAGCACCTCATTCATATAAGGGATTTGGGGGTTGATATGCCGGTAGATTTTGTTAATCTTTTGTTGAGCAGCAATCAATTTCCCATTATTTTATTGAGAATTCCTCAAAGAAATATAGAATATTGGGAATTTAATCATTGAATATATATGATGAAAATGAGGAGATAGATCCTTTGAGATGGAGTCTCACTTGCAAACTTGCTAGAAATTGTAAGGTGAAAAATATTTAATCCAAATAAAAGTCACTAAACTGAGCTACACTGAGTCGAGATATCAAGTCGATCTCGAGGCTGGCAATAGGGATTTAGTCTTAAGGATCAACGTTATATGAGGACTGAGAAAACATAGTTTATGGGACTGCAATAATTGATGGAAAGTGTGACGGGATTCTAATAACTAGCGTTATAATGTTACCCTATTAGATCGAAGTTATCCGAGATACACGCAGACATGACAAAAGACAAAGAGAACATTAGATTTTCGAATGTCCGACAAGAAGAACCAGAGCAAGTGCCGCTGAAAAATTTCATAAGATCTTAATAGCGCCTACAGAAAAAAACATATGAACAATTGCCGTTTTTTATAGCGAGTTTCAGTAAAAAATAATGACATTATTCACACAAATACTTTATAATAGGATACAATAACAAATGATCAAAAGTTACAATAACAATTCTTTAAATCTGCTTCTTGATTTTGCTCATTAATTGGAGATTATATTCCTTGTTGGTCAATCGGGAATCATTGATAATAAAGATTGGTATGCCAACAAATTTCAACTGCCCCCTTCGAAAATTAATATTATTATTGTGTTATGGAAATTGCTGTTGGGTTGGAAGCCCATGAGATGATATATTTTTCAATGACGATAATCATTTAGAGTGTCTTTTTGGCCCGAAGATAATATCTTGCTGATATTAGGAATCATATTGTTGTTATTTATCGAGTATTGACCTAGTTCTTGGAAACCCGGTTGTTGGACTAGTTGGAAGACTGGCTGTTCTTGTGGAGCTGGTGGTTGCTCGAAGCCCATTTGCTGCTGTTGGTAATCCATTGGTTGTTGCTGATACCCTGTTGCTGTTGGTACGAAGGGTATTGAATTCTATCCATCACTGGTAATGAGTTAAATGTGGTGTGTGTGCGTTGTTGGTAGCGCACTCTTCTTGTATTTTTATGTACAATGTAAATAACGCAAATAGCAATGATGAAAAACAAGATGATTGGGATCACAATTACAACAATAAGAATACTTGTCGCTAGTCCAACAGCAGAATTGTCGGTGGAACTGAAGCTGCAGGTTCCTAAACTTCCATATTCTGTCTTAGAAGAGTCAATATTTTCTCCGAGACAAGTGGAAGTGCAAGGAGCGCTTCCACCTAAATCAAAGTCGATGTGGTAGTAGTAGCCCGAAGCGCATTTCGCACAGTAGTTGTAGAAGATCGAGCTAGACGAGCAAGTTAAGCAGCTGCTACTGCATGAAGTGGCAGAATGTGCTACTACTACCAGCGAGAGCAATGAAGCTAAAGCAATATAGGAAGTTTTCATGGTTTTCAAATTTTTTCTTTTCCGATTTTCCAGCTTTTATTTCAAAATTTTCTGAGCTGTTTTGTTAATTTATTGGCATATACCTTAATTAATGAAAGTGATAAATTTCTCATAAGTTGGCCTGAGGTCAACATTACCAGGAATGATCATTTTTTTGTCTTTGACTTTCTTCAGACACCACTAAAGAGGTTCAAACTTATCTACAGTTCCATATTTACAAAGAGAGATTGACGATTCTGAGTCTTTTTCCTTAATCAAAGTTTTGTCGAATTCTAGGCTAGAATTTTTTTTCCGAAATTAATCAATTGAGAGAAATACATTGGTTGTTGGTTGAGCCTAGCAAGTGTAACTGGCTGTATTGATCAGTCACAATTCATATATGCAGTTCATCACTGGATCTCTCATTCTTTTGAATTTTGAAATTAAGATACTGGTAGGTTCTGTCATGCTTTATGGAGCAACCAGCATTTTCTGTATTGTAATGAAAAAATCTTAGCAGAACAATCTGTATTGGAAATTAAGTTTCGAGTATGAAATGGTGAGTATAATGGCATTCTTTGGGATGGAGCTGCTGCTGCTGAGAGAAATGGAGACAAGAGATTGCTAAAGAAAAGTAGAAATTGTCCAAATAAAATGGTATATTGTATTGTTCCACGTTTTCTTTTCTCCAGCAGTATTGCAGAATTGCAGTATTGCAGTATTGCAGACTTAGAGAATTTGGTTTTTAGGTTCAGAAGGTGAGGACTTCTTGCAAACGTTAGTAAAATTTTTATCTCGTTCTTTGCAGTAATACTTGTCAAGAGCAAGTTTGGCTTTACAGGTCACAAACTTCATTGCGAAAGTTGACATTACACAGTACCTGGGAAGGCCCTGACCTGTTCGGAGTTCAGCTAAGAGATCATCGGTACAAGTTTCAAACTTCGCTCCCAGAGGTTGCCGATTTTCTTTTTCGCTGGAGTTGAGCATTAGCTGGCAAAAGACCAGAAGGACAATGGCCAGGTATTCTGAATTTCAACAGATAATAATAATAGCATCATCTCTGCAAATTTCAATCTCCTTAAGAAAATTATTATTGTATTTATTATCGAGATTGTTATTGGTTTGTAAACGTGAAGTATGCAAGATTTCAATAAAATACTCGACAGAAAGCAAAAAAACGAGAAGGCCCTATGACGTTCTGATCTTAGAATCTTACACTTAGTATTGTACCACGCCTTGCCCTTGTGCTTGGAAACCCGGTTGTTGGACTCCTTGCTGTTGGAAGCCTGGTTGCTGCCAGAAACTCATGTGTTGTTGCTGCTGGTAGTCCATTCGTTGTTGTTGATACTCCTGTCCCAAGAGAGAAAATCATACCTTTTATGAAATATAGATTCTTTGCTCTCTGCACGTATCCTACCACATTTTGCTAATTTAGACGAGCATCTGAAAAAGAATGAGACATCTTAATTCGGAGGAAAAAATTAATTATTTTTAAAGGTGAACATTTTTCTGAAAAAGTATCATCTGGGAAAATTTTACAATAGCTGAAGTCGCATCCTTATCTTCATGTTTAACAAAGCTAAATTCTTTTTCATATGTATTCTTACCTTCGACAATAATCAAACATCCCTCCAAGGTCTGAAAGGGTCGCTTCTCCTTTACCTCAATGTAAAAAAAGTCCAATACTATCGCGTTACAAAATTTATCTAAAGAGGTCTAAAGCAAAAGTCTACAGTAGCTTTTCCTCTTAAAATATGATTACTTTAGGATCGAATTCGCGGTTCACTTTTGAATATAACCAGCAAGAGGAACTGGTAAAATGAATATTTATATACAGTTAAGATATACATAGCATACAAAAAACCAAAACCAGACTAAGAAGAAACTGTATTATTTTTAACAAGAGGTTTGATATCTCTAGTAGTAAATCATTTGCTGCTGCTGTTGCCTATAAATTGGCTGTCCATATGCCGGCTGCTCATATACAGGCTGCCCGTACACCGGCTGTTGGATCACTTGCTGTTGTTGATATGGGTCTTGGTAAAGTGTTGGTGATTGGAACGTTGCTGGAGAGTAGCTAATCACTTGTTGGTTGTAGATACTTGGTAGTGTGACAGCAGATTTTGTATATGACGACAATATTCTTCTCTTTCTTCTTTGCACAATACAGCAAAGAATGCAAGTCACAATTATCAAGAATACTACGATTGGAACCACAATAACCACAATCATGAGGGTCGTACCAAGCTTAACGGCAGAGTTGATGACCGAACTGCTAGTTGAATTGGAACTTGAATTGGAACTTGAATTGGAATTGCATAAGTAGCTGCAAGTTCCTGAGGACCCAAAAACGGTGTTTTTCTTGTTAATGCAGCCCCCAGAACAACTGCTTATGCAATATGATCCTGATGTCCCATAGTCGATAAGATAATAGTAACCTGAATAGCATGTAGCACACAGAGTTGGATCGGTCAAGTGGCAACTTTTGCAATAAATGCCGCCACAGTAAACAGAATTTGCTACATATACCAGCGACATCAATGAAGCAAGGATAAGAAGTTGTGACGTTCTCATGGTACTAAAGAAATTCTTCAAAGTTAGTTCAGACTTTTACTTGAATATGAATTATAATTTTTTGAGCAATTAACTCGTTAAGAGTTGCAAACTGGCAATAAATTAAAAGGCAAAATTTTAATCTCATCATAATGAACAAACAGTATGAGTATAGGTGTAAGTCGATTTGGAAAGACCGTCTATTGGAAACAAAGCGTGAGTTTAATACATTACAGAACTCTAGACCAGGAAGTAATAGAATTTGCTTTTTAGACTGGTTTCTTTTCTAAAAAAATGAATTAAAATGGCAAGGCTTTTGTATTTTGGTGCGTTGAGGTGGGCCTGAAGAAAAGCTGATAACTGGCTGAATTATTTTACCGGTACTCGATTCTGATGCATCAGAAATACAAACAACCAGTGACCAGTGAGAATCTAATTAATTCCACAATTAAAATTATTAATGAGGCTAACATCATATGAGAATATGTGGCTTCTAAACAAAAAAGCAGGGATACGTAATTGTATGTGATTTATTATTGACTGACCACACGATCCCACAATCATCTTCAAGAATAAGAATTTCGAAGGAAACAATTTCTTATAGGTTATAATGTATGCTTTCATTTACAGGTATCACGAATGAAAATAAAAGCCGTTAGTGAGCAAAATTCTCTTTTTTGAAATGTTAAAGCTGTGACTCATAGCATTTGTGAATCTAATAGGTCGAAGAAATCCTCACTTTGCTCTATTGTCTTAACTTTTCATAGATGACTCTAATTTTTTCTCGTCAAAATGATGTGAATTATTAACAATTAATCTCTGGATTCACATTCAGCCATTTGAGACTGAATTGGTGCTCATATTCTCAGGATGTACTTTTATCTAAATGTATAGTAAACGGAAGTTGCGAAGTATGGCGGCGCCAGCGACAAGTCCAGGACAAGAAGAGTTTAATCCTCTTTGTGTCGTATGGAGATTTTCGGTAATTATCCTAATAATTATCTTATTGTCGAAGTTCGGAATAACTCATCACAGAAACCCGCAATCATGCAGAGAATGTGAATGAAATGTGAAATCCTGAATTATGTGACATATCTTGTTTGGATGGGCAGTGAACAGTTTGCTTTATCTCATTGAAAAACTATCATCTGATAAAATTCTGCGCAAAATTGCAGGTGTTGTACTAAGTTAAGCAACTAAGTCGATCTTTGGAATTAATCAATTATGAAATTCTTTCAACATTAACTATATTAAAGGTGAGAAACTAAATCTGAGAACACTACAAAATACGGATTCGGCATGGCATTGTCAATCTTTTTGGAAAAACAAATGTGCTGATATTTTTGAAAATATGATCTCTGGAAGTTTCTCAACAACGTACAGATGTTTATTTTTAAGGAGTAGATATAGAAGAAGCCTTATGAGGGATAGCTGCCTCCTTTTTCCATGTTCAGGAATCCCTTACCCAGACTTTCAATGGGAATAACATCTCAGAATCGATTTTGTTTTACAGAGTCATTTTTTCTTTCTCCTAAATAATTAACTAATGCAACGGCATTACAAAATATATCAAAAGTGCGATTCGAAGTAAAATTCGACAATGGCTTTTACACTTGAAATTAAGAGAAGATCGTTTCAGAATCGAACTCGAGGTTCACTTTTGAATATAGCTACCAATATAAACTTTGAGAATGAATGTTCGTATACAGTCAAAGAGATGGGCAGCACAGAAAAAACCAAAAAAAAAGATGGTAACATGATTAAACATGAAACTTTTCTATTTCTAATAGTAAGCCACTGGCTGTTGCCCATAAGCTGGCTGTCCATACGCTGGCTGTCCATAAACTGGCTGCCCATACGCTGGCTGCCCGTACACGGGTTGCTGGAACGCTTGTTGTTGATATGGGTCTTGGTAAAGTCCTGGTGATTGGAAGGTTGTTTGGTTGTTGCTTATCACTGGTTGGTTGTAGGTGCTTGCTGGTGTTATTAAAGTACCTGTTGTTGACATTATTCTTCTCTTTCTTCTTTGCATGATGCAGCAAACGATGCACATAACCGTTATCAGGAAAACCGCGATTGGGACCACAATAACCACAATCATGAGAGTCGTTCCGAGTTTAACGGCGGAGTTGAATGTACTACTAGTGCTGGAACTGGAACTTGAGCTTGAGCTTGAGCTGGAGCTGCATCTAGTTTGAGAGACGCTGCAGGTTCCTGAAGGTCCATAAGCGGTATTTGTCGTGTCAATGCAGCCTGTAGAACAGGAGCTCTTGCAGGAAGATCCCCAAGTACCATATGGATCAGAATCGATTTCATAATAGTAGCCTGAAGGGCATGTACCACACCAACTCGTCCAAGTCGAGTGGCAAGTTTCGCAATATCTGCTGCCACAGTAAATAGAATTAGCGACAGATGCCAGCGACATCAATGAAACAAGGATAAGAAGAAGATGCGACGTTCTCATGGCTCTGGAGAGAAATCCTTCAAATTAATTGCGATGTTCTTGAATTATGATTATAATTTATTTAAGCAACTGATAAATCGTTGAGTTGCAAAACTTGCCAGAAATTAAAACTGGAAATTTCAGTGCCAATTAAATGAGATCACTGTTGAGTCGAGAGATAAGACGATCTGGGTGACGAACGATTGGAAACCAGCGTTAAGATTGTTGCAGTGCCGGGTTCTAGACCAGGACGTAAGTGAATTTGCTTCTTGGGATGACTGCTTTTATGAAAAAATGAGCAAAACGATTCAGGGTTTTTGTATTTTTGTGCGTTGAGATGAGGGGCTATCGGAGATTCTGATCTGAAAATTGGCTAATAATTTATCGGGATTAGTTTCCAATGCATCTGAACACAACCAGTGATCAGTGAGAATCTAATAAATTCCAAAAATAAAATTGCTAATTAGGCCATCAATACGAGAATAAATGGCTTCGAAAAAAAAAAGAGAAAGAGCATCTCCTATTTTAAGTTTTTATTGTTTGTCCTGTTTGTTGCGTTTGTAAAGCATACTTTGTTAAAGTCTGGCTGCATGGTTACATAATCATCTTCAGGCCTTCTTTTGGATTCTTTGCTTGTTGAGGAATACAAAAAAATTCTTGAATTCACATGATAAATGTCATCCAGAGATTTTTTCGATACGCTGCGGTAATGTTTGGTATCACTATAGTCAATGATTCAGATGAGAACATGGCGATAGAAAACGAACAAAAATTCCCAACGTTAGGCGGGGATAGCCCAATCGGAGACCTCACTGATAGCGAGCAATATCATTTATTTAGAGGCTCTTTCTCTAACGTCGAATGTCCTGTGCTGAAACCACACCATAACACCCAAGAGAGCATATTTGTGCCATTGCCTCGGAAATTCTCATTGGACGACGACATGATAGATCTGACCTCGTCTCATCGGCTGAAAACTGTGACCTCGCAGATTACAGGGATGGGACTGGAGTCGAAAATCACTTCTGGGAATATTAATGATATCTGTGAAAACTAATTGCGTGGGATACATCCAAAAGTTAGTTATTTAAATTACGACAACATACTCGAGTAATAATAAGCCCGAGAGAAACTGGTGTGATTAAAGTGAATAGATGTAAAAACACGATGGATACAAAGGAAATGAGTGAAATTATGGAAAACTGTGAATTGGAGGAGGAAGATAAAGTTTCTGTGAATGAAAGCAAGAAGTTCAAGTCTAATAAAGCGGGAACGGGAAATCTAAGGATCGTTACACTTTTTCATCATTTCGATAATGAAACGAATCAGCAGTCGGAATTCTCAGTTACAAACGAAAAAGTAAATAAAATATTTGTAAATTTGTGATTAAGTGGGAAAATTAGAACGAGCAAAGTCGAGAAATTGACAGTTTTTCATTGGAAGCGACGTTAAATAAACTTACGATCGGTCTGAATACAAAGGTGAAGATAAGAAACTTTTTCAAGATGGAAAAGCAAGCTGTCCAAATTAATAAGATGTTTTAAATGCTAGAAATATCTTTCATGGTATTTTTAGGTTCTGTGTAGCAATATGCAATAGGATATTGTTATATTTTTCGTAGTGTGTGTTCCAATTATTGAAAGCTTTTGGTTTTTGTAAGTCGTTAACATAAGTTAATCTTATTCCATCCATTACTTAGTCGTATTGTCAGTATGGAAGAGTTCAGTTTTGATAACTTCGAAATATTAGACTGAAATACTTCCAACTAAAATCGCGACTAACATCTGAAGACATTATTATTCACTCTTCATCCATGTTCAGAATTTGTTCAGTTTTATTGTTTCTGAATTGCTACGGAGTCTCGAATTAATGAATACAG
>ENA-UOUE01000474-UOUE01000474.1-compost-metagenome-genome-assembly--contig:-NODE-474-length-31972-cov-11.943063_pt1 | contig 31972 bp, 28 predicted proteins | sample MGYA00238146_ERZ747223 | MGnify/ENA primary metagenome ERZ747223 (study PRJEB28781, sample SAMN06268865) | compost metagenome | isolation source: single cell | place: USA: California, Emeryville, Joint...
ACATACTCGTCGATGAAAGCAACAAGAAGGAATATGTGAAGTTAGTCGCGTTGGCAAAGATGAGAGATGAAATTGCTCCACAAATCAAATATTTCAAACATGGATTTTACAAAGTGATACCCCAGAAAGAACTCTCTTTATTCTCTGAGAATGACATTAATTTACTGATCGCTGGAGAACCTGAAGTCAACATTGACGATATGCAAAAGCATTCAACAGTGTACGGATTCACTGGTGGTAAAGACAATCAAATGGTGATTTGGTTCTGGGAGATTGTGAGGACTTTCGATTCAAAAGCTCTGGCTGCTCTTCTTTACTTCTCATCAGGTAAGATCTTTTCGGGTTACTCATCATAAATAATAATCTCATGCGATAATAGGAAGTACTCGAGTCCCACACGGAGGATACGTTGATATGCCATTCGAACTCACTTGTGCAGGATCTGATGAGAACATGCTCCCCATCGCTCACACTTGGTAAGTTCACATCTTTAATTTTATTCCTAATATCTTGTTAAAGCTCGAACTGCATTGAATTGCCCGAATATAAAACCAAAGAAAAACTGGAAGAGAAGCTCTTAATGGCAATTTTCGAAGGCTCAGAAGGCTACTGGATTACCTAAGCGACTTGATATTATATCATTATTATACTCTTCAATAAAATATGAGTAATCATTGATGTATGAGAAACAAATTATCAAATATTAAACCTTTTAAGAACGCTTGTTCCAATATATTAACTTCAACTGGATTTAGAATAGAATAAATAAAGCTTTGGGGAGTCAGAGATGAAGTTTGAGGAATTGAATATACAACTCACTCGCTTTCAGGAGCTCACTGAGCCTGTGATTCGCTGACATAATATCTATCCCCTCTTTGCCAGATATTAAAGTGCGGATGAGCAAATAGTTTTATTATATGTAGAAGCCTCTATCAGTCAGCAACCGCTGCAAATGTGAGCTGAACAAAATGAATTCAGAGCGTTGTTGTTATTAAATGTAAATACTAGCAGGAATGCCGATCATCATTCATAAGAGGGAACACAATATTAGGCTTTAGAATTCAATTGTGGCTATCAAAACTCTTTTTCTTTAATTTTCTCATTCATAAAGGAGATCATTTGAGATCAACAACAATTATTGTTAACCTCGTTAACTAAGTCATAGAAAGAAGAAGAACTCATAAATTGCTTTCGTCATTCTTGATGGACTACAGCATCCAAACCACTTAATTCTCATATTTGACATCATATGAATCGCTTTTGGACGCGGCTATCGGAATTCATCTTTCTGGAAATTTATTATCAGAAATCCATACGAGAAAACAAGACTTTTGGTTTATTGTTTAAGAATGCATAACTATATTCACTACTGTATAAATTTCCTTCACTCAAAAACTCAAGGTAAATGAAACTTAAGCTCTGTGTAACTTGGCTTTAAGAGTCTTTTCAAGATTTTCGGAAACCTTTTCAATGAATTCTTGAGTATTGACGTATTTGCTTCTCTCAGGGCTAAAAAGAAATTATAAGGCAATTGCAAACCGCATAGATATACTTGCTAGTGCCATAGACGTTGATGGCAAGATCCTTAGTCATAATTCCGCTTTCTACGGTCTTCAAGATGACGTCTTCCATAGTGCTGGCGAAAACTTCGAGTTCTGTGTTGTTATCAAGCTTGGCTCTGTGGAGGAGACCTCTGGTCCAAGCAAACATACTGGCAATTGAATTTGTGGAGGTTTCACCACCCTATTTGATTCATAACAATTTAACCACAACTTCCCAGTCGAATTACCTTTTGATGCACTCTGTAGTGTCTTGTGACAGTACCATGAGCAGCCTCGGCCTCAACGATTCCATCAACGTTAGTAAGGACACTGGTCATCAATCCGAGTGAGCCGAATCCTAAAAATCATCTCATGATAGCTTACTAATATTATAAATACCTTGAGCGACGATATCAGATTGCACATCACCGTCGTAATTTTTGCAGGCCCAAACGAATCCTCCTCTGGACTTGAGTGCCTGAGCGACTTGATCATCGATGAGTCTGTGCTCATAAACAATCTTTTTCTTTTCAAACTCTCTCTTGAATTCCTTGTCATAGAGTTCTTGGAAAATATCTTTGAATCTTCCGTCGTATTTCTTCATGATTGTATTTTTGGTGCTCAAATACAGAGGGTATTCTCTGGCAAGAGCGTACTTAAAGCAAGTAACTGCGAACTCGCGAATTGACTATTAATGAGTAGGTTATGAGGGTTAAGCGAGGATAAATCATTACTTCATCAGTGTTGTACATGGCCATTCCGACTCCAGGTCCTTTGAAATCATAAACGTGCCAAGTTTTCTTCTCACCATCGTTAGAGGTGTATGTCAATTCGAACTTTCCTGGCTTATCTACGACAATGTCAGTCGCTCTGTATTGATCACCGAAGGCGTGTCTGCCGACGATAATTGGCTTATCCCAGTTAGGAACCAAGCGAGGGACGTTATTGACGATGATAGGCTCTCTGAAGACAGTTCCGTTAAGGATGTTACGGATGGTACCGTTAGGGGATTTCCACATTTGCTTGAGGTTAAATTCCTTCACTCTTTCCTCGTCAGGAGTGATGGTGGCGCATTTGATACCAACCTTGCATTCGAGAATAGCATTGGCAGCATCAATGGTGACCTGATCATTGGTGGCATCTCTGTTTGGAAGACCGAGATCGTAGTATTTAATAGGAATATCGAGGTAAGGAAGAATGCATCTCTCCTTGATGAGGTGCCAAATGATTCTGGTCATTTCATCACCATCCATGTCAACGACTGGATTCTTCACCTTGATCTTCTGGAAGGTGGAAAAGCTTCTGCGAGCGATTTTGCTGAACATCGTCTAAGATACTAAGTCTGGTTTTACAATAAATAGTTAATTATGTTTTTATAACATCCCACTTAAATTTCATTTATAGATTCCTCAGCGTTTCTTATGGGTGAGAATAATAGGGCGAAAGTCCAAATAAGTGAAAATAGCTTAATAAATTTGTTTGTTTCTATCATGCCCATAGTCCATAAGTGCCTCTTGTACTTAAAAAACTCGATAACAATGAAGATGGTTATTGAGCTTGCGTTAAAACGAATTCTACGCGTTATTGCGTTTTTGTGAGTTAGCTTTTTTTTCTTTTTGAGAATGCTCATATGTGCTTAGATTTGGAATCTTACGAATAATGCCAAGTTTGAACGTAGAACCGAACTTAAATTCTTCCGCCTTAAATCTGATGTTTCCTTCATGAGCATTCTTTTCAGCTTAGGCGAAACTCAAAACTGCGACTAAACTCTGGAATTTTGAAACTAAGACAGGGAATAAAGCATCGTTGTATCCTTCTAGTTGTGCTGAAACAATCACTTATAAGCACTAGTTAATGAATTTACACTTTCAACTTCAAATGAATATAAACAACGAACTGAGCAGTGTGACAAATATAGACGGTTATGCCTTTAAGAAGGACTATACGATTCACCCAAGAATTTCTTTTCATACACAACACATATGCATTCAAAATCTATTCACAATTAACAAAAATTCCTCCAGACAACTATTATATTATTTATTAACTTTATAACCAAAAGCAATCAATGGAATTATAGAGCTTTATTCCTTTTTATCCGTCTATACACAATCACTACTCACCTTTCTTTGAATCATCAGTCAAGGATATGATCCGCAAACTGACAGTTTTTGAAAATTTTCCCTGCTGGAGCCTCTTCTGATTTCGTTAGTTCCATAAGAACCCAGTAATGAGTAATGACAGCATATGATTTATCCGTTCCTTCCTTCGCAATAAAATCTTTGATGCAAGCCTTTGCCATCTCTACTCTTTTCACGAAATTTTCTGGCGATTCAGGGAAATACGTTGTTCCTTTTATCTTTTCGAGGATGAATAGAGCGGCCTGAGACAACTCAGTAATACCTTCTTTATCGGCTTCTTCCAGGATCGAGCTGACCCATTCCTCGCTTTGAAGGCATTCTAGATACCAATACTCTGGCTTCTTTAGTTTTTCCACGTGGCTGAAATCTACTTCATGAAAAGTTCTTTTGATGTGGTAATAATCACTCCCGAAATCCGATGAGCATAGAAACATTTCGCTTAAGCTTGGCATGACGACAAATTTAGGTTTTGTCGGATGGTTTCCAAATAGAAGTGCGGCCGTTTGGAGTGCTCTGGTGAGTGGTGAGACAAAGACAAAGTCATACTGCTTGTTTTTTAGCTTCTCACTGGCTTCCTTTGCTTGTTGTATTCCAAGATCAGTTAGTTCGGGATCTATTAGCTCAGGGTTATATTGAATACTCTCGAAACCGTGGGTGGCTTCAGCGAGATTGAATTTGGAGTGACAATGCCTGATGAGTGTCACGGAAATTTTGTCCTTCCCCTCCATTTGGAATTTTGGACAATTTTTCAAAGAGCTATTAATTATTTTATTCTGTGATTAAATCCACCAGTAAATACCTCTCTTCCGTTCTCGAATTTCGCGAACAGAAAACGATAAGCAGCTCTAAATTTTCATTGGAATAACAGCATTTCTAGTCATTCATGGATCAGCCTGAAAAACAAATAGAGCCAATGGGAATATTTGAGAAAAAAAAACTCCCTTTGCTTCGGTACAGCTGCTATTGAGGTCATTAGAAGGATGTCAATTTCTCATTGGATATTTAATCTTTCTTAACTGATCAATAGCTCCTTCAAAACGTATATGTAGCTATGAATTCACTCTTCTTTCAATGTGAAATTGGGAAATGAGTTTTAAAAATTCTAATTCAGTAATTTCTATTGTTTGTTGTGCGGTATCAAATAGAAGCTATTTCTTTTTAAGAGTTTTCGTTAGAAGAACGCAGAAGAGCAATGACCATTTTGCAAGCTTAGACAGTGTCATTATCTGTTCAGCCCGTGATTCAAACAGAATAGACAATGTTATTCGCTTTTTTAGTCAAAACATAGGGTCAAAAGCAGGAGTGATTGAAGTAATTCTACAAAATTAACTTTCTTCTCCATAATTTAATGTGACAAATAGTGGAAGGTTTACCAACTTAATCTAAGATATGATCAACCACTTGGCAGTTCTCAAATGGTATTCCAGGCTGGTCTTTCGTTCGAGTAAGCTCTTCTAGAACTAAATAATGAGCAACAAGCGCGTAATTTTTATCAGGGCCATTTTCAGTCACATAATTCTTGATAGTGTTTTTCGCATCTTGTATTCTTCTCGATAAATTTTTCAGAGTTTCCGGGAAAAGCGGAGACTGCTGAAGCGATTTGAGGATAAACCGTCCTACTTCTTCAACCTCAGAGATGTTTTGTTTCTTCGCTTCCGCTAAAATGGCCGTCCTCCAATCCAGATCATGAATACAATCGAGATACCAAAATTCTGGCTGTTGTAACTTGTCCATCATGTGGAAATCAACGTGATTGAAAATCTTCTTCTTTTTGTGATAATCTCCTCCGATCTCTCCAGCAGAGACAAGCATTTCATGTAAATGTGGGACTGCAACAAATTTTGGCTTCCCGACGTTTTCTTCAAAAACATAGGTTGCTGTCTGGAGAGTCCTTGTAAGAGGTGAAACAAAAACAACATCGTAATGCTTGTGTTTGAGTTGCTTTCCTACTTCTTGTGTTTGCTTGATTCCTAATTCTGTAAGTTCAGCGTCAATGAGTTCTGGAAGAAACATCACGCTCTCGAAACCTCTTTCCAATTGAGCTTGGTTAAATCTCGACTGTGCATGTCGAATGAGAGTGACTTTTACTTTGTTTATTTGGCGCATGTTGTGATTAGCAGTCCTTTATGATCTAATTGACTTATTTCGCCTCGATAAAAATAAAATAAATCTTAACAGCGACTTAATCGAATCTTTTAACAATGGGTTTTGTTAAAATATCGTAAATATCGAAGCTTTTAAGCAGTTTTGCATTGGGATTCAGATGGACTAGATTTACTTAGTATATAACTCTTAATGCCATTATAGTTTTGATTAATGAATGTTTTGTCTTATGCTTCGAAAAGAGCTTTTTGCCTTTTGAATAGAAAAGGAAAAAACAAATTTTCTTTTGTTTTTTGGTACATACAATTTCAAAATGAAACATGCTTTAAATATGAATATGCTATACTATTCAATTTTAACAACAATAACAATAGAAAAGAAGAGCAATGCTTTGCATACTTATTATTACGTCGATGATATTCGATATATTTATTCAACCCTATCCTATATTCACTTATTATGTTATCATAATTCATCTAGTCAACATTAATTTATGAACCTCTTGTATTAGGAATTATTTACATTTGTATGTAAAGCATTATAACTGAAGAAAGTTGTCATGGAAAAGTCTAAAGCATCGAGTTAAGAAATTTGCAAAGTTAAGAGGCCTTTAATTTATCTTCTGATCTTTAGTTCATCTCAACTGGTCTTACACCAGGAGACATCACTTCTCCAAGGCCCAAATCTTGGAAAATCATTTTGCAAAACTCTTCAAAAGTAATTTTTCCAATATTCTTCGTATCAGCCTCAGCAATCATTAACTCGATGTCTTTGAGTGATATATTTCCTCTGGACCTCATCAAAGCCTTTGCCAGATTCTCACTTGTAATATACTCTTTATTTTCACAGGAAAAGTGCTTGAAGGCAGTCCAGAGCTTAGCTTTGGTGCAAAGATTCCTATCCATTGCTCCGATTATAAATTCTGTGTAGTTTATGCAATCATGAGGCATACCTTGAAGCGCTGAACGCATATTTTCCAACTCCTGTGTAGTAAAGGAAAAACCACACTCTCTCGTAGCCTTTTCAAGGTCTTTTATCGATATCGCTCCACATTTGTCTGTGTCAAGGTATTGAAACACTTCCCTCAGTCTTCTGATTTCTTCTTCATTTGTTAAATTCACAATGACATTTAGTATCTCTCTGCTGAATCTTTTTTTCGCCGTGAACTTCCTTAGATTATTCAGCACTTGGATCGTGTCTTTGCGATCCACAGTTGGATGGATTGTGTCTTTGATCCAAGGATGCTCGAGAGCCATCATCGCAGTGTACCTTTTGCTCGGATCACTCTCCAGCAATTTTTGAATAAGATCTTTTGCTTTTGGGGATATTTTCTCCCACTCTTTCCCTTCGAAGCTCAGCTTGCCTTTGAGTATCTTGGAGTAAATTTCTTCATTGCTTTTTCCGCCGAAAGGAGGTGCTCCAGAAAGCAATACATACATCATTACTCCTAAACTCCAATAGTCACATCGATAATCATATGATCCCTTTAACACTTCAGGCGCCACGTACGACATGGTGCCCACAGCAGTATGAAATTTCTGGCCAGGCACAAACTTCGAAGAGAGTCCAAAATCAATGAGTTTTATCTCAGCGGTTTCGCTCTCATCAGAAAAGAGACAGTTTTCAGGTTTGATATCCCTGTGCATGATTCCGTGCTCATGCAAGTATTTGACAGCTCCGAACAGTTTTTCCATTATAAGCGAGCATTCCTGCTCGTTGATGCTTCCTTTCGAGATCACTCGGTCTAAAAGGTCTCCGCCGGTGCAGTAATCAGTAATAATATGGCAAAATTTATCGTCCTCGTAGGTTTCATAGAAACGGATGATGTTAGGATGATCAATGCGCTTGAGAATCTCCCACTCTTGCTCCGATGCATAAGTTGGGTCTTTCGCCTTCTCTTTGTCTATCGTTTTGACTGCGAACTTCTTGTCGCAAGAAGCGCGGATCTTTGCAGTACGAACAGTCCCGAAATGACCTCGGCCTAATTTGTTAAATATTAAAATAAAGTTCACAGCGCAAAATTTTAATACCAATTATTTTAGGTTCGATTTTATAGACTTCCAGTATGCTGGAATCCACGGGCACTGAGCTCTTTTCCCTTTCTGCATGACGCTTTTCCATGAGTTTACATGGAGGCGTCGAGATGAGGAAGATATTATTTCTGAGATTTTCTCCACGCTGGCTGATTTTTTGATGTTGCTGCTGCTTCGGACTTGATGGCTGTGTCAGGTCTTTGATATGGTAAGGATACCGGGTCTGTTCTTTTAAGTGCAGACCCGTGGCAATACCGCAATCGTTTCCCATTATAGCTTATTTAAGCTAGCGAAGACGGTGGTTTTCGCGTTGGTAAATTATTTATATACAAGGGTTTTGCTTGCGTCTATTAATTGTTAAAACGCTTTACTCTTATTGTAGAATTGATTTCATAAGGACTTGATTCACTTCTACTGGATCTAATCAGTGTTCTTGGCTGAGCTGGATTCAAATTTGTTTGCGTTTTTGGCAACGAACCACTGAATGAGGGAGCTAATCTAATTTAGAAGGACTTCTAACGAGATAAATAGAATAAAATAGCTTATTTTTATTCATCTCGTTGATTCTAGAAGAAAAAGAAATATTCGTAGGAGTACTTAGTTTTTAAGAGGTAGCCTCTGCGAACATCAATGAGGATATGTAGTAGTTGACACTGTACGCTTTGTTTGTTGTGTATGAATCAGTTTCGGAATTTTCTTTTCCAAAGGGGCTAACCTGAAAATGAATTAAAATTAATGCATATTCCTATCGAAAGAATTAATTTGGGTCTGGAATTCTCTGGAATAAGAATTTATTAGCGTTCAAACGTACTATTTTTTCACTCGAAAGATTCCGGAGCGTTGAGGATATTGCATACACAATACCGCAGAACCCAAATTATGCCTACCTTCTTCAATAGATCGAGCATCTACTGCGCCAATTCCTTTCAAAATAATAATCGCTTGAAAGAAAGCATCACAAGTGATAAAACTTCATGTATTCATTGATAAACAATTCTCTTTGAACTTTATGATTTTTATGTTTGAATACATCTGATACTGGATGCTGCCTTGAACTTACCAACCATAACGTCGCTGCAATGATAATTAAGTAAATATAATAAATTCTTCGAGTAAAAAGAGCAATGCATGCAACCGAATATATGATAAATATAAAAACAAATCATGAATTAATTGTTTTCTGATATGTATGGCAGCTCAAAAGTTAACGTAGTAGATGTAATTAAAAAAAATAGAGTACAAGTAGAAGTCAATTATGCCACATCAGCTTCATCCTCTTTGAGCAAGCTGTCTCGTAAAGTATTCACAACCATAGAACGTTGCCTTGCCCTGCGTTCGAAAATCTAATAACAGCACGTTTGAAACATTTGGAATTTCTTATTTTTTACTTCATCCTCCGCGTCACCGGTTGTAGAAATGGTGATCGTCCTGCATTTCTTCAGAGTACGATGTCTAATCAAATATCAACCAGTGAATCAGGCTGTTCATATACTGCTTGATCATGATGATGACTCGAATAATTTGCAGAATGTATCTCGTCGAAAGCACAGCACTGGGCAAAAACCGACCCGGATTGGAAGGATTCTCACTATGATCACTGCGCCATCATGAATATGTGCTATTACAAAAGAAAGCAATTACTGGATATATTCTTCCAATGTAAAGCAGAAGTAGAGCGCAATGATAACCATCACCAATAGCATATCAGCCACGTTTAAGATATTACGGAAGAATGCCTAAAATAAGTTCATTAGTCAAGACGTTGTGTATCTGAGTTCAGACGAGTTTCTCGACTGCAACTCGTAAGAGTATTTCCACTGTTATTATCGCCAGGAGCGTAGATTCTGCAATAAAAGCGATTTCATCCAACGTAGAATCAGTGCTAGGTAAAAGTTGTTGATACGGGAAGGACTCAAGCTTTACTCGACTCGAAAGTTCCTGTAAATGATCTAAACCACAAAAAATTTATGGTTATTCATGGTGAAATAAGAAGTCGGATATTACCCAAGCTACCAGCAGGATGGCGACAATCAACTGCAATATTATGAAATAAATATAGCAGTGCGTCGTCCGGATCGCATTGACAAGGTATTTTAGATTCATAGCAAAGAATTAAAGTTTATTTCTATCTTCTAAAAATTTTCAAATTTATATTTCAGCTGACCAAGAGTCAATAACGGGTTACTTGTGCGAAAAAGTCTGAAATAACAATTGCTCTGAATAGAATCTGGGAATTGAGCATGAGAGGTCTCATTCACTGAAAGATGAAGTGTCTAGGAGGAACCAACTAGCCTACGGATGATCTAGATTATCTGCGAAATATAACAAATTGTTATACACTGAGTGGACAAGAAGAGATGAGATGCCTGATAGCAGTACTGGATTGGAACAAAGAACTAGAGCAGTCCCAAGAGAATAGCTCAAATAGTTGAAAAAAGAATGCATTGCCTGCTTCAGGTCAGAAAATTCAAGCTGTGGTTCAGTAAAGAAATAACTTGTTACTGGTTGGCCTTTTAACAAATATAATTTCTATCTCAAAATAGAGGTTGGAGTTTTCTATGCGAAAAATATATGGTGTCTTGTTTATACTACTGATGCTTTTCCTCAGCTAGATCTATATGTATAATATATTTCAATCGTTATAATACTGAGTTAACTCCACAATGATCAGCCCAAACAGATTATTTGGATACCATAAACTACAGTATACCTCGATGCACTTTTTCGGGAAATTCAAATTCATTGCCCCTTAAATCTTTAATATTATTTGTTAATGAAATATTAGTAAATTCCATGTATTGCTTCTACCTATTTAAATTTCCATTATAAAGCCAATCCAAATTTTATAGAATTAAATGTGAAACACGAAGCGAGCGAACTTAGAGTGATACGAATTTAGTTGAAGAATCGAGATATATTGATAGAAACTAACTACTCTTAAATCCGAAATATGGACATATAAAACAATCAATGAACAAAAAAAGAAGAAGGTAGATTTGTTGGGGTCGATAAGAAAGCTTGACAGTGATCAGATATCGCCATTTACATCCCTTGAGCCGGTTCCGCGTTATTGTGTTCAGGTTCTTGAGCGGCTAACTGATAATAGGATTTTTCTTCCATATATTTCCTAGACTGCATTTCGTTTAGTCTTGAGATGCACCTATCAATCGCAAACAGTTCGTCACTTGAAGTTTCTATTCCCTGTGTTTGGAACAAGTTTTCTATCGTTCTTGCAGCCTGAAGATACAGCTTTGTTTTGTTGTTATATAGCTCATCAACCTTTGATAAATAAAATAAATCAAACGAATCAAACTCTTCCTTACCAGAAGGATGAACCTACGGGTGAGGTTTTTCTCGTCAAGGCTAATCGTTGGAACATTCTTCAAAACAACAGAATGGAAATTTCTGCAAATGGAAATAAAGTCCATTGAGCCTAATGGCTGTTGAAGCAATTGGTCAAAATCGAAAAGAGCAACGCCATTATTCGAAGCTTTTGGGATCGACAAGAGCCGACCTGACATCACTTCGATCTCACGAGGCCCACTAGTTAAGATATCAATAAGTTTATTATTTCAAAGAGCAAATGAAAATACGCTGGATGTCCGTTTGCTAAAGTTTCGAAGACATTATGTATAACTACATCTGTTTGAGAGTCTATTGGGTGAACTAACGTTGGGACTCTGTGCCCTGTGTTAGGCTCATTAGAGTATCGATAATCTGTGTTCGAATTGATGCTACGAATGGAATTAATAATAATCATGAGCGAGTTGCATTATTACTTATGAACATGACATTCCTCTTTGAGAAGGTCGATGAAAGGTAAAAAGAGCGATCTCTATGATGAAAATGATGAAATTCCAGAGAGTTACTAAGGAATTTACCTGAAGGCCGTTATAGTAAAGATCTTCAGGAGGTCTATTTGATGTAGTCTAGAAAAATCTCAGGTTCAAGTCGAATGAGAGGAAGGTGTTCAGTACCACTAGGATAACTTGGTCAGCGAATAGTATTTGGAATAGTCGCTTTAAAATCATTGCATCTGCTATGTCTGTGACTTGGAATTCATCGAAGCAGAGAACTCTTCGCGTACTCGCGATATCAGATGCGACTTTCTTCAATGGATCATGCACTACTTTCTGTATTGATATTGTATCAACTCTCTAAATGCCATTTTATTTTTACCTTATTTACTGAGTGAAGTTTTTGGTGCACCTTGAGCATGAACTCATTGAAATGGATTCTTTCTTTCTCTTTGATGCTGATGTTATTATAGAACATGTCCATCAGAAATGTCTTTCCGCTCCCTGAAAAGCATTATTTTAATGGTGAGGATGAGTGCTTTACCTGGCTCGCCATACAAATAAAGGCCCTTTACCTTTTTCAGCTGATTCGTCCGTCCGTCAGGCTTTTGGGTCTCAGTTTGAGTATTGGATGAATCAGAGCCGAAAAATGACGAGAAAAGGCTTTTGCTTTGCTTTGTTTGGGATTCGTCGTCACTTCTTTCATATAATTCCCTCTGCGCTTTTGAATATTGGATCCAATTATTATGTTCCGACTCTATTTCAACTTTCAAAGCTTCAAGGAGATTGAGCTAATAAGTTTTGATTCAAGTGTCAAAGAGTGCTTTGTTACTGCCACTAGCTGGTTTTTGTCTTCCTTGAGCTTTCCAGCTTGTACTTGGTTCTATTATTCCATTAGATTAACTTTAAGCTATGATCTGTACCCTGTAAGCTTCGTGAATAGAAGAGAAATTTCTCATTTGGAAGTAAGTGAGAAGGGTTGGGAGAGCCTTGATGGTTTGTTTCTTGCAGAACATGGCTGGTTACAGAGGGGCAAAAATGGCTTAATCTTGGTCCAAGAAAAGTTAAATTTATTAACCCGAGTTAAACCGTAGTTTTAAAGTTTCTATTAGGGTTTTATCATTACGCAATTAGCATCATCACTCGAATTCGAACGCTTTTTTAAAAAAATTGGCTGAAATACTGAAAGTGTTTTTGTTCGGCCAGAAATTCCAAGGTGAAATAGTTTGGTTGAAAACAGTAAACCAACAACGCTAACTTGATAGCCTAAATGGAAATGACAGAAGCTTGGAGGGGTATTTTATCACGTGAACTAAAAAGTGAATGATTTTTCGTCATTTTGCTTCAGTGATACATTTAACAACAAAAGCAACAGTATTAGGAGTTCTCAGGCAGATTTGATCGAATGAAGGATCAGTATAAACTTCTAACATGACTAGAGTAAAGAGCATTGAAAGAATATGAAGCAAATAAATGATGTGATGTCAGCTATTATTGTCTTCAAAAGTGATCAAATAAGTAAAGAATTAGCCTTAAAAATTTTAGTATTCTCAGTGCTTTTCCTAAATTCAGTTTGGATCAAAATTCTTGCATTCGTGGCTTCTTTGATGGGGTGATTAAATCATGAGAGATTCATGCCGTTGGTCTTGTTTAAATCAGATTTATTCAGTATTGATTTAGGAAATTTAGGTATTACTGTAGCAGGAAATTTCTATTGAGTTCAAGGCGATAATTTGCTCTTCAAGGGGAAAGCTTTTGTGCCACCTCAACTATGGAAATCGCTTGGTAGAATTCAGTACAGAAGTTCCAGCCACGAAAACTAAGTCTCTCAGTGAGAACATTGGTTGCCAAGAAAACAAATGACAATCAACAGCTTTAATAGATGTCTGCTTCGTAGTGAAATTACGACATCAATATAACGAGAGTTTTTCTACTTAAATCTTTAACTATGATCGCTACTGCGTTTTTCTCAACTCCTCTGAATCACTTGAAATCGATTTCAGAGTTCGAGAAGTGCATTGCTGCTCAAAATACCACTTCATTATATGATTTGTTTGATCAGTTCATCAATTTTCTGACATGATTGATGCAGAGAACATCAGAATCTATTTGTATTACAAAATATAAATATAAGAGTGATTTATCCTCCTCACAGGGAGAAACATTTACTAAAATTGTACAACTCTCTCTATGAAGAATTCTTACCTCTTAATACCCTTTGAAATAACTTCAAATTTTTTACTCGTTGCTTCTGCCTTTAATGAAAACACTCCATTAAGAATCGACAAATCTTGTGGCAATCATATCAGAACCAGCAATAAAACCCAAGGACACTTGGTTGCATCCCTTTGGGATTTATCTTCCAGATAACGGCCTTTTAACAAGGATAAAATAGGAAATCGTTTTTTATCCCTGAGAGAATCTTTCCTATTTCTAAGAATCCAAGAATATTTATCAGAAATTAATTTGAAGCTATTAAACGAAGAAGCATAAATGCTCAAAACATTTGCACGGTCACTTACCAAATCAAACAGATTGGTTCAATTTTCAGCTCAGCGATTCTCAACCGCTGGTCAGGAAGACAACCACTATGAAGTAGTCATCTCAGGTAAAACATTTTCTCCTTTCAGTGTTAAAATAACTAAAATCCTCATTTCGTTGTAGGTGCTGGAATTGTTGGAGCCACACTCGCATTAAACTTGGCCAAAACCGGATATTTTAACAAAACAGATCGGAAAATCCTCTTACTTGACCAAGCAGCTCCTGCTCCCCTCTCAAAATATGTGAAAAGAGGTCCTCAGGGTCAGATAGCAATCACTGACATGGGCAAAGAACTTCCTGAGCATAGAGTTTTCTCCATTAACCCTTCCTCTAAAGATTTGCTCGACGAACTCGGCGTTTGGTCGATGTTACACCCATCTCGCGTCACTCCCATTAAATACATGCAAGTATGGGAAGCAGGAGGCACAGGATATCTACGCTGGGGTGACAACATGCCAGATCCACTCGGCTATATTGTAGAGAACGGACATTTACAATCCGCAGTCCATGAAAAACTTGAAGAGCAAGGAATCGTTATTAAGAAAATCCCTGCTAAAATCAAAGAACTTACCATTGAGCAAGGCAATTTCGCAAAGCTTTCCCTCGAAGACAATACTGCACTCACAGCGCGACTGGTCGTCGGCTGCGAAGGAGCCAATTCCTTTGTCAAAAAAACCTTGAAGATTCCTTCTTGGGGATGGTCAGTCAACCAAATCGGCATCGTTTGCTCGGTTGAAACGAACCAAAAGAGCGAAACTGCTTGGCAAAGATTCCTAGAGACCGGTCCTATTGCCCTGTTGCCATGCTGGGAGAAATATAGTTCTATTGTCTGGAGCTGTGATAGAGACTTTCATAAATTCTTATTGGAATTGGACGAAGAAAAATTCGTTAATGAACTGAACTTCCATTTGACAAAAAAATCAAAGTATGACACTATCAATCTTGCGACCGGCAATGCCGCTTCATTCGATCTTCCTCCAGTTGTTGTGCGCGCTGCGAACAAAAGAGTGGGATTCCCACTTAATATGGCCCAAGCTGAGAGATATATTGGAAATAGAGCGGCTTTGGTTGGGGATGCTGCTCATTCGGTACATCCTCTGGCTGGGCAAGGGCTCAACTTGGGCCTTATGGACGCAGAGACATTAACTCATGTGATTGATAAGAATCTTAAAGCCGGCCATGACATTGGAGACGAAGATGTCCTACAAGAGTACGAGAATAAAGCGAAACTTTACAACTACTTGATGATGGGAGGGATGGAATTCATCAAGAGGAGCTACGAAAATGATTTTTTCCTGTTTGCCCAAGCGAGGAACCTGGCTATCAGTGCTATCAATAACTTGGGGATTACAAATTACTTTAATGATGTTGCCAGCGGCAAATTTTTCAGAGAGATGTTACTGAAGGACAATAGCAGTGGTGATCAGCTGTTAAAGGGGATGAAAAAACTCGAAGAAGTCGCGAAATCATTCCAATTCCCAAAATTCTGAGATATCCGTTCTGAAAGGAATCCTTATGTCGTTTTATCACTTGATAATTCGTTCTTTTAATCTGCTTTGAGCAATTGTGTTTTATAACGCTTTATTTCTTGTGTACTATTTGTCTACTAGGGATACAATGAATAGTAGTAGTACATGCCTAATGGAAGAACGCCTGACTAAAAATTTCAGATTGTAATCTCTCAGTACCTTCCTGACGATTCAAAATTCTAGCTGTAGATATTGGTGGGCAAAGAGTTACACCTACATAAAAAATGCTAGTGTATTTTGATTTCAACAGAGAGAAATTCTAATTTGATACGGATTAATTGGATTGTAGATAATACTTATTGATGGAGTAATATTATTGATTAACTCTATTCCAACCCTTTATGTATTTTATTTGATACAGTCAGCGAATCTTCGCCGACCTCATAAATAGAACTTTCAGAAGCTACGTTTAGCTCCTTTAAATACCTGCGGGTGCTGATTAGCTCTTCATGCAATTTCGAGCTATCGAGCTCTATTCCCAAATGTATCAGCTTTTGGTAATTCTGGACAATGCAAAATTCGCTAGATTTGAGTTCTTTTTTCAAGAGTCCTGAAAATTCTTTTGACTTGCCAGGATTTTCACTTTCCCAAACGACCAACCTCGTTTTCAATTTCAAATTATGGAAGCTAGTAAAACGTTAAAAAAGATAATCCTAGCTCGTAAGGCATTACTTGGTGACTATGTAATTCAGCACTGAAGCCGTCAAAATTTCACAGAAGTATTTTCTGCTGGCATATAGATGATCGAGGAAGTTGTCTGGAGTGAGATAAGATTCAACCTGTCTTTCACAAAAGTTTGCAAGCCTCTCTAAGTGTGCGTATTTTGCGAAAATCATGAGTTCACTCCAATCGTCCTCACATGTGATAGTCTTCTTGAAAAAGTCTTCTTCGATATCGAAGTAAATGTAGTAGAGGAAGACGAGCAAAGACTCCCTCTTCTTCAGGGGGAGGGGAAAGGACTTTGAATAACTTTCTTTGAATCCTGCTTCAAGTAAATTTTTGAAGTAAGCGCTTCTGATGGCTAGCACCGTTCGATGGCACGGATACTTATCATTCTGAAAAAAGAAAAATTTGATGAATTTGATGAAATGCCGATTGTTGTACTTCAGAGTAAAGCACAAGATCTGGATCAGTGTTCAAAACGGCAAGAAGTTTATCTTCGTACACATTTTGGCACTCGTCATTAGTACTATTGGACACATTATTGATGTCCTCAGGAGATTCTGGAGTTTGTAACAATAGGACTTGTGATTATAAATGATGTTACCTGCGATTTTTTCGAATTCTTTGAGGTGCTGTATAAGTGCGAGCACCTCTCCCTCAGTAGGTCCATTAGGTTTTATTAATGGTGATTTTTGGTTTTTTCCCTCACGGAGAGCAATCACGAATTTCAGGTATTGCTCTGTCTCTTGCAGCTGTAAAGCTCTCGAAATAATTACGAAATTCTCGAGATCTTCATTTGCTATATTCTTCAGGATACATGAAGAATTGTATTGGTGCAAAACTTACCTCATCCAGGTAATTCGTGTATAAAAATTGGATGAACGATCGAAAAGCCGCTTCCTCTGAAATCTCTGGGATTTTGACCCTAATTTCCCTTTCCTAATTTTGGTAAATATCATTTAAGATAAAGTTAAAAAAGCTAATTAAAATTTAGCATCAATAGCACCTTTTTCTGTAATAGTTGACTGAAACTTGGGTCACTCCTTTGTAACAAATAGCTGTGAGCAGAGATTTCAAATTCGTTGAAAAAGATAGTAAAATTCCCAGGTTCCTGCGAGAAGCATAAGGATTTAAACTCTTTCTCAAGCGTTTTGTCTGCTATTCGCATAGGAGAGAATCCCTTATTTTGTATCATTTCCATGCGTTTTTTGTGGTAATAAGATTACTAGATTTAAACACAGTAAATCAGAGAGATAATCCCCGTTGTATCCGCCGTATATTAAAACATGATTCTTGTATAAAGCACCTCCAGGTTTCCTTCTTCCGCCCGGAGACGCTTTTACTCGGATCTTCATAATCGAATTAAGCTTCAAGCTAATGAAAAATATTGTTTACTTTCAGGGAATCATTTGTATCGAGATTGATAGCATAAAGATCCGCTGTGTCAACTGTGGTTTTTCCACTAGTTGCGTCAAATAGAAGTGAATACCGAACGAGCTGTTTGAATAGAAAGCTTACCCAAATAGAAACAAGCAATTCGGTTTGAATAAAGCAAGGTGCCCCCATCGTGGAGAGGGATTATCTCCCTTTATATCTATCTGTACCCAAGACAGAACATTGCTCTTATTCTCAAAGTATGGTGTAAAATCTATTCGCCAAAGGTCACTAAAAGACTTCATTGCACCAATGTTAATAACGAGAGTTCCTTACCTATAGCCTTCATAATTTTGATGGCACCCTCCAAATATGATGACAGACTTGTTGACAGTGTTCGCACTATGAAATCTTCTGCGACCTGGTTTTGGTCCTACTATCTTAGGTTGACACCTTATGCACCCCGTTTTTTAGATAATCTCTCTATGGTGCATCGAACATTACCATTTCAATAGTCCGAGATCGAAAATATGTAGATCATCGAGATCTTCGGTCCCTTCACCTCCATGAATAACCATAGACTGATCTACAATAGTTGCTGCGTGATAAGTGCGCGCGGCTGGCCTGCTCGTCGGCTTAAATTTGTGAGATAGAGAGAACTGTCGAAAAATACCTCTGTTTCAACAGAATTCCAGATCTTCTTCTCAGTATCGAAGAAATATAGGTCATTAAACCTCTTTTTCTTGGCACCGCTTCCACCGAATAAGATCAGCCTGAGAAAAATTCAAATCTCAAAATGCCACCAATAAATTTACTTCGCAGATTTCGGGTCATTTAGCATGGTATGGTTTGAACGAGGGTCAGGTGTGCCTTCCTTGCTAGAGAGCAGTTCCCAATGAAAGCTTTTGAGGTCAAACGTCCACAATTCATTGAAGTAAGAGAGTTCTAATGGAATGTTGTTATTATCATATGAGGAGGTGTATGAATGAAATTCAAACCAGCATAGCCGCCAAAAAGGTAGAGTTTGTCATTTAATTCACATAGCGATTGTCCCCATCTTTTGCTTGGGGTTTTATTTGGATGCTGCTTTATGTTACAACCTAACGTATTCCAAACGAGCTCATCGCCTATGAGATTCAAATTTGGCGTGTCCAGCAACATATCTCTGAATCGAACAAATTAATAACGTTCCAATATTAAAAAATTTACCAAATTTAAGAGCTTGGTTTAATTCCAATACTCCTGAATAAGTAAATAAGCAATATAGCATAGTTTCTTAAAAAGACAAGAGTGCATACTTGAATACTATCTTCCAGTATATAGAGAAAAGTTGAAAAGTTATTTCAAATAGAGGCATCCCCAAGAATCTGGTTAACTGGGGCAAAGAAAGTAATTCACTTGAGATGAAAAGGAGGAAAAAAAGAAAAGCAAATGACAATAACAGAATTGCTGTTCTTAATTCACTACCATCGGGATCTGAGCCCATAGAGAGAAATCAACAGTTAATTTTGAGATCAAATTATCTGGTTTCCTGAGATTATTCTTACTTTATAGGACAGACTATTTTCGATTCCAAAAGTATAAGTTGCTTCGTGAGCAGCCAAGATAAATCGACTTCGTTTATCAAAAGAGGATGGCTTGAGGAAAGTCCCGATAAAGGAGGCTATTTTAGGTAGTGATTGATTTTCTGTTCAGACATGAAACTCGAGTTAAAAAAAAAATCTTTTCAGAAATGAAGAAAGATGAATCTCAGGGATTTTTCTCTTCGACGTTGTTGCTCTTGAACTATGGTGGTTACTTGAGTCTTATTGTTTCTTCAGGAGCTTTAGCTCAGGTTATCGAAATGAGATATAATGCAAAGCTAAAATGTGACTAATACCCGATTTTTTGGGGTTATACGTTTGTATTGGTCAGTCTTTCCAAGCAAACGAATACGTTTGCGTCGGAATTGTGATCGGGCGCGTGCATGAGATAAAATCATGAAGCTGATTTTGTAGATCGGTTAAGAATTATTAAATTATAAATCGGACCAGAATATATAATCTCTTGAGTTGGAAATCCTTTAAATAGGGATTCATCCAGGCTCAATTATAATCAAGTTTTAACTCAAATTTTGAATATATTTCCTTGTTTGTTAGGAAATGACAAAGAGAATCGAACTTCCAACATGGGCTTTCGCCTTGATCGTCATTGTTGAACTCTTTACTTCCAATGTGATAATCTTTGGAACAGTATTTACTGACCAAACCAGCTATGAGATTCTCTCCGTGGTATCTGGTCCTCCAAGATTGATTGCTTCAATCTATGTTGCCTACAAATTGGCTGGAGGAGAGCTTTGGAGATATTATGTTCTCATGGACAACCTTGCTGCGCTTGGAATACTCTCAATTATCTGCTACTACTATTTCACGTTTGGAGAAGAAGTGACAGGACTTCGTGTGGCAGCTTGGATAAACTATCTACTTATCGTGCTGCTGTTTAACGGACATTATAGAGTTCTTATGAAGAAGATGAAATGGGACAGCCAAAGGGTCATCATCTATAAATTTATCAAGATTTATTACGCAGCCCTCTATATTGGATTGGCTGCCAGAAACACAGTGAATAAAAGCCTTGGGGAATTCAGAGAAATCTACCTCCTCTTTGTGATTACGACATCTGTATATCTCAGTGAATTCATCTTCGCTATGAGCACGCGAGACGGAACACATCACATTGAATGGCACTATCAAATCGGCGACGAAGATCATGATCAAAAGGAAACACAAGGCCATGGCCATGGAATCGAAATAAATTAGCTTGATTTTAGCTGAGATCGATTCGCTATTATATATCTAGTAAACATAAATTAGATACGAAAGAAACAACCATTATAGTGAAATCTGTTCTGAATTCATGTACCTGTCAGAGTAGAAAAGCGACCACTGAAAAAGCAAAAACAAAACGAATTCATTTAAATTTTCATCGTTCTATCTGATTAAGTCAAGCCTTATTGTTGTAAAAGAGTCTTAAAAGCAAGGATTCAATTTCATTTTACTTGGAATCCAGAGAAAATTCATTAAGCATATCGATATCTGATCACTCACAATTATGCAAGTGATAACTGCCCCTAGAATATGCCTTTCTAATCAAAATCCACATCAAGAATTAAACTTAAGATAAAAGCACAAGATATTGGAAAAGCTATCAGATGTCAATCGAGCTCGCGTTTAAGCAACAACTCTTGACTAACAAAGCGTCTAAAAATGGGGCTCATTACCTAACGCTTATATATAGACAGTTAAAGCCAGGAAATCCCATGACAGAGTGCATTTCTTATCCTGCTTACTCCACAATAGCTGATAAGAGTGTTCGAATCAAAATGCCTGATATTAAGAAAATTTACTGAGAAAGCGATTATTGACAGGTTACTCAAAGCTGCTGTGAGCAACAATGGTGCAACCGCAGAAAAGTTACTGAATTTGAAGAAAAACTATATGGCAGCCTTTCAAAACAGTATTAAGAAACTCCTTCCTTCGAGCTCTGAATTGAAAGTGAACCATGAATTCTGTGCGAGTAAAGTTCTAGAAAACTTTAAGGAGAGAGCAACCTATGAATCATACACTTCTCATATGATCTTCTGGTTTCCAGTCCTTAAAAGTTTCTCAATGTGGAATTATACAAAGAAGATTTCTCTGAGCCCCAACTTTTCAATTACTATTCTTATCAAAATTCCTCAAGTTGGGTGCTGAATCACAGGGGGTGTTGACAAGCTCCCGAATTATAAAGCCAATACAGATTGTTATGAGATTGCGTTAAAACATTACACCTTATTAGGTCAATTAAGATGTAGAAAGCTGCCTGATTTGAAGAAACCGAGCTTTGACCATGCTGGAGTGCGCGTCGATAAATACGTTTATATTTCAGGTGGAGGAGATGGAGGTGTTTTGACCAATGCCACCCATCGTATTTCGTGGGAAAATCCCGTGAAATGGGAGTCATGCGGCCAAATGAAGACGGAGAGAATCGATCACTCTCTTGTGAATATCGGCACAAAGATTTATTGTTTCGGAGGAGGGACTTTAGTAACAAATACAGATACGACAATAGAATTCAAAGCAGTTAGCTCTGTAGAGGAATACGATATATCCTCTCAAAAATGGAATGTGCTGACTCTGTTGAAAAGATTTGACACTATTCCATTCAAACCAGCTTCTCATATGTTTGCTCAGTCGTTTAGCGACAAAGAAATCCTTGTATGGGGTGGTATAAATGCTGATCTGAAAACTTCAGTGACGAAAAGTTATATTTCTGATATTCAAGAGAAAACCTTTAAAGCCACGAAACAGGAAGTGAAGAACGATAAAAGTCGTCCTACAGATGTTATTGACCTAAATTCGGGAAAAGTCAATAACACTCTTTGTTATCTTGGTCCCTACAAAGGACAAGCAACGGTATTAGCCTCGACTGCAAACTTTTTCAACCTCAATGATCATAAGACTGAATCAAAGAAAATATCGCACCAGATGAGCAAAACAACGGGAATTATGCTACCCTCAAAAGACCCAAGATAGTTAATTTAGAAAAGCAATTGCTCGTTCTTAACCATTACAATATCTTTGATAATATCTCTCTATATCTCTCTCTGAACAATTAAATTGTCTGCCTATTAGTTCAAATCAGCCTGAGAGTATTTAAATAGTTAGTAAAATGATTTTCTCAAATGGCTAGCAAACTAATTTTCTAATTTCCAAGGCTCTGGGTAGTGTGCCACATTATCAACGAAATTCCAGCCAAACATTTCAACTACTAGAGAGGGGTCAGCTTGGAAAAATTTTTGACTTGTTAATCATCATATAAATCATATTCGCAATAATAAAAGGAAAGCAATTTAATTCTCCGCAGCTAGATTGCTATGTCTTGTGCTAACGAAGACAACGATTCCGGTAATCTAAGTTATCAAGACCGGATTCAAACTGAAGCCAAAAGCCCATGTAGTTGTGATGAAAATACAAAAAATCCAGTCCAAGATATTTCTAGCATATATGCTCTTTACTTGGAAATTATGAAGCTAAAGGAGAACCTCGAAGAGTATGAAGACCAATTCTACATCACAAAGCAATCTCTCAAGAAAAAAAGTGTGGCGCTGAAGAAACTCAAAAATGATTTTTGGTTGCTAGAGCAAAAAGCACAAGAACTTGAAAATCTTACTTGTTGAAGAAGACTTTAAGTCAAAGCAAGAAAATATTTAGCTGAATCGCTGAACGAAGTTAATACGCTCAATGAATTCGCACTTTAATATAGCTTCATGAAATGTCTATTATTATTAGATTGACTGAAAGTCAAATTGCGTATAAGTTACTCAGTCCTTGTTCAACCTATTTATAAGCAATAATTAATTGAAAATGATATCAGTAGCCATCATTTAATATTTCCGAGCTCAAAAAAAATTTTTTTTTGGTCTCATAGAAATGAACAACACAACCAAAGTCTTCGACTATTATTTTCTTGAGAAGTAGCCTCTGTATTCGAAACTACAAAATCGTTCTTCAGAATAGATGTTCATACAGAATCAGGTATTGACTGGACTTTGACTGTCTGGCATAAATAAAATCAATTCTGCCCAGTCATCATTAGAAAGTATTTTTCAACGTGGTTTTTCATGGACTCCTTAGAACGAGCGTCAAAACATTGTTACAAATTTCATTTAATTGTGTAGATTAGAACCTGATGAGATTTAATTCTTGAGTCTTAAAGTTAATTAAACACGGCCAAATCGTAATTGCTACAAGCTACTGCTGTTATGATGTTAGAAGTCAGTGAGAAAAACAATGACCCATTAATTAATGGGCAATACTCGAATGCACAGAGCGAGGAGATTGCTCATTCAAGGATGGATGAGAATCCCAGAAGATCAGTTTTTTTGAATCAAACAAGAGCATTGTTTTACAAGAACGCTGGAATACAATGGAGTTATAAAGGAACGAATTGCTGTCAAGTAAGATACTTCTCCTTCGACTGGATGACCTAATCAAATCAAAACCAGGTTGCTACACCACTAGTGTGTTTACTTTTCGTGTACTTGATTAAGAAACTCGCCGAAAGTCAAGTAAATGGCGGTACTGCCACGACTGCGTCATCCTTCCCCTTCCTCTTGAACATACCAGTCTGGAATATTCTCGCACAGATGGGTGTAAAAGATCTCCCGTTCAGCATCAGCACATGTGAGCAGGTATCCTTACCGAATGGAATCTATTTGAGGCTGAGGCTTTTTTTATTAGTGGTACGCTTTTCAGTATGGATCAAATCTCGACCAAGCAGCCAAAGACTACATTGGAACAAACGATGGTAATAACCAAACCGCTTAACCTGTCGTTAACAACTAAATTTCAAATAGGAATCACGCCAAATGGAACTCTTTTAAATAATACGCTTCAGTTCGGGTGCCCAGGATTCTCTCAAAAAATGCCTTATTACAACTCTTCTTTGGGCGTATCTCTACTTTTTTTTTTGCTTCAACGAAATTCATGTTTTTCTTGAACGATAGGGACTCTCTGTTGATGAGTATATCTATAATGAGACGTTGGTTTTGAATGGGCTGGATCTCAATAATGGAGTCCCTACAGGTTTACAGTCATTATTGTAGATTTCCTTATCATTGGCAATTTAGCAAGAACTTTTTATCCTGATGGTGCTATCACGTTCAATCAAGCAAGTGCGACCAACTTAGACGTGAATATTCAAATCAACGATGTTCGTATTGATCAATATCATCGGTAACTAATCCAAAGCTAATTTCCTCTAAGCATTCACTATAGAACTAACGGAGTAACTAAACTCAAAGTAAATGGCTCATCGGTAACCTTCAATCATCTAGTTTTTTTCATTCTAATTAATTTCTTAATAGGTGATGACTGTTGCAAATGGACAGCTGGAACTCATGGATCTGATCTCCAGAGCATACATGAGGGCTACGAACTCAAGCTACTGGCTAATCTCTGCAACTCAATCAATGCCCTCAATTACCGAAGAATCTCAGATTATCATGGGTTTGATAAGTATCATCGGAGGATCTCTATATCCTTTCGCACTTTCAATCCTGCTTCCTGTGTACATGTTCACTCTTGTCCTCGAAAAGGAAGAAAGGCTTCAAGAGATGATGAAAATGAACGGAATGCAAATGAAATACTACTGGCTTGTGAACTACTGCTTCTTCTTATTCCTTTACATTGTCGCCGTCGCCCTCTTTTACCTCTTTGGACTATTCGTTCTTAACATCTCCTTTTTCACGAACACCAACTTCTGGATTATGGTAACGCATTTCATTTGACTTTGATAATTAACAATTTCGTTTTTTTTTTTTGCCAGTTCCTTACATACTTGGGATGGGGACTCAGTCAAACATCGCTTGCGATCTTCTTCCAAAATTTCTTGAAGAAAGCTCGATACGCAACAAGTAAAATGTTCCTGTAAAGCATTTTATTGAGATGAATTTGGTAGTTCTGGGATATTTGCTTGCTATTTGGACTGTCATTGTCGCTTTGACATTGAATTATGCAGTGTATCCTGATCCAACGCCGCTTCCACTGGGCTTCCGATTTTACCCAGCTTTCAGCTTCTGCAGGTAATAAATGCGCTAATCTTTTGATATAATATCAACAAATCGGATAGAGTGCTGTACTTTTTGGCCAATAGCTGTGGAAACACCGGTTGTATTACCAGCTTCTCTCAACTTCCTGCTGAAGCTTATGAAAGTCTCATCTTCCTTTATGTTGGAGCTGTCGTCTTCTTGCTCCTCGGAGTTTATTTGAACGAGGTTATTCCGCAGGAATATGGTGTTTCTAGAAGTCCGCTCTTCATCTTTGACAGCTGCCGCCGCAGAAGAGAGGAACATGCTATCGATCTGGAAACCGAGCAAAAAGAAGCTCAAACCAACGCGCTTGAAGGTGAACTTAATGGCGAAGACGCTGACTGCAAGGAAGAAAGAAACTTTGTCAACAGCATCCAGAATCCTAAGGACTATCCATTGATAATCAATAATATCCGAAAGCAATACGATGGGCCAGAGAAGAAGGTCGCTGTTAAGAGCTTTTGCCTTGCGTTAAGGCCAGGAGAAACTTTTGGATTGCTTGGACCCAACGGAGCAGGAAAAACAACTCTTATCTCGATCCTCACAGGTCTCTACCCACCCACAGCAGGAGAGGCTTCAGTTGCCGGTTACAATATCAAAGACCAAATTGACGATGTTCACATGAATATGGGAGTCTGCCCTCAGTTTGATTTACTCTGGCCCGAGCTGACTGTGAAAGCTCATTTGCTTTTCTACGCCAGATTAAGAGGAGTTCCTCCAAATAAAGAAGAGGATAGAGTCCGGAGAGCTGCTGAAGAGGTCTATCTCACTCCGTTCTTGAACTTCAAAACGAGACAACTATCAGGTTCGCTGTGGCACCATTGCTTTTTAATTAAGCTTTGATAAATTACCCAACATATAGGTGGTATGAAGAGAAGATTATCCGTGGCGATTTCATTGGTAGGTGATCCTAAGGTCGTTTTCCTGGACGAACCTACAACTGGTCTGGACCCTGAGAACAGAAGACAGCTTTGGGATATCATCTCAGAGTCAAAGAGCAAGCGTGCTATGGTTCTCACCACACACTCGATGGAAGAAGCTGATGTTCTCTGCAACAGAATAGGTATGAACCTTCATTTTAATTTATACTTAAGCGATTGGAAAATAAGGAATTATTGCGAAAGGAGTCCTCAGATGTGTGGGTCCGCAAGTGAGACTGAAAACGCTTTATGGAGGAGGATATCATCTGATCCTTAATTGCCATAGAGGAGCTGACTTTGGACGCCGTTTATCTCTTAATGCTGAGCCTCAGGAAGAGCAGAAGGAGTAAATAGATTCTTTCACTTCATTGGCTTTAGCTTTTTAATATATCATAGGGAGCCATCAATGCGCCGAATTTCTCTGGATACGAAGAAAGATGACCTCCCCGTACGAAGGGTTTCTCTGGACCCAACAAAAGCGAAGCAGGCTCATAAGCGGATAATTGAATTTATCCAGCAATTGCTTCCAGGCACAGAGGTCAAGTCTTCATTCAATGGCACTTTTGAGTTCAAGGTTCCATATTATTTTTATAGTTAAGATTCTAACCTTTTCAAACTATAAGGTTCCTCTGACCAATCTCCAAATCTCAACGCTGATAGAACAACTAGAGAGCAAGAAAGATGAGCTTGCGATTTCTGACTGGGGAATATCTCAATCAAGCCTTGAAGATGTCTTCCTGGAAATCGTGAATGCTGCCGAAAATGAACAATAGATAAGTTTATTAGTTCGAGTTCAATTTCGACCAATATATGCATAATGGTGTTTCGATCTAATATCAATAATAAAGGTATTATAGGTCCTAAAATTAGATAGAAAATCAAAAATTAACTCTAAATGCCTCGCTACAATAGTTCTTATAACATCGAACCCTCATTGACTTGGAAAAATAAGTGAAATAATTATTTTCTTAGACTATCTTATTAATTGATCTCTCAAAGAAAATACAAATTTTCGCGAAACATACCGAATCTAAAAGCTCGAACAGATTTGTTAACTTCTCCCTGTACCAAGCAACATCTCATTCAATTATATAGACCCACGTCAACGAAATCATAACTTCATGGAATTTCACGAGCGAGTTAGTTACGTTTTATATGAAATTTCAGTCTACACGTATTTTTATTTAAGAAGTCCTTCGGCATTTTGGCACGCAGTTCCGATGCTCTTGCAGGCATGCTGGAGGGTACTAACGAGGTCTTGAAGCTCTTCGTAAGAGCATTTAAACTCAAGGGTCTTGAGGGTGTTCGACTCATCGAGGACTTTGAGCGTGATTATGTATAAATCCTTGTTCAATTTGTAAACAAAAGTCGAGGAGATATTATATAAAAGCTTCCATTCAACATCCATGATCTTTGGGATCTCAATCGATGAATTAAGCGTGGTCTTCGCTGTTTTATCTTCGGGCTCTGCGAGTCTCGCTTTAAATTCTGAGAAAAATGATACGAAATCTTCAATCATTTGCTTCGAGTCAGTGCAATCTTCAAGAGAGGCTTTGATTTCTACCTCAAGCATGTTTTGACTTAAGCAATCCATGATTAAAATTTCGAACATGTTGACGGAAAAGGTGATCGTGTCTCTCTCAGATTCTTGCACCAGCTCTCTCAACGAATCCAAAGACTTTGTTGGGTCAGGTCGAACTACTCCTCTGAAAGCACATTCGTAAATCTTGGCATAGTGCTTCTTGACCACGCTGTCGTTGTAGATTTCTGTGAGTCTTGATTTTATTGTCTCAGATATCTTTTTCATAACTCTCGATTTTGGCAATAATTAATTAAAAGCTCTTTGATCAAATAGTTCCTGAATTTAATCTCTCAGCGCAATGCACCATCTAATCCTAATGAATTTCCATTTCAAAGCATTTCTCGTATCTTTTCGGATTTTGTGATCTAAATGGAGCAATTAAGAGTACTAAATCCTAAAATGGACGTCGATTAGCAAATTACACAAACTGAAAATTGACTTTCCACGGAAGTAAATATATATATTTGGATCTAATATTTCTTCTTTTTACTTCCAATATACCTTAGCATGAATTTAAATTTGAACTGTTTGAAGAATCGTTAACTTTGAGATAATGAATTTGAATCCTGCACCCCGGAAAAAAATTGGTTGGAACTATTTTTGAATTTTTGATTTCCATTTTCAGGTTTCAAACTATTTCGATTTCCGATTCAGTCCTAAAACCTTGTTAATCAAACTTTTCAAGCTTATTCCAGAAGAAATCAGTACAAATTCTCAATTCTAAGGCTTTTAGTACTCCCTTTCTATTTCAGCCGTTCACCTTGCCACGGCAGAGGAAAACTTTCTTTCCCTTTCCTTCTCTAGTATCGTCTAATTCAATTAATTTGAATCGCAGGATAGACTCTGAGAATTCGGAATTGTTTTAGAACTGGCTCGGGATATAATATTAACTAATTAACCGAGCTGAGTGCGACCTCAGAGATTTAAAATAGAAATATTTTGCAAGAAGTGGGAACACTACCTGATGAAAAAACAGGCACCTTTGTAAGAGAAAAATCCTTCTTCTTCTCAAAATCTTCCAGAGTTTTAATGAAAGCTGCAACATGGACCAGAGAAAGCCATGGGCTATTCGATTATGAAAGCCAACATATATCAAAGAGGAATTTGAAAGCTTCATCGAGCGTGAAAATCGTCCGGATCAAGAATGACATTCATTTAATCAATAACCTGGTCAATGAGAAGAAACTAATCAATGAAAATTCAAAAGTACTCGGCTGTTTGAAGAAAATTGAAGGTAATTGAATGGAAAAATTATGCGTTAGAAGGTTGACATCGAATTTCAGGTTCTTTTGTGCTTACACGGAGTGAGCCGGACAGTCAGAGCTCATCAGACCAGAATTCTGCAGAAAATTTATGGCTAGTTGCCAAAAGCATTAAGACCTCGACTGGCAGAAAGGTGAAAGCAATTTGTTAATTATCCCGCAATTTTTCATTTCGAAAACAGGGATATAAGTTGCGAGAGGGGGACGTTATTAAGCTCGGCCGGATGATTTTCAAGGTTCGAGAGCTTGTCAATCAATGCATATCCAAGGATGAGCAGCAATTTAAGGATTTGGCGTTTTCTGAGCTGGTACTAGCCTTTGTTAAAATTCCAGATCCATGATTTTTCAAAGACGATTAATAATCACGATTATGGGGACAGCGGTTTTCAGGACGCTCAGCGTTCGGTCAAAGTGAATCCGAGGTAACTTCCGTAATGAAGAAGATATGGAGATGAAATCTTTCTAGCGATACTCAAGTAGAAAATCAATGCAGAATCTGTTTGAACCAGGAGACTGCCAGTGATGATTTCTTAGTTGCTCCTTGTGGATGTTCAGGTTCAGTGCGCATGGTCCATTTGAGCTGTTTGCAAACTTGGATTCAAAGCAAATGCATTGTGAAGCATAACAATACTTGCAGTATCTACCATTGGAAGAATACTGATTGTGAGGTCTGCCATAAGAGTTTGCCAGGTACTAACCAACTAATGCAATAACACTCATGCAATGATTGCAGATTATTTTTTATTGGCGGAGACGAATAAAATACACTTGTTTGACCATCCAAAGCCTGAAGGGTCGAACTATATCGTCCTCGAAAGTCTCTCTAAGGATAAAAGCAAAACCTTTTATGTAATGAACACTCTGGATATGAAAGAACCTGTTAAATTGGTAAAACAACCGAATTGGAAGAGTTTTTGTGATGATATTCCAAATTAAATAGGGTCGAGGCCATGAATGTGACGTTCGGATAGGAGACATCTCAGTCTCAAGGCTCCATGCTTTTATACGGAGTTCTTTTGGCAATTACTACCTGGAGGACAACTCATCTAAATTTGGGACTTTGGTGCTTATCAAAAACCATATCGTGTTGGATCCGGATTTTAGCCCTGCGATCCAGATTGGCAGAACCGTTATGTCCTTTACTCTCAAAGCGAATCCTCAAGCCAGCTCCAATATGTAGAAACTTATTCGATTCTTTGATCTATAATTACCTCTACACAGTCTTGAATCCTTTAGTTGCTCATTGAAGAATGCAGTTGGCCTTGGCAGAGTAAGTCTCCGTCTCATAAACTCTCAAAATCTTACATTATAACGATAGATGTTTCCTGAGAAAATTGCCATCAAAGACAAAGAGGAACCGTTAGCTGAGAGAGCTACCGCAACAATGAAGCCAATGATCAATTTTTTCAAGAACCTTCAGCTCGATGCAAGCAATCAGAATAGTAGCCCCAATGACGAGTCAGAAGCAAATCAAGCGCCGACAGTTAACGAAAGTGAAGGTAAGAAGAAATGCTCTCATCTTACTCATACTTGAAAACTGCTATAGATGACAAGCAGCCTGATTGCGGTTTTTATTTCTTCCCAAACTTCCAGGTTCCTGAAAAAGACAAACCTTCTCAAGGAAGCTGGCAAGATGCTTTTGAAAGTATTTCTACTCTTTCATCGAATCAGACTAATATTTTATTTAAAAAAGTGAAACCTTACCTCTTTAGTCGAATGAATGCAAACCAGGAAAACCAAAATCGTGCAACAAACCGAAACAATTCACGAGAGCATGCTGAGACTGACAGGTTTATAGACAATGAAGAAATTTTGGAAGAATTTACAGCAAAGAAGCAATTTTAAAAATTAATTTATTGAGCTTCGATAGATGCATTTCATTCCCATTCCTTACTTCTAGAATTCATTGTACTTGCATACTTTAGAGAGATACATTAAAATATTTTTTCGTTCTACCTTATCTCTTTATGTTACTCATTGCCTATTCATTCACAAAGTGGGATATAAATTTTGTGTGCTCCCTACTCTACTCTACCATCTTAGTATTCTTCTATAAACCGGTCTGAAGAAATTAGCAAATAGCTGTATTTGGACCTGGAGAAGTTGAAATTTTTTCAGAGCACACGTGCTCTCTGTCTAATGAAATTATTTAAAAAAATTTAATACCATCAAATTATGCTGATCTTACTTCTGGATCATAGAAATAAAACGTTATGGCCAAAGTCATTATTGATGCTGTTGTTGAAGTAACTTAGTTACAACTATATACTTCGTGGTGGATCAAAGTCGCGGATTCCATAAATAGAAAGGACAATGATCTTTCCTTGAGAGCATCCTCCATGTAGGAATAGTACCTCTGATCAATGGGAATATCAACCGGTAGATTCGAAATAAAAACAGAAGGCTATGATTTTATTTTTTTTTTAAAAAAAAAGAGGATCACCAAGCATTTGAACATTTAAAGAATTCAGAGTTCAAAACTAACTGAACGCTGTAATGCAGAAACAGCATGAGATTTGCAAACAGATTATAGCTCAGAAGAAATTTACTTCTTCGGAGCTGACATCAAAATTTCAAGAATATTACCATTTAATTCTTACACAGGAGGTTTACAAACTATCAATATTAAATTACTAATTGAGAAATAATTCATATCGATTCAATGGAGTTCAAAACTCAAGGCTCAAGGGTTCACCCTCTTTCGGATTTGGTTTGCTTGTTGCTTTTGTTACTCTCAGCTCCTCTGCTCGAAGGTAACTTACTATTCGATCAATAAATTGAAAAAATAATCACAATATAAAGGTCAGCTGACATCTACGGATGCTTTTGGGAATAAGATAGTGCAAGATCTGTTTAATTTTCAGTGGACTTCAATTA
>ENA-UOUE01000475-UOUE01000475.1-compost-metagenome-genome-assembly--contig:-NODE-475-length-31963-cov-5.543122_pt1 | contig 31963 bp, 22 predicted proteins | sample MGYA00238146_ERZ747223 | MGnify/ENA primary metagenome ERZ747223 (study PRJEB28781, sample SAMN06268865) | compost metagenome | isolation source: single cell | place: USA: California, Emeryville, Joint...
AATAAGCTCATCATCATGCTGTAAGTAACTTTTTTATAACACCTTCAATACCAAGAGTCAATATAAATCATTATCATTTCAAAACTATTCCATTAAAAATATTCAAACCACGCTCCAGGACTGCGAGAGTTCAATTATACAACCAACTCAGACTGCATCATTACAATTAATACAAATCTTGTTTTCTTCTATCCATAAAGAAGACTGTATTACCAACTTTTGCTGGGCTAATTCAATTAATCTGTAACGTTTTTCGTTTCTTTCATTTCGATCGCCTCCAAAGGATCCTCTTCAGCAATTCGCAGCCACTCCTTTTTGCCCATTGCCAAAATAACAAATCTGAAGAATAAAGCCGCAACAATCAGCCCGGGTAAAAATGCATTGATTCGAGCCAAGTTTACTAACGGCGTATTACTGCATGAATACCTGTCGAAAACTGCAAAAAGCGAATAGATCCAATTGAACACTAAAGCCAGATAGCATAGCGCTTTTGTGATTGAAAGCAATTTCTTCGCATGAACAACGCTCTCGTGTTGCTTCATTCTCGATAATACAAGGAGAGACAGCGGCAATCGGATTAAGCAATTTGCCAATATAATGCCAAACACTACCCAAACAGAGACCTTTCCGTAGTCGTGCATATGACCTTGACACACAACTTTTTCAGAATCTTTCACGATCCAGGCTACGCCAATGGCCCAAGGAAGCATCAGAGCTGTAAATTTCAGTATTCTGAGAACTACCGTCCTAGTTTGGTTTGTTTGTAAGACAGTACGAGTCATCCCAACTGATTTTTCTTTTAAAATCTCGGTTTTATTGAAAAAAAGAGATTACACTTTGGAATTAAGATACTCTCTCATATTTTCAAATTCGGATATATATATCTATATATCTTCTTTTGAGAACAGAATTCGCGAAAATGTAATCATTGGAGCACTCCGGATGTTAGGAGGCAATAAATGAACCTCTCGCTTATCATGCACTGATGTGAAATTGAGAAAAAATTTAATAACGTGTATCATTCACGACGAAAAGAGATAACAAAATAAAAAATAAATAATTCATTAAAGAAGAGGCCTCGAAGGCACTTTTTGCTATTTTCAACTACTTGGAGAGTCTTATCGATTAGTTACAACAGCTTCTAAGGTTGCTAGCATCTTGAACTCACGTGTTTCGGGCAACGAGACTTTTTTCCTTGAAAAAGCGTCCTTATGCTCGCTAAAATCCATCGGAGAAAAATTATCAGAGGTATCATCGAGATCCTCAAAGGGCAATAAATAATTTTTCCCTTCATTGAAATATTTGTGCCGAATTGCCACATGCCTTACGTCAGGTAGCCCCACCATGGCTTTTAAAAACGGTGTTAACTTGAATAATTCCATATCTTCACGATCGCCTTCGAATGGCTTTATCTGCAGGGAATTCAGCGGAAAATAACCAACTTGCAATGGTGAATCCTGGGTTGTTAAACGTTAATAACAGTAGCCTTGCAAGGAAGATTACATCGATGAAAATAACTCCTTCCTCACAAGCCCGAACCTTCGAAATATCTTTGTAAATCGTGTAGCCATCCTTTATCGTACAATCATCCCGATGATAGACTCTCTGCACGAATTTCTGGATCCCGAGATATTTCACCATCGCTTCCGCATACTTTTCAAGCAAAATTGAGTAAAAGAGAGCTCAAATGACTGATACCTCGAAGAGACTAGTCGTGAAAATCGAGATGTCAAAGAAGTTATACATCTCCTGAACGAAACTGTAAACGCCGGGTCTCCTCGTGACATAAAACTTCGAGTCTTCCTTTTGGTATTGCACCTATCATTGCTAGCGTTAGCGGACAAAAGGCATAGTTTTTACAGTAACAATATCACTATTTTCGAGTTTATACTCTAATGAGGCGAACAGTAGTGTCTTGTCGAGGTCAAGCACTAATGTTTTCTGCAAAACATCGATTATTTGTTCAATTCAGTAAAAGACTGAGATTACTCTCTGAGTTTTCGCCGGTGATTGAATTCCTTCGAGCCCAGCATTGAAGTTTTTACTCAGTACTGCTGGCAGATGTCCTTCGGACTTAATCTTGACGAGATTGGTCATTAGAGATTTCTCTTCCTTTTTATTGCTGGGTTTGTTTTAAAGAGGAGGAAGTGGCAGTGAAATTTACGAGGCAAACTTTTTTGAGAACTTGCCGAAGAGGCCGCCAGACTTTTTAGAATTACTGCTGGTCTTTTTATCGAGGGAGAGGACGTCTCTTTTTTCCATGGGATGTTTTAGTTTTTTTAATAAAAATTTCAGCAGCCTGATCTATAAATTATTCTTCAGTATTTCCGTTTTGATATCGAGAAGAAAAAAATTGTTTCGGAGAGAAAGGGTTGTTGAGGTTCATGGCGTTGTTGGATTATAGCAAAGATTCGTGATTGATTGTACGAGGTGGATATGAATGATTGAGTCTATTGTTTTATGTACTAATGGCTATCGAGCATGATGATAACTTTTATCAGAACAAATTTTCTTGGATTTAGATTTAATAATTAATTCTGATACTTCGTTAATCAATTGCTTTAAGATCCAAAAACCCTCGCAGTGTGCAGCTTGGGAACTCAATGAAAATCAAATTACGAATCAGATCCAGTCAAGGGAATCAATTTCAACACCTCTCTTTCAAAAATAGCTTAAATTCGCAATGCATTTAAGATGAAGAGAATATTATTGGGATAATATCACATGATAGAGCAGTAATAATTTGAAATGTGAAATCGTTTTCTGTTCTCAAAGAGATGAACATCAGAAATTTACATACTGAAGAGTAAAATCGGGAAAAATTTAATGTTGTTGAGATATGCATATATGTAGACTGTGAACATAGTGACTCTAATAAACAATAGTGACTATTTGTACCAGAGGGATAGATGAAAAGCTTGTAAACTCAAGGGTTTCAAGCCAATTTCTTGTATGGAAAATAAAATAGCTATGCTTTTGTAAAATTATTACTCTTCTATCTTGGTTTAACAATGAACTTTCTTCTTTCTTAAGAAGCCAATTTATATTGTTTATCCCTTGAGAGATGTTCGAATACACATTTTTTTGGGCTCATAGCTTCATATTAATATCTTTAACAAAAGGAGCATGTTCTTGAAACATGTCAAATAGCATTTTTTGACCGAAACAATCCAAGAATTTCCACCATATCGCGACTTCTTTCCCTTCATTAGAGATTCATCCAAGAAAATGAACAAAAAATCTTAGATCAAATATTCATTTTCGTCTCATGCCTATCTGTGATTCAAGACCCTCCTGCTTTTATCAGCATCAAATATGACCAAATGGAGATTGGCCTTCCAGTAATTATGCCCGCTTCTTTTCAAAATTACATGGAAGGGAATAATCTCCCAAAATACTGAACCATAGAAAATACTCTTACACGTTTTTCTCGACCGCCAAGATTCAATTTATTGCTCTTATTTTTCGTTTGGGCTATTGAAAACAAAAATTTTTTCCTCATTTTTGTTCAATGCTCCCAGGGAAAACCTCACTATCGATCCCCAACACGATTTCAAAGTGGAAAATCATCAAGTTCCTCGACTCCGGAGCCAACTCAGAGTAATAGTTCCCACTCTCAATTGCAAATATGACATTCACTCATCCAGAGCATATATAGCCGAAGACACAGAAACTGAAGCGCTTGTAGTTCTCAAATTCTCTAAAATGTCAATGAGCGTCGCTTTGAAGAAAGAATCATCAGTTCTCAGCTTCATCTCCCACGAAAACGTGATAAAAATGCAAGATTACCTCGAATCCATTGAAATAGAAATCTCAAACAAAAAAACTATGAGAGTTGCTATGATAGCCCTCGAATTCGCTGCCAACGGCGATCTCTTATCCCTCCTCCAAAAAAAGGCTCGATTTCCTGAAAAACTGGCTCGGACCTATTTCAGCCAGATTATTGATGCATTATCTCACCTTCATAAGAACAATATCGCGCATAGAGACATCAAACCAGAGAACTTGCTCCTCGACAGCGACTTTTGTCTCAAACTTTCCGATTTTGGGTTCGCGGAAAAACTAACACCTGGCCAAAAGAGCCTAAAGACCGTGGGAACACCTGTGTATTTCGCGCCTGAATTGCACGATAAACTGCCACATTGCGCTCGAAGTACAGATCTCTTCGCGGCTGGAATGATCTTGTTCATAATGCTAACCGGAAACATGCCATTTGAGATCGCTCATCTGAGCGATAAAACTTACCGCCTTTTGGTGAGGCAAAAAACGGAGAAATTTTGGAATTTCCATGAGAGCGTGGTGAAATGCCAGAGTTCTGATTTTAGAATCGATGGGTTAGTGCGCGATTTGCTGACAAAGATGTGGGAAATCGATCCTGAAAAACGCCTCACAATAAAGGAGATCCAGGCGCATGAGTGGCTCCAAGGTGAAATATTTGAGAAAGAACAGCTAGAAGCCTTTATGGCAAAATTCTTGTAAAGGCACTCTGATAAAAGTGAAGTAATTCCCGGTTTTTTCTTGTGAAATGGGAAGTTATTACTCCAAAGTGGTTTGACAATTAATTCTAATTTGAACTAACCGCACGTATATCATTATGATGATGACACTATCAAGCTTATATCTATAAATAACGTAAGTACTCCATCATAAGTCAATAAAATCTAATATAACTACTATTACTGATAATCAACATGCTTTTCCTGTCGAATTACACTCGATCAGAGTAACAGAGTCACTGCGAGAGATCATTTGAATAAAATCTCTTAAGGCAATGCTAAGAATGAAGATTCCTTTCATTTTCAAATGCGAGGAAATTAAAGCTTTAGAGAAACCCACAAACTAATTAATTCACGAAAAAATGACAATATGAAATAAATAATATTATTAAACCCTCAAACATTGGTAGGTCCTTAGTGTTAACTTACGAATAATTTCATTGTAAAAAAAAACGCTTGGATTATTTAAGTTAGTCTTATGTTTTGATACCACCCTCTGAGTTTTTTGATGCTTTTGAGAGGAAAAAAATGGCTCTCTCTCTCTTTGAGATTCGTTCTCAATTAACAAAAAAAAGATTAGCTGATCGTTGATCAGTAGTTATAAAATATCTCGCTTCCTCACTCCAGGAATTCAGGCTCAAAGAACGTGTAGCCGAAAGTCTTCATCTCAATAGCTTGAGCTTTGTAGCTAAACTCGTAGTCTTGAGGCACGATAGGCTGGATCCTGTAGTCAGTGCTTTGGTCACTCGAGATTCGGGAAATTGTCTGCAAAAGGATGATGATGGTGATAAGATTGGTCGGATAATGTCTAAGTTATATTACCGTACGAGTGGTGTCTTCATGAAGAGACAATGGCTGGTAGAAATCTTGCTTTACTTTCTTAAAGTAAGGGTAACTAGGTTCCATACTTCCCGATTGTGTTGTCATTTCGAAGTGATTCGAGGGCTTAGACAACAGTTTTTCCCTTTGTAACGAAAATTTAAAAATTTAAAACAGACGAAACTAAACGAGGTTACATTTTCTCAATTTTAAATTGCAGCTCGTTATTCTTTAGCAGAACCGATTCTAACTGCATCTGGACGCTGAGCAGCTTCTTCCATACAGCCTTTTGGTCATCCTTTAGCTTTTCATTCTAATTTTGATTATTTTTGCATTTCAATCATTGAGTGTACCTCAGAGACTAGATCCTCGATGACATCCCTTTTGCTAGTCTTTTGCGACTCGGAATTAGGCCCTTCCTGCTGCTTTGAGTACTTTCGGAAATTTTTGTTTCGCTCAACTCGAGCTAGAAGCTCTCTATCGCATGGATAAGTCTTAGATAACGAGTGAGAAGTAACCTGCGTCCTTTTTGGAAATATGGATGGGCGTAGGCCATGGTACCCTTTGAACAAACCTTACTTTTGAAGCCGTACATATTTAACTAAGGCTTATTTAGCATATAACTCAGAAAATTTTCGCACCTGTCTCACGAAAGACGGCAGCTGTTTGTGCTTACAGAACAGCGGAAGGACCTGCTCGGCGAATTGTTCAGGCTTGGAGATGATGAAATAACTCTCATCTTCGCTCCAATGAACGATTTCTGAGTGCTCTCCAGTCTGGGATTTCAACATTATTAGAGAGTCACAATGAGGCTTTACCATTAGCACACCGTACAAGTTCGAGACAAAGTGTGTAGTTTTCTTATCTTCTGAGCGATTCGAAGGCGGCTGACTGAAATCGCGCGTGACTGATGCGTTCATCAGGATGCGTTGCGATTAAACTTGAGAATTTTATAGCTATTCAACTTTAAAAGAATCTATATTATTTATGTCAAAAGTAAATGCCGGACTTTCGAAAAAATCAAATCGATCGTATCAGAACGCGAATGCGAATTGGTCGAGAACTAAATAATGAGTTAATAAAAAAATTAAACAGGTTCTGAGTTGAGTTTAGAAGCGGATTTAATCGAATGTTTGATCGAGATTTTTACTGAAAAAAGGAACATTTAACTCTCATTCAAACTTCGCATTAATAAAAAATGCGATGTTTGTTGAATTCTCGATACCTGTTGATTAGGGACCAAAGCTTTAAGTGAGCCGAGATTAGCCCTCGACGGGTCTCAAGGAGAAGCAAGGCAGAAGACCTTTGATGAAGGGAGAGCAGGCCCGGAGAAGTTTTAATACTGTAGCAAGTCTGAAATTAATAAATTTTTTAAAAAAATATTTTATTTCGATCAAAGATATAAGTTCTCCGGGTCGTACTGGTAGGTTGAATTTTACGCAAGATAGACGGAGAATGACTGTTAAGAGCAAATCTGTATTAGATTTGTCGGGTCTGTGTTGGAGCACTAAGAGTACATGAGCGATGCATTGGATATATAGACATGAGAGTCGTATTGTTTCCACTGGTTAGAAAGGTTTCTAAAACAAGCATTTTAGATTACGCTAATTTAGAAGCTGTGATATAATTTTAAGGACCATGAAAATTGAATCTCCAAGCTTCCATAACCGAAAACCCCTTATTTGGCTGTTCTTTCTCAATTTTAAGAAAATCTAAAAAAGTTTTTCCTGCCCTTATGCATCAACACCTCTTAATACTCAATATACCACAAGCACATTGAAAACGCATCCAACCTGCGGAATCTTCTATTCCAAGTCCTTACGAGCAATAATAAACCATGCAGGCCATTCTTTCAGGGTAGACCTATTCAAAAGGTTCAAACTAGGATAGCATGTGTGTGTGAGTGCAGTGTCTAGTGTAAACTCGGACCTTTTCTGGGCATGTTAAGTGATATTTACAGGACATATATAATTTATCTCATAAGAATCATAAAAATACGTACTGTTTTTTCAAACATCAGAATGAAATAATATAGGTGATTCTTCCTTACAGTCAATAGAAAAGATAGAGTTAAGATACATAGAAACACGTTCGTGGTATATCATTTAATTAATGCTCATAATCTACTCAAGTTCTTACTATATTCAAAGGTTTAAAGGCGGTCGAAGCAGCTGTCTCCGCTCCACCTCGAAATTTCAAAAAATGCGAATTCGTTGCCATCCGAGGCAAAGACGCGTTGATATTTAACTCGTAGTCCTGTCCCAGCTGAAGCTCGTCTTCCGCGTACATCTCACCCTCAAACCTAATCTCCGGTTGGCTCTGACAACGAATCAACAACGCGTCACAGGGAGTTTTCGTTTGGGATCCTTCGATAATCGCAGCGTCTCCATGCGTAATCGATTTAATCATTTCAAAAAACAGCTCTTTGCTTATATTCACCAAAGAGATCTTCTGCGCGAGATTATTGTGACTCACATTCTCCTCGACATTTTCAAAGCTGGTTTGATCGTAGCTTTTCTTCGGTTTTCTGCTCTTATGTTTATACTGGTCGTTTAGACGCTGAATGAGCTTCGTCTCAAAAGTCCTTTCACCTAGACCTTTCATAATAATTGAACTGCTCATTGCGCTTTTTTGGTAATTGAAAAAGTTTTGCTCGACAGAACGGACGTCCAATCGTGCTGATAGCGATTTTAAAAAGGAACTGATGTTGTAGAGCTCGTTGTCATTAGCTTCTCCTCGAAATTGCTTTATAATTAAGGTGTTTTCTGGCTGATGGGCTTTTTGGAAGGCACGATCCTATTGGTATATATAAATCAAGGGAATTTTTCCTCAAAAGCTTACGTCGACGAGAACGATGTCGCTTGGAGACCTCTCAAAGATCGATAATTGCTTCTCCATTCGATTTCCTTTGCCCGCGATGCAATGCTTGCGGTGGAAGACGCCTGAGAAGAACTTCCTGATCCTCAGTGTATTTAAAATAGCATATGCATACTAAAGAGGAGCTTTTTATAAAGACCGCTAAGAAGAAAACTTTACCGCTTTGATACTTGATGTATAGAGGACAATATCGAAATGATTCGACATGCTCTTCAAAAAAGCTTTTAGACCAGGTCTTTTCGCAATGTGGATCGTCACGAAGAACCCTTGGATGAATACCTAAGCGAGTAAAGCTGCAAAAGTGCCAATTTTGCTGTATACGCTGGTCACGCAAGTGGCTGTATCGAATTTTTCATTACGGCAGTGTACAAGCGTCTCGTCTAGGTCGAGCACAAGCAGTTTCTATGACAGATTGATCGGGTAGTTGAAAATGGGACGGTTACTTTGTTGTTTTTGGTATGAATTGGCTCTATGAGACTAGACTGCGTTCCAAATGAAGTTATTTTTGCTTGGTTCGGATAGTGCATGTGTCTCTTGTTTTATTTGGGAGCTTTTGTACGAATTTACCTCTAGCTGCGAGTTCTGATGGCAATTCGATTATATGATCCAATAGATTTACGTAACCAAATGAGAAGGTATAAATACTGGCGAAAAGAAAGAATCCACGCATCAGTACCCGCGAACTGAAATTTTTTGATGAGATCGAGAGAAAATTTTATTTTTCTTAAGGTAGTAAACGAGTTTAAGCCCAGAACATTTGCAGACACTCAAATTATTTTAGAATAGCCTTCGAGAATTAGGTAGTCTTGCCTGAAAAGTAGTGTTGAGCTCAGGGATGGTAGAGACAAGACTTCGCTACTAAGGAACTGGAGGATAGAGAAGTATTTCTGGGAATCAGTAATGAACGATAATTTCAGGTTAGAGGGTTATTATAAAAGTTAGATTCAGTAACTCTATTTCTTAAAAAGTTCTAATGTAAAAACCCTTTGGGAACTCCCAGAATTTTGAGAATCGGATAGGAATTTAGAAAGTAAATTTTTTGACTGGGTTTCGCAGTGTGAAAGGCATTTTAGAGAATCTCAAGCATTTCAAGAGCATGAGTCTGATCCTGATTTATGAGCTCAAATATTGCTTGAGCGACAGCAGTCTCGAGGATGAGTAGGGGCCAGACAAATGATCAGATAATCAGACAATATGAGCTTGAGATCTTTCGACTTTGAGTTTCAATTCTATTACTTGCAGTAATATATTACTTTCAAACGGAGTTTCAAACTCAAGTACATAGCTTTTCTTTAGGGATGGATTTGCAAGAGAACTCAATACTTTGTGCTAGAAAAAAAACTCTCAGAGTATCGCAAAAAAGTTCTGGGAGCTTTTGTAACAAAACAAATACATAAATGTGAGAGTTTGTGCTGCCTTATGGGAGAAATACACTTACTTTATCTTGAGTGAAAAGTTTTAAGAAATGATTCTATAAGTTAATAAGTTATTATTTGACCTTAAACTTCATATTGTAGTTTATTTGACGTTCTACGCTCCTCAAAATTTTTCTTTCAGTAACGAAGAAAACAGAAGGAAACTTCATTAAATTGTTCTACCAGACGTTAAGGAAATAAACGGTACGATTCGAATCAGAAAGTCGCCTATTGTCACCCGCGCGAAGCGGCTATGAGTATGTCCCTCTACAGAATTAGCCTTAGCTCCGGAACATTTAAAAGAAGGTTTCGAGCCAAATCATTGTCGAGGAGATGAAGAATAGAACTTCCAGCTTCTGATATTTAAGAGACAATGTATTTTCTTGTTGATTTATTATCAGGCATTTAAATAGATGAACCAATTTTTCATGGTAAACTATGACAACTCAAACAAAACAAAATTCTTCGTTTAAATTTTCAAAACCTCACAAAAACCACATAACAAATCCAAATAAAGATTAAATGCTATGAAAATTTGCACACATTACCTATCAACTTCTAAAACTGAAGATGAGTTTATCAAAAATGGATTTCTTAGTACCTCGGATTTGAAAGCAGAGACTCATGATACATGTCCGCTCTGTCAAAGGAGTCGGTGTTGGGGCTGGATTCATCGTCTACGAAACCGGTGCTTCTGATGTCAGAGCTTTTAGTATTTCTCTTGCAACACAGGTTCTTATACCCAAGGATAATTTTCCTCGACATTCCATAAGCAAAAGCGTTAAAGAACCCTTGCGCCGCGAATAGCACATGACTCGTAGCGTACCACCCTGCTGACGGTTTATATGTGCTCTCAAACTTCGTGTAGATTCTCATTACGGTCATTGGACATAAGCAGATGAGCAATATCAGCGGGTAAATTAAGAGCTCGATGTACATTCTGGTTCCCATTGATTTCAGCTTCCTGATCACAGCGACATAGCAAAATGTGCATATCAGGATGCTTATCGAAGCGGGAAGGATCAGTACGATGATATCCCCTAAATCAGTCATATCAGGACGATGGACATGCAGGCAAATGTTCATATTATTGGGGTCGATTTCTCTGTAGTGAGTTATTATTGAAAGCATTGCTACTGTAACTGCGGCCGTGGTGGAAATCCACGCGTAAATCTTGACAAGAGAGTCTTTGACCTCCTGTTCTCCGTGGCGGAGACTGTAGTATAATGAATGAGCAAAGCAGCAAGTCCAAGAAAGCGACCCTGCGTATCCGAAACATATTACGAAAGTCTGCACCGAACAAAGCCCAGGATTCTTGATATCTTCGAGTTCGAATATCATTGCGCAGTTGGTGATTAAATCCATTAAGCAGAGTCCGGCCACCATTTTGCCGATGGAGGTTTTCCAGGTTTTTAGGACCAGGCAGGTGGTAAGACTGAAGAGACATCCTACTAATGAAAGAATCGCCATGAATGCGTTCGTTTCCTTTCCGATGCGGATGACATCAGATTGGGTTTCGTCCCTAGTGAGTTGCTGGAACCCGAAGCTTTGGAGAGAGTCTAATAAATGTAAGGCTGCAGTGAGGTTTTGAGTCATATGGAGACTTAGACTCGTTTTGGAATTAATTCTTTAAAAGTTCGCGTTGATTGATTTAGTTCTTCAGGGCTTTTAGAATCATGGGTGTGTAATGTGTAATGATAATTGAAAAAATAAAGGAAATACTAACAGGTAAGGGAGCCGAAAATATCCCACACATATAACTCATTCATTAAAGTCCAGTTTCACAGCAAATCCTTTAAATTCTGATTTTTCAGAAATGAAATTTCAGTATCCTGGAATAAGTTACGATAAACAGCCACCTTGATTATTTGGATTGTTATTCCTACAGGATAGTTGATTCGAGATACAATACATGTTTCTTCTATATGAAGAAGCATCACATAATGAGCTCTTAATTTTCATAAATTGAAACAGAGACTAAAAGGCTCATTTTCGGAAATGGCAGTTGATGAATATCAGATGAACTCGGATTATTTTCAATAGGGTCTGAACAATGTGTTACATTCAAGTCTCACTTAACTCAAATGTGAAATTACTAAGAAGAAATACCATCTGAACTTAAACTTAAATCATTAATCATTTTAGTTGTCCTGGCATAATTATAAATGAAATACAAACATTTGAGCTGCCCAAATCTCGGATGAGGAAGTATTTGTTTGTCATCCACTAGTCTCTCACCATAGAATTTTGTCAGCAGGTTTAATTTTTTATAGTACGACCTGGAAAGTAAATCTTTGTGCTTTGTGTGTGGGTGTGCGGAAGGAAGGAAGATTCATTTATAGTCAGAATCTAGGAATGGTCTCGCTATTTCCAAATAATTCGATTCATAGACTGCAAGACCGAGGATAATGCACAAGGAAAAATGGGTAAATGGTACGTTGATTCGTCTTCCAGCATATACCTCCAGCGTTCCCTTTTATCACGACTTTCATTACCATTGCAAAGATTTTCCATTTTTCCTTTACTCAGCACTTGTTTGTGATACTTAAAAAAGTATCAAAACCTTGCTCTTGTGAGTTCAATATAATTTTTTGAAGAAATACGTCTCGGTGACTCATTTTTTTGGTGTAATGAAACTCAAAATGTAGCCTTCGCGCCACAATTCGCTTTCTAGACTGTGGCTTTGAATTATGAGATGAATCACGAAATTATTTTGGTTAGAAGGCAAAAAAGGTGAACATTTAACATCAGCTCCAAGTTCGAAACATCTTTTGTATAAACCCACATTCTTCGCATTCTACGTGACAAAATCAGGTGTTTGAGTTTATTTAAGTGGCTCGCTTTGAAAATAGGCAACATTGAGCAGGATTCTTCTTCACTTCCAGGTAGGCTCAAGGTTATTCTTTAACAAAAGCGCATATCCATAGTGTATTGTGAACTCCAAAGATATTCGTGGAGTTTCTCCGAACATCAAAAATGATGCACTTCTGAATAATGTCTACTAAGGACCAGCACAATGTTACTGGTGCTCTGATATCTCGGTTTAGAAAATTTGGAAGAAGAGCACAATATCTGTTCGAAAATACCCAAATATGAATGCTAAGGATCCAAAATAATTGATCGAACATATTTCTGAGAATTTAAATCTGGAAATCCTATCCATAATTAAAAGGACGCGTAGAGAATCAATATCTCTCTTTTGTTTTTCTTAAGATTTGTCAAAGCATTATTGAATTTAGTTCAATCGTTTTGTGGAAAATATAAGTTTCTTTGTGGTTGAAAGACCAGACAAAGATAAAAAAAAATTTCCTCTCCATTCATGTGAGCATCAATAATATCAGGAAATCAAAAACCTGAACTAAATGGCCAGTTTTCCAAATTGCCAATTAACAATACTTTTTTAGAAATTCAAAAAATTCAAATGGCTTCGCTCTCTCTCTATTTGCCAATAATTAACTGAATATTTCTCTTCCGTTTTCTCTACTCTTCGAAGAAAATAGTGCAGCTCAAGTTTATCGCCAGGTCGTGGTTAATTCATTTCAAAAACTATCACAATACTCACAACGTTAACATAACAATTATTAGAAAGGGACGATTCCATCAGACTTGAGATATTCAGTGCCTAATTTAATTTAGAATAGCTTCCGATGGGATAAATTCACACTAAAACATTTACAGTTTCCATCACAATGTTATATAATCTCAAAATTACAAGAAATATAATGAAAACATCTAACCTCATCGATTTCTCTTAGACAGTGCGACACAATAAGGATCAGCGAAATTCTGAATTTTTTCAAAACATTTTACTTCTTGTTCAATACAAACGATTATTTTTCCATAAGTTAAGCTTCAAAGCACTCTTGAATTAGGTGTTTTCCAAATTCTCTCAAGCAATCGAGCTCAACACCATGAAAATAGAGGCTTTCTTCAAAAAAATAAAGCGGCGATTCAAATCCACATCATTTAAGTTTTGGGTTGCTTCTGAGAATTAAATTAGCGAAAAAAAAAAATTATAAGTCAGTAATTAACAATAGCCATGCTTTGCTCAAAATTTGTGGAGTTAAGAAGCCCTTCGGTCTATAAGAACGACGCAGAACAGGTTTTATATAATAATCATATTAATCAGCTGAAATAATGCACGGAATACACGAATAGCGCTGATAATTTTGCATAACAATACACCGGAATTTTCCCAAGGCCAATACGGTAACAGCAAAAATATCGCGCTTGCATGATTGTTAGTTGCTCAGCCGACATCTCGAAAGTCGCTGCACTTGTAATGAGATACATAGGAATTTTCAATGCTCACGCAAGTCATCTGCGCATTGAATTTTAATAAATTTTTTATTGGAAACCCTTCAGGCACTCATGGACTGTCATGTTAAATTTTTTATCAAAGCGCCTTATGAACCCCGATTTCAATTTTTTATTAATTTTAGCAACATCAAAGCCCTCATGGCTCTTTGAGAAGTATAAGACCACTTGCAACAGACTGAAGATTCAAGCAAGACCCGGAGCAGGTAAGTGATTGAATGATTTCTTGAGAGCTAACCACTTGCTAGGTCCAAATTCCAGCCAAAGGTCCTTCCTTGAATATTGACCAATCTTGAGGGTCATTACCCGAAAAGAAGTTACTATTCAAGAGAACGAACCGCCCTGGATTAAACTCCAACGTTAACTGCTCCGGACACCCTATCTGAAAAAAGAATGTGATCTCAGACGATAAAAAAAAAAGGCACAAACTGCGACGAGAAGCTCTCTCAGCATTACTGGCATATGAATCGAAACGATTAATCCAGGATTTATTGAAAAGAAGCCTGGTCATACCCGTAGAAAATTTCGAAATTTTTTACGATATTTTACTTGTAATTGATTACTAAAGGGGCGATTTCTTTATTTATTGATGGTTTTCCAAATTTTTTTTGTGCTAGGTCTCAAGCAGACCTTTTACATTCGATGTAAATCCTATATACAGCCATGATGATTTCATTAGTAATTGAAAAGAAAATTTTCCTTCAACCAAATCGCTTGAAACTGTGTTCTGAAGCATCGAGCTCTCTTAAATAGAATTTATTAATAGATTAAATGGAACTGGACAGTTTAGACGTATTTAAATTCGTCGTTTGGAATTAAGATTTAATAACTATTACTTAACTAAATCTAACCTCGATTATGAGTCTTAGAGCACTAGTATTCCTCGCTTTTTCAAGCTTTCCCTTGATCACTCCTCAGTCCGATCAAGGATTCAACGTATCAAAGGCATATATGGACTCGATTTGCACAAGCGCAGACCGTGAACCCCAAGCCTGCAATAAAAGAATATGGAGCGGATGTATTTGCTATAACAACGGCACGTGTGTCGATAGAAAAGTGAACAAGTGCATGGACTGCCAACGAGATGACGTCTTCGCAGTTATCCATGACCAAACTTGTCCTAAAGAGCATCCATATCTATGTCCTCCGAGTGATTCTGTTAAGAGAATTGTTCCTTCAACGGTGGTAGGCGAAGCGTGCACTTGCATGAGGACTGGTGAGTGTGCTAAGAAGTCAAGCGCGCTCTCAAAAAGCATCGTCTGCATGAATTCAAACGTTCTTGCGTTCTTCCCTTTGAAAGACTGTCCAGCGGCTTCGCTTAACAATCTTAACAAGCCAGTGATAGCGTCAAATGAAGTCGTGTGTAAAGAATCTGATCGCAATTCCGAGATCGCCTGTGCCACTGTTATCGATAAGTATGGCTGTGTTACCTATGCAGATGGAAGTCAGGACTACGTCCCAGTGAACGCCTGTACCTGCCAGAGCCGTCAAGTTATCAAATACGAGGTCGACAAAGAGTGCCCACCAAAATCTGAGGTTGTATGCAAAGAATCTGATCGTGAAGTAGACGTTGCTTGTCCTCCTGTTATTGACAAATACGGCTGTGTCACCTATGCAGATGGAAGTCAGGACTACGTCCCAGTGAACGATTGTACCTGCCAGAGCCGTGAAATTATCAAATACGAAATCGGCAAGCAGTGCCCGTCCACTAAAGTGGTCTGCACAGAATCCAGTCGCAACACTGAGATAGCTTGTGCCGCAGTTGTTGACAAGTTCGGCTGTGTCACTTATGCAGATGGCAGTCAGAGCTACGTCCCAGTCGACGCTTGTACTTGTCATAACCGCGCGGTTATCGAGTATGAAGTCAACAAAAAGTGTCCTCCTCGTGAAGTTGTCTGCACAGAAGCTAGTCGCAGCACTGAGATATTTTGTGCTGCCGTTATTGATAAGTATGGCTGTGTCACCTATGCTAATGGATCTAAAGCTTATGTTCCCGTGAACGCTTGCACTTGCCATAATCGTGAGGTTGTCAAGTATGTAGAAGACCAAGTGTGCGTATGATGACTGAAGATAGTCTATATAAGTATTTCCGTATATAAGGTTATGTGTAAAGATATTCATTTGCGAGAAGAAAAAATTCAATATTCAATATAATCAAACTATGATATCGAGAAATATTCAATCTCCTTCCTTTGTAGTAGCTTGTGATGAGGATATTCGAGTATGACAACTCAGTTTTGGCTTAATTGAGAGGCTGATAGCGAAAATTAGGTTGGATTAATTAATAATGGCTTTATTTTGTAACAACGGATTTTTGGGTATTCTCTATGCGGGTATTTTCATATCGATTATAATTTAAGGGACTGCTATTTAATTCAGGATCATATACCAGGGTTAAGCCCATTTATTTTCGCATCATCACTGTCCTAATGCTCATTAATGTCGAGAAGACAATTTGCAATTGGTATACAATCAAATCTAGATTTGGAGTTGTATAACAACAATGATTTGCGCATAAGCTATAAAAATTCACAAACCCCCACCAACAACAAATGAAATGTGAATTTGCTAGCAGGATTTTGATTTTTTAAGCTACCTCTGACTTATTTGTAACAATTAACTCGCGTTAAACAGCCTTGAGAAAAATCAAACCTTCTTGCCTGGAATTAATTCTCAGATTAAAAGGAACTGGTTACAATGAACAGAATAAATTATAAATTGTAATTAACACAATATAGAATTTATCCTGAGCTAAAACTACCCTCAGAACCCCAAATGACTGTAAGAACGCTCTTAATCTTCACCTTATCCGCTATACTGCTGACTACCGCTCAATCGGACCAAGGAGCTGACCAAACAGACATCTATCTGAACTCAATTTGCACCAGCTCCGATCGTGATTTCAAACCTTGCAGCAGAAGAATGTACGACGGATGCATCTGCTACAATAACGGCACATGCCTCGAAGGACGTGTTGACAAATGCTTAAACTGCTTCAGCGAGGACGTCTTCGCAGTTATCCACGACCAACCCTGCCCTAAGGAGCATCCATATCTCTGTCCTGCTAACGACACTGTTAGAAGAATCGTTCCCTCATTGGTTAGAGGCCAGGCTTGTGTTTGCATGAGAACTGGCGAGTGCAGTAAGAGATCCAGCCCATTATCGAAAAGCGTCGCCTGTTTGAATTCTAACGTCCTTGCCGTCTTCCCATTGAAGGACTGCCCTGCGCGCACTCTTAACAAACTACCAACAGAAGAAGTCATATGCCAAGAATCCGATCGTGATACGGGCTATGCTTGCAGAGGAGTTCCTGATAAATTCGCTTGTGTCACCTATGCTGATGGATCTAAAGCTTATGTGAACGTCGATCCTTGCACTTGTCAAAATAGAGAGGTTATCAAATACACTGTGGGCAAAATGTGTGAGTGGTAATGCATCATCGTTTCCTCAGTATTTCCATTAATTTGCTCTATATTATGCATTTATGAGACAAAGAAAAAATGAATATTCAATATGAAAACAATTAAAATGATCCTTCTTTAGTGATGACTCATTCTATTCGCCTAGGCTAAGTAAAAGAAAACAATAGAAGAATTATATTAAGGCTGCTAAAGCCTCTTATAGGTCTCTTTTCTTTATAATTATATCTGAATGATATCAAAATATCCGAATTCTATAGATTTATCTAAATAGATAAATTATCAAGAAGACTCTCCTTTAAATAAATTCCATGCAAGATAACGACCCGTTGGCAACTTCTACTAACGCAAAATTCCGCGCGCTCTACAGCGTTTGGCGAGTCATTTGGCTTGTAATTGTTGTTGTAGCTTCGAAAGGCACGGATCGTACACAATGCGCTGGAGTTGTATCGAATCTTGGGACTTTTATGGAATGGACAAACAGTTTTTTCTTGATTTGGGCTCTAGGTAATATCGCATTGGCAATTTATTTGCGAAGACGAGAGGAATACACCATGCCTCACCCTGTAAGATACGTATGGAATGGATTTTATGTGATTTCAGTTGTTACGTGGATCTGGGCGGTCTTTGGGATAATGAACCGCAAGCAATGTCAAGGACAGCCGCTCATTGTTCTGCTCTGGGTTATGTTTTTGACTCCGATAGTCGTTTGCTGTGGAGCGTGTATCACTGGAATCGCGTTGGCAATCCTTGGAAGACAGTCAGGGCAAAGGACAGCCACTCCTCAATACAGAGAAATGATGGAGAGGAGAGAAGTTTAAATTGATTTGTAGTCGTGGGAGGCTGCTAATAATTATTATTTATCCACCGAGGTAGCTAAAATTAAAAGTAGGAGTTGGATGGGGCTGCATTTGTATTTTCATTGCTTCATTTCTTTATCAATCCGGATCCATATCTCGTGAAAGTTAATAATCTATTGTTGTTAATTTGCTGTGTATGCACGCTCTTCGACCAATTCCCAGTCAATGAAAGCAGGAAAAATTTAGAATCCTATCTAATGTATAAATAGGGCTATTCTCGAAATAATTCTTTAGTTTAGTGAATGAGGACCAAGGAAAAGTCTTCCATTGAGATACGCACGAGAATGCAAAGGAACGTGAGAGTTAATTTCTATTTCTATTTCAGGAGTAAGGAAGTCAAGGCAATTTTCCAAAAGACTGAAGCTGTATATTGAACATAGCCGCTCCTGACAGTCTCTTATGTTTTCCTTTCGTTCTTTTTCTTAAAGTGGATAAGTAAGCAGTATCAAAATCATTGAGGTGGAGTCAAAAGAAAGAAAAGAAATAGACAGGCCTCACAAATAATATATGACAGTTAGCAGGAGATATTTCGAAGAGGAGAGAGTTTTCAGATCGTCAGGCTCTAGTAACCAAAAGAATGTAGGATAAACGATTTGGAAAGAAAGCTCCCTCTTTTTTTGTGTAATAGTTTAATATGAGCATTTCATGAATTTCCATACAGATAAACTGTGTTGAAGGTGTTAGAATACATTAGCGAAATCATAAATCATAATAAAATAGCGAAATAATTAAGCTTTAGCCAACTTGAGCAAGTCTTGGAGTTTACTAAGTCTCTCGTCGATATCTCTCACATCAACGGAGCTATCTAATTCGTTATTAACAGGAGTTTGATTATTCCCAGACGCTCCAAGCAATTTGCTTTCTTTGTACTTATCTATAAACGACAATCAGCCTAACAAGCCAAAGAGAAACTATATACCTGTCTTTGGAGTCGAATTTAGCTGAACTTTACTCTCTTTTAGCGGATTGAGGTTCTCTTTGGATCTCTGGTTACTGTTTTTGCTTCCGAAAGATTGTTTGGAAGGATTCGACTCTCTCAATTTCGAAGAAGTGAGCTCGTCTTCAGAATCCGTCACGTAGGTTGTTCGTTTCTGGCCAAGAGTTTTAGAAGAAAGCTTCTTGTTTGAAGTGTCTTTGGCTAGATAGCCAAGTCAAATTTTGTTTTGAATGAAGGAATTTTACTATTTAATGAGGATTTAGTGAGGCCTTTCCCACCGCTTGACTTCATTGCCGGAGAACGGTTAGCTGGAGAGAAGTTTCTCGCTTTTGGTGAAGGTTTTCTGTAGCCAAATGTGGTGTTCGTGTCTCGCTTATTCGAGCTGTATTCCCTCGAATCGTTGGGCCCGTACCCACTGCTTCTTAGAGGAGAGAATCCTATTTTCTTTCTTGTTGGTTTAGTGGACTTTAGATACAAATCAATTTCATTTGCTGGTACAAAAAAGGTATTTTACTGAATCAGAGCCTCTGCTAGGTGGTCCTCCAGCATTCCTTGGGGTGGTACGTTTTCGGTCTCCAGGTTTTAGGCCAGGAGAAGGCATCGAGCTGGACCTTTTAGAGGAAGCTACAGAAATTTTTCAATGCACTATTCGAGAAGAGTGGCTCTTACCATTCGAAGGTGATGCATCTCTTGAGCGGTTTACATAGGGCGAGCTGTGCCTATCAACGTTTACTCCTCGCGAAAAAGTAGCGCGTTTTAACGCAGATTCGAGTTCTTGCTCGAGCTGCCTGATGCGATTTTTTTGTTTCTGGTCTTGGGTTTTCAACGAAGTGATCTCCTGATCTCACGTCAGTTTTTCATTGCAATAAGACCATTACCTGAGTTAATTGCTCAATAGTATGCTGATTTCGCGCATTCTGCTTCTTAACAGCCAAAAGCTCGGCTTCTTGATCTTCATTTCTCTGGTTTGCTCGTTTATTCGCTGAGATCTAAGTCCCAGTAGCATAAGCACAACAATATGAGAAAATCACTCACGTTTTCTTTGTTTTCGATAGAATTTGCCTTGAGTCTAATGATCTCATTTCTGCATTCCTCAAGCTCACTGGCAGTATCTTCCAGCTTAATCGTCAGCGTTCTCACATCTCTGACGTAGTCCTTTTTGACTTTCTCCAACTCACTCTCAGCCTCAATTTTTGATTTAACCAGATGATCTAATTCGCCAGGTGCTGCGGATTTTCTCAAATTCGACTAACGAAAAATGACACAATTCAAGCTTAGCTACAAGCAAACAAATTCTCATTACATTCGCTGCTTCTTCAAGTCTCCTGCATTTATCCTTCAGCAAGTCATTTTCCACTTTAATCCGCTGGAATTCAGCAGAGTCAATACCAAATTTCCCCGACGGACTGCCGTCTCTCAGTGTACCCTCCATCTTGTTAGTACTAGAGCGGAGTTTCAGGTCTTCAATCTCCATTCTCATTCTTTTTATCGTTGCTTTGAGGCTATCAACATCAGGATTTTCCTATGAAAAAACGCTTTAAATGAGCCGGGAATAGCCAACGTACTTCGAAATTGAGAGGCAGCGGGTAATGGACCTTATCGAACTCAACAACATAAGTTAATATCATATATCGCTTGTTGCCCACGCGAGTCTTATCGAACGTCTGGCTAACATTGAGGTTCCCTTTCTGCTTCCGAGCCTTGAGCATTTCCAGGTCCTGGGCTCTAAAAATTTAACTTTCAATTCAAATTGGAGATGGAGTAAGCGTACGTGAGAATGTCAAGGAAGACCGAGTCAGCGTTCCGGTTCAGTGCGGATGCCAACATCTTCACAAAGACAGGATACTTTTTGAAATTTCCAGTTTTTTGGGTTATCTCTTCGAGATAGCTGGCCGTAAAGGCGTTCTTCCATCGATGACCGGTGTCTTTTTGCTCTATTTCAATGTGGAGCGTGTCATCGCGGCTCACGATCTTGATGATGTAGTCTTGCTGTGAAAAGTAAAGCAAAATGAGGGGTTTTGAACGACGAGGGTGTTTACTCCGTGAAATGTGACCTCAGCTGTTTTTTCTAAGTTTTCCATTTTGATTTTGAAATTATTTAATTTAACGTTAGATTCGACTCAGAATGAATTTCATACCCTTGCTATCATAGAAAATTCTCTCAAAACACTCGAGTCTCTCAATTCCTACGTCTTAACAAAATCAATCTCTTTTCTCGCTGTCGAGAGAGCAAATCTCAGCAGAGTTATCTGAGATTTTCTTAAAAATGTTATCCTTATAATGCTCTCGAAATCTAAAATAATAATAGTTCGATAAGCTTCTATGGACATCCATGGGACAACCTATTTGGTTTATAATGGAAAGGAAAATTTTTGGGGTTTTTCAAGTAAACGTAGGCTTAAAAAAATTTCTTTTGAAACATTCGATAATTCCTCACAATCAATCAAGACTTAAAGTGCGATTAAAGTGAGCGAATTAGCTTTATAAAAGAGGAATTTAATTATCGCATTATGAATATTGAAGAAAGCACCGGCGTTCAGCTCTCCGAACGGAGGAATACCATGTCAAAACTCCCCAAAAAGCCATCGCAGAAGAAACCCGATGCCAAATGGACCTTTATCCTCCTAAATCTGCTTCAAATTGCCAATACATTGCTTTCCTATTTCAGTTCTGAAACCATAGATACATTTCAACCGAAAATTATCCTCGGAATTAGTCTAGGGATCAACGTTCTATTCATTTTAGTATACCTTGGGCTGGCAGTCAGCCATCGAAGGAAGCACAGGTGCACCCTTAACTACGAGCGAATAATCAAGTTTTCTATTGGATTATCAAATCTAGTCGCGTTTACAGAAATCAGATTAGTCCAGCTTACCTGGCCCGGCATTGGAACGCGAGTTGATCTCCATTTGCTTCTCAGTTTGTTTCTGTTGCTGGCGTTACAGTTTCTGATCTTAGAAGAGAACAATTTAACAATCTCATGCATGATTTTGGAAGTTGTTTACTTGAGCTGTCGTATATTAATCAATGAATTTGCATGGGATCAGCTTCTGTCCGCAGTTATTGTAGTTGGCTCATTTGGGGTCTTATGGCCGATTTTTCGACCGAATTCCGTATTGAAGTCAGAGCCCATGATACAAAAAGCCTCAAGAGGCTTGGAATTTATTTCGATGAGTCCTAACGCAGTCGTTGTGCTTGACAGCACGCTCATGCCGGTCTTCAAATCGCGGAAATTTGATTTGGATTACGGTTTGAATTTCCAAAAAACGCTCTCATCGCTCAGAGTTAACAAATTGTACTCCCATAATCACTATAGTTCAAAGCACTCGCTTCCGGCACATTTCGACGATTTACTGGGCGATAAACCTCCTACTACAATGTCGCATGAGTCATCAAACAGGCAGCCAGAGGATAGCAGTACTGATCGCAGTGCCTCCAAGAATTTCCTACTAACCAAACCTCCCAAAAAATCTCTAAAAAGTGATTTCTTTTTTATCTATTTCGCTGATTGTAACTATGCATTAGGTCAATTTTCTATGTCAAAATTTTTCAAAACACAACAAGTCGTCACAGGTTCATTTGAAACAGAAGCCATACCCGTAACCTACGAGAGAAAGAAGCGATATACAACCCATACGCATCACTTGCCCAGCACAAAGAAATCTCATTCATATCAAGAAGGGCTCGATCCAAGAGACTCAGCCTTCGTTTTAAGGACTTTTCTTGAGAAAATCTTTAATGATGAAATAAAAATCTCGCCCACCCGGCCACTGCAGGTGGTTTCTGAGGAAACCTCTCGAAAAGCATTAGAGTTTCCTTTTCCTCTGGATTTACATATCCAGAAAGTGGAACTTGACTCTGGAGCTCCAGGCATTGTGCTATTTATCCAAGAGAATTTGAGGACGGAACTTCAATGTTTGGTTACAAAGAACGAAGAGTTCAAGTCTCTGCTGCTAGCGTCAGTTTCTCATGAGCTTCGTACGCCTCTCAACGGAACGATTGGTTTATTGCAAGGAGCTGAGTCGCTGAAGGAGAGCAATAGTATGGTATATCATGATATCATTTTGCCAGCGCGTAATTCGGCGTTTCTGCTTTACTATGTAATCAACGATTTGATTGACTTTTCGATGCTGAACGCGGGTCATTTTGACTTTGATATAACTCGCTTTTCGGTCCACGAGGCCATTAAAGAGATCATTCCGATCATCGAGCATCAGACCTCTCTCAAAAAACTAGCTTTCTCCCTCGAGATTGACGAGTCTTTGAATCAGATCTGCTCTGATGCGAATAGAATCAATCAGATTTTGTTGAATTTGGTTATGAATTCCATCAAATTTACTTCAACTGGAAAAATCACAATATCCATAGATCAGGACCCTGAGCACTGGGACCGCACGATCTATTCAGTCTCTGACACAGGGGTGGGGCTGAATCCTACTGAGCGAAAGGCTTTGGTGGAGATGCTGCGAAATCTTGGGAATAATAGCACGAAACTCAGCGAAAACTCAGTTGGAGTTGGACTCGGATTAACCATTAGCCAGCTGCTAGCCAAGCGATTAGGCCCGGAAGACTCTAAAGGACTGAAGGTCGTGTCCGCTCAGGATCAAGGCACAAAGATCTCGTTTGCTGTACAAACGAAAAAGCCTTCAGGAGGCCAACACTCCATTCTCAACCCACAAAGAGCTGTGTACTACGGAACGAGAAAAACGATTTTTAACGTCGCTGGGCTCGAAAAACACCAAACATCTAAGCATTTATCGCGACATGTAACAAAGAAACTCACTTTTAAGAGCATAACTTCAATCCCGCCTGAAGGAAAGGTTGAAGAACTACCAAAGTTTACTTTTGGACCGCAATTTACACAAAAGACGGAACCGGTCCCAGATATCGAGACAACAGATTGCAGGTGTCCACAAGTGCTTATTGTCGATGATAATGACTATAACCAAATTGCGCTGGGTAAAATGATTGAGGCATTGGGAGTGAGGTATCAGACAGCTTATAATGGTGAGTTGGCGATACAGGCCGTGGAAGCAGCTGAGAAAGCGAGAATGAATTGCTTGATTTGTAATAATTTCTCGCTTATTATGATGGATTGCAATATGCCTGTGATGGATGGGTATAAAGCGACTAGGATTTTGAAGGAAAAGATGAGGGATGGTGAGATAACCGAAATTCCGATTATCGCGTGCACGAGCTTTTGCAAGGAGAATGAGATATTGAAATGCGAAGAAAGTGGAATGGATGGGTTTTTGAGCAAGCCGGTTTTTATCAGCAAGTTATCAGAATTGTTCAAGCAATACTGCATTATATAAAAGTGGTTTCTGATAAAATTGTGAATAATTTTTCGTTAATCAAATTTTTTGTGTAAAGCTACCAAAAGTTCTTCATTGTAATATTTGCTTTCTATGTTTCTCGTGTATGAAAAGAGGACTGATTCTTTGACTAATACTGAAGAATTTAAATCAAAAGTTTCTTGATATGAGAAATGAAAACCATAATTTCTGGCTTTCTATAACGTTGGCATTGTGAATTAGACTGACCGAGGAGATATCGTATGCTATCTAGGATCAAGGCTCTTTTATTCATGTGAACAGGGCAATTAAATTTTGTAGTTGCATATGATCTATTTAGTCGCAAGGACAGATGGCTTCCGGTTTAACACTGGACATTCGATAATAAAATACATGAATAGAAGATTTCTGATTCGAAATTGATATTCGCAAGCTGCAAACCACAGGAATAAGCCTCTTTCCATCAAAGATCGACTATAATTTTGGCGATAAAAGGAAGGCGTATGAAAGTTGATATGTAAGTAAATAAATGACTCAAGAGCAAACTAAGCTTCTAACTATTTAATTCGATTTATAAGTCTGTGATATAATTCTTTTAAAACATTTCTGTGAAAAGTTATCAAGAAATGAAATTCATCGTTGTCTTTGCTCTCTTTGTTGCGATTGCGACCGCCACCTCTTACGGTGATCGCGAGTTCCATTTGCATCTCAATTTGAAGAACACTGCTTCAAATTTCGTTGTAAGAAATCTCATCTCGAGATATATTGACCAAGTTGCTCACCAAACTAACCAAAACGATATCGGTTTGCATCTTCACGTTGATGACATGACTGAGGAAGAACTTGAACTCTTCGGTTTCGGAGATATCATCGGAGGAATCAAGAAAGGAGTCGAAGTTGTTGGCAAAGGAGTCCAGAAAGGAGTCCAAGAAGTTGGCAAGGGAGTTCAGAAAGGAGTTGAAGTAATCGGTAAGGGAGTTCAGCAAGGAACTAAAGAAGTCGGCAAAGGATTCAGCATCGTTGGACAAGGAATTGGTGTCGCCATTAAGGAAACTGAAAAAGCCTTCAATACCGTAAAGAGAGAGATTGAGAGCATTAAGCTTCCAAAGATTAATATTCCTAAGTTGATTGAAATAACCATCAACATTGCCAAGCTCGCAGTCAAGCTCATTCCTTGCGGAATGGCTCTTAAGAAAGCCGCTCCTGCCTTCTTCAGCTTTGCCAAGGCTGCAGTTGCCGGTAGTGCTGCTAGTGCTGTCCAAAGCCTTATGTCAATGCTCCAATACATGCCTGAGATCACTGAAAAGTGTGTTGGAAAACCATTCAATATCCCTCCTAACATTATGAGCAAGGTTCAATGTGCTGCTGATATCGTTGGTCTCGCTGCTATTGTTGGACAGCTCATTCTTGCTCCTGAACAAGTCATTGCCACCATTAACAACATTACTAGCTTGGTTGATCTTGTTCCTAGGACTATTGCTGACTGCACAGGTGCTTTCAAGTAAGGGTTATGAATTTGATTAAGAAAAAGTATTTCCATATGGATCGAGTTAACGTGGAAAATTTACAAGGAGTTATCCATATCTAAAAAATCTTTAAGAAACCAATCCAATCTCGGTATCGGTAGAGAAATTATTAATACTATTTTAGATCTATTCCAGCAGCATAGTCGATTTACGCAATCTTTTGGAGTCATTGACTGTTTCTGGATGGAACTTGTTAGCAATATGTTTTGAAATTTTAGATTGAGATAATTCAAATGAAAGCCTAATTCTGAACAAAGCAGCTAAGGCAATCAGACGCAAGCACAGCAGCATTCATAAACCATAAATTCGCAAAGAGCAGAGAGAAAACTCTTCTTGTCGCTCTAGTTAAATTTCCTTGAACTGTAATTATAGCTAATTCACAAAAATTTAAATTTTTTCGATGTTAAACTTGAAGCTTACCTTCCTGACGTGTAAATGTGTTGAATCAATAGGGTAGGTGTATGATGATTCTAAGGTTATACTTCAAACTTTGCAAATACCGGTAGTACTTTAATTTGCAGAAAAATCTCGTGAGTCCTTTTAAATAAATGACCCAAGAGCCAACTAAGCCTCTGACTATATAACCTGATTTTTAAAGGTGCTAATATAATTCTTTCTAAGCTGTCTGTGAAAAATATCAAGAAATGAAATCGATCGTCGTCTTCGTTCTGTTTGTTGCAATTGCCACCGCCTCCACCTCTATCGATTACGTTGATGAAATGACTGATGATGAGATTGAAGCCTTCAATTTCAGAGATAGCTTCAGCGGAATTAAGAAGGGAATTGATTCCACCAAGAAAGAAGCTCAAGAGGTTGACATAGAATTTAAAAGTGTTGTGCGAGAAATTGACTTCACCATTAAGAAAACCGAAAAAGCCTTCAATGCTGTAAAGAAAGAGCTTGAGAGCATTAGCTGGGATCAGTGTCTCGTTGAAACCGAATACGATCGACTTCCTCAGGTTTCCAAGTCAAATTGTGCGCTGTGGAGAGGCAGCTTGGAAAGCTCGTTCTGTTTACACTAGCTTCGCCACAGCTGCCGTCGGTGGGCGCGCTGCTGATGCTGTCAAAAATCTCATCTCAATGATTCAATACATGCCAGAGATCTCTAAAGAGTGTATGAAAGATACGTTCTATATCCCTCCTCTCAGTATGAGCAAGAAAGAATGCTCTAATTCTATCCGCGCTCTCGCTGGCGTTGTCGGACTGCTAAATAATCGTGGGGACGGTTTATTGAGGACCTCAATTGCCGCCACATGTTTGTCGGTCTCATTCGTAATACTATTGCCTATTGTACAGGCACCGGCAAGTTTCATTGATAGTATTATCAATATGATTAAGAAAATGAATTTCTATAAGGATCAAATTAATATGACTTAATTAAAGGAAAAATCCATCTCGAAAAATCTTGAAAAAACAATCCAATCTAATGAGAAATGATTAATACTATTGCGTTCAATTTCAAACTGAATTTTGAACCTAGGTGCTAAGACATTAGACTCAAACACAGCAAAATCCACAACCAATAATAAGGAGAGATAGATAGAACTCCAATCGTTGCTCTAATTAAATTTCCTTAGATGTACTTAATTCATTTAACACAGCGTAAAGTCAGGAAGTTGTGCTGCATGATAGGATCGAAAGAATTCACGAGTACGATGATACTAACAGTTTATCCTGCGAAAAGTCAATTCCAAACTTGACAATTAACTTGCTGATTTTTAAGTTTTTGGGAAACTGCGTTAGCATATTAATTAAATGACTCAAGTGCAGGCTCATCTTTCGACTATATTAAACTCGTATTATAAAGGTTATAATATAATTCATTTAAATCATTTCTGTGAAAAATTTCAAGAAATGAGAATAGTCATTATCCTCGTCCTCCTTGTTGCAATTGCGGCCGCATCCACCTCCTTTGGTGACCGCGAGTTCCACTTGCATCCCAATTTGAAGAACACTACCTCAAATTTGGTTGTCAGAAGTCTCATTTCGAGATATATTGACAAGCTTGCTCACCAAACTAACCAACACGATATCAATTTACATCTTTATGCTGATGGCATGACTGATGAAGAGCTTGAGGCCTTCGGTTTAGGAGATATCTTTGGAGGAAACAAGAAAGAAGTCGATAATCCTGACAATAGACGACGTCCAGCAGGATTCCATATCGAATATGATGGAATTGATTACGCCATTTGGTGCGTCGACCAAGCCTTCAAAAAAGTCAAGAAATTTCTTGAAAACATTGATCTTAGTAGGATCAACATCTCTCCATTGACCCAGCCAAAAATCAACGTCAACAAGCTCTCAAGTAAACTCAGATCTTGTGGAGAGGCTCTTAAGAAAATTGAATCTGCTTACTTCAAATTCGCCAAAGCTGTCGAAGCTAGGAAGACTGCTGATGCTGTCAAGAGTATCATCTCAACGCTCAAGCACATGCCTAAGATCACTGAAAAATGTCTCAACAAACCATTCACAATCCCTCCTATCCGCTATTGGGATGAGATATGCGATCTTTATATCAGCAGTTTGGCTACTACCGTTAAAAAGTTCAGTGAGGCTCCCGAACAGTACATTGAGAACCCCTTTAACCTGTCCTCGTTGATTACTAACATTCCAAATATCATTGCTGGTTGCACAGGTGCGTTCGCCTAAAACAATTAAGGAAACGAATTTCCATATGAATATTATTAAGTGGTTTAATTAAAAGGAAATATTCACATCTAAGATTCTATATTAATCCAATCCAACACTAAAAGCTCTAACCTTTACAAATCTCGCTCGTCCAGACTAGTTCCATCTCTATAATTTAGAACTATTCACAACCATATTTCTCTTACTGTTCAGTGAATTCGGGATATCTCGTTTTGAACGCAATATACATAAGCTACTACAGTTAATATTCGGCTTTCTCTTGCATTTCATTAATGAGTAAACACCAAAAAAAGAGCAATTAGCAAATGTGTATAGAGCCTTCCTTATTTAAACGTTAATAATTGATTCAAGATTTTTATTTATTGTATAGCTCCGGCTATTTAGTTAAATCTCTGTGATCAGAAATATTTAAAGCACTTCCTTGGAAACACCAAAAATGAAACCACTCATTGTCTTCGCTCTCCTCGTCGCTATCGCTACTGCCACCTCTTTCGGTGGTAGCGAGTTCCACTTGCACTTAAACACCAAAAACCCAGCAGCAAATCTTGTTGTTCGAGGTCTCGTTTCCCGATACATTGAAGAAATGTCCCTCCAAGGCAACCAGCATAACATCGGCGTCCACCTCCACCTTGACGATTTGACTGGGGAAGAGATTGAGAACTTTGACATTTTAGATGACATCTTAGGAGGGATCAAGAAAGGCTTCGACGTAACTGTCGATGGTATCAAGAAAGGAGTCAATGTCACCGTCGATGGAATCGTTAAAGGCGTCAACGTCACCGTCGATGGTATCGTCAAAGGTGCCAACGTCACTGTCGATGGAATTGCTAAAGGTGTTAACGTCACTGTTGATGGAATTAAAAAAGGATTTAATGCCACTGTCGATGGACTTAAGACTGGCGTTGATCATGTACACAAAGGCTTCAGCATTGTCGAGGAAGGCATCATCGTCGCGATCAAGCAAACCGAAAAAGCCTTCAAGATCGTTAAAAATGAGATCGAAAACCTGAAGCTTCCTTTCATTAACATTCCTAAATTGATCCAACCAATTATCAATATTGGCAAACTGGCGACGAGAATTATACCTTGTGGCGTTGCGCTTAAGAATGCGATTCCTCCGCTCTTCAACTTTGCGAAAGCTGCGGTCACAGGCAATGCTGCTAAATCAGTCGAAAGTCTCATGGCGCTTCTCGAGTACATGCCTGATATCAGTGAAAAATGCACTGGAAGTCCTTTCACGATTCCTCCAAACTTTATGAATAAAGCTCAATGCATTGCTGATATCGTTGCTCTTGCGACTATGGTTGGCCAGCTTATTCTTGCTCCTGAGAACGTTATTGCGACGTATCATAATATTAAGGGACTGGTTGATTTGATTCCGAATACGATCGCTGATTGCACAGGCGCTTTCCAGTAGTCTCATCAATGAAATAAGAGTTTGATGTTATATACCTTGCATTAACGGTGTCTATAGTAAATATCTAATCTCGTAAAATCATAGAAAATGAATCCTAAAATTGAAATTTTAAGTAATCAATCATAGAAGTCAGTTAAGCAAGACATACACATCATGTTTGGTTTAGATCAGATGATATGTCTTGAAATAGAGGCACTTGAAAGGGTAAACATTAGCAAATAGATCATTAGCTGTGATGTTTTTTTGCTAATCAGTTCAAGCAAAAGATTTTTCCATTCTTAGATACTCAATATTAAACTTAGCGGTGAATTTTCATGAACATAAGAGATTTCCATTCATAAATTTGGTTATACATAGCATTAGACAATATGCTGCTGTAATCCTTTTTGCATTTACTCAATCTTCCTAGGTCGTGATTCAATTACCTCCCTCACTTGACTAGATCGAACTTAGAAGTTCCCATGTAATGTTTCCCAATTTCTAAACCTAGAGCATCGAATGATTCTTACTTCAGAATTCATAGAAGAGCCCAATATTAATGTGATTGCTAACTGAACACACACCACCGAAAACTAGTTGGAAAACGCATGAACGCTTAGGACCAATTTTCTGGGTCCCTTTAGAAGCGACGCTCTAAATATCAATTATAGTCGTTCTTCAGGAATGGATATATATAACTCGTCCTCATGACGCTAAATTGAAGCCCTTGTTGCTCTTTTTAATTGTCAAGAAGTCTGTTAGAAGGCAATAAAATGCCCATATAAAAAGAATAATTATCAAATTGAAAAATTCCAATGAAATGAATGGTCTGATGCGTGATATTTCTAAATGCTATTAAACAGTCTCTTTTTTTTTGTATAATTTTTATTCTGGCTGATATTACTCTAAACCAATTAAAGAAGAAATAACAAAGATTTTACCAAGCACCTATAACTTAAAATAATTGTCAAATCAGATAAGATACTTAATCAAAATTTTTCAGGTTGTTAGCTTCTGAAACGCTGAAAATAGTGTTGATTTTGATTGCTTAGTTTTGAATTGGAATTCTCAAAGCAATTTTCTTTGTTAGGTAACTGATAGCGATTCTTCTCCATAATTGCGACTGTTCTCTTACTTAAAGCTCAACCAACCTTGAATAGAACAAAATGAAATACTTTCCATATGAAGAAATCTAATTCGATCATCTGACGATGTAAGAATTTATAAAACTCGTGAATTCAATACAAATTAGTCATGTTAATTCACAACAAGATTGGTTTTCTTCTTCAATGTAGGGAGCTACTTGAAGTATTTTGATCCTTAAAAAGCATGATGAAAAAATTTGCTGCAAAATTCGAATTGTTCGCAAATGTTTTTAATTTGCATTCCATAAATTATAAACAATTAGGAACGACTGTAATTATCGGACATATAAAATTAAGAATTTTGATTATTTGATTCCCGAATTGAGTGAAGATCAAATAAAAGATGCAAAATTTGGGATTGATCAACTGCCATGTTTTTGGAAGGATCGCTCGGAGACTTTCGACATCCTTCACAGACGTCACACCAAATATCGCTCTCTCTCGCTGGGCCATAATTCTCATGATGATTCGTGTTGGACAGCTAGTTTCGCTTCAAAATTTCAAACCTTCTGGAGATCTTCTCCTTGGAAAATACCATTATTTCCTTGGTTTGACAAGACCCGTAAACTGGATTTCAACTTCCCAGGCGCTAGAAGGAATCGAAATCGTTTTCATAATCTATCTCTCGATTATGTGTTTCCTTCAGCTTGTCCTTATTCGAAATGCTATCAAGGAGCAGACCAATCAGTCTATGAAACTTTTTGTGACGATCTATAAAAACATGGGGAAGATTTTCGATTTCCTGTTGTTCATTCCTATGGTAGAAATACTGTGCACCACCACAAGCACCGCAACAAGTGTTCCGATGAT
>ENA-UOUE01000477-UOUE01000477.1-compost-metagenome-genome-assembly--contig:-NODE-477-length-31918-cov-6.082378_pt1 | contig 31918 bp, 31 predicted proteins | sample MGYA00238146_ERZ747223 | MGnify/ENA primary metagenome ERZ747223 (study PRJEB28781, sample SAMN06268865) | compost metagenome | isolation source: single cell | place: USA: California, Emeryville, Joint...
TCTTTTAGTATGTCACAACTCTCATCGTACTGTCGTAGAACTGCAACGAATGAGGTAGGTGAGTCAAACAAGAACTACACAGCCAAAGTGTTTTTATATTGAATAGTGTTTTCTACTTGCGTAGTTTCTTTCACACCAAGTTTTATATTTAACTGACCCTTGCATTAGTATAATTCCATCCAGATAATTAGAATTTCTTTAATTCGAAGTTATCATTTATTTCTTTTTTTTAATTCACTGGTTTGAACGATTTTAGCAAATTTTCCTTTGATACATATGTTCATTGTAATTTTGAAGGTTGATAACCTTTCCCAGTTTGGTCATTTATGAGATTGATAAAAAAAAAAAAGCAATATACGGTTACACACGTGATTTTAATTTAGCAACTCACATCTAGAGAATGGGCATAAACTTGCTTTGAATGGGTTCTAATGGACTGCCCTCAAAAACACGTTCAAGAGACCGCGCTTAAAAAAAAGTGAGTTTCAATTTATTAATTAATAATGATTCAAATTTTTTCGATTATAATTAATTCTTGAATTCAAAATTTAGCTCAGCTGTATCAGATATATTCAAAAGATTCATTAATTACAAGAAAAAAGCAAAAAAGCAAGACTCACTGCTGCATCAAGATAATCCATATAATAACCAAAACAGAACATCTCTTTGAAAGAATGCTGAACATTTTGTTTGCAATGCCTGACAGCTCGCCGATTAGTGAGAGCTGACAAAGAGATCGCTCTGAATTATGTGGGAATGTCTTAATTAATTATTTGCAGTTTGTTGGATATAGGTAGTTAATTCCAGAAAGGCGGGTAAGGTTCGTATCCTCAGAAAGTTACAATTGGGATTGGTATTACAATTATCTATTATTTCTGAAAAAGTGATTCAATAAGCCGTCGATTTAAGAAAGAAGGAGAATAGCATCAATATGATTACACAGGTCATTTCAATGCGGTTTAATTTAATATTGGCTCTAAAATAGAATGCGCAACTAAAAAAAAGCAGTATTACTTTAGGATCTCATATTGAGCTTACAGAGTTCTAATAAAGAATGGAATAGTAAATCCTCCTGCTTTAGTGCAGTGTTGGACAGTAAATCAGTTTTGATTTTGAAATCTTTTTCCTCGTATAATTGGATTCATTGAGTTGTACGCAATTGCTATCTATGAGTAGATAATCCCAAAAAAAATATCAAGTCATATATCTCAAAATATCTTATATCTTGCTTGGACAAATAACACTAATGCTAAATGTTTTCAGCAAAAAGAATTTTTGAATTTTCATCATCAAACTAATTTTGCAATGGCGATACCTTAGTAAAGAATTTCTACTTTGTAGATACATAATTAAGTATAGAAAGATACTCCATGAAGACATAGGAAAATAATAGGGTAATATGATAGAGGATAGTAGATGATATTAGATTTTCATTCTCATGTTATCTTTCTTTTAAAATCATACTATGGCGCACACTTCGCTTAAGGAAATGAAATTTGGAAACATTACAAAAGAGTATTCCTTTCTATTCTCCGAGAGCGATAAGCTTTCATTCAATCTAATTACAGTTTCTATTAAATATTCTCTTTCAAATATTAGTACTTTGAATTTGTTTATACATGAGTTATTGAAAATGAGACACTTTTTTCAAATACAACAATTAGCATTGTAAAATAATTATCTTTCAATACCCTTACTCCTTTCCTAATAATCGCTTGCAAATCTTTATTATTAATACTTGTTTTTCTAGCCAGAACCCGAATTAGTGCAAAAAGATTGTTGCTCCAATCAATCCCTTCTTATTATCGCACTAATGATCAAGCTCGACATTGGCTTCATTTACCATCTCTCAATTTGAGAGCCATTATCTTAAATAAACATTCAGTCATTTCTTTAATTTTGAAAGATTAATAATAATTACATAATACTATCATACAAAAAAATTAAATTCCAAAAACATATCAAATTAGATAAGACTCCAACTCTACATTAATCGCTCTCTGAGAGATTAAATTTTCCACATAGCTTGCTAGTTCAAGATTCTCAGCATTCAATTCGGCAATTGCTGCCTTGAGAGTGTCTATTTCTGCTACAGCGAAAACATTGAGATTAGTCATTGCACTTGAGCTTGCTAAAAACATTAAACAATCACTTGTAAGCTTTGGGGAGAATTATCATTACTTTCTGCGAATTTAGAAAATATGTCGTAGAGGCGCATCACAAAATCTTGCTTGATTATAGGAGTGACTATGCCCCAAATGTAAATCATGCACCATTCAATAGAAACATTTACCATTAGCGTCAATTACAACTACACTCTCTTCTTCATTCAATACATTCGTGAGATCACTGGAAGTAGTGCCATTCAGAGCGGAATTTATATAACCCAAGAGTTCATATGTGACGTTGAAGAGAGTCCGCATTTGATTAGTATCAGCAGTCGCAAGTTCAACATCACTCAAAATATCACCTGCTAAACAAACTCAGTCAGCTGAATATAAAAAGAAAACTTCAATACCCTCTTCAATCTTTGTAATATTCTGTTTATAAATTTCTGCATATGCAACCAGTTGCACCATCGTATCATTCAAAAAAAGAATATTTTCCTTGACAAATTGCGTGACTTCGATCTCATTGCTCTTATTTGCCATAAGCACATTATAAAATTCAAGGAATTCATCCTATTCCGCAGAAAATTAGAAAACAATAAAACGCAAATAGAGATACCTCGAGCTGCGTAATACATGTGGTGGTATTCGTTAGTAAATCCGAAAGATTCGTCAAAACTTCGATTGATGCTCTGAGATTTGCGATAGTTTCTGTATTTTGATCCTTTAGTAAAGTCACGTTCTATCATTTTACGTCAAGGTGAAATATAAGAATGTTTTCAAGTGAATATTACCGTCATGCGTTCCTCAATGGCTTTTATGTTCAAATCCGGAAGGTCTTGGCAAAAACCATACATATTCGCTTTTGAATGATAAGATACTCCAATCAAGAGACTCAGTTACATCCTAGTGTAAGATCTTCAATTCTTGCGTAATGAATCAGCGTTGGGACGACCACATTGCCACACTTATCACAAAAGACTCAGTCATTCGTAAAGATAGAATGGTAAGTACCACGCTCCTGATGTTGTCGTTGTAAAGCTTGACATGCATGCCCTGATACATTTCGAAATTCCTGTCATAGCAATTGTTTAATGACTCTGCGCCCATCGCACCATCTACATAAATGCAATAGTTGTAATTCTCCACTATTTGTTTGCATTGTGCATATTCCTAGAGGACTATCAGCTTCATATATAATGGAAGTAATTATTACAGTATCTGAAACATATTTGTAAACCGTCCTCACGTCAGGGGCAACTTTTAAGGACACTAATGTGTAATCATCCTCATTTGCTACATCAGTCATTTTCCAAAGTCCTGAGCAGAAAGCATCGAGGTCTGTAACAGTCTGAGTCTTTATATCAAGCGCAGGGCAGTAAACTTGAAAAGATGACGTGCTGACACCCTGAGAGTGATAGATCAATGTCGTTTAGTATGAAGAACACGATGATCAACAGTTACCTTGATGCAATATTTGATGCTGCTCACAACAAAATCGAATAGCTCTCTCGATAATACAGTATCTTCACGTTCCAGGTCAAATGTGCAGAAAACGTCAACCACATCACCCAAACAGCTGGGAACTTCATCAGCAAATTCTGAATTTGAAATGCCAAGCAACTCGCTTGTATAACTGCAAGAGTCGAAAGGCTTGATAGTATCATTTCCAAAAGTCATATAGAGTTCAACAGCTGTGTTGCATATTGATTCGACTTTCAGCTGAGCGTTGCTTGAGTAAGCAGCTCCAGAGATTGCGTTTTGCTCAGAGAGTAACTCGCTCGGCAAGTCATTAGGGGTTTGCAAAAGCACGCTTGCACCTTTCAGGTAATTGTTGTATCCATGCGTACTGTAGGTTAAGGTAAAAATTAGCAAGAGAAGTCCTAGGCTGATGTTTTTTTGGTTCATTTTCAAGTGTTTTCTGTGAATTTTACTCGTTTATCAAATTAGAAGAGAACTTATTTATTCGTTTTATCGAACTAAACAGATAACCAAACGGTACCTGCCGAATCGAAGTACAATAAATTTATTCATGACTATTTTGAACGAACCAACTAACATCAGGAAATTGGTATAATAATATATTAGTTTAGTCTCTGCAAAAGCTGTCCCCTTTTTATTTCTTCCTAAGAAATATAAACAAAATTCAAGATACATGATGTGCAAGATTTTGAAAATCTAACAAGGTCATTGTATAAAACCAGCCTGAAGAGGTGAGTTACTCTCCAATGAAATTGTTATATTCTCCCGAATATTAGCATTCTCGATAATTCTCCATAGTATAAAATAAAAAATAGCTTTTTTCTATGCTCATCAATTGCTTCTTTGATATTCTCATTTTCTTACTGATAAAGATTTCAAGTTCAAGGACCTATTTCAGCCAGATCAATCTATATGCACTATTCATTCCAACACAGAGGATAGAAGAGGCGAAATTTTCAAAAAATTTTCAATATATCAATTGGATTTGATCTTCCTCGACTTGAAACAATTCATTCCCGATGCAAACCTTTCTACTTTGGCATAATTGCTTTATGAACAGGCTTATGGATGGCCTTTGGAATGTCCTTTCCGAGGTTGCTGTGTCCAGACTTCTTCTCCTCGCCAGGAAGAGCATAGGAGGTGGTGGTGTCAGCAGTTAATTTCTTCTTGAGTTCTTCAACGAGAGCTTGGTCGAATTTGCCAGTGTCTCTTCCGGTAGTGATGGCCCATTTAACATAGAACTCCTTGAAATCGAAGGTTTCTCCTTCAGGAATGATGGCTCCAGGGTACAATTTGATGAATCTGTTGACTTCATTCTCGAATCCTCTTCTGCCTTCTTGGGTTTCGAGGTCGTATTGTGGGAAAGGATTGCGGGCTTCAGCGAGTTCTTGAGGAGAGAAATCGTTTTCGATGTATGTTGCCTCATTAAAGAAATATCTTTCCCAAGCTTGGTCTCTGAGGATACCGTAGACGTTGATGATTTCGAGAGCAAGGTATCTAACCATGACTGGCTTGTGGGTAGTTGGGGTCATGTCTGAGTAGTAGTTAATATATTGGAATCTGTCCCACTCTCTCTGAAGATCAACTGTATCAGCATAAGTTCTCTGTGCAGCTTCATTTTTGAGGTAGTCAGGGACCATGAAGCCTCTAACAGCTCTTTCAACCTTGTAGTATCTCGCTCTTCTTCTCTTGAACAAGAGAGGTTGGTATGGGTGGCAGCTTTATGGTATTTGAATAAAGTTGAGTTAACAGCTCAGAGCGAAGTGTCTATACCTCTGTCTCCAGATGTTCTCGGTGAGAAGTTCTCTTCTTTGCTCTCTGTCAGTGTGAAGCTCGAAATCTTCCATGGAAAGACCTATTGTCGGTAAGAAAAAGATCATCAGTCTGGTTGTCTCCTGAATTCTGCTCACCTCTTTGAATGGCAATATCTCTTGGCCATTTCCAGAACAACCAGGCGATAACAGGCTCGAAGACTCTGAAGAGAGTGCCGGTGATGCCTTGATTAAGGACTTGGTGGGCAAGAATGGTCTGAGCGCTGTCCTTATCTTGGAAGTACCATTTCCTTGGAGCGCCAATCACTCTTTGACGGCCGAGGGCAGCGCTGTTGATAATTCTCTCATACGCAACTTTCTCGAGTCTCATTTTTCTGATTCGAAATGAGCTACAATCTACCTTTGTATTTCCTTAAAGAAAATTTATAGACTAAGATTCAATAAGGAGCTAATTTCTGAAACAAACAAAAAATCTTTCTTAGGAAAGCCAATCGTTGAAAGTTTGTTGTTAATAAAAATGCTCCTCTTCTTTTAGAGATATTCCAAAGGTGTCTTGAGATACGAAGAGATTGAAGGCTTATTTTGTTCTCGAGGTATTCGAAAGGATACTTGTCCAGAAATGATATTATGTTTTCATAGTTTGGTATATCATTAAACAGCACGATACAATATTGTTGGAATTCACTGCTAATCACTTTATTTGGTCTGATTTGGGAGGGTAGCGTGCTGCAGATCTCTCGAGGATGCTCTAAGAAAATGCTGAACCTTAATGCTAGTCTTAATAATTATAGTTGGGATGCCGACAAAAATTGTTACTGCATTGTTTGACCAGCCTTAAACTTAAAGAGGCTTGCTTATTTTAGTGCAACAGATATTTTACACCGATTGCTGAGAGCAGGTAGTTTGTACAAGCAATTACTCTACAAAGTGTCTAGCATCATCTATGGTCCACATAATGCACAAAATTGCAGAGTCGCAGTTGGGGTCGATTCCTTCAAAGTGAAAATACATGGGACTTGCAACCAAGCCAGCCTAAAGCTCAATGCATAGCCAAATTTCGCGGAAATCAATTTAAATAAATTAATTAACAGACAAGCAACAGACTTTTAGCTAAACAAAATTGCAACTTAATGCACAAAAGCAAAGGTGAAATCGTCTCTCATAGCGACCAACATCAAGACTATGAGCCTGTAAGTTCAGTTATTTGGTTGATCATTTTCTAAAGGCTTCGTTTAATATATCAGACAAAACATCTCAAAACCTTCAACTCAACTTCAGGTGATTACCAAAGCTGCGAGCCCTTGCACCCAAGAGAAGATTACGCTGAACTCTCATATATAAAAAGCAACGACTCAAGCGGACTACAATTCGCAGCACACTCCTCTAAAACTTCTGATTTCGAGCACGTGAAAATTGAGATATTCGATATCTTCTTGGATATCAAGCGTCTGATTCTCGAGGATGTATAATAAATATTCATATTCACGCTGATTCACTTGAAATATAGGATGATAAAGAGCTAGAAATTTTGCATAAGACAATACCTTTGACAGCTGATGAAGAAGAACTATCTAAACTCGAGCCACTTGTGCATTTAGATTTCATGCGCCAAGCTATCTTTCAGATCATGCGTTCCAAGTTGAGTTTGCAGAAACGTATTGAAGAGCGGAAAGAAAACGAGTGTTTAGAGTATGAGCCGCAATTACAAAAATTGGAAGCTGAAATTCGAGAGCATATCAAAGTATTAGACATTTATAACACTTTGTCTCAATGATTTTTGAAGATTGAGCAGCAAATGAGAATTTACACAGAATCACTCCAAGATAAAATCGATGAGTATGAAAAGAATAGACGGGATATTTCTCGAAACGAGAAATCTGAAGTAGCTAAGACCTCTTAATGAACTTAAAGCAATCTTCTCAAGGAATTAGCAGAGGTGAAAGTCAAATACACTCAGCAAGAAAAAGAGTTAGAAGGACTGAGAAAAGAGCTCAGAACAAAAGCTGATCAGCTTCAAGTATTGGAACTACAAGCTGATTTGGTTCCTATCCTCCGAGCGAGAATCGCTGAACTTGAGCGGACCGTCCAGTTTAATCAGAAAACACGGAACTCCATTGCATATGACTCAAATACTCAAAAAGAAAGCAAAGAAATGGTACATTTCGTTACTTCGACGGTGTGATAGGAATATTATTTTCAGCCGAGGAAAAGTCACAAAAATGGGTTTGAATATGAGGATCCAATTCAGCAAGGCGAGAGGAAAAGCTTTGTCGGCCTCGATAGTTCAATGGATAAATATAATTCGCGCGCTGCGAAAAATAACAAAAGAGAAAAAACGCCAGAGATGCGAAAAAAAGATGAGTAAAACTTTACAATATCCTGACTCTCACTCAAACTCTATTGGGTAGCTCTATTAAAGAGGAAGTATATCGATATTTAGCTTGCAAAAATACCCAAGAGCATACTCACCAATCAGTGGGTAGACCAAGCACAGCCATTCCGGCATCAGAAAATTCAAAAGTAGGTTATTATTAGGCTTTTTCATTCTGAAAAAAATTTTACTTAGAAATACAGCACTATCGGCAATTCTTACGAAACTCGACCACATTCAAGCCACCAACATGAGCGTAACGATTCTCAAAGTGGACCCAGAAAAAGCGTAGGCTCAGAATATATTAAGTTGCCTCTATACCGTTTATTTGGTGTAGGTGACGAGGACAATGACAGGTGCTTCTGAAAAAAGAGATGTGCTTAGCAGTAACCAAATCATGAACAGAAGATCTGAAGCGGAGAAATCATCTTCAACATCAAATAAAAATACTGCGGAAGAAGATCATCCTAACTATAGCCACAATAAACTTCCAGGAAGAGGTTCTACTCGCGAAACGATTAATACATACAGCAAAATCCATGAAACAAAAACAGTGATAAAAGATGGAGCTGCAAACCTAAGGAGTATGTTAGCAAGCAAAGAAAATCTTCTGCGGTCAAAAGTACAAGGAAGCAAAAAATATGTAATAATTCATCCTTGATCGAGACTTAAGTCCTTTTAATTAGTTAAATGAGAGAAATGGCGGCAAATCCCCGGAGAAAAATGGGCGGTATAGTCGCAGTTCAAGTGCTGATCTATTGAAGAAGAGTTACAGCAAAATTCTAAACTCAAGCAAGAAAATCCTGAATGAGACAGAATACGACTTGTTGAAACAAAATATAACAGATGCCATAGTTGAACCGGTTAAGAAACTTTGAGTTGTTGTTGTTTGGCCAAATTTGCATTAGCTTTTTCAATCTATTTCTAATTTGTCATTTTAGATTTAGCTTAATGTTTTTGATTTTCTACTATTATTAGATGAAAAGCATTGATTCACACATTGAAATCACGACTTATAAGGTAGATAATTATAGATGATAGAACACGATGAATAATATATTAGACTTTGAAATTATGGTAACAAGTAAAACGCTTGTCACTCGGTTGTATGTTATGAAGCGACAGCAGTTATGTAAATGGACAAAGTGCTGCAAGTCGCTTTTAGCAAACCAATTTTGTTAACTTCGTTTAATCAGCGTGGTTTGAGAGCGACTGTTTAGCATTGTTCCAGTAGATGGAGTGATTGGGAGATATTTTTCCATCAGAAACAGTCGTTTGGGTTTCATTCTGAACATATTATGCTGTGAATGTATCAGATTCCTCGTAAGGCTGGGAGTAGGACCTCCTTTACCAGACGTCTTCTTGTCAACTGAGCTGATACTACACTCAGTGAAGTTCACGATCGAGCATTGCGAGGTCGAATTCTCTTCAAGCCGCTGAGTATAATATCCAAATGATTTATAACTGTGCTGTCTATGTGTACGAAGCCGTTGAGGGTTTGCTGTGTGACGTGAATCTCTTGAAGTCGGTCTAACAGGGATTTTGATATTAAAGGGACTAGGACCTGTGCTGTCGACTATCCGAGGCGTTTCCAATTCAATTCGAAAATGAGAATATGCTTCCTCGCACGGACGACCAGCCTTATTTGAGCTAACTGCGGTCTTTGCTGTCAAAGCTCTTTGATGTTTCGGAGGCAGTGTGACCTCGCTCCAACTTTTTACCATATCTCCTTTTGTAATCGGAGTATTTTCTTTGCTTTTTTGGCCCAATCTCGATCTCGGTGACGACTGTCGATTCTCAGAGGGAGTGCGACGCGAGTCAGAGACCATGAACGAATTTTCAGCTCGAATAGCAGATGCTTTCGGTGTTTGTTGTATCATGCTATGCTCTTCAAAAGCTGGCGTAAATGCGCTGTCGTCAACTGCTAGAGGGTAATTGGATGCCACGTATCTATAATTTCTTAACAACTTCCGAGCGATTTCCTTTTCGTAAACAAACACAGGGAATAAATTCAGTTGCTTTTTTCTATCGATGTCTTCGGTGTTTCCTTCCATGGTGTCAATTTCCACAGGCTTATTGAGAACGCGGCTGGTTCTCTTCTGAGTGTCCACGAATGATTTAAGCAATCTCCTTTTTTCAGTTTGGTCTTTGAAATCGAAATGAGCGATTCTTTTGTCCGTCAACTTGATTATGCTGGCGGCCTCATATCGAGGGCCTGTTTTTATTAATTCCTGATCCTCGGGACTCAGTTCCTCTAATTTTTTAGGTACTTCCATTTCTTTTGCCTTTTCATTGAGCAAGCTGATTTGAAATTGACTATCAGCGAGCTTTTTCACTCTCTGAGCTCTCCATTTAGTGTTTAAATTTAACCGCTGACGAATGAGCTGAGCCACGTCGCCATAAACAAGTGCAATCACGCTATGATAACTCTAAATAAAGTTGGTTGATGTTGGTGTTATCTGTTTAATAGAGTTGTTAGTACCTCCCTGCTGATTTGATAGACGAATGTTTCAATAGAACTTGAAACTGCATTGCAGTCATGAAACTCCTTATTCATTACTGTCTCCTCTCCGAAAATAGAGCCAGGCCCGAGCGAAGCAACCTATCACAAAGAGTTATGCTCGTGCCCCCAAAACAATCATTTACATTTTGCCGGATCGTTTTTCGAGGAGATCGTTGAAGCTTGGAAATCGCAGATTCGCCCTTAGGTTTAAGGTTTACCTCCCTATATATCTAAATGCAAATTCATTGAAATTTTGAAAGATTTGAGCGACTGAGCATACCTTAACCTCCCCTTCTCTCACAATATAGAGAGCTTGAGCTGGCGCTCCTTGCTTATAAATAAACTGGTTATTTCCAAAAGGCTTTTCTTCGATACAGTAGCAAACTCTCGCCAATATTTGCTTATTCACCGATTTAAAAATGGTGGAGAGAAACGCAACTTTTGACTCCACGCTTTTTATTTGATCATCAAACATTATTTTGTAACTCTCCACATTGACTTTAACGACATGCATATCAGAAATTGCAATGACCGACGCTGCTCGAGGACGATTGAAGATAAGTGCTATTTCTCCAAAACTGTCTCCAGCAGCCAACGAATTGATCCTTTTAAAAGAGCACACTCCTTTTCGAAAATAATTTAGTTTATGATCCGAGGCACAGTAGAGCATCTTTTCATCTGATGTCAGACCATCTACGTTTATTTCGCTCGGAAATGATCCTGTATCGCCTCTTAACAGCAGGCTTTTAGGCGTTTCAGGGTGCTTTGAAAAGAACTCATTGAGTTGGTTGGAGATTTGGAGCTTTGAGGCATCTTTAGCATCATCCATCATTTCCAACTCGGTTTTCGGGATAAAGACTCCGGCTTGTCCCTTTAGAATAATGTAAAATTCGTCTCCTTGTTCCGCTGAGACGAAGAAATTAGTTACTCCAAAGAATTGCGCTTACCAAAATGAAAGACAGCTGATCCTGCAGGGATAAGCTCGTACTCGAACAGCTCTGCAAATAATCTGGTGAATTCTTTAATATCGGTTTTGTCTTTTGCAAACTCAAGCAGTTTCGGCATACACAGTAAAGTGTTGATCACTTGATGTTTTTGTTCAGAAGTTCGCAGACTGTGATGGGTTGTAAAGCATTTCAATAGTTCCTGATATTGCAAAGTGAGTATTTATTAAGGGTAGCATGTGTACTGGATCGTCAAACAGCTTCTCCTGATCGGTTGGGGTCAAAGCGAATCGTGCTGTTTCCATTAAAAAGATTATTTATTGAATGCAGCGCGATTGACTGAAAAATAATTTTTAGTAAGCGTCACAAGAGAAAGCGGCGTTTTAGGCGGTAACAATCTGTGAACAGTAAAGATAAATACACTCAATCCTGAACTACGTACACATTAAAAAAATTGAATCCCATATGATCGAGGATTGAATGCCTCAAATTAAGAGTCTTTAGAAACATTTATCGAGATGGATGGAAATTGTCTCTCTGCCAATCAGCAAACAACCTCAGTTTTGTTATAGAACCACGTTATGTAGTCGGTGAAAAGCGTTACACCAACGCATTAGCTAATCAAAAGGTCCATTTCAGAAGAAAAAACTCATCATATCTGATGCGAGTTCGAATTGAGTTAGAGCCAAATAAGCGAACCATACCACGAGAGAAGATATCAAAAGCCATATTATTATAAGAACGAAGAAATAAACACAGAAAAAGATGTAATCATTCTCTGATTTTCTGATTCTCTTCATTATTGCCTCAAAAAATACTTGCATTCGACACAAACGCTCCAGTTTCTGTAAGTGTTCGTTTTTTAGTTGCCTAGCTCTCGGACTACATACTAAATACTCGCCCATTTAGATTCAAAAAATAACAAAACGAACGATTGATGAAATTTAATTTTCGCTTATCGTAAATCACAATATAGGCACGCTCTTTTCATGCTTTGTATTATTTGCTGCTTTATTTAAACAGCTAAGGATTTCAATAAAGTGAAATTATATCCACCACAGTTCCCCACCCCAATTAGCTCCCTCTCAAAGTACTATGAAAGCCAAAAGGCGGAACCCTGCCGACAACAGGACAATCAACAACAATCGTTTGCAATCGCTGTTCGAAAGTGTAGAAAAGGAGTTTAAACTCGAAAATTTCTCAACAAAATATTTTTCAGCTGAATCCAAAATCGAAACCTCCTTCGTTCTCGTGGAAGTCCCAAATATCGTTAAACTAGTCACCACCCTCGTCCTCAGAGACGTGGGTTCTGAAATAAAAATAGAAACAACGACCAGACTATGTACAACCCATTTTCATCCCATAGGCCTCTCACATCCAAACCTCATCAAGCTCATGTCAAGGCATTTCTCCAAGCTCAATGGCTCGTTTCGGTTTGGCTTCTTTGGTCTCGATATTTTAGCCGGCAACATTTTTTTTCGCGTGAATACAAGCGCACGAACTCAAAACGTGTGTCTGAACCCTCAGCCGATAAAAACAATCATCCGAATCAATCTAACGACAGCTTACTTCGCAGTCCGGTTTCACATCTACAAGATACTGTTCATGATAAACATGATTTCGCTGAAAGAAGCAAGTGATATTTTCAAACATATTGAAACGAGGCCCAACACACAGCCATACACCTATCGAAAGCTGAATCCAGAGTTTGTAGCACATATTAGAAACATCAAAACGTTTTCTAGAGATTGTAAAAGTAACAGATTGAACTGGACGAATGAGCAACTGAATCTTCTGGCATTCCCGACTACTTCCGAGACCGCGAGTTACAAAGCGACGATTGTAACTCCTATCGACCTATTAAAGGTCGACGACATTCGATCTGCAGTCACTTCTGGAGGATTTGGCGACCTTTCTTTGCTGCGAATTACGTACAGAATCAAAGGGTATTCTACGGGACCAATTACGAGACAAATCATCATGAAAGAAGAAAAGAGCAACTCGAGGAGCAGTGGACATCAGAACCCGAATGGTTTCGAGCTTGAAGAAGAAGAAAATCGTTTAAATAATGAGCTGCTTGTCCTGAAACATTTTCAATATAGAAATTCTGCCTCCCAGTTTGTAGCGAAATTTTACGATGCTGATGATCAGAATAAAAGGGAGCTTGGGCTGCATTCACGAGCAATTTTAATGGAATTTTATCCTCATAAGTCTCTTGAGCATTTTAGAACGAAGAATAATGGTCTAAGCATCAACACTAAAATTTGGTTCTTAATACAAGTCGCCCAAGGGATCCGTTTCCTTGGGCAAGAAGGAGTTTATCATCTTGATATCAAGGGCTCTAATATTCTAATACAGAAAAATTATACTCTGAGACTTATCGATTTCGGGGAGTCCTATCTCAAAAATCCCGACCCACACCTCGGCCTTAGGCAAGCAGATTACGACAAGCAATTCAAACCCGGTAGAACCTTCCCATACGCCGCTCCAGAACTCGTATTTAAACCATTCAAAACAAGCAAACTCGACGATAGAACGGATCTCTTTTCATTCGGAATGATGATGGGAGAAATGCTGTTCGATAACTTCCTCATCGATTTTAAAAAATCCAACTTTCCTGCCTTAAGTCAAAAATATCAAACGCTCACGTACAAAACGAAAATGTCGCAAATTTCAGCTGAGCTGATGGGTCCCAAAAAGTTATTCAAGTACCTTCGGATTCTTGCACTACTCTGTCTCCATCCCAATCCGAAGGAAAGGCCTTCACAAGAATGGATTGTAATAATGCTAAAAGAATCGATGCACTTTTTAGAGAAAATGTATTAATGAAAATTGATTCTTAATTAGAAGGACAATGATTCGAGGCTTTGAGCTTGCTTTCCAAAAAGCACATGGAGACGACGCAATAAAGAAGCAGGTTTCATCATACTTATGTTAGTGAGAGGAGCCCTCAAATTCTGAGGGCCAAAACAATTAATAAATAGCAGAAAAGTAGTGCTTTTGATGGGCTTGGATTGATTGTAATGACAGTTTTAGTTAAAAGAGTGTTTCATGCGCGCTGCTTTCTTGTGTTATATTTTTTCAAATTTTTAGACTTACCATTGATACATTATTGTCGATATTTGCTGTTTCGCCATAGAATTTCACGAAAAACTATCCTTTTCAGATGATATCGCTGGAGAAATTCCGAAAGTATCGACAGGATGTTTTTGAAGTCACAATTTCGTCTCAAAATTTTCGAAACTGATAGTATTCATTCGAGATAAGCATTTATTTATTGTGTCAATAATTCAAGATAAATTCAAAATTGAACTATATCAAATAGTCGTCAATGCCATATCTAACCAGCCAGATCTATGAGAAGCGTTATTTTGGTAGCGTCCTTTCTTCTGCGCAGATCGGATGTGTAATCATGTACGTCATCATTGTGCTCCTCCCATTTTTCCTTGCATTTGCGACTAACGGTGAATATCCTCAATTTCTCCTCCATATTCAAATTACGTTCAGGTTTTTGGCTTCAGATGGACTCATACCGAGACTCGCCAAATGTAGACTTCAGAAATGAAGTCATAATAATGAACTATGAAGCTACAAGCAGCAGAGGCTACTCCTCTATTCCCGATCTCCAGAGCGCCTTCACAAATCAGATATTATCCCCTTCAGTCAAAGTAAAATTCCTCACTGTTCCCATTCCCTGAGCTCATGGAATTGATAGGCGGTTGGCACTGATCTCAACAATGATGGAAAATATGACTATTTCGACTTCGAAATCTCATTTATCGAGGCGACGCAGAACCTAAGGATGACCCAGATTTTTTTATTTTTCGACTATGAGTTGGATGTGAGCCACAAATCCCTGATTTTTGTAGCTAATGCCGCAAATAGACGAGTGTGCGATTGCAGATGATTGATTTCATTAGGGTTGAATTTTCCTCTGGTGGAGGTATTGCAGGAGGCAGAGCGATCGGAACTTTGAACTTCAGACAATTGAATCCTCTGTCAGTCAGGTGATCGCATTGATCTTCACAAAAAATTACCAATAATTTTTCAACAGCTCGGTTGTCAGGAGCAACTATAACCAAACTATCTTACAGAATTACACTTTAAGTACGGATTTACTGCCTCTGATACAGGAGAAAGCAAGAAGAAACGGTATGAGAACCTCCAAGCAATATTTTTAATAATATTATCTTTACCATAGAAACTTTGAGGTTTGACTACACAGGACTGACATACCCGAGCTCCGCGCCAGGGCGTGCTACTTTCAACATTCGAGTTAATATACCTCCAGAGCAAACCATCCTGTGAGCATTATTTCTCTGTGTTGGCAAATCTGACTGTTATCTTATTCAATAGGATTTACCCAAGATTGATAGAAAACATTAAATTCGCATGGTTCCAGTATCTGTCTTTACTGCTACCTATTGCAATCGTTTTGAGGACACTGCTGAGGTTCATTTATCGTAACCGTTTCTTGAGAAGTAGAATGGTCAGTGATTTGAAGCCTGTGTATGACTAAATCAAGAGGATATGTATGTGTCCTAGGATGGAGTCAGCTAAATCTATTTACTTGCAAAAGCAGATAGCAAACCCAGTATTTATTTGGAAAACTAGAGGGGTTAAGATGATATATATGTACATTTCATTTTGTATTAAATTATGAAGCCCTCAATGCAAATAACTGCAATTCTTCTTAGATTCGAATTGGTATGAGCACTGATAGGTAAGATGTTTTTCTGAGATCTTAGCTGTTGGCATTGAACTTTTGTTATGTCTTCAAGATTTGTCCAATTGGTTAGCAAAAAGGTCTGGCAAATCAAAGACATGAAATCTTTCAAAAGATTATTTCTCTCACTCACTTCAATTAGATAACGCAAATGCTGGCTTTCTATGTACGTTTTTCCGATAGTTACTGATATGTAGATGCAATTTTAAAGATCCTGCCTGGACTTTAAATTTTTACTCTTAGACTTCGATAAAATAGCTCTGCTCTATCCATTTCTTTCCATTATTAATTCCAATTCATACTTTGAAGAAAGCCTTCAAAATGATGTAAGTACCCATTTTCTAGTTTATCGTAGAATCAAAGACCTCGAAGCAGATTGTAATAAACAAAGAGTATAGATAAGATTTCTGAATCCTCTTCTTCGTGTGCAGCTTCTGTGCTGCGCTCAACTAGTGTATTTTCTCTGGGCTAAGAGAAGTTTCTTTAAACTTTGCGGAATCAGGCCGTTTATTTATCTCGGTGAGAACACAAAATTGGAATTTGTGAGTAAGATACTTAAGGAGAATTTTTTTATTTTGTTAAAATCCAATTTAGCAAAAATACCAAAAAAAGCAAGGTGTTCCTTTCTGAAAATCCGCACTATTAATCATGTCAGAACTCGAAACCCTTACTAATTATATTCAAGTCATCCTTGGACACGACAATAAACTGAGAAAAGAAGCTGAAGGCGTCCTCGACCAGGTCAAAGAAAAGAATGTTGATCAATATTTCATACTTCTCCTTCAATTACTTAGAAGTAAATAGTCTACTACCAATTCTCGTTAACAAATTTGCTTAGTTTCGCAAGTCAAAGAAATCAGAAGCTTTTGTGCTGTCATGCTCAGGAAGCAGCTCTCTGCTTTTTCAGAAAAAAATTTCAACCCATGCTGGTACAAAATCAACGCTCAAACTGCCAAGATAGTGAAAGACGAAATTTTCCTCGCGCTTAGAGATGAACCTACTAGCTTAGTCAGGTATCAAATCTGCGACTTTGTTGGAGAAATCGGAGGCACAATCATGAATATTGACGACGATGAAGCTGAAAAGGTTTCAAACGAGCACAAAAATTGGCCTGAGCTTATCAAACTCATCATGGAACTTTGGGGATCCAAGATTGACACAATGATGGAAGCCGCTTTGAAGATATTGGCGACCCTTTTCACTTACGTGAGCGATAGCTTCATTCCATACAAAAATGACTTCTATTCGATTTTTAAAACTGGTATGGAATGCGCAAGTCTCGATATCAAGACCGCAGCGATCGAAGCAATGGGCAGTTGGCTTGAAATAATTGAAACAAAACACTCTAAGCTCTATGAAGATCTGGTTCCGCTTTTGATGGAAACAGTGCTTTTTGTTCTTGCTAAAGACGAAGATAAGGTAATTATTACGTCTGATATTGACGTGAATTAATCATTATCCATAGGGAGTCGATTGCTTGGGATGCATTATTGATATTGTCGAGTCAGAGCCGCGATTCTTTAAGAAAAACTTCCAATATCTATTCAAAACCGTCCAAAAAATCTGCGGAGTGAAGGAGGTCGAAGACGATGGTATTAAGCAAATGGCCATTCAAGTGCTCGTTTCCATGATGGAAAGAATTCCCAAGATTTTCAAGGAAAACCAACAAACCTATCTCAAAGATTTCTTGGAAATGACGTTCGCTTATATGATTGAGTCAGCACAAGAGGCTTCCAAGGAGTGGATGGACCCTAAAGAAGGTGACATTTGCTTTCATTGCTTCAATAGCTAACTATAATTTTCACAGGGTTCATGGAAGAAGTCCTTGACGAAAGCGATAACGCCGGCGTCAAATTCGGTTCTCATGTCATTGACCGCTTGATCTCCGTTATCGGACACGAAATCATGCTTCCCTTGCTCTCCGGTATGGTACAACAGATGATGGCCAGCCCAGACTGGAGATTCAAATTCAGCGCCTTAATGTCTCTTTCTCAAGTCGGTGAGTACGTGAAAAACGTTGATGATATCGCCCCAATCGCTGGTTTAGTGCTTAAATACCTTAGAGATAGCCATCCAAAAATCCGCTTTGCCGCCTTGCATGTCATTGGTCAAATTGCTGATGACTGCCAACCCGAATTCCAAACTAAATTCCACGGTGATGTCATTCCCGCCCTCCTCAATAAGCTTACTGAGGAGGTTCCAAGAGTTTTGGCTCACGTCCTCGCAGCACTCACCAACTTCCTTGAAGGCACGCCAACTGAGTTGACTAAAACCTATTTGGAGGTCGTGCTTAATGCTGTTTTCCCATTCGTTCAAAAAGGCACCTCCCTTGTTCGAGAGAACGCTTTATCTGCTGTCGCCGCAGCGGCCGAGTCAGCGCGTGAGTACTATCGTCCATATTTTGAAAAGTCTGTTCCAATCATCTACGAAATCATGAAAACTCACACCCAACCTGAATACAAACAACTGAGAGGTCAATGTATCGAGTGCATCACTTTGATGGGATTCAGCGTCGGAAAAGAAATCTTCAAGCGATTTGCAAGCGATATTATCGAGTTGCTTGTTCAGATTCAGAAGAACGATGTTGCAATGGACTCTTTGGATCCTCAGAGATGCTATATTTTGTCCGGCTGGCAGCGAATCTGCTTGATTTTGGAAGACGAGTTCGTGCCTTACCTTCAGCTCGTCCTCCCTTCTCTGTTCAAAGTCATCGAAAATATTCTTAAAGCGCCTCAAAAAGAGAAGGAAGAAGATTCAAGCATCGCATTATTTGCCACAAATGGCGGTCGAGAAACACCTCTCGAACAAATGAAAGAAGCTGCAAAGAAGAACAGCAACACTTTCGAGCACGAAGAAGCTGAGGTCGCTATCAACATGGTTTATGTCCTTATTACTGAGCTCAAGAAATACTACTTCGACTATGTCGAATCAACCACAGAAATCGTGCTGAGAGCTCTCGGCTACAGCCAAAGTGAAAAAATCAGAAGAAACGCAGCCAAAGCCCTCCCAGCTCTTATCGAAGTGATCAAAGACTCTGAAGTCAAGAACAAGGACGATATCATGATTAAAATTTCAAAGGTTTTCATCGATTCGCTCTGGACGACAATTGCCGCTGAACTGGACCCAGAGACCATTTTACATATGGTTCACGCTATCAAAGACATTATTGACCTTTGTGGAAAGTTCATGACATTAAACGAAATCGAAGAGACCTCTGCAAGAATCCTCAAGGTCTTAAGTGACTCAGATCTCCGAAAAGCCGAAAATGAAAACTATAAACAAGAGGAAGAATGCGAAGAGGAGGAGATCGAGGTCCTCGATGACGATAACGACCAAGAGGAGGATTTACATGTCGGATTGGCAGAACTGATTGGTGTTTTGTTCAAGACTCATAAAGAGCTCACGCTTCCTCTCGTCAGCATCCTCTACTCTGAGGTCCTCACCAAAGTTTTGAAGCCTGAACTCAGTGATAAGATGCACAAGTTTGGTATATATTTGATCGACGATATGATTGAATATCTTGGCATTGAATTGATCCCTAACGAATGGCCTCATCTTTCAGAAGCGCTTCTCAAGTATGCCACTGACAAAACATGCTTTGTTCGTCAGGCTGCGCTTTATGGAATCGGCGTTCTGGCTCTGAAGAGCAAAGATGCATTCACTCTATTGGCAGAAACCGCTATCATCAAAATCCTTGAAGCATTGAAAATTCAAAGAGGCAGTGAATCCGAAAAATCATGGGGATTTGCACGTGACAATGCAGTCTCTGCTCTTGGAAAGATTATCCAGGCTAGCGGAGGAAAACTCAATGTTGAATTGATCATCCCTGAATGGTTGAATCATCTGCCAATGCAATGGGACAGACCTGAAGGTAGAAAGCAACACGCCTTGCTTGTCGATATCATTCTTAACTGGAATGCTGCTATTGTCATGGGTCAAAACGGTGAAAGACTTCCTAAAGTAGTCAAAATTTTTGCGACGATCATAGATACGAAATTCGCTAATGAAGAAATCGAGAATAAGATCACAAAGATCCTACGTGCTCTGATGGGTGATGACAAAACAAAGGCTCTGCTCGAAAACGCTTGCAAGACCCTGACTGAATTGCAAAAGCAGAGACTGCAAAAGACAATTATGAAGGAAGTTAACTAATTTAGAGGAAAAATGACAGCGTAAATATTTAGTCTGAGTAGTATCAGATCTCCTAGTTTTTGTAATATTTCGATTTGTTTCATTTTGTTTGTGAATTCTGTTACCTGTATCCTTGGTTTCTTCTTCTGAAATACATACATCTTAGTAGTTTCTATTGCGAAAAGGATACTTCAAAGAAGAGTAAGAAAATAATCGAAGGTTGCTTTTAATTAGGACGGTGTTTGGAGTTAAAAACGAGGTTTATCTTTTTAACCTTAAAGAGTATAAAAAAGCTATCTTCTCACTAACGGCCTGCTGTACCAGAACTAGCGCCCATCTTTTTCCAGATATGTAAACGAAATCTCGAATGTCAAATGATAATTAATCATTCAGCGGATCATTTCCTAATGGTTCAAAGCTGAAACTCATTATTTAAGTGAAAGTCTGTCTGTAAAATATACAAAATAAAAAATCTCGACTGGAATAATACAAACAACTTCCTATCAAACTCAATTAACCCCGCAGCCGGTTCCAAAGATGGAGGAGGCCTAAGAATGCACCGGAAGAGACAATAAAAGTCAATCTCCATAAGCGTGATTGAGCAACAAATACACCATATATAAGACTTGAGAGGAAAGCACTAGAGAGGATGACTTCCTTGGATTTTGGATGATATTTTGATATGCTTTTCACAGTCATATAGCTAACAATAGAGGTTGGGAAGAGGAATAACATCTGAAACAGTTTATTGCTCTTTGGTTCGGGAGATTGTGGGGCCTCCAGTTGCTTTCTTCTTACTAATTGACTATTAGAAGGGTCTTTCTTCACCTCTTTCTCGAGAGATGCATAGGTATCATAGATTTCTTTCGGAGGCTTCAAGCCTTTCTTTCTGTGGATTTCAATGACATCTTTGATTTTATCAAATGCGTTTTGGTATTCACCTGTTTTTTCTTTGCAAAGAGCAATACAATGCAACGCTTTTACGTTGTCTTTGTCAGTTAAAATAACTTTTTCTGCATATGAGATAGCTACACGATATTCGCCAAGGTGCATGTAGCAAAAGCTTAGGTTGGTCAGCAAAGACATTTTCAATGCAAACAATTTTTTGTGCTCTTCAGTTCCTTTTTTAAAATTTTCACCTCGGATCATCTCTACTGCCTTCTTGTAAAGCTCCAGCGCACTTGAGTACTCTCCTCTTTCAAAGCATTTAATTGCGTTGTGCTTGAGCTCGGCTACTAGCTGGAACACATCTACCTCATGAGGTACTGTGATTATGCTCTGTTTGCCTTCCTCAGTACTAGAAACAGACACCTGAGAATTCGATTGGGACGGATCACTGTGAGCTGAATGAGGCTCACTGGTGTTCCCTGTGTTAGTTGTGTCAGACTGGACAATGTCGTTGGAATTTTTTCCCAACGGAGTCGTATCACTGGATTTCTGTGTTTCTTCCGTTACTATGTGGCCAGAGTCTTCGCTGTTGCTGGGCAGAGAGATCTGTTCCTCGCCTACATGTTCTCCAGTCCCGAGGTTCTGCTGGTTTTCCTCAGTTATGTGAACGTCGCTCATGGTGGTCTCTCTTTGCTTTGAATTGGAGCCGCAAACAAATAATTAATTTAAATGAGATTTATTCAAAAGATTTTTAGCATTCTGATATTAGTAAGTGATTCTCACAAAAAGGGTTCAACATTTTTTGAGGCTTTAGGATATTGTAGAGAATGGTGATGAAATGGCAAGATTTATAAGAAAAGAGCGGAGAAACACTTCTTCAGAAGTGACGAGAGAGGCTCTCTTATAAACCGAAGATGGTCATCTTACTGGAATCTTAGTCTCGAGTTAGAGAACAGAAATTATAGCCTGTTCAATTAGTAAGATCTTATGTCATCATAGTGAGTTAGATTTGAAAAGCCTTCCTTCGAAGTACGTAAAGCTTTTTTCGGTTCAGTGGAGAAAAATCTGTTCATTTTCAGAATAACGAATACAAAGGTAAATCTAAATCTAACTATTTTGGCTGCTTTCTCATCCCTCTATTTTCTTAAGATTAAATCTAAACCTCAGAGGTCAAAAATGAGTTGTTCTTCATGTTTTTCGCAGCAAAGGCCATACAGCACAAATATTTCAATGGCCTCTTTACATAAACGAGTTAGTTCTACTTCTAGTTTCTTTCGATTCTACAGTTTTAATTTCTTTTTTTCATTCTTTTCGGGATGCCTTGAATTAAGTCCAATAATGATATAGGAACAACTCGTGAAAATTTCTGTCAAGCGTTAATCGTCTTGCACTTTTTTTAATTTTATTGCTTTCAATGATATCGTTCATACAAACGTCAGTGACTCCTATGAGGCATTTCTTTTTACCAAAATAGAAAGGCCCCCTTCCTGAAAACCTTATATTATGGCTAATTGAACTCGCATCTGACCCATCTTCCTTTATCCTTGAGAAGCATTTTATTTTGGGAATTGATTAATATGTCGAATTGAGTATACTGATATATGCTAATTTTTCTAACCAGCGATCGATATTCTATTCTTTCTGATGATATCCCCGCTGTATAGCATCCAGGAAATTGACGAGAAGGTCTAGACTATATTTAGAAGAGAGAAACATTTTTATTTTATCCAGAACAGAATATTGAAGCCAGTACGCCCAGTATTTACTAAGGGTTTATAAACCGCCTTGGCCGAATCACTTCATAACCGAAATAGAAAATTTGAATAGAACAGAAAGTTTTGAAAGAAACATGGTCGACACAATGGAATTCTCTACTGAAATGAGCGCCAAAGAGCTCGACGCTATCAAGAAAGGAAAATTTGATTATACTACACTTGTAAGCTTGCTCAAAGAAACTACTTCAGATCTCTCAGACATCAATCCTGAACTTTTCTGGAAAATTCTCATTGAAGTGGTGAAGATCTTCAATGAAATGAGCAGCGCTCTTTCTATTGCTTTTCAAGGTAGAAATTTTGTAGCATCATGAAACTTACATTAATAATAGACATCACATCGAAAGTGGCCATTATGCAAAAAAATTACAACGATTTTGGACACCCAAAAATTGGGCTGCTTGGCTTCGTTCAGAAGGAGATGGGACTCAATATTCATATATTAAATAGTCATAATAACAAAAGGCACACAAAAGATCCAAAGTACGCAAAATATGAATCAAGTAATCAATCTCTCTGGTTGCGCTTTCTAACAAACATTTTATAATAGCTGCCCGATCGTTGTTAAGAATGACTTGGCTCTTAGATTTCATGTCAGTTCTGCTCGGTTCGCTTGGAAAGGATCCCCAAGCATCGGCCTCAGAATGCGCTCGAAAGGCTTACACGACCGCTTTGGGACCTCATCATCCTTTCTTCCTCAGACAAATTGCAAAGCTCGGCATGTCTGCCGCTCCGAGCAGGAAAAACTTCGAAAAGAAGATTTTTCCTGGTGTTGAACCAAAACAAATTTGTGATATCCTGAATGTCATGACTGAAGAGATAGATAAGCTGAGAAGTGTCCTTTGGAAATTCTATACAGAAAATCAACTTACTGAACTTCCTTAGATTAGTCTTTACTATTGTGTATAAATACTACTATAATTTGTCATCTATTATCAATGTGAATTGCAAGCAGACTTATTCATAAATTCGTAAATGATTTATTTATGAATGCATGTAGCTAATACACACATTTGAATTTGTTAAAAGAAACATTGTTGAAGCTCTGACCATTGAAACTGAATAACATTATGAGTTGTAGTTTATTCAAGATAAAAGGTCTCTTGTGTAATTTGAAGATCTAATACCTTAAGACCTGCCCTGCCATTTTTTTCGGATTACTTTTTGGAGAGTTATTTTTATGGGAACTGAAAAATGAGGATTGCGTTAATGTTTTGTGATTTCGCGTCGACAAGCTTAAATTAACTTATGAGATAGATTGAGTTAATAAAAAGATATATTCGTTTTGTAAATAAATTTCATGTCTCAAGTCGCTGACGCAACAGAAACTCCTGTTGGGGTAGATGCTGCTGCTTTTTCAATGGCAAAGATTAAAGCATGGAGAGTACTTTTTTTTCCATTGGGACTGAACATGACCAACCCTTAGAAAAAAGTGAGAATAAGGAGAAAGACTTTCTTTGAAAAGCATAAGAAGACTATTTTGATCAGTTTTGTCGTTCTTGCAATCTCTTCCGTCATTTCCTGGTACTTGAACTCATCCAAAAAGCCACATCTTGTGCTGGTTATCGATAAGAATGACATTGACGCTCATAATATCCAAGATATTGGATTTACGCTCGGCCCAAATGATTTTTTTGAAGTTTCAACATATTTCATCAACCTTTTATTAACTATTTTCTAGGGGATGACGTTAGCAGACGCGAAAGCGCTTTTTCATAATAAACTCTCGTCAAAATCATTACTAGCAAAATGTGAATCTAAGGACACGATGATGACTGAAAACACGTTTGATTTCAGACTACAATATCCACACTGCGTGAATCCTATCTATAATCAAGGTACTAATTCTTCGAAAGCAAATCTAATCGTCAATAGGAAACAACTGCTCATCGAGTTATGCAATTGCAACGGCTAGTGCTATTTCCAATCGACTCTGCATGAAAACTGGGCAGAATATTGCCTTATCGCCTCAAGCTTATCTATCTTGCGCAAATAGCAGTAAGAATTGCGCAGGAGGAGCTGTTAACGACGTGCTTGATTTTGCCAAAAGCGATGGGTTAGTTACAGAGCAATGCTTTCCATATAGTGGAGGGAAACAGCTCGATTGCCCATCTACGGTTTCAGAATGTCAAAGGGTTTCTGTGGCTGACTACTGCATTACTGCTGGGGTAGAGATGATTAAACAAGAAATAATGAGCAATGGACCTGTTGTTGCTGTTATTCCTGCATATCGAGACTTTTTGGTCTACAAGGAAGGAATCTATCGTGTTCAGGATGGAGTGTCCAGATTTATTAGCAATCATGCCGTAAAAATTGTCGGATGGGGAAAGACGCTTGAAGGCTGGGAATACTGGATTGTCGAAAATTCTTGGGGAGATAGCTGGGGTATGAAAGGCTATGCTCATATAGCGGTGTTGGATAAGAACCTTAAGATTGATGAGTTTGTAATGTCTATTACCCCATCGATTCTGAAGTCGAGTGCCTCTGTGAAGGGTAATTAATGCTCTTAGATCAAATGCTAGCAAATGTTTCGCAAGTATAATTTCTAACAAAAAAGAGACCCAAATAGAAGATAATCCTCTCCAGAATCTGCGAGTTTTAAGGCAATTCAAGACTCCAGAAAGACAAGATAATTTTTATACAAAACTTAAATAGCTTTGATGTTCTCAATGTTAGAAGATTTAAAGCGTCATGATTTGTAAACGTCTGTAAGTAGGGTAGATTTCATTCTTCATCATTGATGTGTTGATTATTGCTGGTTTCTCAGAGTGGAGATTTAAAAGCACATTTTTCTTCTTGAATTTTAGATAATTGTTATATCGTATAAGATCGCGATTTTCATACTCCTAAAACAAAGAGTCTCTTATCGATATGAGATCTATCCTCAATGAATGGGATCATGAAGACCTTGTGGGGGTGAAAATAATGCGTTTTTATAGTAGTTAACAATCACTTGTGGAATTAAAATAACACGTTTTTAGCGACAATTCATCTGATGGAGAGTGAAATTTATAAATTCTGCATTGGTATTTCAGGAGATAGCGATGCTCTGTCTGGATGCCAAATATTATAGATCAACAGAATTCAGTTGTTGGAATAAGAAACACATCTGAAAAAAAAAAAAGGAAGAAAATTTTTCTTTTTTCTCCCTTGCTTGCAGCAAGCAAAGAATCCTCTAGATTGCAGTTTATTCTCTTTAAAACTACATCCTTATCTATAAAATTATCCTAATTGCATCACTATTCTCTTGAAAAAGGGCATTCAGAATCCTCATTTAATTAGTTAGAATTTAGTTTTTAACGAGTTAAATTAGGAATCATTCTCATGAATATCTTTTTGGATTAGATATACATGCGTAGCTCGTTTAATTTAGATAATTAGATACAAAGATCTACATTTCCGATTTAATAAAGAAAAATCTTCGCCATGGTAGAAAAGAGCATTCTTAAAAGCTTCATTTACTACGCAGCTGACCATCCTTTTCCAATCCAAAACATTCCATTCGGAGTGTTCATCCCAAACAAGGATCATCTGAGAAGACCAAGACCTGGCACCAGAATCGGTAGAGAACTATCTTAGAAACTCATTTTCTCAAAATTACTTCGCAGGTGATTTCGTTATCGATCTGGACGCTTTGGAGACCAAGGGATACTTTAAGGGAGAGAAATTCGAGGCCTTGAAGAAGGAAGGCAAAACCGCTTTCGGACACAGATCATTAAACGTTTTCATGAGCCTTGGTAACTGATCTATTTCCCTCAATATCTCATTAAGATAACTATAGGCAAGCCATACTGGCAAGAAGCCCGCAAGACCATTCAACAGCTCTTCGCAGCTGATGGAGCCGTCAAGGACGACATGGAATTCCGCAATTTGGCAATTCATGACTACAGAGACGTCACCATGTGCTTACCTGCTGAGACTGGAGATTACACTGACTTCAATTCATCTAAATACCACCATTTGAATGTGGGTAAAATTTTCAGAGGCGCAACCTCTGTTGCCAAAAACTGGGAACGTCTTCCTGTCGCTTACCACGGACGTTCGTCTTCTCTCGTTGTTTCTGGAACCGATTTCCCTAGACCATGGGGCCAAATCAAAAAGCCAGGCGATGATCAAGATTCAATTCATTCTCCAACCAAAGCTTTGGATTATGAACTCGAAATCGGATTCTATTTCGGAGGTCCAGAAAATAAGCTCGGAACCCCAATCAAAATCTCCGAGGCTGAAGACCATATCTTCGGTTTGGTGCTTTTCAACGATTGGAGCGCAAGAGACATCCAAGCCTGGGAAGGACAGCCTTTGGGACCATTCACAGCCAAGAATTTCGCCAGTATTGTCGCTCCTTGGGTTATTACTCTCGATGCCCTTGAGCCTTTCAGAATCCCACTTCCAAAGCAAGACCCAACTCCTTTGGACTATTTGAACTCTTCAAACCTTTCCACCTTCGATTTCAAAGTTAACGCTTACATCGAACCGAAAGGTAAAGAGAAAGCGTTGGTGTCTGCTAGCAACTTCAAGTATATTTACTGGAGCATGGCTCAACAACTCGCTCACCACACTGTTGGTGGATGCAATATGAAGGCTGGTGACTTACTCGCTTCAGGTAAAAAGCTGATGATTGAAACCTTTGAAGCTGATTAATTCTTTTTACGATATATAGGTACAATCAGTGGCCCTGAGAAGACTGAGCAAGGCTGTCTCCTCGAACTCACTGTTGGAGGCAAAGAGCAAATTAAAGTCGGTGATGAAACTAGAACCTATCTTCAAGACAATGATGCTGTTATCTTGGAAGGGTATGCCGACAGCGCAGATGGGTAAGCTTACAACAGTCAGTTTCAATGGAATAACTTATTATTAGATTCCGCATTGGCTTCGGAGAGTGCGTTTCCAGAGTGCTCCCTCCAATCGAATGGAAATGAAATAGTTATTGAGGAGTTATCTATCATCTTGAATTCCATATTTGCTTGAGAAAATAACTATCTGCCTATCTATCTAAAGAAGTATAGCATACATAAAGAAGAATATGAAAAATATTTAATATGAATCCATAAAACTCGGAATGCTGCTGATTTCCAAAATCTATTAGAGGGTATATTAAAGACCAATTTTCAACACTATTTTCTATGTTAGCTGCAGTTTGTCGTTGACACTAGCATGAAAATAAAGAATACTAGCAAAGGACTCTTAGCTCAGTGGTAGAGCATTTGACTGCAGATCAAGAGGTCACTGGTTCGATTCCGGTAGGGTCCTTTATTTGTTTTTTTTTTATTGAAACAAGAGTCAAAATATAAATGCTGCTCTTTAAAAGATGAAGAAGATATTTTTTCCTCAGTTATTTCACACGAGAGATTAATTCAAAGTAATTTGAGAATCCCTATATATATATAAGCCTATCCTTTTCCTGCTTTCAAAAAGTCAGCGAATATATTTCCACACAAAAGGATATTTTTCCTTTTGTCATTTTGAGTTTCAGGCTCTTCTTCTTATGCGCCATTAAGTATTGGTTTTAGGTTTTTGAAGTCAAATACCAAATATACTTTATTAAGTTCAAAAGTCAACATAGACTCATGTAGATTTCGTATTAGAGTTGATTGAAAAATTTACATTGAATAGTGAATTCCAAATACCTCATTTGTCAATTTAAAGGTCTTTCTTTACATCCGAAAAAAACCCATTCTTTTTTATATTTTCTCTGCGAGTGTTCGAATTCGGACGCCATCGAATCGCACTTGACGACAAAGATTTAGGCGTGTATGCCTGAATCTTCTGCTCTGCGCCTTAAATTATTTCAATTACAATCTGAGATAGAATCACATTGAAAATACCATTGCTCTTTTGTCGTTTATGTGTCATCAAATTCTGAAGCTTAGTGTCCAGTTTATCTTGAGAACGCTGAGGAGAATGATGCACAAATTGCTTCTTTGGAGATACCGAGCCTAAAAAACTACTCAGAAATTTAAATTCCTGTAGATATTACCGGCTAATCCCTTTGGATTAAGCTTCGTCTGAGGGGTAGCAAACGTTTCGTTTGAAATATAGTAAATGTTATTGATGAAATTGATATTGCCCGAGCTCTTCGACGCGGGCAACGTATTTGCTCGGTCAGTACTGCTCTCTGAATCTTTTTCATTCACCTATATTTTATAACTATCGCATCAAATCCAAGTCGTTGAGATACCGGTTGGTTATTAGCTTGCAGTTCAATTTTCGGTTTTATGTTCTCAGCGCGCTGACTTTCTACATTAATCACAACATTGATCACCGGTTCTGTGTTATTCGAAAGTGGTGGCTTTCTTTTCGAGTCTTGCTTTATAGCAGCAAATTCCTCTTTGGTTCCCACGCCGATTTCTCCTTTATGAGTAGACGTTGATCGTTCCTGAGTGTTTTTCATCGTGGTCTCTGGGACAGGTCGCGTTTTTGTGGCAGATATTTCTTTCCTCTCCGTTTCGTTTCGAACAAGTTTAAGATGCTGAGCTTGCAGATTCTCTGGGAGCCCCTCCAAGATCCATGGGTGGCATAAAGCTTCATCAGGAGTATAACGGAGCTTTGGGTCAAAAACAAGACAATTCTGAACCAAATCCACAAAGTTAGGGTCGCGGCACCGAAGAACAGAATTGATTTCCAATGAACCAGGTATCCTGACTTTCCCTTTTGAATTTGGAAACATTTTAGGAGTATAATCTTCGTCAAAGAAGTTGTATTTCTTGCTTCCTCTCTGGAAAACACGATTAGTTACAAATTCCCAAAGCTTCACTATGCATACTTGAATAAAGTCTAAATCAGGTTCACCAAGGATCTCCATCATTGCGAGAAGTTGATCTCCTTCACTCTCACCTGGGAAAATTGGATATCCTAATTTGGTTCACGGGAAAAGAAATGAGCATTTGAGAAAAGCTGGAAATCAAAATACCCATAAACAGTTCTGCAAGAAGACAGCCAAAGCTCCACATATCAATTTGAGTATCATAACTCAAGCCAAGGATGACTTCGGGAGAACGGTAAAAGCGGCTTTGAATATAGGTATAGAGTTTTTCAGACTCAAAGCAGCTTGAACCAAAATCAATAACCTATCAAAGAAGCATGATCGTTTTCAATTGCTATTTTCATGTTGTTTACTCTGATGCCAGATTTGTTAGGATAGCGCAAGAGTATATTTTCGGGTTTAAGATCACAATGGATGATTTTGTGCTTTCTTGTGAATTTCAATGAGTATAGAACTTGAATTGCTATCCTTCGGATCAGGCTCAAGGAAAGTCCCTATCAAAATTCTGATGTTAGAGGGGTGATAGGATATTTTGAAAGGCAAACCTTGAATTTATTTAGTTTTATGTACTCGTATAGGTTCATGCTCAGCATTTCAAAAATCAAGCATTGGTGTCCTCGGAAAATAAAGCTGTCTTCCATTTTGATGATATTATAGTCTTCACAGTGCTTCTCAGCCATGTACTTAAGTATTTTGATTTCAATTTTGGCTTGATAGTGGAATTTTGGCTGATTCCTGATGATTTTTAACGCTTTTTCTTGCTTCGTCTGGTGATCAAACACCTTGAGTACTTGCCCGAAAGATCCTTTTCCAAGGATATCGAGAATCTCATAACGATACGCGATATGATCATATCGAATCGCTTTATAGTCGTTTCTAAGATACATTCAGTCAAGCCGCAAAGTCAACCACATACTACATACCTTTCGTCTTCAAAGGTTTGCTCATTCGTTGCTGGTATCTTGGTTGCATTCTCTCCAAAATAGTATATTTCCTTGTATTTAAAAATCTCGGTTTTTTCGAGAGGCGAGAGCGCAGTTTCGTAGTTTTCTAAAATATATTGAGGAGACCATGGATACGACGGTTGTAATTGCTGCTGCTGTGGCGGTGGCTGATGATGCTGTTGCTGTTGCACCTAAAAAAACAGTATTTAATTATTTGCTATCAAGGATAATCGTACCGGTACTTTTTTTTCTTTGACAGTATGCGGTTCTTCAAATTTAATTGGCCTTCTTGGTGAAACGAAAGCTCTGAGATCAATAGACGTATTTTTCCCTCCTTTATATTCTTTAACAGAGTCTTTGCTTGCATCACGATGGTGTGTAAGCACTTTTGTGGGCGAAGTTAGCGAGAGTGAATGAGTTTTCGTTTCACTCTGGATCATATTTAAAACCCTTTTTGCCCTAATATCGGTCTTTGATGAGTCGCTTGCCTTCAATACATGATGATGACGTTTAGACATAGGCATGCAGAGTAAAAGGTCATTACAATAAAGCTTTTCGGTGAAATCAGTTTTTTCAAACGGCTGGAATCCGCTGTCTGTTCAGAGCTCTCAACATTGATGCTCAAATTGCCTCCTATATGGTCAGATAGAGTTCAGGGGGTGATTATATGCTGTTGTTCATACTCCTGTTATTCGCAGGTGTTTTCTGTTTTGAATTTGGGCTCATGGATTGTTTTAATATACTGAAATTGGTCAAATTTTGATCTCCGACGAGGTCGTTCAGGTTTATTGAGGAGTACTTGACCCGCGATTTCCTATAATCCTGAATTACGTTTCTGGTGCTGCTCGAAGTCCTATACAATGCAATGATGCCACTTTTTCGTTTTTCAGGAGAAAAAAACATACTTTTTAGGAAGTGCTTTCAGTTGTGACAAAAGCGCCATTGAGTTCTTAGAAGTACCTTCAGGAGTATTCTCAACACCTTCTGGCTCACGTTGAGTAAGAGAGATTTTCTTGCCTGAATATTTAAATTAACGAATTCTTTCATTATGTCAAAATTACTTCGAACTTTTGGAGTTTCTGTACTTGGCTTTGATAATGATGTGTTCATCGTAAAAAAATTCCCAAAATTGCTGGTTTGGATAAGTTTAGATTCTTGTAGCGAGGGGCTTTGGCGTTTTGGAGTGGAATAAAGCCAATTAATAAAGTTTATCTTGTGAATACGCTACTCACTGAAAATAACGGAGGTAAAATGAATAGTTAGGAAGCCCGGAGAGAAGCAAATAATTTTGATATTTCCGTCTCTCAAAAATGATATCAACTACCTATCGTTCTTTTTCGTTCGTTTGGTCTATTATTCTAGCATGAGTAGATCCATACTAACTACCCATGCTATGATCTATAATGGGGCAGCTGCTCCAGTCTGTCATCATCACCATCTAGCTAGTTACTGCTTTCAATGATATATGACCACAATCAGCAGACTTTATAAGACATTAAAATTATATGAGGGTC
>ENA-UOUE01000478-UOUE01000478.1-compost-metagenome-genome-assembly--contig:-NODE-478-length-31913-cov-7.296928_pt1 | contig 31913 bp, 11 predicted proteins | sample MGYA00238146_ERZ747223 | MGnify/ENA primary metagenome ERZ747223 (study PRJEB28781, sample SAMN06268865) | compost metagenome | isolation source: single cell | place: USA: California, Emeryville, Joint...
GATGCACAATCACTATGACTTGAACAGGTCCTAGTGCAAAGGGCTGTGCCAGAAACAGTTACCATGTAGCCAGCTCCGGCTCCAAGATAATCACAATCAGAATTGCTTAAAGGCTGGTCACATATGTTCATAAAGGTAATACAAGTTGGATTTAAAAAAGCTCTGCAGTCCGCATCGGTAGCGCAACTATAAAATTGACCGAATACCACTGAATTGAGGCCAAGGATGAGCAATAACATCCCATAATGGGTAGAAGACTTCATGTTTGTTTGAAAGTTCCTGGAGTTTTATCTTTAGCGCTTGAGGCAAAGTCAATTTTAATTATCTACTTTAACTGACAATTAATAAAACACACAACTACATAACCAAAGTTGATCCCAACACATTATTGTGCTGATTGTACTTGTGAATATCAATAGAAATAACAACAATGTTGATGGGCTGATGGACACTAAATGAGATTTTCTGGGGGTTTTATGCCAACGTACCGAAAATATAGAAAATCTTTCTTTCCCAAATTGTCATTTTGAAGTCACTATCATTTATTATCGAATTCAGAGACTTCTTAGTAATGTCAATATCAATACTAATTTCGAGAATTCAGAAATATTGCATTATTTTAGAAAAGGTAATGTTAATAATCAATAGAATACCAAAATCTTACTCACCAAAGTGTGATTCTATCAAGAGAGTCTAAGAGCATACTTTCAAGCTTTCTCTATCTTATTAAATTTGGTTTTACCCTTTGAAAGCTGTATTTCTTCCCAGATTTTTAATAAAACCTGCTCCAAATTAAAGAGAACTATTCTGATTATAGGCCCAACTCTTCAAAAGTCTGGAAAAAACAGTTTAAATTGAAAAGCTTTTCCTTTCTGAAATTGCCTGACTAACTCAAAACAGAGACTATGGGAGAATCCAATAATCTCGAAGAAATCCATGTCCATACATCAACCAAGTATTAGATTTTTCCATGGAATGGCTGAAAGACCACAAAAAAGTCGAAATTCTTTGTTTGTTCAAGAGTATAGGGAATAGAATAGCCTGGCTTTATATTTTCGCTTCCCAATTTTGATTTAGTCAGGTCTGAAGGAAACTATTACACATCTGTTATTTTACAACGTGTATTTTAATTCATTTAGTTAGATGCAAATTAAATCATCAAATCGAAGCTTTGAAAAGTTAGGCATTTGAGCAATATGTTTAATGGATAGTCAAGTACTTTGAAGTTCCATGCATCACTTAACAAAGCGTCTAGAAACCTTTTAGAATTTCAACAAAAATAGAAATGATAAATTAGTTTTGCATGTTCCAGGTCAGAAAGACCTAAATCTCTCAAGTAGAATTTATATTTTCATTCCTTGAGAGAGCAAAGGCCATCCTCAATTGCATCGGATTATCTGTTATTGGAATCAAAGGCAGTCTAGAGTCACAAATTTGTATCTTATAGGCAGAGAGAGTCTGATTTAATTCCTCAAAGATTTTTTTACACACTAGCTGATAATTCTTCTGGTGCAAGTCACATAATGATAGTGATTCATGTTTGAAGATATTAGCAGCTCACGCTTAGTTAATTTCATCATGTAAAGGATTTTTTCTCAATAAAATCAAATTTTTAATTGCATGAGGAAAACATTGGTTGTTCGTTATATTGCGCGATTAAGCAACAATAATATGGAAATTTTTTCGAAATGAACAATGAAGTGTTAAGGTCGAGAAGATATTTAAAACGGCTAGGTAAAACAAAACAGCAACAATTTTCAAGTATCAAAATTTTCTAATGTAATAATCGGGATCTTATTTGAAAAATGTTGGGCACTCAAGCTTTTCAAATAAAGATTGGAAAGATTTCAGAAAAACTCTGGGATTTTGTTTCTCTGTAAAGAATTCGCAAGCGAGTGAATTGCGATTTATTCCAAAAAGCTGATTATTGAATTAATTCGGCTGCTACTTTAAGCCAAAAACTACTGTATTCTGTTTGTGGAGATGTATTAATTTGATTAGAATTTATCGATGCCTTAATGCTTATGGATGCTTGCACATAGAATTTTACAACTGGTGAGAGATTCATTCAGGAAGTTAAGTCATTTCTGAATTCTTGCTCGGACAATGTACCATTGCATAATGATATCCATGAAATCTCATTAATAAGTTTAGGTAGCTCTGAGATTTTGAAATCTTTTTTTTTTTCAGAGCAAATTGCTTAATTTCTACTTTTATATTCTTATATAACTCAACAAATATAATGAATCAATGCAACAAGTTTTCCTACCAGCGAAAATGAAAGATAGCTACAATATGGAATAAAAAAACTGTTAGCCACACCTTTACTAAGCTTCCCACTCCCTGAAAGAAAGATTTCTTCACCCGGAACTGGCCATTTACACTCATATCTATTCCAATCAATGAGGTTTTGTCAAAAATCCACCAAGTCTAATTAATATCACCTTGAAAGTTCACTGTTATGGACCTCTGTATTGTGCCGGACTGCTCTCTTCATTCTCAATCTAACATCATAGATTGAAGGCTTTTATGTATTTTGATACGATATCTCCTTAATTCATTCAGTCTCTGTGGAGCCTGATTCCGTTCAATAATGACACAATAATGTCGCGCTTCAATCTCAATGCACCAAGAGGATGATCGTTTTCAGTGTCTAATTGAAATTCATCAAAGAAAAGGATTTTAATCTGCCTTTTCTGACTCGAATAAATTGGATGTGCAACTTCAGGCATTAAGAAATTAGAAAATAACACGACAGGATTCAAGAAGAAACCAAAACATTCGCACAGCAATGTCATGGATACCTTCAAGAATCATTGGCTATTTGGAAAGTGCTACAAATATAACAAATTGAATTGAGTTTAGAGTCCCTTCCAGAATTTTGCATAAGTAAATCTTGTTCGCTGATAGCAATTTTACATTTTAGATACGATAGAGTGTTCCACACGATCGATATGGAATGTTTATTAGCAACGAGTAAAAGCAGCTTTTAATTATGATGAATGTATATTGAAAGTTCCTTATCATTAGATCTGATGAAGCATCATCATTCCATAAAATGAAATATCTTCCTATAGGCATAGTTTTGCTCTGAATTTTGAGGAAATTTGCATCGTTTATTCGATAGTATGTCAGATCATAATTCTGATTATGTCTGTCAATTTAATCATGAATCATAATTTGCACTGGTTTTAGAATTCACAAATATCCGTTTAAAAATTCATCAAATTTGAAATCGTAAAGATGAATTACTGTAAAATTGCGCATGATGGGTTTATTGATGAAACTTAAAGTTATTGTGAACAACTCATCAAGAAGAACACCGACTTGAACACATAGAATCTTCAGCCTCCCGAATAAAATTCTAAAAAAGTTTATATAGTCATGATGAATACGGAAAAAAGATCACTACTTTTTATTTTTCTATGGACACAATGACTAAGGTGCATATCGAATTCAATACACAGGCTTTAAGTTGACAATGAGTCAGAAATAATTACCCATTGTTAGTTTCACAATATTTGGAAAGGAAGTTTTGCTTAACAAGAGCTTTTTCGAGATATAATTAATTACACCTGCCTAGTTTAGAGGAGAGAATATTACTAAAGGAATGCCTCTCTTAATTTTTCGTGAATTAAAAAGTAATGAATTTATTCCAAATTAGCTACTATCTTCAACTCTACTTCTTTGAATATGTATATTTGTATTGAATTTGAGGCTATGAGCTATGCTCTAGCGCCTTTGCTTGAAGGAAGGAGCCATCATCTGAGGAATGATCAATCGATCTCATTCCAATCTATTTTTAGCAGTAGCCAATTCATTCGCACTACAGAATAAGCTTAAGCGATCACTTTAGAGTTGACTGGAGTCACTGGTCAAGAAAACTTTCTAAATTACGTTTTTTCCGTTAAACCCTCCAACTCTCAACTCTTTCTGTTTCTTTTATAGCACTCTACTCTAATCTTAGCAACTTTTCCGATCATTTCTCAGCTAAAATTATTCTTACTGGTCACTAATATTTCCTTATTCTGTGAATCAAATCCTGTATCGAAAGCTATCAAATTTGATTTATTTTATTCTACAAGATACGTTTTTTTCGAATTAATTCTTTTCCCAGCTGAAAATACTTGAACCAGCGTTTTTTTGATTAATTTTGTACTGATGCGATCTGATTTGAGCTGAATTTCAGTAATCACGGCTGAATATAAATCTCTCCTGAACCCACAGAAAACAACAATAATAAACAAAACAATTTAACAAGTACCTCATAAATCTTTCTCATGATGGCTGATTACGACAAAAATGTCAAATACGCGACTATAGGCAAATGGAACCTTATGAAGAAACTCGGTTCTGGAGCTACTTCCCGAGTATATCTCGCTTACGACCCACTCTCTAAGAAATACGCAGCCATTAAAGTAATCAAGCGCCTTGACGCTAAATACACTGAGATGGTTAGAAATGAAGTCAAATTGCAGTCAAGCTTGGTCCATCCAAATATCCTTGGCGTCCAGGACTTCCACGAGGCCATTGTTTTAACCGACGCTGAGGATAAAGTGCAGACTGTTACTGCTGTTGTCCTTGATCATGCGAGAGGCGGCGATATTCTTAAGCTTATCGACACTATTGGAATTTTCCCTGAAAGACTCGCAAGAACTTATTTCCGCCAGTTGATCGATTCTATTGAGTACCTTCATAAGAATGAGGTGGCTCATAGAGATATCAAGCCTGAAAACATCATGCTTGATGGAGATTACTGCCTCAGGCTGGCTGATTTCGGATGCGCGAACAAATACACCGGCAGAAAATACTTCAAAACTCCTGCTGGTACGTCGAAATATTTCCCTCCTGAAGTCCATGGAGGCCAGACTTACGAAGGTATTGCTGTTGATTTGTTCGCTGCAGCTATCGTTGCATTCTGCATGGCGGTCGGCCACATGCCTTTCTCGAAAGCCGTGGAAACTGATTCTCTTTACGGGCTTCTATATGCTGGTAAAGCGAAGCACTATTGGAAAGTCCATGAGGAAATTTTGAGGGGACATAGTGATGAGAAGGCAATTAACGCTGATTTCAAGGATCTGATGACAAGGATGCTTGATCCAAATCCTTCAAAGAGAATGACCATTGAAGAGATCAAGAAGAGCGCTTATTATAATGGATCCAAGTTGGAAAAGTCTGAAATTGTTGCTGCGATCAAGGCGGTAAAGGGAAAGAAGAAAATTGGTGCATAAACGGAATGGATATAAAATAACTAATCTATTGCCTCGGTGAGAAAGAGGATCTGAGGCTTTTAATGGTTTTTTTAAAAGATCTATTAAATAAGTGGGTGAAGGAATAAAATAAGAAGGTCCTTTACTCTATTAATATATATGACTGTATGTCAAACGAAACTTGCAGTTATTAATCTATTCAAATTTATTTATGAAATTGTGTATATCAGTGCTATTTATCGAGTTTAATTATCGTGAATTGCTGCCAAATCAACTTTACTAAACAAGTTTTCTTCGGAATAAGCATTAGTGAGAATATCCAGAACCTGTTAGCATTTTCCCAAAGTTAGAAATGCGATTCGCTGATTAGATTAGCGGTTTCTCGAATCATGAAAAAGCTGGGAAAATAAGACAATTACTGCCTTAATTCATCGTTTTCATCATTCAAATAACTATTCCTTCGCCTTTTTAATAACGAACTTCTTAATGGAAAACTTTGATAAGTATCTTTCTATTATCAGCATCCACCCGAGTAGATTCATATATCCGATAAATAACAACAATTTAACTTGCGTAAGAATAATAACAATAATAATGTGAAAAAATCTAATAAGCATGCAGTTCTCGTATTATATCGTTAGTGAAATCATTAAATCATCGCAGCATTTCTAACCGCCGCGATTAGCCTCGCAAGGAGCAGCGATTTATAACAACTCCCGTACTTTTTATTTCCTCTTCTTGGAATTTTTCAAACGGAATTAAATCACTCTCAGGATTGCATCCTCCCTGATAGAAGCCATTTTGTCCAAAGCTGCAATCATAGTAGTCTTCTTCATCAAATACGGTCGCTTTTCTCATCACCATCTCCTCTTCATACATATCTCCACGCATCGATGGCCTCAAATGGACTTTTTCGGCCGTGGTACTCGCCTGAGAATTAGAAGAGTATCTGTTTTCACAGTTCTTTGGAGTTACTACTGAACTATCTGATTCTGAAACACCCACTTTCTCTTCTTCTTCATCCTCTTCCTCCTCTAGATCATCCTCGTCTAGCTCTTTGGGTTCTAAAGGGGCTTCAAACTCTCCGATGCCTTTATCAATCTGCATTCCAATGTGGAAATATCTCCAATTCGCAGTTCCACCATGCATCAGAAGGATATTTTCCTTATCAATGTAATCATGTAGCACCTTGTGATCTCTCGAGACGATAAACTTATGCGTTGTGCGGTTACTCAACAGTGGTTTGATCACAGCGTAGAGCGCTTTGTATACCCAATTGGCGTTCAATATGATCAGACGTCGCAACCGTTCAGGATAGTTATCTTGCAATATTTTCAGCAAATCAATGAATAACCCAAGCGCAAAGGGAGGCAGACTTTTCCGGCTGAAGCCTTTCATGTCAAAGATTACATTCAACTGGCCCAAACGGCTTTTATCTGCTAGTTTGCACCCTAGCTCGAGATGGTAAATTCCATTGAGGACTTCGATCTCTGCGGAGACCTTTGGGCTCATATTTTTCATGATAATATAAAGGCAAGGACAACCCTCTCGATCTTTTCCAAAATAGAACGTTTTACCAGTAGCAAGACTCTCCTTGACGTCGTCTTCAGAGATTTTGTAGGGTTTTCGAGTGGTTCTCCAGCTGACCCATCTCTTCCAAGCTTCTAAGGCTTCTTCTTGGTCGAAATCCTTCGCGATGAGAAATCTTGTGCACTGAGATATATCAGTGAAATATGATTTATCTTCTTCTCCGGTGTTCAGTAGTTTGGACTCATGAACGATAGTGTGGTGAAACTCACGGGTCTGGCGGTATTGGTCACGAGTGAGAGAGAAGGATAAGAGAGGGTCTTGGCCAGGTTTGAGATTATTTTGGTAATTCATTGTAGGTTGAGAATATATATATACTGTTAAGCAATTCAAATATCTCTTTAAGTATTCGAGGAATTATCATCCTATTCACAGAAATAATAACGCTGAAAAACTCTCTTCTCATCGTTTTTTTTTTATAAGGTGAATTGAAAATTTGTCGAGTAGCCATGCCAATGGCTGAGGATGGTACGTGGTTTGATATGGGTTAAGATAAAGTCATTAAGATTTCTTCTTTCTCGCAAGATTTGAAATTCTTAGAGGAATTAGATCAACATTGAATTTCATCTAGCACAAATCAGATGCTAGAACGAATAAACTTCCGTTTAGACGTTATTGGTATTGACTTCTATCGATACTTCTAGTATTGGACATTGTTTTTTTCAATATTTATTCGATCTTATCGCTGAAAATAAGTTCAGAGTTTCTCTGTCTCTTGAACAATCAAAATTCTAAATTGCAATCATTTTGGAGTAGAGAGATCTAAAGGGGATTGATATTGAGAAGCTCTGTATCTAATTGATTACAATAACCAATTCAATCATAAGAAGCAAATGCGAATCATTTTTTAGACATGGCTTTGGCTGCCTGTATGTGTTGAGTAATTCGGTCTTTTATCAATTTTATCGACTCCTTTTGAAATTCTAGAGGTAAATGTATAAATTTTTCCTCCCTATCTTCAGGATTGCTGATGAGCATTGAAGAAAGATAAGCAATTCATGGGTCATCCCCAGAACTTCCAACAATACCAAACCTAGCGAATACAGTTCAGCGGCTGAACTAGCATCCAGCTTCCCAGGTCCGTCTTGAAGAGCAATTTCTCGTCCAGTATACTTTTTGCGAAAATTTTCATCAGCTTTTTCGATCTCAACTATTCTTTGTACTTTCTCAGAAACTTCGCTCAGACTCACAGTCGCATCGATGCTTTCTTCTTTTTGTATTAGAGCCCCAGACAGCCAGTTTGTGAGATAATACTCAAATATGGGCTGTCCGTCACCATCTTTTTTCATTCCGGGTACCATATATATGCTTTCCGGGCGAATGTCAATATTTGAGATACCGAACCTAGTATTGGAATACGCTACGCTTGCAAAGACCTCCTCAATCATTGCTTCTATGTCAAAACTTCTGGAAAATTCTTCTTTTCCGCTTCCGTTCATTAAATCAGACAAGGAATAGGATTTTCTCATCACGAACGCGAATTTGTCTCCTTCAACAGCGAAGTTCTTGAAGTCCAGATAGGGGATATATCACAGCGAATCATATTTTTGTAGTACTTGCTGGGACTGTCTCGAGTCTTTTCAATGAAACCTCCAAACCTGGCGCAAAGCGCAAAGATTTCTTGCAAGTAGAGAGTTAAAGCGAGATCTCTGTTTTTCTTGAAAGCATTTGAGTCATGATTTAAGGCAAGGATGGTATATGTCTGTTCATCAGCCACTGAGAGCGCATTGTATGTGATATAGCTACCGTAAGGAATAACTTCTTTTCAGTGACTTGGATGTATTTTTTAAACTTGCTTTGGAGAGCTTTAGGTAGTAGATCTATTTTCTTTAATGGAACTGAGGTGTTTAACTTTAAGTGATTTAATTTTGGTTGAGCCTTTAATTCTTTTGATGTGGTCAAGCAGATAGAATAGACTAGTTGGAATTAATGCATTCGGTTGACCGAACACGTTGAGTTAGTCAGCAGGCCAAAGAAAACGAAGCGTTATTAGCAAAGATCAGTTTTTAAGTTGTAGTAATTCATAATTCATTATTTCTTTTACGAAGAAATGAAACTATACAGAAACGATAATTCATCATTTGAGACGCAGAAATATTTTTCAAAATGAAAGGTAAATCGACTATAACTTCGCTCCTTCTCCATTTAGGAGCTACAGGCAACTTAAATTCCACTATCGGAAGGCTATAAATTATTTTTTCATAGATTATTAGGGCTTCGGATAGTCAGAATTAACTACCTTAGCCCTTGCAAAAAGCAAGCTGACCATGGATCTATCGTACATTAGTCAGAGTCAAATAGTCAAGTTACATATTTTAGTTTGGAAGAGTATTTTTCCGTTTCTGTAATCTAAAATTTTAGCGTTGCCGTCATTGCTCGCTGTTGCGATCAAGTTTCCGTCTGGGCTCCATCTTGCACACCAAAAAGTAGTTAGATTTGCTGAATAAACTTCAGATATATTGCCAACATCGATAAATTACGTTTAGGAGCACCCTTGAATTTCTGAGTAATTCTAGCCTCTCTGAAATCGTATATCTCGATCATTCCTCTCCCGCCCGCAAAAAGAAGTAGATTTCCGTCATTTCTCCAATCAATCCTATATAACTCTCCTTCGACTTTTCTTGTAACCAGCTGGTGCTTTTGGATGTCAATCAAACTGAAGTGATTGTCATGCGAGACGGCAACCTTCGGTTGAGACTGAATCGGATTTGCTTGGCATCTGTTGTAGGAGCCTGTTTGCCGATTATTTATATAAAGAGCAAAATTTCACCATAATTTAGAGAAACTGAAATGTGACAGCATGAGGTGCTAGTATCAATTTTTCTCACTGAAAATAGTCCATATTGGTCTACCGCTACAATGAGTTCTCCATTTGGAGTAAAATCCACACTTTCAATTTTTCCTGATTTATTCGTAATGAACACCATGCGAAAGACACATACCTAGATGCTTTGGATCCCATCTCGCTTTCTGAATGATTCTCAAATTTCCAATATCGAAAAGATGATAACAAGTCTTTTTTTCGATTGATACGAGAGCGGCTAAATTTCTTTTTGAGTTCACTGAAATTCCTTGCCTTCCTACCACTAAGAAGCAATGAATGTTCGCATTGTAGCAATTCATTTAATAACTTCCTTGAAATACTTCTGAGTGATATATGGACCTCGGCTCTTTTGCCATATCAAACACTTCGAACTGGGCTTTCTTCGAATCATCATTGTGTATTGAGATGAGATAATTCATTCCAGGAACAGATTCGACATATGTGTACGAATCTCAATTGACGAAAGTCAAAAAAAGAAAAAATTAGTTGTTGAGGATTATATGTTTGCCGTTACTCGCACAAAATTGTGGTCCACAAAATGATTTTTCGGATGATTTGGTCATGAGATTATAAGTATAGATGTTATTCTCGCCGGCGGTACACCAGATAGCTTTTAGATTGCCTGGAACTAAAGATATTATGAATAAATAGGCAAAAAAAAGCATGATTAGGGACAACCATTCGTGCCTTCCACTATTGCTGTTTTCTTCGAGCCTCTTGGGTGCTTCGCTCCCATTGTAATCCAGAAAATGTGTTTGGAGAGTTGATTGCCTCGGAGAAATAGTTCGTATTTTTTATTCGAAGAGACAAGATATTGCCAACTAATTAATTGAGAAGTGTCATATACATCAGCTAATATTTTAAATTGATTTCTGAGAGAAAACTTTCAATTCCATTGCATTACAAGTCAGTCGAAATCGTTCTTTTCAGTATTTAACGCGAGGTGTTTGGCGCTAACTATGTATTCGTCAAAACTTCTCTGACCTAGTCATTCTATTTTCAGTAGCAGAAATCGTAATCATACATCTATTTCGCCAAAGAGCTTGCAAATTGGATTCCAATAATTCAAAGATATATAACCTAACAATAACTAAGCAAAACTGCTTTGCCGAAAATCGATTCGAATATATTAGATATACATGAGTTCTTTAAAGATTTCTAGCAAAGTTTTCACTCAATCGACAAAAGCATAAAGTTGTATAGCAATTGCTTTTCTCATATTCTCATCATAGACATTGATACTCTTTGAAAAAGTAAGCTGAGCAAGGATCTATCTATCATACATTAGGAAGCTGAGATATTCAAATTACCTTTTTTTTGGTTGGAGAAGAGTTCTTCCAGTTCGGTAATATTAATTTTTCGCACTCGTAGTAGCGATTAATACATTCTCTGTACACGTATGTCTATAATCGAATCTTACTTTTATATATGAAATATGTTTTTCCTATTTTTCAGAGTGGACTATGAAGAGTTCATATTTTTATGGATCCAATACTTCAAATTATTTCCAAATCCTAAATCCTAACGATGATTCTCTTCCCACGTACTCAAACAAAGAAAGATTCTCTTTTCGGAGAAAAGAGCCCGTAGAGCATTTGTTCTTTCCCGAGTTAGACGGCTATTATTCATCAAATCCAGAGTTTGAAGGTTTCTGGAAACTTTTCTCGGTTAATTGAGTTTTCTAAGTTAGAATTTTCCTACATTTTCAATAGTTGTCTGCAAAAATTTTGTAATTTCTCTCTAATTCGATTAAAAGTACTATCTGATATATTGTTAAGTAGCGAAATTTTTCCTTAATTCAAAGAATGAGGTTCATGGTAGTAATTATGCTTCTTAAGATCAGCTCAATCAATCAGGATAAGAAAGTTTCAAAGGATTCATAGGTCGAGTATGAAAATCGAAAATTTGATCGATAATCCCTGAATAGATGAGTTTTTGCTAAAGATGTTAATGAGAAATCGAAAGGATATACATTGAACAATAATTGCTCCAAAACAAGTATCAGAGATATATGCGAATGGATTAGTATATCAGCCCTCATTAAAGCGTATTACAGCTTTTGCTAATGTTCAATACTCATCAGAGTTAACCTGGATACCCGCAACAGGATTTAATAAAATCGGACTGGGTATAAGTTAGAATCATTTTATTTATTTTGAGATAAAAAAGTTATTTCTGAGTGTATTATCATGGAAAATTTAGAAAGTCAATGGAAGATTGAAACTGCGATCAGAGAAGCGGTATTTGGTGTCAGGATTGATCATGTAGATATTAGAATAACTGGAACTCGAGGCATGAAGCCTTCTGATTACGCAAAATCTCCAAAAGATAGTTCTCAAAAACTGCTATACAAGGAAATGGAACCAATAATGTCAGAAGCAAATCATCAAACCTCTCAAAAGAAAAAGCAACAGCATCAACTTATCCAATCTGATGAAAATCCAAAGGAGAGAGAAATGATTACGGCCTCATTCCCTCAGAGCGCTCATGGGGTGATAATCATAAAAGACTCAGATGACTCAAAAACAATGAAATGGGGGTCTGGAGTGATGATTGGACCTGATCTTGTCCTGACTGCAGCTCATAATGTCTATGACAATCAGAAACCGAGCAGAAAGAGATATCCATGCATCAAATTCATTCCAGGAGCAAACGGAGACGTGGCTCCTTTTGGTGAAATTGATGTTGAAGAAGTGTTCGCCCCTGAAAAATATATTAATCATCAAGGAGACGAAGAGAACTATGCTTTGATGATTCTGAAAACACCAATTGGCAGACAGACAGGGTACTGCTGGCTGAGAGCAGTATCAGCAGAATATGTAAACGAATTATTGAAAGACAAAGTAGTATCTTTAGTGGGATATCCTGCTGTGGAGAGCATGAAAGAAAAAAGTGAGATATGCTTCGAGCAATGGAGAGAGAGAGGAATAATTCAGAAGATCGAAGAGAAGACTGGCTTTATTCACTATGATGTTAAGGCAGGCCCGAGCCAAGGTGGAGGATGCGTGTTTTATGAGAACTTAATCAAGTATGAACGCAACGTGATAGGAGTGCATGTGGGCCAAGAAAAAGATTCTGGTTTGGCTTGCATGATCACAACGGACCGATTTGAAGAATTGCTTCAATGGATTCATGCGTATGAGCTAAAAAAGAAGAAATTTAAGGAAATTATTCAAAGCAAAGACGATAAAGAAGGTGTCATCAAGAAGCTGCTGCTAAGCGGCAAGCACCTTGGAGCAGAATTGAATTTGCTGGCAGAGTATAGATTGTCTGGATTGGAAGAAATCGATCTGTCTGGCAATGGTGATATGGACGAAGGAATAGAAATTTTGTGCAAACACACATTTTGGGAACATCTTCAAAGCATTGATTTGAGGAGATGCGGCATTGGGAACAATGGCTGTACCTCTCTTAGCAAAAACGAAACTTGGAAACAATTGAAAGCGTTGTTTTTGGGAGGAAATGCTATCAGTGACAAGGGTGTGGCAGCAATAGTCAAAAGCAAAAATTTCCTTGGTCTCGAGGAGCTAGGTTTAAACTACAACCAGATCGGGGAGTGTGGAGCTCTCGTTCTAGCTGACAATAATCTCACGTGGAACAACCTTAAAAGGCTTGATTTAGGATATAACATGATTGGTGATGAGGGTGCAGCAGCAATCGGTATAAACACTCATTGGAAAAATCTAGAAGCTTTGACGTTATCTCGCAATAAGATCAGCGCCCAAGGCGCGTTTTGCATCGGTAGCAACACCACGTGGGAAGGTTTGAAAGAACTTCGATTGAACAGTAATGAAATCGGTGATAAAGGTGCTATAGCTATCGCCAATAACAAGATTTGGACAAAGCTACAACGTCTGAATCTGAATCGGAACTGCATCACTGATGAAGGCGGAGAAGCCATTGGGAAGAATGCTGTCTGGAAATTTCTCGAAGTATTAGATCTTTCACAGAACGAAATTGAAGACCAGGGTGCTCTAGCTATCGGGCTTAACAGTGCATGGAGTAATTTGAAGGAGCTCTATTTAAACCACAATCAAATTGGCGCAGAAGGCGGGGCTGCTATCGGAAGGAATACGACTTGGAAAGATTTAGAAGTACTTTTTATTGGCTACAATCGAATTGGAGATGAAGGCGCTCTTTCGATTGGAAGCAATAGGACATGGACCAAGCTACAGGATCTTATGTTGGAAGGTAATCAAATTGGTAATGAAGGAGCCACAGTGCTTGGGAGTAATCCCACCTGGAAAAGATTAGAAACTCTCGATCTGCAAGCCAATGAAATAGGATATCAAGGCCAGGTGGCTCTTGTTCGAAATCCTGTTTGGAGGTATATTAAAACGATGATCTTGAGTCATTACAGAAGACCAACTCAAGAGAGAATAAATGCTCTCAATACGATTGCCCTGATAAATCCGAAGCGAATTGAGAATTACTTACCAACCCCGGTTGATTTACTTGACGAATTGTAACTAATCTATAAAAAATAAGAGTTTTGAAATATGTTCGAAGTAAACTCCTTCACATTATGCTTCGCAAAACCATTTGATACAGACAACCATAATTTAGTCAACTAGTCCATTAAAATTCTTGAGTCGTTGAGATTTCAAATGCGTAAGGTTTATTGACATATTTATTACGATGGAGTCCACTTATTATTCAGCTAAAATACTGCCAAGCTCTCAATTTATGAACTCTTTCTTCGTTTGTGAATTAAGACTGTGAGTTTGGATAAAATATTAGAAATAAACAAGACAAGCGAGAAAGAAATTTCTTCACGAATATTGGGATTGCTTCTGATCTTAGTATGCAATTATGCATGTATTTACCGGCAGATAGATTATAGAAAGGTTTTATGAGTTCATATCTAGCTTTCAATTTGTTTCATAGTGTTTCTTATGTTAATATTTTATAGAAATGGCAAAGAACTTTTTGATCATAGTTTCAACCCCTAGCTCACCAGAATTCGTCGTTGCCAGAGGAGCAAAAGCGCTAAGAACTTTTTCTCTTTTCAGAGTTTCCTTTAATCGTAACTCGTAATAAACGTGAAAATATCTCCAAACAAAATTTTCTGCTAATATGATTTCAAAGAATCATGAATAAAGTTTCGCCGACCTCTACTTCTGTCCACCATCTTTGCTACATTGTCACAAACGATAATCCTGAAGAGCGAAGTCTCTCAATCCCAAGATTTTCCCACAGCTCGTTGTTTCCGATGGAAAGCGTTGGTCTCTATTTGGTTTAATTTCAATTGACGAGTCCATCCAAGTATTTCTGAGCAGTATTTTTTCTTATAATGGTTGCATTGTATTTGACGATTTGAATATTATCACTACTTGTGAGTCTCGTAGAAACAAATTGTCGTCTCAAGTTGACGAAATTTTTCAAAATTAATTTTAAAGACTCCTTCAATTATTAATCGAATATCCTCAAAAAGCAAACGATATGTCCATGCTGGTTATTGCATCCGACTATATTGGAGTAGATGTTTTATGCATGTAGAAGGTTATGCAGGACTGCGTGATAAAACTAGCCATTCTAAGATACATATCACGTAAATATTCTCACCACGAAAAGAATTTCACTTCAAACTAATGAGAAGAATTGATTTATTTCTAGAATTTACTGGTCCTCCATTGAGAATCAGATATGGGAATTTTTCTATTGCTTCCAAATATAAATGATGATAGCATGAAAAGTTCCAATTTGAAATGTTATGCTTGGTTTAGATAAATACTAATCTTTGGTTCCAAGTGAATTAACAGAAAGAATTAGCTAACTCATCGGTAATTTATGAAAGTTCGCAGAGAAATTTTAATTGAATTTCAGTTTAAATTCCTACAAGTGAGTTTCTTATCTCAACAGCATTTATTTTCGCCTCGAGAATCGTTCTGTTTTTAGTTAGGGGAGATACAAGTTTTAATTCTAATACATAAAATATACAAGAGAAGTCAATCGAAAACAGGGGATTCAAAACTATCGATTTAACTTTATCAACGATTATCACCTAAGCTTTCGTGTCTCTGTTCTCTTTTTCTATGAGCGTCCAGCTTTTCCCATTTTTAAATGAAGCAAATAGAGAGAGCCCAATCTGATTATTAACAATGAGAAATTATTTTTCAACTATCAAAGGTTACTTTCATATGAGGTGAATCCAGTATAAAGCGTTTTTCCAGTCTTAAAGTCCAACATTTTCACTGTCTTATCTACAGAGGCGCTTGCAAGCATGCCTCCATCTGGACTCCATCGCACACAGTTGATCATTCCTATTAATAATAGTTCAACCGTTAAAAAAGCTATATTAAATCAAGGCAACATACCCGAATGAATTTCAAAGGTTTTGACAATCTTCGATGCTCGTTTGTCAAATATCTTGATATTCTTGTCACTACCACCCGTCGCCAGTAGATTTCCGTCATTTGGGCAAGAATCAATCCAACAGCACATACGTTCTAAGAAAAATATTGACACCAAAGAAAAAAAAACACATAAGAAGGAAAGCAACAAATTAGAATAAAGCCAAACTCCCTTCAAGAAGAGAGAAAAACTCTCATTAATTGTAATATAATTGTTAGAACCTCTATCTCTCTCAATTTGAATCGGACGCTTCAAGGCAAAGGTTTGCTTTTGAGTATCAATTATACTGAGTTGATCCCCGTCGTACTTGACAAATAATAATGGTTCGCCAGCATTGGCACTCCATTTGCAGCGGCTATCGGGATCTAAACAAGAAGTGTAAACATGAAGAACACAAGTTGAAGCTATTGAATCAAAAAAACAACAAAAATTCTTAAAAATAAGGCTGCGATCGAAAATCTTAATTACCACTGAAACTAGAACTCATCTTCAGATTCAGATGGAAGCTGTATTCATTAGTATTCACATTCGATACCAGGCACACTCCGTATCGGTCAATAGTCGCCACGAGCTCTCCTGTAGGATCGAAATCAAGCGAAGTTACAAAGTTCACTAAATTTGAATTTTAAATAGATTCTTAGTAGGGAGAATAATCTATTAATTACCTTCCTTCGAGCTATATTGCGAGTGCCATCTCGATTTTCGAGTTAGTTTTACAATACTCTCAGTCTGCGATGGGGCAAAATTGAAAAGATGATAAGCTACTTTGCCTCCAAGGGGAATAGCTCCAAGGGCATTCCTTCGAGAATTATAGGTGATATCTCCTTGTCCAGTTACTAATGGAAGGTTATCCTTATTAGAAGAGATTTCAATGAGAGCTGACCTCCAGAAGCTTCCTCGAATGAATATATTTTCTTAATTTTCCCTCTTCTAGATACATCGAATATTTCTAAGTTGGCAGAATTTCTCCAATCATGATTAGCAACAGCGAGAAATCCGGTATTCGTGACCTCTTTGACATGCATCCAACTGAATCCTAATTGATTAGGGGGTCGTATCTTATTCAAAGAAAAAACTAACAAAGCATACCTTCCGAATAATTGAGTTTCGATGCGCTAAAGTTTGAGAATTCTTGTTTTGTTTCAAGTTCAACGATATTGATCATGTTATGTTCATATATGGACCAAGCAAGTAGCCTTGGAGGGATGTTGTCTATACAAAATCAGATCAGTACAATGATGATTCAAAAACAATATGTAATCAAACGATATGTGAGTTCTAAAATGAGAGAGAAAGCATGATATTGATTAAAAGTTAAGAACCATTTATCGGTTTGGAGATTTTTCGCCACTCGGACTGCTTAGATTCTTTTTGTTGTTGTTTTGTTTCCTTAAGAATCTGATTGGAAGAATCAACGACTCCTTTTCTGTTAGTCCTAACATTATTCAAAGTGAGTTTTTGTTTCATTTGAGATTGCGAACTTCTTGGCAGTTTGTTCGGCATCTTTTGGGAGCATTTTGAGTTCTGTTGATTTTTTAATTTGAGCTGTGTGATATGAATAAAACTAATTTTGATTAATGAGTACAACTATTTCTCTGAAGTACTCTAACATTTCTTTTATGAGTTTTAATAAAGAGTACGACGAATGGGAAATTTTGGAAGTTGAGTTATTTCCTTTAACAATTGCGATTTCAATGTCTTTCAAGGAAGGACCAATCTTCCTTGTGTGTATTATCACTTAGACCATGAACATAGTTTGAGAATATTCCTTAGTTTCTAATAAGTAATTCATGATGAGGAAAAGTAGTTTTACGTTAACTCGCTATTTTCGCTATCTTTTACTATTCCTGAAATACAGGCGACTCAAAGTTTTGGAAATTTTATTAGCTTTCCTAATAAAAAAATACTTGGTAACTTGTCAAAATATCATAAATATCGATTGGAACATTTTCCAGGTCTATTCCTTATTTTCTGCGATAAACTCACGCAATACCATGAGAATGGGAGTAAGTTTTGCTGGACTTAGAAATTCTAGCAGAGAAAAAGTCTAGAGTGTTGTTAGAAAGGTTTGGGTAAGATACCTAATTAAGTTTTTAACAGCTGGCTGATTAAATTGCAAATCACCCTAGTTGAATTTCAACTTATTGACAACTGGTAAATTTTCTCTTACCGTGATCCTGATTGCAAAAGTGAGATAAGACAGAAAAATCCATTCGAAGTGTTGCTACCTCTTACCCTATTTCTCAAAATGAATTCCTGTTTGCCAAGCTTAACAGAGCAGGAACAGTCTTCAAAACAGCTCCAATTTCTCGATTTAATCAACAGGTTTCGTGCTAGCTTACAATTTCTCGTCTTAACTCAAGTTATTGATTTAATTCAGAACCAGGTCATCATTTCTTTATTTACTCAGCACGATTAATTAAAAATTTACACCCAGATCTCAGAATTAAAGTTGGCAGGAAACAAAAATGCTGACAAAGGACGATAGTCAAGAAAATAAAGAGATAGTTGCCTCTCCCAAAGCCAAGCCTACTGCTGAACACTGTAGAACGCAAGAAGAAAGAACAGTTGATCAATCCAACCCACCCTTTAAGGAATCGAAGCAAATACAGAGTAGACTGGAGAGAGATTCATTAAGAATATCGACAAGAATCGGAGTTGGTAATATATTTCTGCTCAATCCATAGTGCCCTCTCTCCACTACATTTTTTATACTTGTTATGCTACTCATAAAGATTTTTTTCCCCTCAAAAGCTACTTGCTTTGTCCTCGGAATTGAATAATAAGGTTAGCATTGTTGAATTCGAGACAAGGCAGCAATTTGCAACCTTTGCTGGAGTGAAACTTAGAAGGGTGAACTGTATTTTTATTCTGGATTTGATTTAGATATAATATATTTTGCTGAGATAGCGAGTGGACGCATGGACAGAAATCCCAAACACAAAATTACTTGTTTCTCTCAACCATTGTTTTGACACGTCTGCCAATCTAGAAGTGTTTGATATCTCTCGGCAAAACAAAAGTAAGAAAATATACTCGTTTGAGAAAGTCTCTGGTGGTATAATTATTCTTAAAAATCTTTTTAATAATAAAGCCTTCTCCAAGTGACTGGTGAAGAGATGTTTCCTATAATCTTCGAAGAAATATTCTTGGTGCGACTCCCCTTGAAGGGAAAATCGCTTACCATCTCTTTAATTTCGCCAACTCCTTTCGATTTTAATTTTTCAAATCTTTTCCATATATAATTTGAGGTTTCTCAATCTGATTAATTGTAAAGTTTCCAAATGGATTGATGTTTGCCAAAACAATGGAAATTTGCTGGCCCTAAGAGGTAACTATATTGGAGATCTCGTGGTTAAATAGAGTTAACACCAAAGAAAATATATGTTGACCTTTCAAAGCATTTTGAAGTGAAATTCGTAAATTCGTCTAATCAAAATCAACTCTCGATTACGCGAAGAAAAATACTTTCTACACCACGTGCTTGGCTATCAGCAGAAAAAGTGCCTAAGAAGCAATAAAACCTGACAAGGTTGAGAGCTTAGAAGTATTTGAAGAAATTCATCATGCTTTTTTGTTAAAAGGAGTCTAAAATTCTATGCCCGGCTAGTTTAACATCTCTTCTTAACCGCTTATGGAGCTAAGGAGCAACTCTTCTCTGAGAAGAATAATACATTTCGATCTTATCATGATCATGACATTCTTTTTCTTTCTCATGAAGTGGATATTCAAACAATATGCTTTTTGAAAAATCATTAGCAACTCCATACCACATTTTGAAATCAATCACCTCATGAAATAAGCCCATCCATCATCTTATAAAATTCGTTCTCGAAATAATTCTTGACCATATCAAATCAATTTTGAAAAAGACATATCATCGCTTTCCAAGTTTGCTTGTCTGGGCTTTTTTCTTACTCTTTAGATGCGACGTTGTCATACGATTTTTTTGCTGAATAATAAGAATTTAGTAGCTCCCTCTATCTCTCTTTAAATTCTCATTGAAGAAGAATTCTAAAGGGATAAATTGCTCTTTTCGTTTGTAACACGAAAATGTCGTGAGCTTCAGAGTTACTAGTAATCCACAATCTTAAATTAACAAAAAACGAGAGAGGATTCTCCCAAGTTGTAAATAGATCAAAGTCAATGAAAAGAAGAAAAGTACCTTTGAGATCTTTGAGTCATATTTAAAATAATATGTTGAAGATCTACAAAAGATCCAAGAATGCATTTCTCATACCCATTTTAGTACAATTCCTTCTAGCTTTCATCTACTCTTAAACTGTACTCATAGCTAATCCTGAGGAAAGAAAACATTTTTTTTTATCAATGAATTAATTGAATTTATATTATAAAAAGGAAGTTTCTATAGAGCTAGATATATATATAGATAAGTCATCAATAAGCATATATCACCATTAAGATGATATATAGGAATGCTAGATCTAAATTCTTCTAATTACTCCATTAACGAAAGCTTTTTAGTTCTTCATCTTCTTATTTCTGAGTTGCGTCGCTTTCTTTACGCCTTGATAATATTCACAATTTTTCCCAAAGTACACTGTTCCTTTGTCCTGGAACTGTACCGTGTAGTAGAGATTGTTAATGTTCTTGAATGGTATCGATTTGCCTTGCTTATAGAATTGATCCTGGAACGTCACAAGTTTCTTAGCTGGATCAATCTTTACATAGAACTTGGTGTTCAGGTTGGCGACATCATCTGAGCAAATAGCCAGACTCTTATCGCGGTAGTTACCATTGAGATTAAGGACCTGTGCATTCGCAGTTTCGATGAGACCGACACAAGCAGATCCTTCCATCTCTCCGAAGGAGAACTCGAATTTGTTGACCTTGCTCTGCATGAAGCTTGTACCGAAGAGATTGTTGAAGCCTGTGCCATATGAGGATATGGTTCCGTTGTTATAGTCACCAACAATATTGGTGCTTGTTCTGCCGGATAAGAACGCCAAGGCATTAGTATCTGCATCGTTCTTGACTGGAGTGGATTTAATCTGTTTCTTGAGTCTACCAAGGAGATCCAAATCGAAGAATTGTGGCTTGCCACGGACTCCCTTGATAACTTGGAGTCTATTTCCATTTAAGAAACTGTACACTTCGTTGGCCTTGTCACTGATACCACCTGTGTTCGATAAAATGTTGAACCAATATGGTTGCGCGCTCCTGACAGGGAAGTAGTGAGTAGGATTAGCCTGAACGAGATTGTAGACCGTTGAGTATCCGGATGATTTAGCACATCTGTCATTACCCAGGTTGAAGTAGCTGCGTTGTCCGCAAGGGTTAACGTAGAGTGCCATATCACTAATACCGAATTGAATGCCCGCTCTTGCGCCTCTGGATGTGCTTGGAGTGGAAAGGATCGTGAGGTCAAGAGTTGGTGAAGAATGGTCGAATGTGATTTCGAGATCTTGGTAAGTATCAGTCTCGCCGAGGACATACTTGAAGACAGTTTGTCCTCCAACTTGTACGATAGTGTTCTGATCAATCCAAGATCCAACGAGATAGAGTCTAAACCTGAGGGTTGTCGTAGTATGGACAGGAAGTGCAGTGAAGACTCTGCGAATGATCGCTGTAGACTCGAAAGGTCCAAGGAGAGTGTAGCCGTACAATTGGCTGCTGTAGGGTTGCTGTCTCGTGCCTCGGACCTGGAAGTTGCCCATGTTGAAGTTGGTGCCAGAAAGTTCGAGAATCATGAGGTCAGTGCGTCTAGCTTCAGTTGCTTGCTGTCCACCGGTCCAAATACCATAGATTTCGCGACCATCGTCTTTAAGACTGACATCGCTCTGGAATTTAGGTAGGTACATAAGGTTCAATCCAAGGTTGTAGAATTGTCCATAGTGGTCGGTTCTGTATAATGAGTACACAGCGGTGTTTCCAGCTTTGGTACAAGAGCCGAGAAGGACGTTGAACACGTTAGTTACCGAGCAAGGGTTCATGTGCATGACGAAACTGTGTAGATTCCAGCCCGCGTTTGTATCTGCTTGACCGCTTCCACCAGTGACCATGAACTTGAGTTCAAGAGTTGGTTGAGTATGTACGAACTGGAGTTCGATATCTCTGAAGTCATTGTTCATTGTGATAGTTCTGGTGAAGATCTGAATGTTGTTCATCTGTACTGTATGGTCGAAGTTATTCCAGTTACCAGTACCCATCAGACGGTATCTAACGATGACCGTAGCGTGTTGAGGAAGATTTGTGAAGGTTCTGGCAAGGATGTAGTTAGCTCCGATGTTGAATGTTCCAAGAACATTAACTCCTCCGCGCATTATAATTGGTGCGATTCCAGTGCTGCTTGGGGTGGTGTATGTCCACTCTGTTGGAGAAGATTTGAGGTTCACCAGCGAAATGTGGATCTGGTTGCCTCCAAGAGCTACGTATTGAGTTCTGCTGATCGTGGCCGGTGAAACAAGTTGAGAGATTTGGAATCCGTTCAAATATTTGACAGGCTGAGTTCTGATGTAGTAGAGCTCAACAGGTGTTCCGAGGTTGCCTGTCTGAAGGTTAATGGACCAAGATGGTTGAGTGGATAACCATTGGAATCCTTTAGGATAGTTAACGTGGGAAAGCGCATAGAAGACAGAATTTCCAGCAAGCTGGCAGGTTTGGAGCTGGGTGTTGAAGAAGTTCCTTACTCCGCAAGGGTTGGCGTAGAGACCGAAGTTGCTGATAGCAAATCCACCAGCATTTGTTGAATAAGCACCCGTGGCTGGAGCTGCTTCAAGACTAATGATAACATTGCTCTGAGTGTTCGGGAATTGAGATTCAACGATTCTGAAGTAGGTGCCAGCTGGTAATCTCGATTGGAATACTGGGACTCCGTTGGCTCGGAGGTAGAAGGTCAAACCAGTTGGAGAAGCAACGTTGAGTTGGAATTTAAGCGCGATGCTCTGATGTGGGCTGAGGTTCAAGTATGCTCTTGACAGTTTGTATCCAGGACTGATGTAGCCGAGAGCTGGGAATCCGTTCAACTGAATGGTGCTAAGAGTTCCTCTGTTGATTGACCACTTTCCGACATTATACATTGGGTTGCTGCCAACAAGGTCAAACACCAAGGTAATTGGAACTCTGCTGCCTGTCAAATAGCTGCCAGTAGTGCTAGGTACGGTGTAGTATTGTAATCCGGTGCTGGGTGAGCCGAAGTTGAGGACAGTGCCGTTGATTGCAATGATATCTCTGTCATTAGAGAATTGACCGCCGAGGACGTATCTGATCCAATTTGGTTGTTGCTGGGCAGTGTAGCCAGGGTATTGACCAGCATAGTAGATCTGTAGCAATGGGCTCTGGAAGCTGTTAGCGACTGGCATGTATGAGCCTGTGATGCTATTTAGAATGTGTCCTGCAGGAGCGTTAGTGTATGTCACTGCGAATTGGCCAATTGCCCATTTGAATGGAGCAATTGACTCTGGTGCGCCACTTGAAACGAAGCTGATTGTCAAGGTCTGTTGGCCGAGGTTATCACCGCTGCCGTAGTAAGGGAATTGAGCTTCAACGTGTTGGATTGGAGAAGTAGAGGTAATTGGAGTGCTGAGCACGTTAACTCCATTAAGTGCGATAGTGAATAGTCTATTATATCTTGGAGTTCCCGTCGAGTGGAGGTTGAATCTGACAACTATAGCATTCGTAGTGGCAGAAGGAGCAAGCGAATATGAAAGGATGGTGTTAGGTGTGAAGTAGCCGAGGACTGGTACAGATCCAATATAGCTGACGCTTGGGGTACCGATATTGATGCTGAAGCTTGGGAATTGGAAGCTGGAGCCAACCAATTCGAGGACTGTACGAGTATTAGCTAAGAAAGGAGCACGATGACCGCTAGAAATAGTAACTCCGAGATTGGATAAGGCGTTGCAATTTGGAGTGCCTTGGTTGCCGAAGTTCAAGACAACGCCGTTGATTGCGATGATGTCTTGGGCATTATTGAACTGGCCGTTGAGGACATAATTAATCCAATTTGGTTGTTGACCTGAAGAATAGCCAGGGAATGAGCCTCCTAAGTAGATGCCGAGCATTGGTGTGTAGTAGCTGTTTGCAACTGGAGTATATCCGGTGGCAGTGAGAATATTTCCTGAAGGAGCGCTGCTGTAGGTGACTGCCATCTGACTGATAGCCCACTTGAATGGTGCTGATGATCCCGTTCCAACATTAGATCCGCCTAACTGAATTCTGAAGATATTCTGAGCGTTGGCTGAACCTAGAGAGTATGGGAATTGGACTTCAACATTCTGGAAGATGTTGTTGCCGGTGATTGGAATGGTGAGAACGTTGACATTATTCGCTGAGCAAGTGAGTGGTGCTCTGTCTGCGTTGCCAGAAATCATCAAGGTAAATCTCACAATAGCTGCCTTGGTCGAAGCAAGTGGAGCCAAAGTGTATGAGAGCACGGTGGATGGTGCGAATTGACCGAGAGCAATAACCGAGCTTATTGGTACTGTTCCCAATTGGCCTTGGTTGCAGGCGAAGTTAGTCAGACTTGGTTTGCTACCCGTGAGTTCGAGGACGGTCTTCGTTTGAGGTCCGAAGGTAGAAGTAGCAAAGTTATTTGCTTGGGTGAGTGGCGCATAGCAGTTATCTGAGCTAGGAGCGCCAAAGTTGAGGATGGTGCCGTTGATAGCAATGATATCACTGCTAGGTGCGAATTGTCCGTTGAGGACATAGTTGAGCCATGTTGGTTGCTGTCCTGTGGTATATCCAGGGAATGAGCCGCCGTAGTAGTTCTGAAGAAGAGGAGTGATGTAGCTGTTCAAGCATGGGCTGTATCCTCCGGTCACACTGTTAGCAATGTGGCCAGCTGGTACTGGGCTGTAAGAGACAGCGAATTGAGAAATACCCCATTGGACTGGTGAGGTCAAAAGCTGTAGAGGAGAAGCGTTGAAGCCAATCTGAAGAGTTGTCGTTCCAGCAGAACCGGAGAGTGGGAATTGAACTTCAATATTTCTGACAAGGTTGGTGCCGGTGAGGGGAACTGTGAGGATATTATAGTTGTTCACATTCATGGTGAAAGGAAGGTTCGAACATGATCCTGAGGTTGTGAGTTGGAATCTGACAGTTGCTCCCATTGTTGAGGCAAGAGGCGACAGAGTGTATGTGAGAACGCTTGGAGTGGAAAGACCTCCGCATACTGGTACCGAGTTAAGAGTAGTGAAGCTGAGTGGGCCTGTATTGCAGCCGAAGTTACCAAGATTGTAGCTAGGTCCAGTCAACTCGATGACTGTTGGCATTTGCTTCGAGAACTGTGGGAAATAGGTATTAGCTCCCAAGTTAGGTAGGTCAGAGATAGCGTTGCTGCAAGTAGAAGGAAGGCCAGTTGATGATGAGCCTACACCAGTTGGAGTGCCGAAGTTCAAGACAACACCATTGATTGCGATAATGTCCAACTTGTTGTTGAACTGGCCGTTGAGGACGTAAGGAATCCAATTTGGTTGTTGACCTGAAGTGTAGCCAGGGAATGAGCCTCCGTAGAAGATACCGAGAGCTGGAGTGTAGTAGCTGTTCGCAACAGGGCTGTATCCTCCGCTAACAGTGTTCGGGATGTAACCGCATGGTGCACTGCTGTAGGTGACAGCGAGTTGTGAAATCGCCCATTGGTGTGGAGAACCTGCACCAGTGCCGGAGCCTGAGCCTGAGCCTGAGCCTAAGCCAGTGCCAGTGCCGGTGCCAGTTCCAGTTCCAGTGCCGGAGCCTAAGCCAGTGCCAGTGCCAATGCCAATGCCGGACCCTGGTCCCGATCCAAAGGTGATAGTGAGAGGAATGCCTCTATTCTGATCGAAATCGACACCAGACTGAGTGATAGGGAATTGAATTTCGACGTTTTGGAAGAAGTTCTGGCCGGTGAGTGGAATACTGAGCACATTTGCTTTTCCAAAGGTGACTGTGAGTGGTACATTCGAGGCTTGCCCATTAACAAGCAAGGTGAATCTCACGATACCAGATCGAGTTGTGGTGAGAGGGAACATGTTGTAGGTCAAAGAGCAAGTCGATGGGAGATTTCCAAGAGTCATGATCGAGCCCACAGGCACAAGGTTGAGAGATGCTCCTGTGACAGCGAAGTTAGAGGTACTTGGACTATTACCAACTAATTCGATGACTGTCCTGGTATTTGTCAAGAAGTTAGGTACCTGCAGAGCAGTTTGGAGATTGTTGCATGCTTGAGTTGGGCTTCCCAGATTGAGGATAACTCCATTAATAGCTATGATGTCATTAGCATTGCTGAATTGACCTTGCAAGACATGTTGCAGCCAAGTTGGTTGAGCTGAGTATCCTGGGAATGATCCACCATAGTACATCTGGAGTAAAGGTGTGAGATAGCTGCTCACTACAGGGACATTGACTCCAGTCACGAGATTGGGGATGTAACCGGCTGGAGCATGACTGAACGTAACAGAAAGTTGGCTAACAGCATAATTGAATGGAGTTGATCCTGTAGATCCCAGAGATCCGCCTTGAGTTGGTGCTATACCGAAGCTGATGGTGAGTGGAACTTGTGACCTGTCTTGGCTATAAGGCATTGTGAATTGAAGCTCAATATTCTTTTTGAAGTCTGTTCCTGACAACGGGATATTGAGGACGTTCACGCCATTGCAGGTGACGCTGAGTGGTACGTTTGTAGCAGTTCCGAGAACGTAAAGATTGAACCTAGCAGTAACGGATTGTGTGGTAGGTTGAAGTGAGACCATGTAGGTCAGAGGCTGAGATGAAGGGAGTTGTAGTGCTAAAACGTTGCGGACAGGGGTTAGGCTGAGGGTAGTTGATGGGCAAGAGAAGCCACTGAGGCTAGGAGTTGAGCCAACAAGTTCGAGGACCGTCTTAGTTAGAGGATAGAACTGAGTGCGGTAGTTGCCGGAACCGAATTGTGGAAGATTGCTAAGATCGCAGCTTTGTGGAGTTGTACCAAAGGATGATGGAGTTAATCCCAGGGCAGTCGCACAAGGAGTCGAAGCTGCTAAGCCTGCTAAGTTAAGAATAGTACCGTTGATGGCTATTATGTCGCTTTGAGGTGAGAATTGGCCGCTCAAAACATAATTGAGCCACTTTGGTTGTTGGCTTGTAGAATAGCCAGGGAATGAGCCCGCATAGAAGATGCCCAAAGCAGGGGTCAAGTAACTGTTGAGGACAGGACTGTATCCTGAACCAACGACGTTGGGAATGTATCCAGCAGGGACACCGCTGTATGTGATTGCGAGTTGACTGATTCCCCATGTGTATGAAGGAGTTGAACAGTCACCTGGAGCGGATCCAGTGCCTTGAGATAAGCCCGATCCAACACCTTGTCCTTGTGGTAATCCTGATCCGACGCCTTGACCTTGTGGTAAGCCCGAACCGCTACCTTGACCTTGCGGTAAGCCTGATCCAACACCTTGTCCTTGTGGTAATCCTGAACCAGTGCCTTGACCGAGTGGCAAGCCCGAACCGCTACCTTGACCTTGCGGTAAGCCTGATCCAACACCTTGGCCTTGAGGTAAGCCTGATCCGACACCTTGACCGAGTGGGTAGCCTGCGCCAGTACCTTGTGCTAATGGAACCAAGCTAATCGTCAAAGGCACACTTGTTAGAGATGGGTTGTATGACAGTGGGAACTGGAGTTCGATGTTCTGGAACTTGTTGTCGCAGTTGATTGGAGCAGTCAAAACATTGTTTCCGCCAGCGTTGATCACCAAGTTAGCGTTTGCAGGTCCTGTCACCATAAGTGTGAATCTCACAATACCAGATCGAGTAGAAGTGAGAGGAACCATGTTATAGGTCACAGTGCTAGTTGGAGTACATTGACCGAGTGCTGGAATGGAACCAATTGTGGAAATTTTCAATGGAACACCAGTTACAGCAAAGTTAATGAGGCTAGGGCTTGTTCCAACAAGCTCAAGAACTGTTTTCGTGGTTGTGAAGAAATTTGATCGTGGTAGAATTGTTGCAGCGGTAGGCTGGAATGCATTTCCAAGATTAAGAACAGTACCGTTAATGGCAATTATATCGTATTGAGGAGTGAACTGGCCATTCAAAACATAATTGAGCCAATTTGGTTGCGTAGTATAGCCAGGAATTGAACCACCATAGTACAGCTGCAGAAGAGGAGTGTAGAAGCTGTTGACACATGGGCTGTAGCCTCCAGTAATGTAGTTAGGGATATGTCCAGCAGGGACATTGCTGAATGAGAGAGCCAATTGTCCGATGGTCCATTTAAATGGAGCACTGTTGGCACCCGCACCGGTACCGGTACCGGTAGGAGCGAAGCTAAAGGCAATAGCAAGCTGACCTTGTCTATTGTCGCCGCTTGGAGAGAATGGGAATTGAATTTCAATGTTCCTGTAAGTGTTCGTTCCTGATATTGGGATCGTGAGCACAGGAATTTGGTTGGCAGTGACAGTTAAAGGAACATTGCTTGCTGTTCCGATGAGGTTCAGAGTGAATCTTAAAGCGGCAGCTTGAGTAGTTGGAGTGCCTTGGAAGGATGTCGTGAGAACACTTGTTGGTTGAAGGTATCCAAGCATTGGTACAGAGCCTACCATGACGACGGAGAGTGGAGTGTTGCATGAGTAGGTTGGGAATTTGAAACTTGGACCAACGAGCTGAAGTATCGTTTTGATTGCTGGACTGTAGCTCAAAGGAGACTGTAGGCTCTGAAGTGAAGGAATGCTAGAGAGACTTCCAGTTATAGGAGATGAAGCAGAACCATAAGAGCCTGGTCCACAAGAGCTTGGACCGAATACGTTGCCGAGTCCTGGACCCATATTGCAGCCTGGGCCGAGATTAGATCCTGAGCCAAGGCCAGATCCTGTTCCCATACCAGTTCCTTGTCCTAGACCAGATCCTGGACCTCCTTGACCGAGACCAGTACCTGGACCCATGCCAGTTCCTTGACCTCCTTGACCGAGACCAGTACCTGGACCCATGCCAGTTCCTTGTCCTCCTTGACCGAGACCAGAGCCTGGACCAAGGTTGAGCACTGTTCCGTTGATTGCGATGATGTTGAATTCAGGTGCAAATTGACCATTGAGAACATAATTAGTCCAGATCGGTTGTGTGCTATATCCAGGGAACTTTCCTCCGAGGTAGATTCCTAACAGAGGAGTGTAGTAGCTGTTAACACAAGGATTATAGCCTCCGGTTGCACTATTATAGATGTGGCCAGCAGGAACATTGCTGAAAGAGAGAGCTACTTGACCAATGCCCCATTTCAATGACGAAGATGGTGCGCCTCCTAGACTAATCGACAATTGGATTGTTGGTCTGTTCTCATTATAGGTGTATGGGAACTGAAGTTCCACAAGTTGGAAAGTATTGCTTCCTGTCACTGGAATGGAGAGCACATTAGCTCCGTTTGCAGTGCATGTAAGTGGTACATTCTGTGCATCACCAGTTAAGAACAATTGGAATCTGACAGCGACAGCTTTCGTTGTGGCAAGCGGAATTAGAGTCGTTGATAATGTGTCTCCGCATGGAATGTTACCCAAAACAGGAATTCCTCTAACGTAGGTCATAGCACATGGAGTGCCACTGCTCAGTGAATATGGTTTCATATCAAAGTTCGTTCCAACGAGCTGAAGGATGGTTTGAGTTGTAGCGAAGAATGGAGCGGCTCTAGTCAATGGTGCGCAACCAGCCGATGAAGATCCTAATGGGAGAACTCTTCCATCAACGGCAATAATGTCATACTTGGGGTTGAATTGCCCATTGAGAACATAGTTGAGCCAAGTTGGCTGTGATCTCGCTGAATAACCTGGGAATGAAGCAGGAAGGTAAATCTGTAATAGTGGCGTGAAGTAGCTGTTAAGGCATGGGCTGTAGCCACCCTGCATTGAGTTAGGAATATGACCAGCAGGAACAGTACTAAACGCAATTGCGACTTGTCCGATACCCCACTTGAGAGGAGTGTCACAAGTTTGACCCAGTTGAGGAGCAACGCTTGGAGCTGAGGCGAAATTCATGGAAAGAACAACGTTTGGCTGACCGGCAGTTGGAGCGTAAGTGAATTGGACTTCAACATTGTGGAGGTTGGGGGTTGTGGTTGAAGCGCTTGGAGTAAGCATAGTTGAAAGAACTGGAACACCATTAGCCGTGATGGTGAAAGGTGAAGTACTAACTGGTCCAATTGTGTACAACGAGAATCTCACAGCAATCGCCTTTGTATCGGCTGAAGGAGTCAAGGTCTGAGTCAAGACGCTTTGTGGAGTGAAGAGACCGATGATTTGAAGACCATTGCTCACAGGAACCGTGCTTATAGGGGTGTTGCACGAGAATGGAGTGGTGTCGAACTTAGATCCAACAAGCTGCAGAGTGATTTGAGGTGATGCCAAGAAGGTAGCTTTCAAATTTCCTGACGCGCCTGGAAGGGAAGATAGGAAAGTTGGGAGACTGCTGAAGGCGTTTGTGATAGGGATATCAACCTTTCCAGTCATTGGGATTCCATTGGCAATTGTACTTAATGATGGGATACTATTCGTGTCCAAATCGAGTGGTTTGCCATTCACAGCTATAATATCTATTGGCGTTGAGAATTGGCCATTAAGTACATAAGTGAGCCAAGATGGTTGCTGAGATTGTGGATAGCCAGCGAATTGCTGTCCAGGTGAATAGATACCAAGGAGAGGTGTGAAGTAGCTGTTGACTAGTTTTGAAGGAGCGTTCGTAGCGGTGTTAAAGATATAACCAGGAGCAACATTGCTGTATGAGACGGCTACTTGACCGATCGTCCATTTGAAATTGCATTCCTCGAGAGGAACAACTTTGTAAGAGGCGTCTGCTCCAGATGTGTCTGCATTTCTTACTGAAGCGATAGCTGCTTCTTCAGATTCAGCTGTTACAAGATGATATGCACTAGAAACTCCTGCAGAGGAGACTCCAGCTGATGTGTCAGCGCATGCTTCACCAGATGCGCCAGTGCTCAATGATGTTGTGGTCTTCATGACGCAATAGGTAGCCTTTGCGGCAGTGAAAGCAAGCGCAATCTGGGGAGTTCCAGTTGTGCTGACAGGGAATTGAAGTTCAATCTGCCTATACTGGTTGCTGCCGGTAACAGGAATGGACAGCACTGGCGAACCGTTTGCAGTAACAGTGAATGGAACTTTCACAGCGTTACCAACCAAGAACAAATTGAAGCGAACAGCAACTGATTTTGTTGTTGAGAGCGGCGTTAATAGAGTCATAAGCGTCTCAGATGGAGCGTGTAAGCTCGCTGTTGGTACTCCACCTACAGTAGTCATAGTGAGAGGAGTTGAGCTGGTGGAAGTCCATAATGGAAGACTGGAGCTCGGTGTTACGAGTTGAAGGAAGGTAGAAGTAGTGCCATAGAAGTTCGCAAGAGGGCTCGAGCCTTGCAGCTGTGATGCACAAACTGGCGTATTTGGAAGGCTGACTAAGTTTCCGTTGATTGCAATGATATCAACAGGCTTAGCGAATTGTCCATTCAAAACATAGGTTAACCAGGTTGGTTGTTGAGAGACTCCTGGGAATTGGCCTCGGAGGATGGTGCCAAGGAGTGGAGTGAAGTAGCTGCTGGTCACTGGAGTATATCCTCCAGTAAGAGTGTTGATGATGGTTCCGACTGGAGTAGGGCTCAAGGAAACAGCGAATTCGCTGATTGAGAATTTAGGAGTGGCAGCACAAGCATCAGGTGAGCTTGATGGCGCACAGGATGCAGCAGTTGGAGCGAAACTAATCGAGAAGGTTATTGGTTGCATTCCTTGTCCAACTTGTCCTGAAGGTAATCCTCCTGTTTGCAATCCTTGTCCAGTTGGTATTCCAAGTCCGGATTGCCCTGATGGTAATCCTTGTCCACCTTGTCCAGTTGGTAATCCTTGTCCACCGTGTCCTGATGGCAAACCTTGTCCAGCTCCTCCTGATGGCAATCCTCCAGATTGCAATCCTTGTCCTGGTTGCATTCCTTGTCCAGTTGGTATTCCAAGTCCGGATTGCCCTGATGGTAATCCTTG
>ENA-UOUE01000481-UOUE01000481.1-compost-metagenome-genome-assembly--contig:-NODE-481-length-31833-cov-7.094943_pt1 | contig 31833 bp, 19 predicted proteins | sample MGYA00238146_ERZ747223 | MGnify/ENA primary metagenome ERZ747223 (study PRJEB28781, sample SAMN06268865) | compost metagenome | isolation source: single cell | place: USA: California, Emeryville, Joint...
TCCACCTGGACTTATGTTCCAGCCTTCAGTACGGTAAACTGCTCGAGTAACACATTCCTCGGTGGATTTGGAGTTGGCGGCTCAGTTTCCACGACTCTCTTCTTGCTGGACTGGCATCAAGGCGTCATCATCAGCTTTCGACTCGCTCTGTTCGATTTTTGGGAAGGAGAGAGTTTCGTTGTCAACGCGGACGGCTATGATGTATTTACATATACTCATGAGTACGACGAGTCCTCAGGTGATTTTTGTGGGGCCTCTTGGGGTGACACCTTTATCGATGTGAAATTCGGCCTGAACCACTCAGTCAACTGGATTCATTTGAACTTCACGTCGACTCTAACCGAGAGCGCAAATACACAAGCTTGGGGTATTTGCAATTTCCAAATCTCCGCTACCTATGGATCAGTCCACCCTAGCGGGTACGAATTCGGTAGTCTTAAGCAATCGCAATTTAGCTGCCAATCGCCCAACAAAGACCAAGACTGGATCTTCTTCCCAACCTATACAACACTCACCTGCGCAGATTTCACATATGTTGGAGGCTATGCTGCTGGAGGCAACATCTACACAAATCTCTACATCGCTCAACCTCATAATGGAATTGTCGTGAGGTTCAACCTCCTTTTCACTGGTAATTGGACAGACAGTGATATCTTTACAGTTCTTGCTGACGATGAGGCTGTCTTTGCGACCAGATATCAATACAATGAGACATCTTCGAATTCATGTGGAAAGTCATGGGATGATACAATGATCGCGGTTAAATTTGGTTTCAATCATACTGCAGGTTTCGTGAAACTGCTATTCACGTCGAATTTAGCGAGCAGCTCAAACGATGAGTCCTGGGGGATCTGTGACCTTGAGATCAATCCTGTAGTCGGATACGTCGATCATCTTGGCAACGAACTTGGTGCGATTAGAGCTCTGACATTCAGTTGTTCAGCGCCTTCAATTTCTGAAGAATGGGAGTATAACCCTTACTACAGCACAGTTTCTTGTTCGGATAGTGGCACCTTCGTAGGAGCATATGGCTCTGGAGGAGAGTTGAACACAACTTTAGCTATTCATCAGCTTCATAATGGGTTGGTGATCAGTTTCAAGCTTGCGCTGTTCGATTATTGGGACAATCAAAGATTTATGGTGAGTCTAGATGAGAAGGTTGTTTATTCTATTCAATATGATTATTATGACAGCCTGGACGAATATGAGGAAGAAGAATCCGTTTTTTCATCGAAAGAGACATGTGAAGGGACATCAGAAAATTATATCATAGATGTGAGGTTTGGAGTGAATCATACGGCTACTAATGTAAGCTTGGTGCTTTCATCGGATATAAGTGAAAGCGGAGAGGAGAAATCATGGGGTATTTGTGATCTAAGCATCGAAACAACCGAATGGCCTGTTGATGCAGAAGGAAATACTTTGTAAATTAGTAGAATCAAACAGTCAAAAAATCCGTGGGCTGTAATTGCATTTTATTAGAGTATATTTCGTTACATCAATGGAGACCAATAGATGAAAGGAATCTTTTATTCCGGTCTTTTGTTTGAGCTCGTGATATTAGAGTACAGATTCATAAGAAAATTGATTCCATTGAATTTCAAATGACTTCAGATATTTCTGAGTTTATTAGAAACTATCAGATAATTTTCAACAGTAAAGAGAAAAATTCCTAATATTGATGAGATTAATGGATATATTTATTTGCGTGAGTCGTGACGCTGTGGGGGTATACATGGAAAAGATACATCAGTCAAGAGAGACTCTTTCTATCTATCTAATAAAAGTTGATTGTTTTGAAATTAAATATTTGTAAACAGTAATGAGCCCTGAAAATGAAAAAAAAAAGAAGAGAGATAAGCAATCGTTCGTTAGGGTCATAAAGGCATTCAGAAACTCACTTCATTTATAACAATGAAAAAACATTCAATACTTAACGATTAACATAATTTTGTTGGAAGTAATTCATCATTATAGCGGCCAGGATTGCAATCAGCAAGAAAAACCCCAAACATTTTGCACCTCAAATCAGAATTCCAAAAATTTCAGCTTATTTTAGCCGAACGCTGCAATGGTGAGGAATGATTCTAAATAATGTTAGAAAAATTATCCTTTTGTAGTAGCAACCAAATTCCGCTTGATTTGATTTTCGTTATCGGTAAATTAACATTGATTTGAGTCTATATAAACATTCAGTTCTGAAATGATGTATTTTGGACGCGAAATCAACATCATGAACGTGTGAATAAATCATATCGTAATTATCCTCCTATCAATTAACGATAATAAAATATGATATGAAAGTGATCAGAACTGATCAGCCAGGCATCACCATATGAAGGTTAAATACCTTCTCTTCTCGTTATAATAACATCATATTAATCAACAAACAACACAATCAATACTTCAACAAAAAAATGAACACTACCGCATTTTTCGAAAAAGCCGACTACCTTTTCAAAATAATCGTCATTGGAGACTCTGGAGTTGGAAAATCCAGCTTACTTCTACGATTCACTGATGATGACTTTAATGAGAACTTCTGCTCAACAATTGGAGTTGATTTTAGAGTAAAAACAGTTAATCATGAGGACAAGACGATCAAGCTCAATATCTGGGACACTGCCGGCCAAGAAAAATTCCAAACCATTTGCTACTCATACTACAAAGGAGCTGACGGAATCCTGGTGGTTTATGATGTTACAGACCGTCAGAGCTTTAAAAACGTTGAAAAATGGCTTCATCAAGTCAGCGAAGTGTCATTAAAAAATCCAAAACTGATTCTTGTTGGAAATAAAGCTGACAGAGAAAACCTTCGAATGATCTCTCGTGATGAGGGAATGGCACTTGCAGATAAGTACAAAATGGATTATATCGAAACCTCGGCGAAGTTTGGCTCTGAGGTCAGCAACGCTTTCTATCGACTCGCTGCGACATTGATGAAGGAGCAGGAAAAAGCAAACGCTGTAAAGCTATATGCAAGTATGGATTTGAAAACTAAACCAAAGGAGAAGCAAGGACTTTTTTCCAAATTCATCGAGTGGCTCTGTCCTGACCAGAGTGACTATCAAAAACTTGAAAACAGAGAGAAAAAGAAGATTGATGACGGAGATGATAAGCATAAAAAGGGAAAGAAATCTTGTATTCCGTATTGCTATGTGGCGAGATCGTTTATGCTAGTTCAATAAGTAATTTAAGATAATATACATTTGCTATGTTTGTGAGGAGTCATAGATCCTCATTTATTTGTAGATAGGGACTTTGCATAGAAGGATTTTTTAAAAATATAACGCTTCATTGTATATCAAATTTACACTGATCCTCTTGTGAAAAACGTTAAATGAAAATTGCTTTTTAGAGAATAAAAATTTCTCATTAACAAGAAGAAGAGATCGCAGTCAGCCTTAGAGTAAAGAGACTAAGTAAATTTAATGTTTGAGCCTCTTATTTTCTTATTTTCTTGTTTTATTCTTGTTTGTGTTGTAGAAATTGAATAGCGTAGTACCTAAAAGAAAGGATTCTTGATAGGCGATGAGTTATTTTGCAAAAAAAGTAGACGGAAAGTTCAAATTAACAAGTCACATAAGCAACCTTTTTCATACGATGTCTATATTGAAACCCACGACTCACTTTAACTTACATTTTGATATTTGGCTAGGCCTTCGAAGTGAATATTCATTGCTCAACTAATCTTAACAGAACTCAATCTTATTTCCAAGAAAAATTTTTCTAGCTCCGAAAAAGTTGAACTCATATGTAAATCCATCAACAATAAAAATCTATTTTTAGAAGCGGGAAAAAATGAACTACTCAGCCGATATTGAATATGACAACGTCAGATTGTCAGACATTCCTTCTCAGACAGATAAATCTAAATCGGATAACGACGAAATCAGAAGTAAAGATATACCAAAGGTTCACACAAATGCTCCCTTTTACTTGAATTCGAGAAATTTGCAAGACTCTCATCACAGCTGTCCCAAGCAAGCTTACATTCAGGGAATGATTGGGCATTTCAACAGGCATCTTTATCGGTTGCAAGATCCAACGGTCGATCGCTCTTCTGTCGAATTGCTCTCAGAAAGGTTACTTCAAGGGCCAGAGCCACTTTTTCAACTCCTCTTTACTTGTCCAACAATAAAAGCAGTTAATTTTTACGAATGCCTCATGAGTAATGGCGATTGGAAGGGGGAATCACATTTTTCTGGTGATACACTTGAATTATCTGAGATAGGAATCAAAAATTGTGCTTTTGACGAGGATTTTTTCAGAGCCTTCATAAGTAAGGTGAAAAAGCTTAGCAAACTCAGAATAAATGAATACAATGGGAGGAACCTTGATAAAATCCTAAGAGCGATAACCGCCCAACAATTTCAATTAAAAACAATCGAGTTTTCTGGAATTTTAGAGCATGGACCAATCTCAAATGGACTTGACGATAAAATCGAGGTAGAATTGCTAGCGTTACTCGAACATCTTCAAACAGTCGAAAATTTTTCTAAACTAAGTTTCACGAATCAGTGTTTCTCAAGCAATTTCTTGGATAGATTCTTTGCCAGTTTGCCAAAGCTGAAGAAAATATCTTCTTTTACATGGGATTCTAATGATTCAGGTTTCTTAAAAGGCTTTCAGAGTTTTGATATCCCATTGGAATCAGTTGAAAAGCTAAATTTCAGCGGAAACGAATTGAGCAATTTCAAAAGTATTGAAAAATTCGCAGTAATATTTCCAAACATCAAATGTTTATCACTACGGAATTGCAACATCAGCTGTAGTCAATTGCAAGTACTAATGACAAAAGGATTTCCAAATTTGAAAGCACTTGATGTGTCGAGCAATTCACTAGGTGATAAGATCTTCGAGCTCATAAAAGATCTATCTTTGGAGAAACTGGTTCTGCAATCATGTAATTTAGAATTTCAATCAAAAGAACTAATTCCTCTTCCAAAGAGTCTAACTTATTTGGATATCAGCGTCCAAGACGGATTTCGCAAGGCAGAAATTTTGCAGAACTTAGCAGCCTTTTTAGAGCCAGCTTTAAAGTCATCACCTTCGCTCAGGATCATTTGCTATGGATTAGAACTGAACTTGGAAAAACTGGGCTTATCTCAGCATCAAAAGAGAATTTCTTATGGTTTGATCACCACGAAAGCCAAAGAAAACCATTTGAAAATAAACTAAGAATTTAAGAAAAGGTGTGACCCTGAGAATGAAGAGGAATATCTGTATCGAGAACTCAGGAAAATTAGCCTAAAAAAAGAGAAACCAAAAGATGAAAGAGCTTTTGCGAGCTTGGTTTATGAAATGAATTCACCAAAAGCCATTAAAGACGGTATATTACCTAATGTGATAGACCTGGAAGGGATCAAATCAGAGAAGAACTTATATGTACAGTCATTTGCTAAGAATATTAATTTTCCAAGCAGCAAAGATGAGATTCCTCCAACCTCAAAAGATGCTCTAATACTATTGAAAAATGCGTTCAATTTCTTTGGAATTGATTATCAACAGTTTAATGCAACAAATTGTCAAGGGATAACAACAATGATTGGTCGTCTGCCTTTGAATGAAAAAAATCAAAACTTCTCTTTGATTAATTTTAAGGTAGAAGCGTTTTTTTGAGGATGAAATCATCAAATTGACCGTGCCTTTTACAACGGACAATTCCAAACCGTTAGCGATGAAAATGAAGCACCGATCGCAGCATATTACAAGGGCAAATGAAGAGATTGTCATTGAGTTGCTAAACCTTCTAAACACAACCCTCAAAGATTTTGCTTTTGGAATAAATCGTGAAGACAAAGTGGAGAGGCATTTATTCAGACTTCTTATTTCCCTCTATTAGATGACGATGATGATTTTGTGCACTGGTTTATCACTCAGTTTGATAGAATGATGATAATGGTTGGAATCTTGCAAGAGACAAGAATGTTTGATCGCATTATGATAGAAGACCCTTCTTTGTTTGGTCAAAATACACTGCTGAAAATACAAAGAGCTTTAAGGAGTTATGAAAACAGAACCGAAGTTGAATGAAATTTTGTAATGTTCCGTGGTTAAGGGGAGTGTTCCCTTCATGTAAAGGTTGATAATAGTTGTTATAATTTAGGGCGTTCTTAATTCGAATCTTTTTCATCTACTTGGCATTGACGGGATAAATTGGTGTCGTAGAGAGAGAGCTGCTAGATTCTGTACTATGCACATTTACCAGATCATCAAGTATTTGAAAACGCTAGATTAAGCTCTCAGAAGACTGTGAATTACATTTGATGATAAGAAAATTACTCTAAGTGAAAAAATTCGGCAATAATGGTTTAATTTCATATCTCTATTTATTGTTCTGGTTCTGTTCTTCCAAGCATATCAAATGAGCTTGCCAATTATTCCATAAAGACTTATTGACTACGAAAATGCAGAGTATTCACACATCCCTTTTCTTAAGAAATCAAACCTTCGGCAATAATCAACCGAGAGCTGCACCGTTCTTGTAAATTAAAGCATAATTTGGTGCCAAAAAATTAGTTTTTACATTTGCTTCAACTGCCTATCTTGAAGGAATCCATATACAAATTCTTCTTTCAATTCACCCAATTATACCAATCTATCCTCTGAGGAGTTTGTCTTACAGCTATGAGAACCAAGAGAATGATGTAAATCCTCAAATGGGAATCCGTTTGCCAAATCAGAGCGATGAAGAACCTCGATTGCTTCAAAAGAACCTCCTGAGCATGTTTAGATCTTTGATTGGTTTATCCTCAGTGATTCCAGATTCGAAATTAGCATTCTGTTTAAGCCAGCGATTGGGAAAACTCAGTCAGTTAATACTGGCTGACTTCACTTACTATGTGAGAGATGCTTCGTTCTTCGCAACTCGGCCAACTGTCGTTCTTTTTGAGGCTCCTCTATCTGAATTAAGAATTTTGGATTGACTGGATGTATTCCAATGGTAATCAAAGTTCCTTCTAACAAGAAAAGGGGAACCGTTGTCGTAAAATCAATTCCGTCTAAAATAGGATCTAAATTTCGATTGTTATAATTTATTACAATACTGACTATTATAGAGATCATTCCGATTTTCAATCAGCAATTTGATTTTTCCAGAACCTCAGATTGCAAATCTAAAAGCTTCTGACCCAATTCAGCTATAATCACGTGAAAGAAGATATGTTCTTGGAGTATTCACCAAAAGGCAAGACTAATTCACACCTTGATGACAATTTTTACGTTCGAGGTCGCAAAATATTTTTATATAAACTCTTTGCGCTTCTAGAAGTATTTTCCACTCTGGTGATATTTACATTAAACTGATACTCAGGAGAACAAACACCCTGATATTATCAGCTGGACTCCTGACGGAGAAAAATTTGTCATTAAAGATCCATCGCTCACTGCGAAAGAAATACTCCCGAAATTATACAACCATAATAAGTATTCCTCTTTCACAAGACAGGTAAAAGACTCTCTTATTATGGAAAAAAGAATTACTGTTAAATGCTCAGTTGAGTTTCTATTGTTTCAAAAGAATATCAGACAAGGTTGGAAACCGAGTTTATTGCCATCCTTATTTTGTGAAAGGAAGGAGGTAATAGTCTCTTTTGATAAGAACGAAACTAGCAAGTCACAAGAGATTTATTAGAGAAAATTGAAAGAATAAAGCAGAAGCCAAACTCAACAGCAGTTGGGAAACCCAAGCATCATACAGCCAGAAAGGATACGGATCCTGAGGTATAATAATGAATGTTTAACGTGAAAGAATTTAAGAGATATCATCTTAGCAGCAGAGGTTACTCATGGAAATTGCGAAGTTGACTGAGCAATTGGAAGAGTCTAGAGGGATTATCAAAAGTCTTGAGCTTGAGAACGCCCGCCTTAAGCAGGAATTAAGTCAAATAACTATGTAATTAGCATTGAATAAAACGACTGACTTTTGCACACCTTTAGGAAAAAAGAAGTTCCTAAGAGAGATATGCTTGATTTACCTCAAGTGCCGCAGCTACCCAGATACCTTGCAAGACCACGTTTCAATGTGGGCGGTCAAGACTTCTTCAAACATGATATATCGCTGGAGCCGAAAGAGACAGCGAATTCATTTTCGATGCAGATGGATCAGAAAAGCCTAAGAGAACAGCATGCCAATGAAGTAATAATTATTTGAAAAAATAATATTTCCTATTATAAAAGTTTGAAGCCAAGAGTAGAATTCACAATGAAACATTGCTTGTGCCGCAAAGACCGAGATATTTATTTACCGGCACCAGGAAAGCGCTGAAAGGTGACTCTGGGAAGGAACAAACTTTAAATACCGATAAAACAAGAATTACAACGCGAGTAAACGTTGATCCAGCAGCTCGGCGGGTAACATCAAGGCAGAAAATTTAAGTAATTGAGGATTGAATAAAATAGAGTGAGGTTGAAGAAATATACGGCGACCCTCTTCAGAAATCACATGACATTCCAGATGCTGAAGATTTTTTCAATGAGCATTGCTCGTTCCATAGCTGAGGTTGAGACTGTGAATAAAAAGCATGGACGCGAGCCATGTTGAGGTCGTGAGAGAGAAATTTAAATTTCTTTGCCATCACTCTGCTCTGCTACAAGGCATAGATTTTCGAGAATGGCTGTAGGTAGTCGGAAGTTCTGGATTCTTTATTAATTGCAAATAATTCAATGAAACTTTTCATGTAAATTTCAGAAATAGGAAATTCGCGTGATTTTCAAAAACATGTTCCTATCCCAGCAATTCATCCTGTGTATGCTTTTTTAACAAAAAAATAATAAGAATTTCTATATTGTGTGGATCTTTGATCGAAATATGGACTTTTTTTGTTCCAGACATATTAATAAGGAATTCATAGAGAATAATGGGTGGGTTTAGTTTAATCTCAATGATTTTAACAAAAGAGAAAGGATTTTGCTATTTCAAGAAAAAAAAAAATAAACATTGACAATATTTTTTGAATTTCAGCTTGGGATTGGAAATGGGGCAATTGTTCTATATTTTATTAAAGGAAAATAAATTTTTTTGATAAATAAAACTGCGAGCAAAGAGTGAGCTAACCATTCCCAATGCATATCAACGGCGATTTCGATCTTGAGGAATTCCTCAAAATAATCAACCCTCGTTCTCATCGAAAACCTCGACCCTCTCCTGGCTTTGCAAAATACCAGCAAATTCTCCAAAAATCACGATTAAAAGCGCGTTCACAGACTCCAACTAGGCCAGCTGTCACTGAGTTGACTGAAGAAGACTACAAGATGGCTCAGCAACCTCTTGAGTATTTCCTGTTTCAGAGGTATCACAAACCCGAACGTCTACCTCCCTACCGCCCCTCCGGGAGAGCACTTACCCAAAGATTCCATCAGCCTCACCTCGGCGTCCCTCGTGTCTTACCTGACAAGAATAATCCCAAGCGAGCATTTTTATTACTGGAACCTGAACCAAAGAAAGAAGAAAATCAAGATTCCCGAAAACCAACAAGCAACGATAAATTGCCCCTTCTATCAGACAGAAGTTATAATAATATGACTCTTGAGCGCTCACGAGAGCGAATAACTCCCACAAAATTGAGCTTGAGACAGCATATTCAGACTACGCCGACGGATAGAGGTTCGAGAGTTCAAGATAATTCTAATTCCAATATATCCCCAGCAGAATTTTCATTTCACCAAGATAGGCCCAGTCCGAGATTCTCGAGTATGGTGGCCGATAACGATACGCATAAACATGCAGAAACAGAAAGGATGCTACAGAACCATCATCATCACCATCACCATGATAATTCTCCAGACGATAAGCAGTTTTTAATCCCAGTGATGGAAGAGAAAATGAAACAAGAACTGAGAGGGTATTATTGGAAGTATCAGCATCATCACTACAAAGCCAGCGATTCGAAGCATCATTGCGATCATACGGATCAAGGAAAAAATAATGATACTTATGAGAAACACCTAAAGAAAGTTCTCAAAAACCCCACACTTTGGGAAGAAGTGAACCAATCCCAATCCCAAGAACACAAGAGTGAAATTTACCCACATACTGAGCGATCATTAACTCAGAATGAGTCGAGAAAAGTGAATCCTGGAGGTTTTTCTTATAGAAATCGCAGTTATCATAAGAAAAATGCGTTGTCGGAATTGATTCTGAAAAAACATCAAGAGGAAAGAGAAGAGCAAGATGATAAAAAATTATTAAACGAGGTGGAGATTATTTCTGCAAGGTTGAAAAGTCGGAAGAGAGTTCCGATGTAATTTCAATTGGAGACCGAGAGGAATTATGTGAATATTACACTCTTTTTTCTTTTCTTTTTTAACAAAGCAGAATATCAAACTTTTTTTTTACACCCATATTCATTGGAGTGTTACACAAGATTATGTCATTAATTTGACATTTCTGGCGGAGTTGTCCAGAGGTTTCTAAAACGAACCAGCCAGGAGTATTTACCTCTAATAATAACTGTTCTATGTGGCTATTTTCACTATTTCGTTTTTCAGAAACTCAATTTTCTGGGAAAAGTTGTAAAACCAAAAAGATAGATCCTCCTATCGAAAGATTCGAGAGAATGGCAGCATTAATAATCTCACTTGAATTTACTATATTGAGGTTGATGACGACAATACTCACAAAAAAGAGCGCATTGAGTAATGGCTGTGGTTTCTGTTGAGTTGGTCATTTTGAATGAGCTCAATTTAACAGTTAATGAGGCTAATTTTTGTTAATACTTAAAAAAAAACTGCTTACATAAGTATATTAGTTGTATTGAAAATTTATATTCTTATTTTTCTATCTAAACATGAGCTTCCAGGTATTTCAAAAAATTCTCTCAGCCAGACTTTACATGGTTTCTAGACCACAGAATCAACTAAAGAAGAGTTCAGAAAATACCTCGAAAAAGCCGGTGTCATCGACCAGCTGACTAGAGTCCTCGTTGGTCTTTACGAAGAACCAGACAAACCCAATAATGCCATAGAGTAAAACAGCAGCTTCCTCCTCAAAATTTTAACTCTACTGTCTTGGATAGCTACATCAAGCGATTTTTAGGCTCTCCAACTGATATAGATGTCGACAAGCTCAAAATTGAATATGAAAAGCTCAAGGATGAAAATCTCAAGCTCCAAAAACGTGTAAAAGAACTCGAAGATGAAGTAACTTTTCTCTAAATGGCATTTCGAGCTTATTCTTCTCTAGTTGAAGCAATTAAGACCTGAAGATAGCTAAGCAAGCTTCTTACTTTTAGATAGTTATGGACCGAATTTCTGAAATGCTCTCATCTATTTCAACTTGCATAATTTGATCTCTTTGCACTTGATGAAAATTGGTCAGCTGTCAGTTTCGTAATAAATGTGCAATTCAAAGGATTTAAAAGCAATTGTCTGAACCATTATTGATCTTTTTGGAGAGTTTAGAAAGGCCAATAGGTATTAATAGAATTAGTCAAACGTTGTAGACTTGAGGAAGGTTAATACACGAGGAAAAAGTGAAGTTAAGCGGCTCAGAGATTTATAGCATTATTCGACTATTTTAGTATCATCCATTGCTTCCATAAGTTAGGAAGGTGGGCAGAAATATTAAATTTGAGTTTAACTAACCATTACATGTGTAATGTAATCAGGGTAGCAGTCAATATTAGTGAAAGACAGTGCCTATGCCACTTTTTTTATCAGCCAAATCAAATATTATGAAAAAGTCGTACGTATGAATGGAACGTGATTAATATCTAGTCTTAAATCTTTAAAATCTCCTTTGGGAGAAGGATCTCATTCTCCTCACTCAATACGAGCATATTTCCTAATTTCTTCTCATTATCTGTCTTAACCATACAAAATGCTTAGTTGCTTTAACATTGGATTCAGTGCTCAATTCAATTATCTTTCTTCCAATTACTGATTTCTTAGCTGTTCAGTACTAAATTTTCCCATTACTCTCAAAATCAGAAGAAATTTCAATTAAACCAAGAAAGCAATACCAATTATAGCTCTTCACAAAATGGACTATTATATCTTCATTCCATAATTCTTTTTCATCAAAGGTACAACAATTCTTGGATCTAGAGAGAAAGAAGAGTTTATTTAGATTTATTGAGCTAATTTCAAAGTGAATCAGTTGACTTATTTCCAACAGTATGGAGTGTATAGCAACTATTTGCCATGCTTATTTAAGAGTAAGAAAAAAAACTTTCTCATATTCTTCTTATTAGCAACTTATATTACTCAAAATAAATTAAAAAAACTTTCCAATTCATTAGGTTGCCAAATTTCCCTTTCATATTATTGCAAGGGCGTTGATCCCTCTAAACGTAAATTCTGTAATTTCTAGAAACCTGGGAATAGATGAGAGCCTCCGAATTGATTGTGGATGTCCATGCTATCATTACTGCCACCAGAGAGTCTATTTGGCACTCCCATATCAAAGAATGACTTCGCAGTTTCTTTTTGGAGATCGGCTTTAGAGTCTCTCTGATTCATCGGCTTTTTCCCTGACGAAATCTTCATATTTGCAAAGTCCTGATGTAATTTGCTGACGTTCCCTGCTTGATGTACATTGCTCGCAGTTTGTGCACTCGGAAAGTTAAATAGTGGACTACTCATCTGCCAGTTATGCATCTCGCTTTCATTCGCTTGCATTGCGGAGAGTGATTTTTGGAGATTCTTGTGGTTTAACGAATTCACGAAATATAGTTCTCCTTTAGTTAAATCCACAACGGCGAATTGCAGGTTATTCGCTCCGATCACTTTGTTGGAATTGTCATAGAATTCTTTGAAACTTTTTTCTTTGAGATTGAGGTCAATGGTGTCATTGATATTTAGAGGGGCCACTAATAAAATGAAATTATTAGCCAGAGGAAAAGCAAATATGAGTTTTACAATTATCGTTCATTTCTTCCATGGTGTTTTCTCGAATAACTCCAAGAGAATAGCCGAGTTGACGGGCTGAGAATCCACCATTTTTAGAGGTAAATAGCGGAGCTGGCTTCAGAAAGTCTTCTCCAATCTTCATGCCTGACTTGTTAATCACATTGGGACCTAATTTATCGTCCATTTTGGGAAGTCCAAGGCTTTCAAAATTGAAATTGGGAAAACTCTGAGAAAACAGATCGGAGTTTTGCTGGTTTGTACCACCCGCGCCATTTTTCTGTGGATACGCGAGGCCTCCAGTCTTCAAGTTCTTGCCAGTCTGGATCCCAGCTAAGTTTTGACGCAAAGCCGAATGCTCGTCTAGCATAGAAAGGAACTGGTTTCCACCAGTGTTTTCTTCGCTTATCAGCTCTTTGAGGAGGTTTACTTTGTTTAGGATTCTATTCTCTGTGGTTCCGTTATCGCTAGAGTAAGCTCTCCTTCTCTTCTCGAAGGTTGGTATATCCGTGAACGTATTCAACTCTGGGAATCTACGCTCAAATGACATTGTGGTGTCATTTGACTCCTGTCTTTTGTCAAGAAGCCCGCTGTTACTGTTATTCGAAGCCATATTCTTGAGAATGACGTCTATAATCCTTTGGGTCACTCTTCGCTCTCGTTCAGCTTGGTTATCTGACTCTGAATCAAGAGAGTTGACAGATTGAGACTCATAACCCAGTTCATGCATGAATTTCTTGTAGAGAGAGTTCCAGCGGTTTTTGACAGAGTTTTCGGTTCGGTCTTTCATCATTTTAGAGATATCTGCCCACTTTTTCCCTCCAACAGTGAGGAAATATTTAAGCATGCGCAAGTCTTCTTCATCAGTCCAAGGACCACGGTTTATCGCCGGATCAAGATGGTTAATCCAGCGCTCTCGGCACTGTTTTCCATGGCGATAGACTTGAGAATTACACCGAGCGTTCAATTCCGCTGCGATTTCTTTCCAGTGGTTTCCGCGACCTTTCTCTTTCATTATCTGCTTGAGCATATCGTCCTCAAATGGAGTCCAAGGTGCTTGAGTCAGCTTCGTCTTTAAAAAGCTAAGCCATTGGAGTTTCAGCTGCTCAGCCTTGCGCCCAGGGAAGAATGTCGCAATGTAATCCCAATTCGAGTCATTCTAAATAAATCGCAATATTAGTCAGATGGAACTAGAAAATAAAAATTACCAGTGAAGAGAAGTCTTTTTCTTCGGACTTGCAGATGTAAGTGACAATCGAAACAAGGACGATGTTTTCGTCTTCATTCCAAGCTCTTCTGCCTGGTTTTCCAGTAAACGTGGTTTTTTGTAAAATCTTTTCGTAGTAGTCACTTAATGACTCAGGGTCAAGGACTTGGTCGAGTTTAAGTAGTAAATCCTTTTTCAGCTCGTTGAAGAATCCTTTGGGATTGACTTGGGCCACATACTTGCTATGGAACTCGTAAAAGCGTTCTCTCAGCCGCTTCATGTGAGCTGAAATCTCCCGCTCATCTTTAACTTTGCTCTCGTCTTCATCGCTAGAAGCGTCACTCCCTTCTGCTTTCAGGTCGATCTTCATGCGGTCGCTTCCTTCGCTTGGTTTAACTAGAGAAGTTTCGTAATGTCAGGATAGTTTTCAAAATGAAGATGATTACTTTCTTTAAATAGTGGACTTTGGAAGAAAGGCTCTCCTTCGTCGTCAAGGTTGCCGACTTCAGAGCGTGTTCGTTTACGAGACATTGAGAAAGTTGGTGCAATTGGATTAAATGGCAAAAGTGAAAATTAATATACAAATAGGAAGGCAGATGAGCTCATAAATTGTTGGAGAGAACAAAGAGAAGGATTCCATTACTGAATCAGAAAAGCGTTCGTATAAAAATTTGCAGTTAATTTTTTTTTATCAAAAAAGTCAGCTAATCAGAAGCACTTTTAACACGCCAAACGCGATTAAATATGTTAAATCATAATAGTTCTTTCTTGCAAAGCTGGTTTTACAAAAGCATAGCTTTATTGAGTAGCCAGGCAAGGATTACTTGTAACAAAAAGGTCCAAACTTATTGAACTATTTAAGTTTTTGCTCTTTGATCCAAATGAAAAACGGCTTATGATTGGCCACTAATTACTTTTTACAGGTATTAGCTCTTATTAGAAGCTTAATTAAACGCGCGTTCTGGACTTGCCTTTACAAGGCGACAGAAGAAGGAGGGTGTTAGCTGTTTTTTAGTGAAAATAAACAGAGGAACAATTTACCTCCTTCTAGAAGCCCGAAGCGCTGAAAATAAATTTTGCGTCAGAAGGCAATTCAGTAATTTTTAAAACTCATGGAGTTTGAGCAATATTAAAGTGGAAGAGCCAGTTTGTAGAAGCCCTCGATTTACTCGATTGTTAGCTGTTACATGACGATGAGCTAGATAAAGCGTAGAGAAGACTAAGCTCATGACATTCTTAGAAGATGAAAAGGATGGATTTTGGTTTGAACTGACAAGTTAAATTTACATCACATACGTGTACATACTGTTTCAAACTGGTTCAAGGGAAAAGAGCCCCTTTCTATTTGTGTTAAGTGACAGTTTTACTGGCACTTTTATTCTTCGTTTTCCGCTCTTAATGAAAAGAGACCGAAATTCTCAGAGTTTTAAAAGCAATAGAGCATATGACCTCATTTCATGAGGTACTTTTTCATTAATTTGAAGTGAATCGGGCCGACGAAAATCTGTTCACTCACAAAGAAGCATAGATAGCTCCTTTTCGTCTTCACATTAACATTCGCAAAAAATAGCCCATACGTTGAGCAGAAGTTCATTATCTTTGTTTGCGGTTTCACTTAAGAATTTTGTTAGAATTAGTAGCTCCTAATCACAACTATATAGAATATGAGGTCGCTCATGCTAATCTCACAACACACAGAACTTCTACAAAGCAGATATAAAACAGTGATAATATTGAGAACAAGTTTTTTTTTTTTGGTAAAAAAGGTAGTTTCCTCTTCATCCTTTTCTCAACGTTTCTCTTTGCATGAAATATGATATGGTTTTTCTGGAGACGCACACAATGTGATACAAAAGAGGAAATATCCTGCAAAGAAATTTAATATTTTGACTCTGTTATCTAAATGCTATTCAAATTCTTTGTTATTAATTTCCAAGAAAAAACATAAAAATGGACCGTTTACAGCGTCGCCGAGCGAAAAACTTTGCAGAATTCTGGGGATCTTTCTTCATCAACTTCACCATCCAAAATATCAACGTCGGCAACGCCTACTACACACCTTTCGTCATTGGAACTGCCTTTTTTATCTCAGTCTTTTTGGCTGCCAAGATCTCTGGAGGCCATCTGAACGCAGCAGTCACCTTTTCCGTCTATCTCAACGCTCGCAAGCGCGATCCATCAGAACCGTTTGATAAATACGCCTGGGAAATCGCTTATCAAGTTCTTGGAGGCTTAACAGCTGGATTTTTGACTTTCTTCATGGGATTTACTCTTGTGGCACTTGAGCCATCGAATGAAATAACCTTGCTGGAAGCTGGTATTCTCGAGACTTTCTTCTCGATTTTGCTCTGTTTATGCTACGCAAACTTGAGCGATCCTAAATTTCCACCATCTGATCCTGTGATTGCTGGAATCATTATAGGTGCCACTAAGTTCCTTACAAATATGACGCTTGGTAACCTCACTGGTGGAATAATCAACCCATCGACTGCATTTTCGATTGGGCTTTCTCGAGCGATATTTATTTCTCCTGAGGGCATGCAGATAATGTGGCTGTATGTAATCGCTCCGTTGGTTGGAGCTTTAATTGCACATTGGTTCTATGAAAGATTCATGAAGGATGAAATTGCTAAAAGAGCGTCACAAAGAATGCAATCGGCGATTAGCGATCATGGAAACTAATCCACCTTTGTTATTATTGTTATTGAAGTTGTTTTTGTATTTATGCAAGGTGGAAGGAAAAAAAAAATTCACATTCAACATATTAGTAGGTAAAAGAATAACTTTGAAATGAGAGATACTCTTATCTTGAATAAATTGCAGTTATGAAGTTTGTTCGAGCGATACCTTGCTTGAGGTTCGACTATATGAACTTGAAAAATAATTTTCTCTCTTATCTACATGCATTGAAGTAAGAACGTAATCTTGGTAATATCTATTATCATTATAAGAGATGTTCAATTGCTGTCGAGACACTCTTCGAGTGTGGCGGCTGATAACAGAATGGAAAGTGAATAGAATAATTACAATGTTGGAGTGAATCGTTTATTGTTGAAGAAACCTATTGATTTCCTATTATAAGCAATAATGCTACTCTGAAGTTTCATTTATTTTGAGAAATTACTTTGAACTCTTGATAGAATAGCAAAGAAGTCAAACTATATCTTCCACTTTAATTCGAGTGAGCTTATACGCTAACGAGTAATAAAAGCTAAGTAGGAAATTTCTACTAGCTCTCTGCACTCCCTGTAATCTTAATAAATTTTGCAGAGCCCTTGGATATTAACTATCTTTGGAGCACATATTGTTTTTGTAGGTTACAAAATGATTTATTTAAGTTTTTATCCTAAATAACTATGCTGAAGTTATGTACAAGCATTGATTTTACGTTAAACGTTTGGAGTGCCTACTTACTCATACTTTTGGAATTTGTCTGAGTTAATACTGGAAAAAAATATCGAAGGAGTACATATTAAAAATAAACATTACGTTTCATTGGTCCACTCACAATAAAAAACCCCCCAAAAAATCAGGTAAAAACTATAAAATCCTTAATTAATAGACGAATTTCTAATCTAAACAGTAGCGATTTAATCTATAATATTTTCTGACTTAAAGAGAGATCTCAGCTGGTTAATTGACACAGGTTTCGTCAAGAGCATCTCCATTCCGCTTTCCTTCGCTTTAGTTTCGTAATAATGACCCGAATGCCCTGAAAGCCCTATTATAGGCACTTGCCGTCCTGGGTCTAGGTTTTTGATTAGATGCTCCGTCGCCTCGAACCCATCAATTATAGGCATCTCACAGTCCATGAGCACAATGCCAATATCTTTTCTGTTCAACTCAAACGCCTTAACAGCTTCATTTCCATTAGCTGCCGATATACAATCCAATCCCAACGCGCTCAACATCTTCTGCATCATGTCCAAATTGAACATGTCGTCTTCAGCAACCAGCACTTTCTTTTTCCTCTTAACATCGCTTCTTATAGACATACATTCTTCGTTTTCTAAAATATTCAATTCTTTCAACGTACTCAGCAGCGTGTCATAGCTCGCTGGCTTATTAAGGAAAACATCCGCCTTGTACGGTCCGTTGATATCCAGCAACTCGCACTGAGTAGCGGGTTCAGTGTTTGCAGTCAAAACAATAATTTTCGTCGGCTTCCAGCCCATCTCCTTCTCGTAGTTCCTGATCATCTGGCAAGCCTCTTTGCCATCGAGCACTGGAGTATCAAGATCCAAGAGAATAAAGGCAAAATACTCGCTAGGCTTACCCATAAAGAGGTCAATAGCTTCCCTTCCATTAGAAACTAATAATATGTTTCCAATCCCACATTTCTCAAGGAACTTGCGATTTATCTCTTGATTGTAAGGAATATCCTCAACTACCATGCAGTTAATATCTATCTTCAAGTTTAATTGACTTGAAGGTCCAGTTGTGCTTCTTTTCATCGCAGGGGCAACGATTCTAGAGTGAGATTTTATCATGATAACAAAGCAAGTTCCATAGTTTGCTGCTGAATACACCTCGATCTTCCCATCCATTATCTCAACCAATTCCTTCGTGATCCAGAGCCCAAGTCCCGTGCCAATTTGGCGTTTTTGAGACTCTTCGTTGACTTGGCCGAACTTTTTGAATAAAGAACTAGTTTGTTCGGCAGTCATCCCGCAGCCCGAGTCAACGATCTCAATCCGGAGGTACCCAGGTCTCTCCTCGTTGATCTTTTCGCCAACGTCGGCTAAACTACTCGGTCGATTGGATAGGTCAGTTGTCGATTTAGAGAATCGTTTAGAAGCAGCAGTTAATGTCTCGAAATTGTAGTTCTCTCTTTCGTCGAATTCCTTATTGTTTTGAAATTCTTCCAGTCCCATATTGAACTCCGTAAATGAAAACCCGACTCGCGACAGGTGCTTCGGCTTCATGTCCAATGGATCGATTTGAGTCCCAGGGATAAACTCCCCGTAAATTCTAACGTAGCCTTTGTCAGTGAATTTTGTCGCGTTTGATACCATATTGATCATGATTTGCATGAGTCTATGCTTGTCAAAGTCCAAATAGTCTGGAGTATTCACATCGAGACATAATGTGCCGGTGAGCCGTTTTTTGCGGATGATCTCAGTGCAGACAATCCACATCTTCTCCATAAATTCTCTTATGCTGCAGACACCGACTGAAACTTCCAATTGATGCGAGGAGATCTTGGCTGTATCAAGCACGTTATTTAGCAGCTGCAAGAGAATCTCACCACAGACCTTAGCGTCTTGGAGCATTTCGAGAGCTTTGTCGTCGGAGATCGTCTCGATAAGCACCTCGATGTTGCCCAGCAAACTATTAAGAGGATTCCGAATCTCATGTGAAAATTTTAGAATGAAGTTTTCTCTTTCGCTGAGAATGGCTTTGAGTTCTTGGGTTTTTTTGACGAATCGATTTTTGCTCTCTTCGTTCATAATTTTGAGGTTATTGATTTCTTCTTCCATTGCCCGCTTCTGAGCGGAGGTCCGGGATCTTTCAAACGCGACCATCCCCACAATGATGTAACTTAAGAAGACGCAAGCGAAGAATTGTAGCATCGATGTCTTTCTCAACAGCCATGAATATATCTACAAAACGAGTCATTTAATATCAAAATTTAATAATTTGACTGGTTGATTTTACCTCTTTTTCTTGAAGTCTCTCAATCTCTAAGGACAGTCGCAAGGTGGCAAAAAGTATCCAGGCGAGAGCATTCGATATCACCAAGACAAAGAGGGATTTGATATTATCTTCAAAAACGGTCATAAACATCATCATAAGGAAATTGGAACAGGCTCCAATAATCATGCTCTCTGGTATGAAGCTGATAAATAGCACAGGTAAGATGCCTACGTAAATGTGGCAGAGCATTTTTGGGATTGAAAATTTTGATCTTCCAAGCCAGAAACCAACTGATAAAAGCAAGCATTTGAGAACGAATAGTTCAAAAGTGTCTTGGTTATAGACCGGAAATACGAATCGGAAGCAGCAATGTACCGGAATGAATGACATGATGAGGATACTTCGTGCTGGAATAGCTTGAAAAACGTCTGGCATTTTCGAAACTTCGAATGTAAACACTGTGGAGGAAGGATTTTTACTAAGAGATTTATAAAGATTGATCTTTTTTATTCTATATAAAATGGAAAAAATGAGATCGCTTGTTATTGTTTAAGATTCTAAATTAAACTGACTCTTGCTGATGACGTATTGTCCCGAAACTTTTTCTCAGCGAACTATCAAGTAACGAATGAAAAATATAATCAGTATATAGAAAGGATGCTGTGTTCCAACCAGTTTTCAAAAAATAGACGTAAGGCATTTTAATTTTACTTTACTGAATATCTTCTTTATTAAGAACAGTCATATCGATTTAAACGTTGTCACTGTTGTAGCTACCTTCATTTAAGGGGTCTAAATCCTTTTTCCTATCCATAGTTGGTAGAGGTATCACATTGTTTCGAAAAATTCGCTTAGACTAAGTTTGGTGCTCTCAATCTTTTGTGAGGGGGCAGAATGCAACTGCTGGTTGAAAAGCCGGCTGGTTATGAAATTTTGGAGATTGGATTGTTCTACTGAAAAGACTTCTTTCGGGGTTCAAGGTTTTTATTAATGAAAGAATCTTTTGGATTAAGCTTCAGTAAGGGTTGTGCAGAGAGTATTAAAATTATGGAATGGGAATATTCTCCCTGAAAGTTAAAAAGAAGGTCTTCTAAAAAATGAAATTTGATCTTAAACTAGATCGTTGGAATTCCATCCAGTAATATTTAAAGTACAATGCCATAGAAAAATGCCTTGATAAAATCACTCAGAAAGCATTAAGCTTAAAAGGAAGTTTAGAAATGGAGAGCTAAGCGCACAAGAAAGTGTAATCTTCAGCTAGTTGGTTCAGTTCAAGCGGAAAAGTGAGAAGAAAGATCGGGAGGTATAAGGTTCTATACTGATTATTAAAAATTAATTAATAAATTTTCTAATTCGAAGAGTGGGTTGTGTTAAACCTCTCTTGTCTTAAAATCGTAATATCAAGCTTTAGGTTTGCATGTTGATAGTTTAAGAGGACTAATTCGAGAAATATTGCTTGCTTGAAATTTTTTGTTAGATAAGAGGGTTTATGCATGAAAATAAAAATTTACAGAAAATAAGAAGAGAAATGAGAAAGAAAAGGAAAATTAGTTTGGTATAGAACAAAACTCAAAAAGACAAGGCAAAGTCTGCGAGTTCGTCAATTGATTTGGATAGTCGAGGAGGTATTTTTCAATTATATTCACACCTACTGATGAATGAACATATCGAATACCTCTTGAGTTTCGATGAAAATATATAGTATCTAGTTTAGCTCTACTTCGATTGTGATTTTTCTAAGCGAATTATTCGAACTCATCCAACAGGTACTTCTTGAATTCTCACAATTGGTTTTGGTGCTCTAATGATCTTCTATATACCCCGGACACTTATTTAAAACCAGTTCTCATGTATTAGGTAGCGGTTAACGAGAAAGTTTGGTGAACTAAGATCAGATATATATATCTTGTTACTTCAGAGTATTATTATCGACCCAAATTCGGTCGTGTATTAGAACAGAGACCAATTCCTTCGTGTTTTCGGTTGATCTTGAACTACTGACTTTTCAAGACCAAGATGGATGTGTTTTCTACAACGAAGTCAAAGAGTAATCTTACTTCAGATGTATCAGAGAGTACATTGATCTAAGAACATAATATTGAGAGAAAGTTTCAGCCAAATTTTAGAATTTGGAATGTTCTGCGAGATTAAGGCAACCCCTTGCATTCAGCTTGAAATTCGAAAAATTCGGAACTTCTGAAGTCTAGACTCTACATCTCAATTTAAGTTAGAGACAGCAACTACGCACTTTGCTTAAATTCCTAAAGAACATATAGTATTCTCCATAATCACACCAACATGAGCTTCAAAAGAGAGCAGAGATATTAGCTGGAATTATGCTACTCATCCGTGGATTGGAGACGGAAAAAAAATTAGAAATCAGCTTTGATATCCTCACTTGATCACGCATTACAGCATTTTGCTTGATCTCTCTTGAAATTATATGTATCTGACACTATAAGCAAGACATTTGCAGTATAACTCGCAGAATGCAATAAAAATAGCCTCAGGTTTTTGATTTTGATATCGATGTAGAATTTCGAAGAGTAGGAACGACAAAATACAGTGCTGACTCTATCTTATAGTACTTTTTTTTTAGATATCTCATTTTGCTGGGTCTACCAGATCGCCATCAACCCAAGGGTCTCTTTTGCAAATATTTTTCTATTGAAAAAATGAAAATACACAATATGATGCTGCTTGCATGATGGAATGTTCTCATGTTCCCAGCGATCAGCGATTGGAGTAGTAAAGTAACTTTGTAAAGTATGATTTTTTTCATTGTGTTATCTCAAGTCAATAGTATTTTGATCAATAACGGGACATCAGAGAATCAACAATAAAATTTAATTCATTTAATTAGCTTTGCACAATAAACTCCAACAACTTCCGATGATTGAACCGAACTCGACGCAAGGGAATCCGTCTACAAAATACCAACGTAATTCACAACCTTTTCGAGTGCATTCCTCTAACGTCACCTCAGCTTTACATTTTGTAGAAAATCAAAACGGTATCTATCAAGGGCATTTAAGTCGTACCCAAAGAAAAGAAGGCAGAGGAATCTTTTTCTGGGACAGCGGAGAACTCTATTATGGTGACTAGACCTCTTCTCTGCATGAGTAACAAGTGCGTAGGATCATGGCGAAACGATGCTATGGAAGGTCACGGTGTATTCTATTTTGCACTCGGAGGATATCTCTTTGGGATGTTTTCAAATAATAAAATCGACGGCCAGGGCGCTTTGCATTTTCCTAACAAAGACTTTCTCATGGGCCGATGGGAAAGAGGCCTTCTGAACGGTACTGTAGTGAGATATTTTGCTTATAATGATACTTGGGTGCTGTGTGAATATCGTCAAGGGAGTCTTTTCCGCAAAATCAAAGACGGGAAAGGGCAACCTCCTTTTGGTAAAGAGATTTCGTTCGCATTTCTCATGTATTTATTCGTTTTAGACACTCTCGGAGTCAGCAATCCTTCATGTATGACTCATTTTTTCAATGATTACAGTGATGGTGAATCAACTGTAAGCAAAATTATCATTGATAAGGCAGCTAATGGCCTTTAGAATACTGAGCAGGCTCACTTTGAGCATATTCGCAGCAACAAGGAGCATTGGTTCCAAGGTATAATCTCAAAAGGGAAGCCAAACGGACTCGGAATCGCTCACACACATCTTAAAGCACATAAAAGAGGAAAGTTTGAGGTAATTTGTTTCTGAAAGCAGCACTCGATTGATTATCAAACAATAGGAGGGTCATTTGGAAGGTCCAGGCCGCATCATGTTCTCCAATGGAGATATTTACGATGGGTTTCTTCGAAGGGGAAAATTTCATGGATTTGGTATAACTACGGAATATTTTGACTTGAAAATAACTTATATTGGAAGGTACCTATTACCAGCGAGATAAAAATAAGTGGCATCATGGATTATATGAAGATGATTTCTGCAAGCAAGTCATTAAAAACGGAAATGGATATCCTTACACAATTCCAAGTATATTATCAAATTTACGAAATTTCCTTATATTTTATGTAAATTCCAGCTGCTCTAAAAGAGAAACTGCACCCAAAAAGCCCTCATTTTATTAATTCATCTCTCTCGCCAGATGTTTTGTACCTCGCAGACGACGATACCTTCATCCTCGATCAATTTCTACAATATCCTGGAGCAGGACCGCGTTCTTCGAGCCGATCTCCAACTAGAGTGTTACGTCGCAGTCTCGCTGCCAAAGACAAGAGTGCACCTCAAGACTCTGCCGCACCTGAGATTAATGAGATTGTGGAAGCTCAGGCTGCATTGCTTGGCAAAAAGAAGCCGGTCCTGACCTCATTTACGAAAAGACAGGCGGAGTCTCCTACTGATATTCTCTCGGACCAATTTTCTCAAGCTGGTCCACCTTCATCCGAAGAAGCTATAGAATCGAATCGCCAAACCCCTACTGTCCGAACGGTCTCGCCTCTTTTGATCGATAAGGACCCTAAATTAAGTCAGATCCCAGAAACCGCTAGAGATAACCCGGAAAATAATTTAACAGAGGAAGCTGTCAAAGAAAAAAACATGTTTCCAAACTTCATCTTTGAACCTCAGAAATTTAAGAATTTTATCGCTCCACGAACTGCAATGAGCGACACTGAAATACAAGGAGACATTGATGATGTCGACTCTGAAAAGGATGTGTATCCAAAAAATCATACTCGATATACTGCTGATTTTCCACCTCAAGATAAACCTCGAGGGAGACCTCAAGTCCCAAGCATTACTTTGAATGGTGTTAAGGAACTCCAGCCGAAACAGCCTTCTCTTAACGCATCAGACAAGCCTAAAATCTCTGATGGAGGAAGACCTGTTCTACGGTATGTGGAGCAACCGACACATAATCAAGATATTTTCAATAGTCAAGATCACTCGATGAATGACGAGGGTCAACTCTCTGATCGACGCGGTGCTCCTCCTAACAATCAAGGAGCTACGAATGATCCTAGAAAGTATCGATTGATTGGGGCATGGTCAAGTGAGCTACAGAAAAAAGATCCTAATTTTAGAGATTTGGACGAAGGTAATTTTCCTAGTGAATATAATCGCAAACCTGACAGAAATCGAGATCAAACTAATTTCGATCAATCTGCGAACAAGAGCCCCACCAAAGGAGCTATCCTATCTAATCAAAAAGCTTCTATAGATAGTGTAGATCAACCATACGACCCTTGGAATCGAAATAAAAATGTGGACCAAAGAGAAGCGAAAAGACACCAAGAAGAAACGAAATTCGTGCCTTCAACGAGAACTGAAGGAAATAATCTCCCTTCGCGTGATCGGCAAGTCGGAAATAGAGATCGCTCTCCTTATTCAAGAACTGAAGACTGGCTTACCGTACCAGATCCTTACGCAATGACTCAATCAACACGCAAGCCAGGAACGATCAAATCTGGCAAAGAACCCTTTGACTACCTTCGCTCATTGCGATTCGCGGATACTATGTCAACTTTCGAGCACTATGCAAGAAAATATGACGACGATGACGAGCTCGAAAATGGGCTAGATGAAACTAAAGCTCCGCTATCAAACCGCCCGATCAACTTATCTGGAGACGACGAAACCAAGAAAAGTTTCTCTATCGAGAGGTATAGCCCAGTTGATGACTCATATACTCCTCCTGCGAGAACCAAAAAGGTCATACCAAGCTATGAGGAGACCAGCACAGCTGAAAAACAGCCAATGGAAAATGAATATAAAGATAATAAGAAAGCCGAGAGGACGAATATTCAGCAGCCTCCGATTGATCAAAAACAGCAGCAACTTAAAGAGAGTGGCAAGATTTTGATGAATCAAATCGCGGATTTAGAGAACAAGTTCAATCAGATCCTTGCTCCAAAAAATTTGAGTACTTCGCAAGATTTCGCTGACGCTAATCAAAGCCAGACGGAAGATGAGCAGCTTCCAGTTTTAAAAATCAATGATAGTCCACAAAGACGAAAAAAAGAATTTGCTGAAATCCCAATTGAGACTTTTACCGCGGCATCTGAAGCAATGAAGAGATTTCTTGCAGAGCAATTGTCAGATGTGAAAGCACCTGAAAATCGCACATATCGCTCACGTGAGAGTAATGATAGCCCATCCAGCAAAGTTCTTCAAAATTCACCTACAAAACGAAAAATTCCAAACCTATTTCATCCAGAAGAGCTCTATGCGCAGGATTGGATGAACCAAATGATCAATCAGAAGCTAGGTCCAGATCAGAGCAGCTCTCAAGCACACAAACAGAAAGAAAGCGGAACAGATGGCTCGCAAGATCTTAATATCAAAGACAAAACATCAGAAACGAAGTCCAACTTGCCTATCGGGTTTGTTCCAAGTAATCGAATCTCTCTTCAGGACAAAGAAGAGGTAAAATCAGATAATCAAGGACATACTCAGCCCACAAAACCTGCAAATACCAAGGATACCTCTGCTTCTACACAAGAAAACCCCACCCTTCCGCATTATGATCCCCAAGCAATTCAAAATCGTTTTAAAAAGGATAGAAAGTCTAAAAAAGATAAAACTTCTTACCTTGTTCACCAGGCACAGCCAAGGAAACAATCAAAAGCTCGAAACCAACTCTCGAGATTTGGAATACCTAAGGACGTAGGGATTGTGACGCCTGCACAGTTGCTTGAAATGGAAGAGTTTGAAGAAATTCAATTAGACGAAAATGATTGCGGTGAGCTTCACACATTAAAAGGTCCAGGGTTGACTGATGAATCAAATATTGGTCTTTATTGCAGTTATACAGCACTTTCAAAGAACAATAAAATTCCTAATAAACCTTTTGCTGGTCTAAGAATTGATCCGATAGTTCTCAAGTATCATCCAGATCCTACACATGGAGAAAGCCTCAGAAAAGATAAAATTAGGCCCCTAAAATCCGAAGCCGTAGCTGTCCATGAGGAGAAGGAAATAGCTTTGCCAGGCGAACAGGAAGAGCATCCATTTGTTGAAAAAATAATTAAAAAACCGAAAAGCAACGAGACCAGCGGTATTTCAAGACCCCATAGCTTAACTGAGGAGAACAAGAATCCAACATTTATTCCCTCCAAGAGCGACATTAACACGAAAAGCGAAGAATCCTTAGCTCCTCGGTTCAGTGATCCAAGTGTTGAAAGAATCTCAAAGCTTTTAGAGAAGGGTCTTGACTCGAAGAAAGACTCAGGCGCTGCATTGAGAGATTCGAACGCACACTTGAAACAAAGCGACGGAAAGTTCAATTCAACAGCTCCAACCCTTCTTCAGCAGCCTACTTATGATTATGCGTCTATTATACGTGCCTTACATGATAAAGAAAAACCATCTTTCATTCCAGATCCATATGATTCTGAGTTTGTGTCTGAACGACCAGGCCCTAATTTCTCACGTCATCCTTTCGAGCCTATCTTTGAAGAACCAGATAAAAGTAATGTTCATACCGCGAGATCGAAAGACCAGCTAGCCAGAAACATCAAAGAAGAAGTGGATTATGAATTAGCTCTGCGAGAGTTGAATAAAAGAATTTTTGAAGATTTTGATCCTCAGCTGGAATCTGACTTCATCCTCAAAGGGTTTGTTAGAGCTCAAACCTCTCTTTACACAGATAGAGGAGCGCAACAACTTGGAATGCTTCCCCTCAAAAAAGATGGGACAATTGCCAAGTATGACAACGCAATGCGTACGTACGAATCGGACCGCGACGTCCCCGCGATTAACCCCATTCTATTAAAAAACTCTAAAGGGTTCTCTCACTTGATTCATAATTACGGAAGCTTTCAAGGAGACTCTCTAACATACACGGACAGACTTACCAGACCGAAAATTCGCAATACAGATCTTTTGCATCATTCTGAAGAAAGCGCTCCGCAAGAAGAGCTGGAACAGAGCGTTTTCGTTCGAGAGCAGTACCTGCGTAAGGCGCTCGGACAGCCTCCGCTATCAAGGTCAGTCTTTAGTCCTGCTAGACGAAGTGAGTCCCCGGTTCGTTTAACAAATCCATGGCAACCTAATTGGGCTGGAATTAGAAGCAATTCACTTGATATGTCACAGAACTTCCTACATCAAGGGTTGGCAAATAGAATGCCAAGTGACCAGCGTGAATTAATTGGTTCTCACAGAAGCAGTGGGAGACTCTTAACAGATCCAAAGGCTAAAAGGAGCGAGAGCGAAGATGAAGAGCCGAAAACTCAGTTCGAGAAATACAATGATAACGTGAATTACATGAAGGAGTATTACTTCCATGTTCTCCAAAATAAGCATTACGATCAAAAAATGGCTACGATGATCAGGCCAGAAAGGCCGACTCTTCCTCAGCAGCATGCTAGGAACTTGGGAACTTTAATTAAAACGGTCACTCATGATGATGTGGAAGCCGGCCTCGATCGTCAGCAGTCTTACAAGCAGGACGAATTAGCTGAAGACTCTGAGAATCTACGAGGAAGAAGTCATGCACAGAGATCGAAAAATGATTTGAAATATCCATATGATGAAATTTATGACCAAAAGCTAAATTGGGATGATATTTTCACTGAAGAGGAATCCTCAATTGCAAAACAAAGAACTCCTTCGGATTTTCCATCGTCAAGCGGAAAATACAAAAATGCTTCGAGAAAAATCTCTCCAGCTCGAAGTGAGCTACTCAGTAGTTTGCTTAACGAAGGCAAAGCAGGAAAGGCTCAAAGAGATAGGTCCGCAGTAGCAGTCCGATCCAAGCAAGAGCGCTTAGTAACTCCCGATAATTCACTGTCGAGATCTGGTAACAATCAGCGGGACGAAGGTTCACCTTACAGGCTCCCAAGAGGATATGTCGAGAAGGTGTTAGGAGCCCCAACTAGCATCGACGATTTTTTTGTTTCAGAGGCAAATCGATCAGATGCTGAGCCTTCAAACAAGTATTCAGGGGGTCTGAGAAAAACTGAAACTTTAGATAGATATCCTAAGTTTCAAGGGAAGGGTGCAGGAACAAAAGCGAGCACACAAGGCCCTTCTTCTCAGCCTTTTTCAAATAAACGATCTGTCAATGGACCTTCTCGTGATATTCAAAGAAATATACCAAAAAAGACTTCGAAAGTAGAATCAAAGCAACAGCCAGCGGCAGTTTTACCTCGAACAAACGAAGAAATAATAAAAGAATTGCAAATTTCTAGCATCTCTTTCAAGCATCCTGCCGATGTGAAAAAGCAGCTAGGGACTGAGACGAGTATGATTGAAAGAGAAACAGAAGAAAAAGCTGCTGTAAAGAGAGAATTATTTGCTAACAAAAATATAGGAAAGTACTTGAATGTGAACAAAAAACCTTCTTTAGCGATAAGATATGATATTCCATCCAAAAAATAGCGCAGCTTTGAGAAATGTCTATAATTTGAAATGAAATGAAGCTGCAAGTGCATTAAGATATTTTTCTTTATAGATATTAATGAAAGTGAAATGCATTTCATCTCCACTTTACTTGATTGTAAAATTTTTCAGAGTCTGCAACATCATAAGCACTTTTGAGCACTAGCATAGGACATTTTTTCAAAGAAACTAAATTCAAATCTGATTCATTCTTAGACCAAAGACGTGCCCTTTCCAATATTTTTCATGAAATCGTTGATTTTCAATAAACAATGACATTGCTGAAAGTTAAACAATCCAATTTTGCTGTAAAGAAAAATAGACTTAGTTATTATACCAAACAAAGTAAACGAGCCAAATGTATGCTGATACATTAAGTTGGAACACAAAGCGCTCATATTTGAGAACTTGTAGTGCTATATTTTTAGTTCACCTTTTTTAAAATAGGTTATTACGAAATCTTCGATTTCGAACATTGTCAGTAAATGTCAGTTGTATGTCTAAATTCTCAACTTTTTTCAAGCTATATCACGAATATGCTGCCGAATAGGTTCCTTCGTATTCTTTAGGAACCTCAACAAGAGCTGGCAATAATTCCGATATATATCCTAGAAATTATGAATTTAGTTTGAGTAATTTCTTTGAGCGGTTTACTCAATCAAAAAATGCAGTAATTAATAGTTTATTCAAGTCTTGTTTGTGGAATCAAAAAAAGATTTTCTACATAGTACTATCTTGTTATGCTTGTGCGAGACAACGTTAAAGTAAAGTCTTTTATCTTAGATGACAAAGAAGCTGATTTTCTTGGGACTTGGACACCGAAAGATCCACACTTTGGAGCTTTTTCCATGTATGTGACCGAAAAAAAAGCAGATGATGAAAAAGGATTTGATGTCAAGGGATATATTTGGGATTGCATTGGATTCGCAAATTTCGACGGAAAAGTGGATCACAGTAAATTTGAGTTTACCAAAGTTTACGATGGAGCTGCGATGGCAAAAGGAGGATTCAATGGGGAAATACAGTACTCTGTCAAAACCGAAGATGAACCTGGGAAACTAACAGGAAAATATACGGAACCAGGAACTTTCAGTTATTCAGCTCCCACATGGGTGAAATTCCAGAAGTTTAATCTTAATAAGCCTTCCAATAATTAACTAATATTGTTCTCTACTGATGACATTATTTTGTTTGTTATGATTTATGGTGTTCATATTCTTCATCAACAATTTATGACGAGAAGAACTGTTAATTATTAAGATATTATTCAGGTGGAAATATTTGGAGCTATCGCTTGTGTTTAGTGGCACCTTCCAAATGGCCATTGCATCACAGCTTGAATTACTATCAATTTTATTTTTAGATGGCTTACTTGGAAAATCAGAATAGTTCAATCCGAATCATAGCGCCAGGATCCGAAAGGAAATCAGCTCAAGCACTAGCCACTTATGTTTAAAGTGAACTCCTTTGTTCCAGATGATAGATACACAAATTTGGTCTAGGTACTTTGGCGCTATAGTGAGAACTTTTTAAAGTCACAGGATTAAAATTTTATAATAAACTACTTCTTTGAGAAATAAATGGTAGAACAAGACACAAAAAAAGTCTTATCCTTTATTGAAAATGATCCAGAAGCAGATTTCATCGGAACTTGGATGCCGAGTTACCCATCTCAAGGAGCATATGCTATGTATGTTACTGAAAAAAATCAAAAATGGCGACAAAGGATTCGACATTAAAGGATATATGTGGGATAAGTTTGGGTTTGCAACTTTTACTGGGAAGATAGACAGCAGCAACTTTGACTTTACCAAACTTTACGATAAAGCTGCAGAAGCAAAAGGAGGAATGGGAACAGAACTTTATCACTCACTCAAAATCGGAAACGAACCTGGGAAATTTGAAGGGGAATACACTTGGTCCGTCGATGAAGGTGCATATGGAGAACGTGCTACATGGGCCAAAGTGCAAAAGTTTGCATTTGAAGATCCATTAGAAGATTAGCAAAATTCGAAATATTACATCATTCCCTGTTGTAACATCATAATTTGAAAAATCAGTAGGTGCCTTCATACTCAACAAATGAGTGGCTAGTGAGAAATTGGCAGAAAAAATTGAAAAGCTTCATCACTATAGAATTAACAGCTAAAACAACAGAGTTTACAATTTTGTTGGCTTTTCGTTGAGAATTTTATTAGGTGCACATTTAGTCTTCGAAAAGAGTCGAAAGGAGCGGCACCCGACTTCAGGAACTCTGTTTTTTCGGGTTTTCAAGCAACTTATATTTATGTTAGTTGTACCTGTCAGGACAGTCTGTCAATGTTGAAATTTTAAGCTGTTCTCGTTTTGAGGAAATTCTCAAGAAGATATCTACAATCTGATCATTGAAAAAGTTTGAAGGATATATATGTGGCCTCTCTAATTGAAAAAGCTTGATCAAATTATTCCATTCTCTCTTTCTCTCTCGAAAATCACTCAATAGGAATATGTTCACAAGCGAATAACATCAAGTGGTTGTCTAAACCTTCAACTAACTCAACATTTATGAAACATATTTATAGATATTTCAGATCCCTTGAGCAAAATCTCTCGAAAATCACTGTTGTGTATATTGTTTACAAATCTAAAATTGCAAGATAAAATTTCGCCAGAAGTTACTGAGAACTAAATGATAGAAAAAGACTCTGTGAAAGTCAAATCCTTTATTCGTGATGATCCCAAAGCAGATTTCATCGGAACTTGGAGTGTGAGCAACCCATCTAGTGGAGCATATGCTATGTATGTTACAGAAAAAATA